>ENA-OUUV01000030-OUUV01000030.1-human-gut-metagenome-genome-assembly--contig:-NODE-30-length-96476-cov-4.934506_pt1 | contig 96476 bp, 92 predicted proteins | sample MGYA00237952_ERZ548838 | MGnify/ENA primary metagenome ERZ548838 (study PRJEB26490, sample SAMN05194705) | human gut metagenome | biome: terrestrial biome; feature: human-associated habitat; material... | reverse complement strand
CTCCTGACCTTGTATTGATGGATATTACCATGCCGGAGATGGATGGCATCCAGGCATTGAAGGAAATAAAGAAGGTAGATGCAGGAGCAAAGGTTATTATGTGTTCCGCCATGGGTCAGCAGGCAATGGTAATTGAGTCTATCCAGTCAGGAGCTAAGGATTTTATTGTTAAGCCTTTCCAGGCAGACCGTGTAATTGAGGCAGTTAAGAAAGTAATTGGTTAGTCTGATGGCATTTTTGAAGATTTCGTCCGGTACAATTGATTCAATTGCACAGTTGATTTCTATGATTCTGATATTTATATTTGTGCTTGCACTTACATATTTTACAACGAGATTCGTTGGCAGTTATCAGAAGAATAAGATGGCCGGCAGTAATGTCAATGTATTGGAGACATTCAGAATTTCTAATAATAAGTACATTCAGATAATTAAGATAGGTAAGAAGTATTTTGCCATTGCAGTATGCAAGGATACGATAACGTATCTTTGTGAACTGGATGGAGAGGATTTGATTTATAACAGTACAACAACTGAATCTCATTCCGACAGCTTCAAAGCTATATTGGATAAGTTAAAGAAGGACAAGCCAGAAGATTAGGTGGGATGAACTATGTTACGATTTATTAAAAAGCATGGAAGAGTCATAAGTAAGGCAGCCATGCTGGTTGCGGTAGTAATTGTCGTATGTCTGTGTACGGCAGGTACTGCTTCGGCAACACAGGCAACGACAGCCGCCCAGGAGACGGCAACAGCGGCAGGCAGCAATAATAATAATCTTATTAATTTTAGTGTTGCGGCCGGTGATGGAAGTGATATGGCAAGTGTATTACAGATGCTTTTAGTGCTTACGATAATATCACTGGCACCATCAATATTGATGCTGCTTACGTCATTTACGAGAATCGTTATAGTTCTTCACTTTACAAGAGCTGCGTTAGGTGTGCAGACGATTCCGCCTAATCAGGTACTGATTGGCTTGTCTATATTTTTGACCTTTTTTGTCATGTCGCCTACATTTACACAGGTGTATGACAGTGCAATAAAGCCGTTATCTAACAATGAGATTACAACCGAGCAGGCATTTGATGCAGGAATAAAACCGATGCGTGCATTTATGCTCAAGCAGGTTTCAACGAAGGACCTGGATACATTTCTTAATATTGCGGGCACAGAGGCAGGAAGCATTGAGAATGAGGATGATATTCCGCTTAATGTCCTGATTCCGGCTTTTATAATAAGCGAGTTGAGAATAGCATTTATTATAGGTTTCCTTATATATATTCCGTTTATTGTTATAGATATGGTGGTTTCATCGGTACTTATGTCGATGGGTATGATGATGCTCCCGCCTACGACGATATCAATGCCGTTCAAGATACTGCTGTTTGTAATGGCTGACGGATGGAATCTTGTTATAGGTAACCTTATGCAGACGTTTTCATAAGTGGAAGGATGGGATTGCAGATGACTGAGCAGGATATTATAACTATTGCCCGGCAGACTATATGGATAATAGTACAGACATCAATGCCCGTACTTGTTATATCTATGATTGTAGGTCTTGTAATAAGTCTTATACAGACAATTACATCTATTCAGGAACAGACACTTACATTTGTTCCTAAAATGCTTTCTATATTTATAACTCTCATGATACTGGGTTCTTGGATGATTAACAGAATTGTAGAATTCATAACGCAGTTGTGGGGGAATTTTGGACAGTATATTCATTAGGGAATAAAACATGATTAATTATAGCGTTGCATTACAGGAGTTTGAATTATTTATATTGATTTTGGTGCGTATTTCAACCTTTGTCTATGCAGCGCCATTTTTTAATACGGCGAATACACCTAACAGAGTAAAAATCGGTTTTTCATTTGCACTGGCAATATTGGTATATACTCTGGATCTGGGTATTACATATACATATAGCGGAATGCTGGATTATGCTGCAATAGTACTTAGCGAGGCTGCTGTTGGGCTTCTGCTTGGATATGCGGCTAATGCGAGTGTTCAGATTATTATGTTTTCAGGACATATTATTGATGTTGACATGGGTATCTCGATGGCAACTATATTTGACCCGACAACGAAAACACAGGTAGGTATAATGAGTAATCTTTATTATTATCTGCTGTCTCTTCTTCTTATTGTATCGGGGCTTTACAGATATCTTGTATCTGCAATTGTTGATACATATAAGGTTATTCCGATTGGCCAGGCAGCATTTAGACCATCGCTGTATACAACTATTGTTGATTTTATCGGAGACTACTTTGTCATAGGATTCAGGATAGCTCTTCCGATGTTTGCATGTATGATGCTTCTTAACTGCATTCTTGGTGTGCTTGCACGTATAGCACCTCAGATGAACATGTTTGTAATGGGTATGCAGCTTAAGATTTTTGTTGGTATCATTGTTGTTACATTTACTTTAGTTATGCTGCCGTCGGTATCTAATTATATTTTTCAGGAGATACGGACTATTATGGTGCAGATTGTTAATTCCATGACGCCGGTATAGAGGTAATTAAGTTGAATGATTTGGATGGGGAAGTAAGGCTGCGGCTTGAATATGACCTCCAGTTCTTTGCAAAGGATGGTCCTGGCGGAGAAAAGACGGAGGTACCTACAGCTAAAAAATTAAATGACGCACGTAAGGAAGGACAGGTTGCGAAGAGTAAGGAGATTATAACTGCTCTTATGCTGCTGGCCCTTTTTGTGGTTATTAAATTTTATATTGGCAATTTGGGTCAGCAGATGATAGAATGTTTTAGTGAGTTCTATGATCTGTTCGGAAAGATAATCGGTAACAGCGAATATGGAATGAGAATGGTTGATGCTACCGGTGTCGTAAGTCTTGGACTTACAACGGTTCTTAACATGATTGTGCCGTTTATTGCATTGGCAGTAGTTATAGCGATTCTTGGTAATGCCTTGCAGCAGAAGTGGATGGTAACCACCAAACCGCTTCAGCCGAAGCTCAGCAAGATAAGTCCTATATCAGGTCTTAAGAGAATGTTTAATGTGAAGCAGCTTTTTGAGGTTGGCAAGTCTGTTGCGATGATTGCGGTCATGAGCTATGTGATATATACAACAGTTAAAGATAAGCTTGGAGTTTTGTATACATTTTATAATATATCTCTGTATGAGGCACTTGAGATTGTCGGGGATATAATTGTTGACCTTGGAATTAAGATAAGCGCGGTGTTTCTTGTGATTGGCTTTGTTGATCTTATATATCAGAGACATAAGTTTAAGGAAGATATGAAGATGACAAAGCAGGAGGTAAAAGACGAATTTAAGAATACTGAAGGTGATCCGCAGGTCAAAGGGCAGATAAGGCGCAGAATGCAGCAGGTTTCAAGACGAAGGATGATGGAAGCTCTGCCGCAGGCTGATGTTGTTATTACGAACCCTACACATTTTGCGGTCGCATTGAAGTATGAGGCCAATAAGGGGCAGGCTCCCGTAGTAATAGCCAAAGGTGCTGACTACCTTGCTTTTGACATAAAGGCCAAAGCCAAAGAATATGGCATAGAGATAGTTGAGAATAAGCCTCTGGCCAGAATATTGTACAATAATGTTGAGATTGGAGCACAGATTCCTCCTGAGCTTTATCAGGCGGTAGCAGAAGTGCTGGCATTCGTATATTCGCTTAAGAATAATTATAATATGGACGAAGGGAGAAGATAAACGGTGAATATCAGGAAGACAGATTTATTTATCGGCATATATATACTTGCAGCAGTTATATTCATGATTGTCTCGATTCCGAGCTGGTTATTGGATATTCTGGTTGCGCTTAATATATCAGTAGCGATGATTATTCTTTTTAACGCACTTTTTGCAAAGGAAGTTCTGGATATGTCGGCGTTCCCGACAATGATTCTGTTTACAACAATATTCAGAATCTCACTTAATATTTCATCAACAAAGCTTCTTCTTAAAACGGGTAATCCGGGTAAGGTCATCAGCACATTCGGTTCATTTGTCGGAGGTGGTGATATAATTATCGGCGCAATCGTATTCATTCTTATTACGGTTGTGCAGTTTGTTGTAATTAACAAAGGTTCTGAACGAGTATCAGAGGTAACTGCGAGATTTACACTTGATGCCATGCCGGGTAAGCAGATGGCTATTGATTCAGACCTTAATGCAGGAGCAATCACAGATAAGGAAGCAGCTGTAAGACGTAAGAAACTGCAGCAGGAGAATGCATTCTTTGGATCTATGGATGGTGCCAATAAGTATGTTAAGGGTGATGCCACTGCAGGTCTTATAATCACAGGTGTCAACCTTGTGGGTGGTATCCTTATGGCAGTTCTCCGTCAGGGCATGGATATTAACGAAGCACTTAATACTTATACAATACTTACAATCGGTGACGGACTCTGCAGCCAGATTCCATCACTGCTGATATCATTATCCAATGGTATTATTGTTACAAAAGCATCTTCTGAGGAAGGACTTTCAGATACGCTTGTCCAGGAGCTGTTTTCACTTGACAAGGTGTTGCTTATGGTTGGTGCGGCCATGGTGTTTATTGGCGTGTTTACGCCGCTTCCTATATATATTTTCGTCCCGATTGGTATTGTACTTATAATCGTGAGCAGGAATGTAGGCAAGACAGCAGGTGAGCAGGCAATAGAGGAGGAAGTGCAGTCGGAGGAAGATGCGGCACAGGAGATACGAAGGCCGGAGAATGTTGTATCGCTCCTTAACGTTGACCCTATAGAGCTTGAGTTTGGTTATGGCATTATTCCGCTGGCTGATGTTAATCAGGGCGGAGACCTCCTTGACAGAGTTGTAATGATAAGACGCCAGATAGCGCTCGAGCTGGGTGCGGTTGTTCCTATAATACGTCTGAGAGATAATATTCAGCTTAATCCTAACCAGTATATAATTAAGATTAAGGGTATACAGGTAAGCGAAGGTGAGATCCTTTTTGATCATTATATGGCAATGAACCCGGGATATGTAGAGGAAGAGATAACAGGTATTCCTACATTTGAACCGTCGTTCCATCTTCCGGCAATATGGATAACAGAGAGCCAGAGAGAGAGAGCTGAGTCACTTGGATATACTGTAGTTGACCCGCCTTCTATTATTGCAACACACCTTACGGAAGTTATAAGACAGCATATTGCTGAACTTCTTACAAGACAGGATGTGCAGAATCTTATTAATAATATTAAAGAGAATAATTCTACGCTTATTGATGAGCTTATTCCAAAGCTTCTTGGAATCGGTGATATACAGAAGGTGCTTCAGAATCTTCTTGAAGAAGGAATATCAATACGTGATATGGTTACAATTCTTGAAACACTTGCCGACCATGCAGGCGTAACAAGAGATACGGATATCCTGACAGAGTACGTAAGACAGAGCCTTAAGAGAGCAATATCGATGAAGTATTTCCCTGCTAATGAGACTACACAGGTAATTACACTTGATCCGAAGATTGAACAGGAGATTATGGGTTCGGTTAAGCAGACAGAGCAGGGTGCATATCTTACACTTGATCCGGAGAGAACTAAGCTTATCATGAATTCACTTGGAATTGAACTTAAAAAACTTGAAGATATCGGTAAGAATCCTATTGTTGTTACATCACCGATTGTCAGAATGTATTTTAAGAAGCTTGCAAGTGACTATTACAAAGACATAATAGTTGTTTCATATAATGAAGTTGAATCAGATGTTGAATTACAGTCAGTGGGGATGGTGACGGCATAGTATGATAGTTAAAAAATTTCAGGCGCCAACGGAGACGGAGGCGATACTTAAAGCTAAGGATGAACTTGGAAGTAATGCAGTAGTTCTTAATGTAAAGACGCTTAAGCAAAGAGGCATTTTCAGGTTGTTCAGAAAAGATGTTGTCGAGGTGACGGCAGCACTTGAAGAAAATGAATTTATAAGCAACATGAATGCTGCAAAACACCAGCCTGCATCACCAAAAGCAGGCAGTACATTTACGGCGGTTGTTGATGAAAAGCTGGATGTAATGAATGATTCGGCAGTTATTGAGGAGAAACTTGATTCGCTGCATAACATGTTGAGTCAGCAGATGAACAAGGGAGGGGCACCTTCACCTGCCGTTGCGAGGGCGTATGAGGAGATGGCTGCCGCAGCTGAAAAAGAACCTGTAAGTCAGGAAAAGCAGACTAAGGAAAATAATAACAGTAACTTTAAGTATCTGCAGCTTATCTATAACAAGCTCATAGATAATGAAGTTAATGAAAAATATGCCAATGCAATTATTAATGAAGTGAGTGGCTCTATCAAGAAGGAGGCAAGCATAGACAGCCTTCTCGGATGTGTGTACCAGAAGATAATTCTTAAGCTCGGAGAGCCTGTATATATGACAAAAGGTGACAAGCCCAAGGTCATTATGTTCATAGGACCGACAGGTGTAGGCAAGACGACCACAATAGCCAAGCTTGCTTCATACTATAAGCTTGAAAAGCAGTACAAAGTCGCATTTATAACGGCCGATACATATAGAATTGCTGCGGTTGAACAGCTCAATACTTATGCGTCAATCATAGAATGTCCCGTTAATGTTGTGTATTCAGTTGATGAGATAGCACAGAGCCTTGAGGATTTCAAGGATTTTGATCTCATATTTGTTGATACGGCAGGGCGCTCACATAAGGATAAGGAGCAGATGCTTGAGCTGCATGAGTTAAGGGATATGGTAGCAGGGCTTTCGGATACATTTGATCTCGAATGCTATCTTACACTCAGTGCGACTACAAAGTATAAGGATATGCTTGACATAACGGGCATGTATGCAGATATACCGGATTACAGGCTTATATTTACAAAGCTGGATGAGACATGTGCATACGGCAACATACTTAATATAAGAATGGCAACAGGGGCACAGCTATCATATACTACTACAGGACAGAATGTACCTAATGATATTGAAGTGATTAACGAGCAGGCAATAGCAAGACAGCTGCTGGGAGGCTGACAGCCGGACGGAGGAACCATGGACCAGGCAGAGAATTTACGAACAATTATAAAAAAGCAGAATCAGAAGACTATAGAGAATGCAAGAATAATAGCTGTAACAAGTGGTAAGGGAGGCGTCGGTAAATCCAACATCTCAATTAATATAGCGCTGCAGTTTGCACGAATGGGCAAGAGGGTAATCATACTTGATGCGGACTTCGGACTTGCTAATATTGAGGTTATGTTTGGAATTATTCCAAAGACCAACCTGAGTGATCTGATGTTTAAGGGCAAGGAGCTTAAGGATATTATTCTTGACGGACCTGAAGGTGTTAAGTTTATATCGGGTGGTTCAGGTATAGCTAAGCTTGCCAATCTTGACCGCGAGCAGGTAAGGCGTATGGTTGGCAAGCTGTCAGAACTTGAAGAGATGGCTGATATTATTATAATAGATACAGGCGCAGGAATGTCGTCAAGCGTTCTTGAATTCCTTGTGTCGGCACCTGAGATTATACTGGTAACAACGCCTGAACCCACATCAATTACTGATTCCTATGCGCTGCTTAAGGGACTGAGTCTTTATGAAGGATTTGATGATAATAATACGAGGATAAGAGTGGTAGCCAATAAGGTATCATCAGCTTCGGAAGGCAGGGCATTGTATGAGAAACTGAGCATGGTAGTTAAGCAGTTTCTCAAGATTAATATTGAATTCCTTGGAATAGTATCACAGGACAATGCAATACCTAAGGCTGTAATGAAGCAGAAACCGGTTTCAATAGCGTTTCCTGATTCGGCTCCGGCTCATGATTTTTATAATATTGCGCATACATTGGAAACCAATGAAGACCCGGTATTTAACAGAAAGAACGGCATACGCAATTTTCTTAAAAATGTTTTTTCAAAGGGAATGTAATATATAACACTAAATAATACGAGGTGAATCTTAATGGCGGGAAACGTTATAACAGTTGGGGCAAAGATAGAACTCACCAGGCTTAATGCGAGAAAAAAACAGAATACCGAAGGAATGAAAGTATACTACAGCAAAGTCCTTGACATTATTGAAGACGAAGATGGTATGGTGATTAAGGCAGCAGTACCTCTGGATGAGGGACGCATAGTGCCTCTGGCAGTTGGTGCGGAATATGATGCTTATTTCTCAGAAGGCAGCAGTATATATGCAGGACCATGCAGGATAACAGGACGTTCAAAGGACATGAATATATATACGATGGATATTGTCCTTATTGGTGATCTGCACAGAGTACAGAGGAGAGGATTCTACAGGCTCCCATGCAGCAGACCTGTTAAGGTTCAGGTTCTGACTGATTTTCAGGCAGCGGGATATGAGCGTACGCATCAGTGGAATGAAAAGCTGTTCCAGAATGCCAGGCCTGTGCTTGAGGCAACGCTCATAGATTTAAGCGGCGGCGGAATACGTATGCATTCAGAAATTCATTACGAGAAAGAGAGCCTTGTAAGGGTATTTCTTGATATTATCTGTAATGATGAACCAAAGCAGCTTGAACTGCTGGGCGAAGTTGTAATGTCGTATTCGCTTGAGAATGACCGAAGCATATATGAGACAAGGGTGCAGTTCAAAGCAGTACCTAATGAGATAACAGAGATGATAGTCAAATATATATTTATGGAGCAGAGAATAACACAGCAGAAGTTAAGAAGGTGATGGTATGGCAAAAAAAATATTATTAATCGATGACTCTGCACTCATGAGAAGGGTTATATCTGATATAATTAATTCAGGCGGTGATTATGAGGTCGCAGATATAGCACGCGATGGAGTTGAGGGCTTTGAGAAGATTGTTTCCAATCCAAGTCTTTATGATGCAATCATAATGGATATTAATATGCCGAGAATGAATGGCATAGAGCTCCTGAGAGAACTTCATAACAATCATATTGAACAGACTGTGATTGTTGTAAGTACGGTCGCTAAGGAAGGCGCAAAAGAGACAATTCAGGCACTTGAATATGGTGCATTTGATTTTGTTACCAAGCCTGAGAATTATTTTGAGACCAAGGGAGAAGCATTCAGGAATCAGATACATGCAATGCTTGATGCAGCAACGAGCAGCAGACTATCGGCTGCAAAAGCAGCACAGGCTCCTGCAAGACCGGTAAGGACTACGATTCACCAGCCGGCAGGAACTACAGTATCGGGAGCAGCCAGACCGGCTTCAAGAATTGCGACTTCACCTGCTACATCAAGAGTAGGTACACCGGATTCGGTAATCAGACCGGATGAAGGCAGGGCAAAGGGTGTTAAGAGCGGACGTAAGAAGCTTGTAGCACTTGCATGTTCAACAGGCGGACCAAAGTCACTGCAGCAGGTAATCCCATATCTTCCGGAGAATCTGGATGCGGGAGTTGTACTTGTGCAGCATATGCCAAAAGGATTTACCAGTTCACTTGCACAGAGACTTAATGAGCTCAGTCATGTGACGGTTAAGGAAGCGGAAGAAGGCGATGTGATTCGTAAGGGCTGGGTATATATAGCACCCGGCGGACGACATATAAGAGTAGATTCAAAAGGCACAGATTATGTAATCAGATTGTCTGATGAGGATCCGGTTGAGGGATTGAGGCCATGTGCCAATATAATGTATGACTCACTTACAAAGAGCAGATTTGATGAGATTACATGTGTTGTGCTCACAGGAATGGGAGCCGACGGAACAAAAGGAATCAAGAACCTTAAGGATGCCGGAAGACCTATACATGTAATAGGACAGGACGAGCAGTCGTGTGTTGTGTATGGTATGCCAAAGGCATTAGCACAGGCGGGACTGACTGATGAAGTGGTACCGCTTAACCAGATAGCAGATGCAATAACTAAGAACGTGGGGGTATTGTAAAATGGACGTAAGCCAATATCTTGAGATTTTTATTGATGAATCAAATGAACATTTACAGACATTAAGTGATGAGCTTATGGTACTGGAGAAGGAACCTGAGAACAAAGACACTATTAATGAGATATTCCGTGCAGCACATTCCCTTAAGGGAATGGCAGGTACTATGGGATACAAGAGAATGCAGAATCTTACACACAATATGGAGAATGTATTCTCAGAGATACGTAATGACAAGATGAAGGTTAACAGCAAGCTTGTTGACGTATTGTTCCAGTGCCTTGATGCACTTGAGTCATATGTTGACAACATCCGTAATACGCAGGATGAAGGAACAGATGACAATGAACCTATTATCAAGGAACTGAATGATTTCCTTGCTAATGAAGGTCAAGAGAATGCACAGCCTAAAGAAGAAAAACCGCAGGAGGAAGCTAAGCCGGAAGGCGGAACAGATGAAACAATAACAGATGTATCACTTGCTGATTTTGAAAAGAATGCTGTTAATGAGGCTCTTAAGAAGGGAATGCATGTATGTAATATCCATGTATATGTTGACCCTAACTGTATCCTTAAGGCTGCAAGGGCATTCCTTGTATTTAAGAATCTTGAAGGACACGGAGACGTAATTAAATCAATGCCTTCAGTGCAGGATATAGAGGATGAGAAGTTTGACTTTGATTTCAGCATTGTGTTTGTTACAGAGGAAGAAGCTTCCAAGATACTCGATATCATAAAGAATGTATCGGAGATTAAGGATGCTGTGCTTACAGAGATTAAAGAACCTCTTAAGACAGAAGACGATAATGCGCCAGCTGAAGCATCAAAGGAAGAGCATAAGAATGAAGCACCGGCACAGGATTCCGCAGAGAAGAAGCCTGCACCATCAGCGGCTAAGAAGCCTACACAGGCTGCATCGGCAAAGCCGGGAGTTAAGCCTGTAGGACGTTCAGTGCGTGTTGATATTGAAAAGCTTGATGTACTTATGAACCTTGTCAGTGAGCTTATTATAGCAAAGAATGGTCTTGTTGCCAGCGCATCAGACGAAGAAGGCAATGCGGCTAATCAGGGCTTCCATGAGCAGATAGAGTATCTTGAGAGAGTAACAACTAACCTTCATGAATCAGTTATGAAGGTACGTATGATGCCTATTGAGAGCGTTGTAAGTAAGTTCCCGAGAATGATAAGAGATCTCTCCAAGAAGCTTAATAAGAAGATGGAACTGTACATGACAGGTGAGGAGACCGAGCTTGACCGTACAGTTATTGATGAGATTGGAGATCCGCTCATGCATCTTCTCCGTAACTCAGCAGACCATGGACTTGAGAGCGCAGAGGTGCGTGCTGAGAGAGGCAAGCCGGAAGTTGGTTCTATTTTCCTGAATGCTTATCAGGATGGTAATAATGTAGTCATCGAAGTAGGTGATGACGGTAATGGTATTGATGTTGAGAAGGTTAAGGCAAAGGCTATAGAGAAGGGCAACATCACGGAAGAGCAGGCTGAGATGATGACCGAGAAGGAGATAATAGATCTTCTGTTCAGGCCAAGCTTCTCTACTTCAGATAAGATTACCGATGTATCAGGACGTGGAGTTGGTCTTGATGTTGTTAAGTCTAAGATTGAGGCACTTGGCGGTGCTGTTGAAGTAAAGACTACATACGGCGTAGGCAGTACATTTATTATTCATCTGCCGCTTACACTTGCAATTATTCAGGCACTTATGGTTAAGCTTGGCGATGAAAAGTATGCAATATCACTTGATTCTATCCAGACAATCGAAGATATTCCTGTAAGCGAGATTAAGTATGTTCATGCTAAGGAAGTAATTAACTTAAGAGGCAATGTAATTCCGCTTGTACGTCTCAGAGAGCTTCTTGATGTACCGGGTGAGCCGGAGGAATCAGAGAATATTACAGTAGTAATAGTAAGCAAGGGAGACAAGCAGGCAGGTCTTGTTGTTGACAGTCTTATCGGACAGCTTGAAATCGTTATTAAATCACTTGGCAAGTATATCAACATCAATAAGATGATCAGTGGTGCAACAATCCTTGGTGATGGTTCTGTAGCACTTATAATTGATGCTAATACACTTGTATAAGATTTTGAACATGATATTTTAACTGCAAATATGCATTGAATTGGAGGTTTAATAATGGGAGAGTTAAAGGTCATTGACAATAACAGGAATGAAGCAGACGAGACAGCTGTCCAGTACATAGTTGTCAAAGTCGGCAATGAGCAGTATGGAATAGACATACAGTATATTGATAATATCGTTAAGAGCCAGAGAATTACACGTGTACCTAAGACACAGAAGTACTATAACGGTGTAATTAACCTGCGTGGTGAGATTATTCCTGTAATGAGCATAAGAGTAAGGCTTGGACTTGAGCCCGATGTATTCACGGATAAGACAAGAATAATCATAATAAAGCTTGAGAATGCCACAATAGGTATTATAGTTGATCAGGTTAATGAAGTAATTACACTTGAGTCTACAGATATAGAGAAGGGACCTCATGAGAAGAGTGAGGAAGCTAATGGTTATATCTGCGGCATAGGCAAGTATAAGGGTGAGCTTGTTTCGCTCCTTGATATAGTAGGCGTTATAGTGGAGAAGGAAGGCTGATATTGACCGGACTACAGAGACAGCTTGGGGGTGACTAGCTAGGTGAGCAAGATTAATCTTGATGAATTGAATGACATGCAATATGATGTTCTTAAAGAGATAGGCAATATAGGAGCAGGCAATGCAACTACAGCACTTGCACAGATGGTCAATATGAAGGTCGACATGTCGGTGCCTAAAGTAGAACTTGTTCCGTTCTCACAACTTGCAGATTTTATTGGTTCTGAGGAGGAGCAGGTCGTAGGCATGCTTCTTCAGATGAGCGGCGATGTTGATGGAATGATGATGTTTTTCTTCAATATGAGATCGGCACATAACCTTGTTGATATGCTTATGGGAAGACCTATAACGGATGACAATGACAGTGATGAATTCAGTGAGATGGATATGTCAGCGCTTAGCGAGATAGGTAATATTATCTCAGGTGCATATCTGGTTGCATTGTCAAAACTGACTAATCTTACTATAGAAACATCGGTGCCAAGCATGTCTATTGATATGGTGGGAGCACTGCTTAGTGTACCGGCTATCGAGTTTGGCAAACTTGGAGACAAGCTGTTATTTATCCAGTCACAGCTTGGCGAGAATGGCTGCATTAACGGATATTTCCTTATGATACCTGAACTCGAGTCCTACGATAAAATACTTGGTGCACTTGGCCTTTAGGCCGGGTGCACTGTGGTATCATAATAAGGTCTGATGAGGATGTGTAAAGATGGGAGATATGATTAAGGTTGGTATGGGTGACCTGAAAGCATGTAAGTGTCCGGATGCTCTGACTACACTTGGACTTGGTTCATGCATAGGCGTTGCACTGTATGATCCGGTGACAAAAGTCAGCGGACTTTTGCATTTTATGCTGCCGGACAGCACTCAGATAAGAAACAATTCTAACAGGGCAAAGTTTGCAGATACAGGCATTGAAGACCTGATTACACTTATGGTATCCATGGGTGCAAACAAAAACCGCCTTGTTGCCAAAATCGCAGGTGGAGCTAAGATGTTCGCTACGTCGGGAATGTCAGAGATATTGTGTGTTGGTGACCGCAATGCCGAGGCTGCGAAAAAAGAACTTGCAGCAAGAAATATAAGGATTCTTGCACAGGATACGGGACTTGACTATGGACGTACCGTTGAGTTCTATTCAGAGACAGGAGATTATAAGATTAAGGCTGTCGGTAAGGGAGTCAAAGTTATATGAAAATGAAATGGCGCAATCTCCCTGCAATAGTAACACTTCTTGCGGGGTTTATAACATGTGTTATAACGACATTATGCAGATATCCGCTTAATAAGATGTTATGGGTGCTGATTGCCGTTATGACCGTATTTTTCACAATCGGACTTATAATCAGGGCAGTGATTATGCATTTTGTGGAAGGCAGAGATGCTGATGAAGCCGATGCTTCAGGGGATGAGGAAGATGAGACCGCAGCAGCTGACGAAGGTGTTCAGAATGCGGATGGCAGTGAAGAAGGACAGCAATCAGATAATTAATAGACAATGGGTGGTATTCAATGGATGAGGCAGCAAGAAACAAGCTGTGGAGCGAGTATAGCAGAACAAGAAGCACTGCTTTGCGTGATCAGCTTATAATTGAATATTCGCAGCTGGTTAAGCTTGTGGCAGGGCGTCTCGGAATGTATCTGGGGTATAGCGTGGAGTATGATGATCTCTGCGGTTATGGTATATTTGGACTGATAGACGCAATTGATAAATTTGACTGTAACAAGAATGTTAAGTTTGAAACTTATGCAAGCCTGAGAATCAGGGGAGCAATTCTTGATCAGATAAGAAAGATGGACTGGATTCCACGTTCATTAAGACAAAAACAGAAGAAAATAGATGCCGCTATGTCGAAGATAGAAGCACAGAAAGGCAGTGTGGCAACAGATGAGGAGCTTGCACAAGAGCTTGGAATAACACTTGATGAGTATAATGACTGGCAGGGGAAGACTAAGGCAACAAACCTGATTTCACTGGATGAATATACGGAGACTCAGGGAACCGAAGCAAAGATGGATTCTGTTACCAATGCAAGGTTTGACCAGCCTGAGGATGTTGTTGAAAAAGAAGAACTCAAAAAAATGATAGTGGAAGCAATATCTCTGCTGACAGATAAAGAGAGAAGTGTTGTAACACTATATTATTATGAAGAGATGACACTCAAGGAAATAAGTCTTGTGCTTGATGTGTCTGAATCGAGAGTATCACAATTACATACAAAGGCTTTGCTTAAGATGAAGTCAAAGTTAGGACCATATCTTAATATATTGATCTGACCCACATGGGATGAAGTTAGAGGGAGGTGCTTATATGCATACGAATGGATATTTTCAACTTGCATCAACTAAGGATGGACTTATGATAACTGTATATCCTCCGCAGCCGGGTGGAAGGAAGGCAGAGGTAGAGGATCTTATTTCATATGCTGCGCAGAAAGGTATATCGGATTATATAGATGTACTCAAAGCAAAGATGGCATTTGACGGTGGCAAAGACAAAGTAAGGATGCTTATATACGATAAGTCACCGGTGCCTAATGGTGAATTCGGAAGCTATAATATATCAAGGGATAAGATGGAAGTTGAAGCGGTGTTCTATCCTCCGTTTGAGGGCGAACATGAGCTTACGGCTGAGGGTATTAAGGATGACCTCGCAGCATCAGGTGTCAAGATGGGAATACTTGATGATGAGATAAACAGGTTTATTGAGGAACGCGAATATTTTGTCCCGTATACAATTGCAAGAGGACAGCAGCCGGTTGATGGCCATGATGGCAGGATTGAGTATAAGTTCAATACGGTAACATCTGCAAAGCCTAAGATGAATGATGACGGTACGGTTGATTTTCATTCATTGGACAATGTTAATCATATTAATGCAGGGGATGTTGTTGCAGAACTTTTTCCGGAAGATTATGGTACTCCCGGATATGATGTTGTCGGACAGCCGGTATCGCCAAAGAAGGTCAAGAGAGCAGTATTCCAGTATGGACGTAACCTTAAGGTTTCAGAAGATAAGCGTTTTCTTATATCTGAGGTAAGCGGACATGTAACTCTTGAGAATGACAAAGTATTTGTATCGAATGAGCTTGAACTTGTTAATGTTGATAATTCAACTGGAGATATTAATTACAGCGGTAATGTAATAATAAAGGGTAATGTAATAACAGGATTCAGTGTCAATGCATCAGGAGATATTACAGTTAACGGACTTGTTGAAGGTGCTAATCTTACCGCAGGCGGTAATATAACCCTTATGAGAGGTGTACAGGGCGGCGGAAGAGCGATGCTTACCGCAGGCGGCGATATTGTATCAAAGTTTATTGAGAGCGCCAATATGGTTTCAGCAGGCGGCAAGATTGAGACAGATTCAATTCTTCACAGTAAGGTAATAGCCAAAGGACCTATTGTTGTTCAGGGACGTAACGGGCTTATTGTCGGAGGTGACGTTAAGTCAAGAGTGCTTATAGACTGCAAGACAATCGGCAATGATATGGGAACTGCAACGGTAGTTGGTGTCGGTGTGGATCCTACGGTGAAGAAGCGCATAGATGTGCTTAAGAATGAACTGGAGCAGCTTGGAAAGCAGAAGATACAGCTTGGACAGCTTGTGACGGCACTTCGCAAGAAGCAGGATATTGAAGGCGGACTTGATGCTGAGAAGCAGGCACTTCAGCAAAAGACAATGCGTAACATGCTTATGCTTGAGAAACAGTTAAGCGATGATAAAAAAGAGCTTGAAGAATGCCGCAATATGATAAGCGAGGATGCAAGTGCGAGAATCAAAGTATCAAGGACTGCTAATATTGGAACAAAGGTAATGTTTGGCGACCAGTATATTTTCCTTCGCGAGAAATATGACTTTTGTCAGTTCATTAAGAAGGATGGAGATATCAAGTCATCAGGAATGTAAGGAAGGTGGTCATATATGGCAGTACGTCCGGTTGATATTGTTTCTATGCAGCGAATGGCTGATGTATCGCAGATTAAGCAGAATGAGAATAACAAACCGATGAATGACCAGGTTAATTTTCAGAATCAGCTTGCAAAGGAAGTACAGCAGACATCAGAACAGGTTGTAAGAAAAGCTGATATAGAGAATCAGAACCAAAAATATGATGCCAAAGAAAAAGGCAAAAATGAGTATCAGCATGATGGTAAGGTCAAGGTGAAGAAAAAGGACGGGCATGAAAGTGTTATGCCGGATGATCCGGATTTTAAGGGGCTGTTCGATGTGTCAGTTTGATGACACCCGGGCAGCCGGTTTATTAGTGACCGGGAAGGAATTATATTGTGACAGCGTTTGAGGTAGTACTGCTTTTGTGTGGAACAATCTGTGTTGCAGTAAGCTTTATAATGGGTGACTCCAAGAAAAAAAACACAGACGATAAGGATTATGATGCAAATCTTACAGAAGAGCAGAAGGAAGATATAAGAAGACAGGTAACTGACATAATAGATGAAGAGATGCTGAATGCATCAGAGAAGACAGAAGTTTCACTCGATAAGATATCCAACACAAAGATTCTTGAGATGAATGAATATGCGGACAACATACTTGGAGAGATAAACCGTAATCATAATGAAGCTGTATTTCTCTATGATATGCTTAATGACAAAGCAAAAGAAGTCAAGTCTACAGTAAAAGATGTCAATGTAACGAAGAAGCAGGTTGAGAAGATTCAGGCAGAGGTCACATCTGCAGCTGCGAATCCCGAAGAGGATAATGCATACGCAGATAAGTCAGGAGATAAGTCGCAGCACAGGTCTGAACATGAATTCAGAAGCATGACCCCGGAGATTGTCAGGGAGATAGATATGCCTGTAACATCAGAATATGATGATTCACAGGAAAATGATTTATATGGAACCGGCGGTGCAGATATCAATGACGGCATGGATATGGTTTCGCCACAGGAACTTATGGCTGTGTCACAGATGTTAGGACAGGACATACAGCAGAACATACAGCAGAACATACAGACTGTTTCGGCACAGGATAATGGGATGCATGATAACGGGACACATGGACTTAACAGAAATGATGAGATACTCAGCATGTATGAATCTGGAATGGACAGCCGGCAGATAGCAAAAGAGCTCAATCTCGGAATCGGAGAGGTAAGGCTTGTGATAGATTTATATAAAAGTACAAAGTAGAAAGCGGTAAAAAAGTGAATTTTAAATATTATTTACGGGGATTGGGTACAGGAATAGTTGTGACGTTGATAATAGTTACAATATCTAATTCTTTAAGAGGCAGCAAGACGGCTTCGGAAAATGCTGCACAACCTTCATCTGTCCAGCCTACATCAGCGATAGAAGCTATTCTTAATAACCAGAGGACAACACAGGCGTATGGAGATGCAGCATCGGCGGATGCAACATCGGCGGACGCAGCATCAGCGGATGTAACATCAGCGGATGTAATATCGGCAGACACATCATCAGCAGAGACAGTATCAGACAATGTACAGCAGGGACAGCAGGGACGCAATATTACAGTTTCTTTTGAGACGATACAATCATCCGAAGCTGCTGCGCAGCTCCTTGAAAAAGCCGGTATTGTAGACAACTGGCGTAATTTTAATTCGTATCTTGTGAATAACGGATATGACAGAAAGGTCTCAGGCGGTACATTTTCTTTTAGTGGCAATGAATCATATAAGGAGATTGCCGGAATAATAACCAAATCAAGATAATACAGGCATTTTGTTATATACATTTAATGCAAAAACTGCTTGCATTAGATATGTCACTTATGTTACAATGGCAGACGGTGACAAAAAACACGCAGTCTGATTGACATACAGGTGCCGGTTACGCCCCGGTTGTATGGCAAGATGAGGGATGCGGAAGATAATTAACCAATGGAGGTAAACTATGAGCGTAATTTCAATGAAGCAGTTACTGGAGGCAGGTGTTCATTTTGGACATCAGACAAGAAGATGGAATCCTAAGATGCAGCAGTACATCTACACACATCGTAACGGAATCCACATCATCGACCTTCAGAAGTCAGTAGGAAAGGTTGACGAGGCTTACAAGGCAGTATCAGATATCGCTGCTGAGGGTGGCACAATCCTTTTCGTTGGTACTAAGAAGCAGGCACAGGATGCTATCGCTACAGAGGCACAGCGTTGCGGCATGTTCTATGTTAACGAGAGATGGCTTGGTGGTATGCTTACAAACTTCACAACAATCCAGAAGAGAATTGCTAAGCTTCACGAGATTGAGACAATGAAGGAAGATGGAACATTCGACGTTCTTCCTAAGAAGGAAGTTGCTCTTCTTGAGAAGGAACTTGAGAAGCTTCAGAAGAATCTTGGCGGTATCAAGGAGATGAAGAAGCTCCCGGATGCTATCTTTGTTGTTGATCCTAAGAAGGAAAGAATTTGTATTCAGGAAGCACATGCACTTGGTATTCCGCTTATCGGTATCGTTGATACAAACTGTGATCCGGATGAGCTTGATTATGTAATCCCAGGTAATGATGATGCAATCAGAGCTGTAAAGCTTATCGTATCTAAGATGGCTGATGCAGTTATTGAGGCTAATCAGGGCGCTGAGGAAGCTCCGGTTGCAGAAGATGCAGCAGAAGAGACAACAGAGGCTTAATTAACAGAATAGGCTGATTTATGATTAGAAAGGTGCTTCAGCCTGAGAATTCAGGTTGGGGCACTATTTGTTATAACGCAATTATTTAATATTACGGAGGTAATCAGAGCAATGGCAGCAATTACAGCAGCAATGGTTAAGGAACTTAGAGAGTCTACAGGCGCAGGAATGATGGAGTGTAAGAAGGCTCTTACAGAGGCAGATGGAGATATGGAAGCAGCTGTTGATGTTCTTAGAAAGAGCGGAGCAGCAAAGGTAGAGAAGAAGGCCGGAAGAATCGCAGCAGAAGGTCTTACAAGAGTTGCATCAGAAGGTAACACAGCAGTTGTAGCAGAGGTTAACTCTGAGACAGACTTTGTTGCTAAGAATGCTATCTTCCAGGAATTTGTTCAGTTCGTTGCAGATACAGCACTTAAGTCATCAGTAGAGAAGGCAGGAGACGGCGAGGATGTATGTGATATTCTTGGTCTTAAGTCAGAGCTTGAGGAGAAGACTCTTACAATCGGCGAGAAGCTTTCTATCAGAAGATTTGCTAAGATTTCAGGTGACTGCGTAGCTTCATATACACATGGCGGCGGAAGAATCGGCGTTATTGTTGCAGCTGACGGTGCTTCAGGAGATGCGGTTCAGGAAGCACTTACTAATGTAGCAATGCAGATTGCAGCTATGAATCCACAGTACATCAGCAGAGATGACATGTCAGATGCTGAGCTTGCTAAGTTAAGAGAGATTATTCAGGAGAGCGCACTTAATGATCCTGCAACTCTTCCAAAGCCAATTCTTAACAAGTTAATCGAGAAGGCTGTTACAGATAAGGTTTGGAGCGATGAGGATATCGCTATTTACAACGAGAAGAAGAGCAATATGCAGTACCTGTTCAACTTCCTCTCAAAGGAAGCTGCAGAACAGTTAGCTCAGCTTGCATTAGCTGACAGAGATGCAATCACATCAGATAAGATTTTCCACGGCTTAGTAGAAGGACGTGTTTCTAAGCAGCTTAAGGAAATCTGTCTTCTTGACCAGGTATATGTTAAGGCTGAGGATGGCAAGCAGACAGTAGCAGCTTATCTTGCACAGGTTGCTAAGGCAGTTGGTGCTGACTTCAAGCTCAAGGGCTTCGTTCGTTTTGAGACAGGCGAAGGTATTGAGAAGAAGGTTGATGACTTCGCAGCAGAAGTTGCAGCACAGGCAGGTCTGTAAGATTTATCAGTTAATATATCAGACGGAATAATATCGAATGAATGAAAAGCTTTGGATCATTTCATTATATGGAGTGGTTCAGAGCTTTTTATATTATTGTCCGGAATAATATTGTCCATGATTTTTGATTCAAATTTTGACAAATTTATCTTCTATAATCGGGCTGTTTGTGATATACTTATCAAGGTATACTTTACGAAGAGGATGAGCTTATAATGGATAACAGAGTTGGTTATGTAGTATATCATAGAAAATACAGCAGGCTCCAGAAGTTCATCATGGCAATAGCAGTGGTATTTATTATTCTGCCATCGGTCCTGTGTGTTATCCTGTTTGACAGAATGAATAAGATGCAGAGCCGGATTGATGAGCTGGCTGCAGCGGGAAGACAGGGCAGCGTAGCAGGGCAGGCTGAGGCTGAGGACGAGGATGATGGAATGGATGGTGCATTGTATAATGAGAGCGATGATACACAGGCGCTTAAGGATGCATCAGATATAAAGTACAGCAGACCATCGGATATTGTCAGGGATGAAGACAGATACCATGGCGCAAGAGTGTATCTGACGTTTGATGACGGACCGTCAGATAATACGGATGCAATTCTTGATAAGCTGGGAGAATATGGAGTAAAGGCAACATTTTTCGTTGTAATGAAAGAAGACGAGAAGTCAGTTGAACGTTATAAAAGAATTGTTAACGAAGGGCATACACTTGCGATGCATTCAGCTTCACATGTATATTCACAGATTTACAGCTCGTATGATGCATACACGGAGGATGTTAATCAACTGAGAAGTTACCTGAAGAGTGTGACGGGGGTTACGCCTGTATATTACAGATTCCCGGGTGGCTCAAGTAATACGGTAAGCAGTGTCCCTATGAGCGAGTGTATAGAATATCTCGATTCTCAGGGAATAATATATTATGACTGGAATGTCGCATCAGGAGATACGGATAGAGCATATGTCAGTTCATTGACAATTGCAGATAACGTAATAAGAGGTGTAGAAGGCAAGCAGTCATCAGTTGTGCTTATGCATGATACCAATAAGAAGACTACAACTGTTGATGCGCTTGATTCAATCCTTAAGTATATGAGCGATACCGGTAAGAATGTACTGCCAATAACAGAGGGGACAACCCCTGTTCATCACAGAATAAGTGATGCAAAATAACTTTCAATGGAGAGAAAGAGAACATGAAAGATTTAAAAAGAGTAATCCTTAAACTTAGCGGAGAGGCGCTTACAGGCAATCAGAAGTCCGGATATGATGATGCAATGATTGAAGATATTGCAAGACAGGTAAAGGAGATAACTGATAAGGGAATTCAGGTTGGAATCGTCATCGGTGGCGGTAATTACTGGAGAGGACGTTCTAATGACTCAATTGACAGAACGAAAGCAGACCAGATTGGAATGCTTGCAACAATCATGAACTGCATATATGTATCTGAGATATTCAGATCTACAGGAATTATGACTAATGTGCTCACACCTTTTGAGTGCGGGGGTATCACAAAGCTTTTTTCAAAGGACAGAGCTAATAAGTATTTTTCAAAAGGAATGGTAGTATTCTTTGCCGGCGGAACGGGACACCCTTACTTCTCAACAGATACAGGCGTCGCGCTCAGAGCGATAGAGATGGATGCAGATGCAATCCTTCTTGCTAAGGCTATTGATGGCGTCTATGACAGTGATCCTAAGACCAATCCGGCAGCTAAGAAGTATGACAGCATATCAATACAGGAAGTTGTTGATAAGAAGCTTGGTGTAATAGATATGACAGCTTCGGTAATGTGCATGGAGAACAGGATTCCGCTTATGGTATTCGGACTTAACGAGAAGAACAGCATTGTTGACGCAATGAGCGGCAAGTTCAACGGAACCATGGTTACAGTGTAGAATTAAAGTGGTACCGGAATTAATTTACAATTATAATAATAAAAAGACAGGAGAATTAAGATGAGCGATATAGCAATATATGAAGAGAAGATGAAGAAGTCAGTTGAGGCATTACTTGAGGATTATAAGACAATCCGTGCGGGAAGAGCCAACCCGCATATCCTTGATAAGATTCGTGTGGATTATTATAATACACCGACTCCGCTTCAGCAGGTAGCCAATATATCCGTACCTGAGGCAAGAATTATACAGATTCAGCCATGGGATGCAAGCCTTATTAAGGAGATTGAGAAGGCTATAATTGTATCTGATCTTGGACTTACACCTAATAATGATGGTAAGGTAATCAGGCTTGTATTTCCTGAACTTACAGAGGACAGACGTAAGGAACTTTCCAAGGATGTTAAGAAGAAGGGCGAGAATGCCAAAGTAGCAATCCGCAATGTAAGAAGAGACGCTAACGATGTATTTAAGAAGCAGAATAAGGCCAATGAGATTTCAGAGGATGAGTTAAAGGACGCAGAGGACAGCATTCAGAAGATTACAGATAAGTATATAACTGAGGTTGATAAGTGCGTGGATGATAAGATAAAGGAAGTTATGACAGTATAAGTAATACTGTCATGAGATATGATGATACGAGGTCCGCCCGGACCTCGTATCGTTACATATTGCGTTACATATTGGTATGGAGGAGAACATTTGGATACATTTAACGAGAAGCTCGGACTGCGTGTGCCAGGGCATGTGGCAGTAATACTTGACGGCAACGGAAGATGGGCTAAAAAGAGACTTATGCCGCGCACATATGGACATTATCAGGGAAGCAAGGTTGTTGAGGACATGCTTCATGTGGTTGATGATATGGGCGTAAAGTATTTTACTGTATATGCATTCTCGACAGAGAACTGGAACCGTTCTAAGGATGAAGTGGATACATTGATGAAGATATTAAGGACATATCTTGTGGACTGTGTTGCCAAGTCAATGAAGAATAATGTACGATGCAGGGTAATAGGAAGACCTGACGGATTGAGTCAGGATATTCTTGACAGTATCCATAACCTTGAAGAGAAGACAAAGAATAATACAGGACTTAATTTTACAATTGCAATTAATTATGGCGGAAGAGATGAGATAAGAAGGGCAGTTAAGTCAATTGCTGACGAGGTAGCCGCAGGAAAAGTTAAGCCGGATGACATTACCGAGCAGATGATTGCACAGCACCTTGATACACGGGAGCTTCCCGATCCTGATCTGCTTATAAGGACAAGTGGGGAAGAAAGACTGTCTAATTTCCTTCCATGGCAGCTTGCGTATACAGAGTTTTACTTTACATCGGTATTATGGCCTGATTTTAATGAAAAAGAAATGATAAAGGCTATTGAAAAATATAATAAGCGTGAGAGAAGATTTGGCGGTGTAAAGGAGGAGCAGGCATAAGTGTATAACTGCATTATGTCTGCATATATAATATGTTAGTTAGAATTTTGAGTGGGATAGTACTTCTGCTGATTACAGGCTCTTCGCTTATAATCGGAGGATGGTATCTGTATGGAATATGTATATTCATCTCACTTGTGGGAATGATGGAATATTATCGTGTACTCGGTATCAATAAAAAGCTTCCGGGGATTATAGGCTATGTAGGAGCAACGGCTTATTATGTATCTTTGCTCATGACGGACGAATGCTTCGGAATACTTGTGCTTACTGCAACGGCAATAGCAATGATGATTGCATATGTTGCAACATTTCCAAAGTATACAATCGAAGATATTGCAAAGGGATATTTTGGCGTTATATATGTTGCGGTTATGATTTCATATATATATCTTACACGTCAGCTTTCTGACGGAGAGTATCTTGCATGGCTTATATTCATATGCTCATGGGGCAGTGATTCATTTGCTTACCTTGCCGGAGTTGCATTCGGAAAGCATAAGATGACACCGAAGCTGTCACCTAAGAAGTCCTATGAGGGAGCGGTTGGCGGTATCGCAGGAGCTGCAGTGCTCGGGGCATTATTCGGAGTACTTGTTAAATATCTTACGGGAGCCGATTACATGGCAGCGTTCACGGCTGCATCGGCAATAGGCGCTACAATCTCGATATTCGGAGACCTTGCGGCATCAGCAATAAAGCGCAATAAAGATATTAAGGATTACGGCAGGCTTATACCGGGACACGGCGGAATACTTGACAGATATGACAGTGTGATATTTACCGCACCTATAGTATACTGGGTGCTGTATTTTATAGTCAGATGACGGATTGGAGACAGAAGTGAAAAAGATTTCGGTACTTGGATCTACAGGGTCAATAGGAACACAGACACTTGACGTTGTCCGCAGGAATAACGATATTGAGATAGTTGCATTGGCTGCCGGCAGAAGAATAAAGGAACTGGAAGCCCAGATAAGGGAGTTTGGACCGAAGCTTGTAAGCGTGGCAGATGAGCAGCTTGCAAAGGAGCTTGCAGTAAGCATTGCAGACCTTGATGTTAAGATAGTATACGGCATGGAGGGACTTACTGAAGCGGCAGTATATCCCGAAGCACAGACAGTAGTAACGGCAGTGGTCGGAATGATGGGAATTGTTCCTACAATAGCAGCAATAAAGGCAGGCAAAGACATTGCACTTGCCAACAAAGAAACACTCGTTACGGCAGGTCATATAATAATGCCGCTCGCAAAGGAATATAATATAAATATATACCCTGTTGACAGCGAGCATTCAGCAATATTCCAGTCACTTAACGGAGAATACCATGCAGAGATTGATAAGATACTATTGACTGCATCAGGCGGACCTTTCCGCAACTATACTAAGGAACAGCTGAAGAATGTGAAAGTTGAGGATGCATTGAAACATCCCAACTGGGCTATGGGGCGTAAGATAACGATAGATTCATCAACAATGGTGAACAAAGGACTTGAAGTTATGGAAGCGCAGTGGCTGTTCAATGTACCGGCTGACCGTGTCCAGGTGATTATCCAGCCACAGAGTGTAATTCATTCAATGGTCCAGTTTGTCGATGGCGGAATTATGGCTCAGCTGGGAAGTCCTGATATGAGACTTCCCATACAGTATGCACTTTATTATCCGCACAGAAAGCCGCTTGATACTAAGAGGCTGGATTTCTATGAGCTTGGACAGATTACATTCCAGAAGCCGGATTTTGATAAGTTCAGAGGGCTTGCACTTGCATATGAAGCTGCAAGAAAGGGCGGCAATATCCCTACAGCGCTTAATGCAGCTAACGAGATGGCAGTTGCAATGTTCCTTGACCGCAGGATAAGCTATCTTCAGATACCTGAGATTATTGAATATGTCATGAATGAGACACATTATACAGATAATCCGGATGTTGACAGGATACTTGAGACAGAACAGACAGCATATGAACTTATCAGAAGCAGGTATTAACAATAAAGGCAGGTATGGCACTTGAATATAGTATTAGCAATAATCGTACTGAGCGTAATAATAATTGTTCATGAACTTGGACATTTTATTCTGGCAAAGGCTAACGGAGTAATGGTAATGGAATTCTGTATAGGATTCGGACCGAAGCTTGTAAGTTTTAAAAAAGGCGAGACAGTATACAGTATAAAGCTGCTTCCGTTTGGTGGAGCATGTATAATGCTGGGAGAAGATTTCCTTGATACTGAAGATGAAGCAGAAGAAGGAGAAAGCGAAGAGACTTCTGACAATAGTGCAGGAAAATCAGTAAAAGAAAAATACGACATGAGCAGGTCATTCCCGGCACAGTCAGTATGGGCAAGAATGTCAATTCTTGCGGCAGGACCAGTGTTTAACTTTATACTTGCATTTGTCCTTTCGGTTATTATTATCGGATTCGCAGGGTATGATCCATGTGAAGTCTCTGCTGTTGCCGACAATTCCCCTGCAAGCAGCGCAGGTCTTGAAGCCGGAGACCTTATAACTAAGATTAACGGACACAGAGTTACATTTTCAAGGGATTTATCTCTTGAGACGCTCATGCATCCTGACAGGACACTGAATATAACTTATGAGCGTGACGGACAGAAGTACACGGCAAAAGTAGTTCCGGAGTATCAGAAAAAAGTATCTTATATGACAGGAATCACAATCCTTTCTGATTGCAGCATACAGACAGTAGAGAATGATTCTCCTGCCAAAAAAGGCGGAATAAAAGCCGGCGATAAGATAAAGAGCATTCAGGGAACAGAGATTGAGAATACGCAGCAGATTGTAGACATAATTGCAGCGTGTGACGGCAGCGAACAGACAATAGTTGTTGAGCGTGACGGCAAAGAGCTCACTCTTAAGGTTACTCCGCAGATGAAGGAACGCGAGAGCTATTATACCGGACTTTATTCATATGGAGCAAGACAGAAGGCGGGAGCACTGTCAACTGTCGGATATGCTTTTAAGGATGTCGGATACTGGATAAGAACAGTATTCGGAAGTCTTGGAATGATGTTCAGGGGACAGGTGTCACTTGATGATGTGTCAGGTCCTGTCGGCGTTGTGAGCGTAATCGGGGATGTTGTTGAAGAGAGCAAGTCAGACGGAGCGTTCTATGTGCTGCTTAATCTGTTCAACATGACGGTTATGATTAGTGCCAACTTAGGTGTGATGAATCTTCTTCCGCTTCCGGCACTTGACGGAGGAAGGCTTCTGTTTGTCATACTTGAGATATTAAGAGGTAAGCCGGTAGCCAAGGAAAAAGAAGGCATCGTTCATTTTGCGGGAATGATACTTCTCATGATACTTATGGTTGTGGTAATGTTTAACGATATTAAAAATCTCTTCTGATGTGAGGTTAAGATATGTACAGAGATAATACAAAGACAGTCAGAATAGGCAATGCAGTTATAGGCGGAGGCAATCCGATACTGATACAGTCGATGACCAATACACCGACAGAGGATGTAAGGGCGACGGTTGCCCAGATTCTTGAGCTCGAAAAGGCAGGATGTGACATCATAAGATGCACTGTACCAAACAGACAGGCAGCGGATGCAATTGCAGAGATAAAGAAGCAGATTCACATTCCGCTTGTTGCCGATATACATTTTGATTACAGGATGGCAATTGCAGCTATTGAGAACGGTGCTGATAAGATAAGAATTAATCCGGGCAATATAGGAGATAACAGCAAGATCAAGGCAGTCGTAGATACTGCAAAGGATCACAATATTCCAATAAGAGTCGGAGTTAACAGCGGCTCACTCGAAAAGGACCTTGTTGTAAAATACGGCGGCGTAACAGCCGAAGGACTTGTCGAGAGCGCACTTGACAAGGTTAAGATTATAGAAGATCTTGGATATGATAATCTTGTAATAAGCATAAAGTCATCCGATGTTCCTATGTGCATTAAAGCACATGAACTTATAGCAAGTAAGACGAATCATCCGCTTCATGTCGGAATTACTGAGGCAGGCACTGTATACAGGGGAAGCATAAAGTCAGCAGTCGGACTTGGAGTTATTCTGTATCATGGAATCGGTGACACAATCAGAGTCTCACTTACTGGCAATCCTGTTGAGGAGATTAAGGCTGCCAGGTACATCCTTCAGACACTTGGAATAAGACAGAGTGGAATTGAGGTGGTCTCATGTCCTACATGCGGGCGTACCAAGATAGACCTTATCGGGCTTGCTAATCAGGTAGAGACACTTGCGGCATCATACAGCAATCTGAAGATAAAGATAGCTGTAATGGGCTGTGTAGTCAACGGTCCGGGAGAAGCTAAGGAAGCTGATATCGGAATAGCCGGTGGAGATGGCTGCGGCGTACTCATAAAACACGGAGAGATTGTAAAGAAGGTAGAGGAGGACAGACTCCTTGAAGTGCTCAAAGAAGAGCTTGATAACTGGGAATAAGATATGACATTTTTTGAAGTTTTTTCTGCGCTTAGAATTGACGACCAGGAATTAAAAGATAACTTCGCGGATGCTGAAGTAGTTAAAGTTACTAAGACTTCAACCAATTCGCTTGCAAGGGTGTATGTGAAGAGCAGGCACCTTATACACAAGGAACTGGTATATAAGATGGAGGACATACTCAAAAGCCAGGTGTTCCGTATTAAGAATATGGACGTCAGGATAATCGACAGATATGATCTGTCTAAGCAGTATACTCCACAGAAGATTATGGACGTATACTACGACAGCATCCTTTTTGAGTTGGAAAAATACTGGACACTCGAATATAACCTGCTCAAGAATTCCAAATGGACATTTGAAAAGGAAGATGAGCTGACGCTGATACTTGAGGATTCATTTCTTGCGCATACATACGACAGAACACTCAGGGAATATTTTGAGAAGATATTTCTTAACAGATTTGGGTTTGAGATAGATGTAGTCTACAGATACGAGAAAAAGAAAGAAACTAATTTTGAAAAAGAAAATGAGCTGATGATAGCAAGGCGTGTGCAGGAGATACAGGAAAAGGTGCTCGCTGCAAAGTCTGCATCAGCGGATGTGCATGACGGTGCAACAGGTGCATCCATTAAGAAAAAGCCGGCAGGTGACGGGGCAGCCGCAAAGCAGAATGCTGAGCCCGTTAAAGAGATTAAAAAGGCAGAAGAGAGCCCAAAACCAAGGTATTCACAGGACAGATACCAGAAGCGGCCGAACAATCCGGATGTTCTCTTTGGACGTGACTTTGATGAGGAGCCTATACATATAAGCCAGATACAGTCTGAGATGGGCGAGGTTGTAATCGCCGGAATGATAAGGCGTGTTGAACTTCGTGAAATCCGTAACGAAAAGACTATCATAATGTTCGATGTCACGGACTTTACAGACACAATAACCGTAAAGATGTTCGCCAAGAATGAGCAGCTTCCGGAGCTTACGTCATTTATCACGGAGAAGAATTTTATAAAGATAAAAGGCGTTACAATGCTGGACAAATATGACCATGAACTTTCGATAAGCTCAGTGACGGGTATCCGCAAGTCGAGTGATACGCGTGTCAGGAGAATGGATCATGCACTTACCAAACGTGTAGAGCTTCACTGCCATACTAAGATGAGTGACATGGACGGAGTTTCATACGCAAAAGACCTGATAAAGCAGGCGCTTAGCTGGGGACAGAAAGCGATTGCGATAACGGACCACGGAACAGTCCAGGCATTTACAGATGCATTCCATGTTGTAAGAGACCTTGAGGGTGCAGCTAAGAAAAAGGGCGAGGACTTTGATTTTAAGATAATATACGGAGTGGAGGGATATCTGGTAGATGATACAAAGAAGCCGGTAATACGCTCTAAGAATCAGAGCCTTGATGAGAAGTATGTTGTTTTTGATATAGAGACGACGGGATTCTCGGCGGAAAATGACAGGATAATAGAGATTGGTGCAGTCAAGATTGAAGATGGGGAGATAATTGACAGATTCTCGACTTTCGTTAATCCTGAAGTACCGATTCCGTTTAAGATAGAAAAGCTTACATCAATCAATGATTCAATGGTAATGGGAGCACCTAAGATTGAGCAGGTACTTCCTGAGTTTCTTGAATTCTGCGAAGGCTGCGTTGTGGTTGCACATAATGCGGAATTTGATACGGGCTTTATACGCAATAAGGCTGCAAAGCAGGGAATGACATTTGACAATACGGTAGTAGATACACTGGCGATTGCACGTTTCCTTGTGCCAAGACTTCATAACTTCAAGCTGGACACGCTGACCAAGCATTTTAATGTGGTGCTGACAAGCCATCACCGTGCGGTAGATGATGCAGAGGCTACGGCAGGCATATTCCTTAAGATGTGTGAGCTGCTTAAGATGCGCGATATCCTGACTCTTGACCAGCTTAACGAGGCAGGAACCCCTGACGTTGATGCAATCCGCAAGATGCCTACATATCATATAATCCTGCTTGCATCAAGCGAGCAGGGAAGAATTAATCTGTACAGGCTGATATCGGCATCACACATAACTTATTTTGCCAACAGGCCGAGAATACCTAAGAGCCTTCTTGCCAGATACAGGGACGGAATTATAGTCGGAAGTGCGTGCGAGGCAGGAGATCTGTTCCAGGCGGTTCTTAACGGAGCACCTGAGGAAGAGATTGCAAGAATAGTTAATTTTTATGATTATCTTGAGGTACAGCCGATAGGCAATAACCGGTTCATGATAGACAGTGATTCGTGCTGGGTTAAGGATGAACAGGATCTTATAGACCTTAACAGGAAGATAATACATCTCGGCGAGGTGTTTAATAAGCCTGTAGTTGCAACGGGAGATGTGCATTTTATGAATCCTGAGGATGAGGTGTACAGACGTATTGTAATGACGCAGAAAGGCTTTGATGATGCGGACAGGCAGGCACCGCTTTATCTGCGTACAACAGAGGAGATGCTTGCGGAGTTTGAGTATCTTGATGCGGATAAGGCGTATGAGATTGTTGTCACCAACACTGACAGAATCATGAAAATGTGTGAGAAGATTGAGCCTGTGCGCCCTGATAAGCGTCCTCCGGTAATTGAAAATTCTGACCAGACACTAAGGGATATATGTTATAACAGAGCGCATGAGATGTATGGACCTACGCTTCCTACGGTTGTTGAAGAACGACTTGAAAGAGAGCTTAAGTCAATTATATCCAACGGATATTCGGTTATGTACATTATTGCACAGAAGCTGGTGTGGAAATCCAATGATGACGGATATCTGGTTGGTTCAAGAGGTTCTGTAGGCTCATCATTTGCAGCAACAATGGCAGGTATTACAGAGGTTAATCCGCTCAGTCCGCATTATCTGTGCCCGAACTGCTATTATGTGGATTTTGATTCTGAAGATGTCAGAAAGTTCTCAGGTGCGGCAGGATGCGATATGCCTGATAAGATATGCCCTGTGTGCGGCAAGAAGCTTCGTAAGGAAGGATTTGACATTCCGTTTGAAACATTCCTTGGCTTCAAGGGTAACAAGGAGCCGGATATCGACCTTAACTTTTCTAACGAATACCAGAGTAAGGCACATGCCTATACTGAGGTTATATTCGGCAAGGGGCAGACGTTCAAGGCAGGTACGATAGGTACGGTTGCTGAGAAAACGGCTTACGGATATGTTAAAGGTTATTTTGAGAAACAGAGTGAGAAGCTTGGACATAACGTAACCAAGCGTAACTGTGAGATAGAGCGTCTGGCAGCAGGCTGTGTTGATATAAGACGTACAACGGGACAGCATCCCGGAGGAATTGTTGTTCTTCCAATCGGTGAGGAGATACATACATTTACACCGATACAGCATCCTGCAAACAAGATGGATTCGGGAATAACGACGACACATTTCGATTACCACAGTATCGACCATAACCTGCTGAAGCTTGATATCCTTGGACATCTTGACCCTACGATGATTCGTATGCTTCAGGATCTTACGGGACTTGACCCGACAGAGATACCTCTTGACAGTCCTGAGGTAATGTCACTATTTAAGGACACGTCAGCGCTCGGAATTACACCGGACATGATTGGAGGAACGAAGCTTGGCGCACTTGGAATACCTGAGTTTGGTACAGACTTTGCCATGCAGATGTTAATTGATGCCAAACCGCAGCATTTTTCAGATCTTGTAAGAATTGCCGGACTTGCACATGGTACTGATGTATGGCTTGGCAATGCCCAGACACTTATTGCGGAAGGCAAGGCGACAATTTCAACCGCAATATGTACGCGAGATGATATTATGACATATCTGATATCCATGGGGCTTGATAAGGAGCTTTCCTTTACAATAATGGAATCAGTCCGTAAAGGTAAAGGACTTAAAGATGAGTGGCTGCCAATCATGAAAGAAGCAGGCGTACCTGACTGGTATATATGGTCATGTAAGAAAATCAAATACATGTTCCCTAAGGCGCACGCCGCTGCATACGTTATGATGGCATGGCGTGTTGCGTACTGTAAGGTATTTTACCCGCTTGCATACTACTGCGCATTCTTCAGTATAAGAGCTGATGCATTTTCATATAATCTTATGTGTATGGGCAGGGACAAGCTTGAGTATTATATAAAGGATTATAAAGAAAGACATAATGCCAAGACGCTGTCGCCTACCGAAGAAGCGACATATGCGGATATGAGAATAGTACAGGAATTCTATGCGAGAGGTTTTGAATTCATGCCTATAGATATATTCAGGGCTAAGGCAAGAAGCTTTCAGGTAATAGACGGAAAGATAATGCCATCACTTAAGGCTATAGACGGACTTGGTGAAGTCGCTGCCGAATCCATAGAGATTGCGGCAAGGGATGGTGCGTTCCTTTCCAAAGAGGATTTTAAGACACGTGCCAAGGTTGGAGACAGTGCGGTGAGCCTTCTGGATTCATTTGGAATTCTGGGAAGCCTTCCCGATACGAACCAGCTGTCACTTTTTGATTTTTAAAAATGAGGTTGTGTATGAGTAAGAAAACTGTTCATGATATTATTCTTGTTACGGCTGTTCTGCTTGTGGCAGGAAGTATATATATGTATACAGTGCTGCCGGGAAGAAGCTTTGGTGAGTCATCCGCAAAGGTAGTGGTCCGCGTTGACGGAGAGATCTATGGAGAATATCCGCTTAACAGTAATAAGGTTATTGAATTAGGCACTGAACGCGGAAACAATAAGATAATTATAAATGACAGCACTGTGTGGATGGAGGATGCGGACTGTCCGGATAAAGTGTGCGTTAAGACCGGGAAGATTAAAAAACCGGGACAGACAATAGTGTGCCTTCCGCACAGGACTGTTATTGAGATTACCGGAGATAATGCCGATATAGATGCGGCAGTATAAAAAGGAAGTGTTATGAAAAAAAATAGCAGACTCGTTGCATTCTGTGGTATATTCACAGCGCTTGCAATGATATTCAGTTATGTTGAGATGCTTTTGCCGATATCAATAGGTGTTCCGGGAGCTAAGCTCGGACTTGCCAATATAGCGGTACTTGTTGTCCTGTATGTGGCAGGAGGCCGCACCGCGTTCTGCGTTGATATATTAAGAATAGTGCTTACAAGTATATTGTTTGGCAATATGGCAGCATTTATATTCAGCATAAGCGGTGGAATGTTAAGCATCATTGTAATGATACTGCTTAAGAAATCCGGCCGTTTTTCCATGCTTGGTGTAAGCGTTGCCGGCGGGACGGCACACAATATAGGACAGATAGCGGCGGCAGCAGTAGTCGTGGGAACCGCAAAGATTGCATATTATCTTCCTGTGCTGCTTATAACAGGAGTTATAACGGGAATTGTAAATGGGTGCGTTGCCAGAATAATAAAAATAAGCTTGCAAAAAAACGGACTTAATGATATTGTATGATTATTCCGTGATGGAATTTCAGATTTTCAGATTATTCTACAGTGCCTTAAGAGGCATACCATCTTTTTTGGATATATCATCTTTATCATTCAATTCACATTTCCAAAATTAATGGACGTACATTGAAAACCGAAAAGCTTGTTTTTTTGCATATTTTCAATTATAATCAATGTAATGTGCTTGCGCACAAACTTTGAATGCCACGAGAATGGGCAGGAACGGAGATTAGTATATTAGTATGAAGATAATGTTTGTGTCACTAGGCTGTGACAAGAATCTTGTAGATACAGAAATGATGCTCGGACAGCTTCATTCAAGAGGATATGAATTCACAGATGATGAGAATGAGGCAGATGCGGTGGTTGTTAATACATGCTGTTTTATTCACGATGCCAAGCAGGAGAGCGTTGATACGCTGCTTGAGATGGCAGAACTTAAGAAGAACGGCAGATGCAGATTCCTTATTGCATGCGGGTGTCTTGCACAGCGATACAGACAGGAGATAATTGATGAGATTCCTGAGGTTGACGCAGTAGTCGGAACATCAGCATATGATAAGATTGCCGACACACTGGATGAACTTGTCAATAAGCAGGGAGATGGCATTAATTGTTTTGAGGACATTAACAGGCTTCCACAGACTCATGACAGAAGAATTGTCACGACCGGAGGATATTATGAATATCTTAAGATTGCAGAAGGCTGTGACAAGTGCTGTACATACTGCATCATCCCTAAAGTGAGGGGCTCATACAGAAGCGTTCCTATGGATGAGCTTATAAAGCAGGCAGAAGACCTTGCAGAGCAGGGCGTTAAGGAGCTTATACTTGTTGCACAGGAGACAAGCCTGTACGGAACAGATCTCTATGGGGAAAAGTCACTCCACAGGCTGCTTCATGAGCTTGCGGCAATAGACGGTATAGAGTGGATAAGGATTCTGTACTGCTATCCGGAAGAGATTGATGATACTCTTATTCAGGCAATCAAGTCAGAACCTAAGGTCTGTCATTATCTTGATCTTCCGATACAGCATGCCAATGATGCTATTCTTAAGAGAATGGGCAGGCGTACAACTAAGCAGGATCTTATTGATATTGTTAAAAAACTCCGCAGTGAGATACCGGATATCTGCTTAAGAACAACTCTTATTACGGGATTCCCGGGTGAGACCAAAGAGCAGCATGAAGAAGTGCTTGATTTTATTGATGAACTGGAGTTTGACAGACTTGGAGCGTTCACATATTCTGCTGAGGAAGATACACAGGCAGCAGGCTTTGATAATCAGATTGATGAGGATGTCAAGGCAGCAAGGCGTGATGCAGTAATGGAACTTCAGCAGGAGATATCAGCCGACCGTTCGGCGGAGGTAGTTGGAAGAACACTTAAGGTCATGATAGAGGGAAAGCTTGCTGATGAGGATGTATATGTGGGCAGGACATACAGGGACGCACCTAATGTGGACGGATATGTATTTGTCAATACTGATGCACAGCTTATGTCAGGGGATTTTATACCTGTAAAGATAACAGCATCAGATAATTACGATTTGATAGGAGAGCCTGATTATGAATTTGCCGAATAAACTTACAGTATTAAGAGTCATTATGATTCCGGTATTTCTGGTATTCCTGCTTACTGATTGTGCAGGTGATGCATCAAAATATATTGCGGCGGCAGTATTTGTACTTGCAAGTCTTACGGACATGCTTGATGGCAGGATTGCCAGAAAGTACAATCTTGTAACTAACTTTGGAAAGTTTATGGATCCGCTTGCCGATAAGCTTCTTGTATGTTCAGCGCTGATAGCTTTTGTTGAGCTGGGATATCTCCCTGCGTGGATAGTAATAATAATCATAAGCAGGGAATTCATAATAAGCGGTTTCAGGCTGATTGCAGCTGATAAGGGCGTAGTTATAGCAGCTAACTACTGGGGAAAGTTCAAGACAACATTTCAGATGATTATGACTATTCTTCTTATTCTGCAGCTTGATTACCTATATGCTGATACAGTTGAATGGATTTTTGTATATATTGCGCTTGCACTTACGGTAATCTCACTCGTTGATTACATTTACAAGAACATAGGCGTTATGTCGGATGATAAGTAACCTGCATCTGACAGACCTGTTATTGTGCGTATGCACGGATTGGAGAAAATATGACAGTTGAACTGATATCTGTAGGAACTGAGATACTTATGGGAAGTATTGTTAATACCAATGCGGCATTTCTTTCAGCAGGATGTGCTTCAATAGGACTTTCCATCTACAACCAGCAGGTTGTGGGTGATAATCCTGACAGACTTTCGGACGCAATTAATCTTGCTCTTGGAAGAGCTGATACGGTAATTATAACAGGGGGACTCGGACCTACGGAAGATGATATCACAATGCAGACTGCTGCATCAGTCATGGGTAAGGGACTTGTTGAAGATGCCCACACAAGGGAACATATTGGGAATGTACTTAAGAACAGCATTTATAAGGATAATATAACTGATAATAACTGGAAACAGGCTATGGTACCTGAAGGAGCCATCGTAATAGACAACCGCAACGGTACCGCGCCCGGAATTATAATGGAACGCGGTGACAAAGCGCTCATATTAATTCCGGGACCGCCTAATGAACTTGAGGTCATGTTCAGGAAAGATATTAAGCCATATCTTATGGCCCGTAACCCGAAGGCAATTTTCTCAAGGACAATAAAGCTGTGTGGAATTGGAGAGAGCCAGGCGGAGACGAAGATTATTGACCTTATAGATGCCCAGGACAATCCTACTGTTGCGACATATGCCAAGACAGGCGAAGTGCAGATAAGGATTACGGCAAGTGCAGACACCGAAGATGCTGCAAAAGAGCTTGTCAAGCCTGTTGCCAAGGAGATAAAGAGCAGATTCAGGGAAGATGTATATACTGTAGATGCAGATTGCAATCTTGAGGATGTTGTTGTTGAGATGCTTGATAAGAAGGGACTTAAGATTGTGACGGCAGAATCATGTACGGGCGGACTCCTTGCGGGAAGGCTTGTTAATGTGAGCGGTGCTTCCGAAGTATTTTCACAGGGATTCGTAACATATTCCAATAAGGCAAAGCGTAAGGCATTAAGTGTGGACAAAGCAATCCTTAAAAAATACGGTGCTGTGAGTAAGGAGACTGCCAAAGAGATGGCGAAGGGAGCCATACTCGCATCAGATGCCGAAGTTGGTGTATCGGTTACAGGTGTTGCCGGTCCTGAACCGTCTGAAGGCAAGCCTGTGGGTCTTGTATATATAGGATGTTATTACAGGGACAAGGTTACCGTCAAAGAATTCATGTTCAGGGGGAACCGCCAGAAGATACGTGAACAGGCTGTTGTGATGGCACTTGATATGGTGCGCAGAAGAATAATCGAGGATGACAAATAAATACTGAAATATACAACAATATATCTGGAATCCGGACGGAATAAATAGCACTTGACATTTGTTTGGATTTCAGATATATTTATATTCAGAAACAAACAGATGTTCCGAACATAATTTCATATAACGGAGGGTAATAAGTAATATGGCTAACGAAGATAAGCTTAAGGCGCTTGATGCAGCGATTAATAATATTGAGAAGCAGTTTGGCAAGGGAACTGTAATGAAGCTTGGCGATTCATCAGCTAACATGAATGTAGAGACAGTCCCTACAGGGTCACTTGGACTTGACCTTGCACTCGGTGTAGGAGGACTTCCGAGAGGAAGGGTTATTGAGATATACGGACCTGAATCAAGTGGTAAGACTACTGTCGCACTTCATGTGGTGGCAGAAGTGCAGAAGAGAGGCGGAATTGCCGGATTTATAGATGCAGAGCATGCGCTGGATCCTGTATATGCCAAGAATATAGGTGTCGATATTGATAATCTGTATATATCCCAGCCGGATTGCGGAGAGCAGGCTCTTGAGATTACAGAGACAATGGTGCGTTCAGGTGCAGTTGACATTGTTGTAGTAGACTCTGTCGCAGCTCTTGTGCCTAAGGCAGAGATTGATGGCAATATGGGTGATGCAACAATGGGACAGCAGGCAAGACTTATGTCACAGGCAATGCGTAAGCTTACGCCTGTTGCAAGCAGCAACAACTGTATAGTTATATTTATCAACCAGATAAGACAGAAGATTGGTGTTATGTTTGGTAATCCTGAGACTACGACAGGAGGTAATGCACTTAAGTTCTACGCATCTGTAAGACTTGATGTCCGCAGGATTACGACAATTAAGTCGGGTGATGAGGCTGTTGGTAACCATGTCAAGGTTAAGGTTGTTAAGAACAAGGTAGCGCCGCCTTTCAAGGAAGCAGAGTTCGATATAATGTTCGGCAAAGGAATATCAAAATCAGGCGATGTTATTGATATTGCTGCCAAGGATGATATTATCCAGAAGAGCGGATCATGGTTTGCATATAACGGTGAGAAGATCGGACAGGGACGCGAGAATGCCAAGAAGTATCTTGATGAACATCCTGATGTAATGGAGGAAGTTGTAGCTAAGGTTAAGCAGGCACACGGAATCGGCATTAATGCGGAAGATGTTAAGAATAATTCCAAGGCAGACGGTAAGGCGGATAGTAAGGCTGACGGTAAGGCCGACAGCCAGGCCAAGGCAAAGACTGCTACGGGTGCAGCGGATGGTGAGGCATAAGAATGTCTGAAGACGGATATGAGATAGTCGGAATTACAGACATAAGCAGCAAGAAGAGATTTGTGCGTCTTAGCGACAATGGGAAGTCATTCGCATTGTATAATCAGGAGATTCGTAAGTTTGCGTTGGAGGAGGGAGTGCGCATAACACCGGAGCAGTATGCGGATATTCTGAGAATCCTTGAAGACAGAGCAAGAAACCGTGCATTACATATTGTGACCAGGCGTGACATTACTGAGAGGCAGCTGGCTGACAAGCTGACTGACGGGAAATATCCGGAGAACATAATTAACATTACTATTCAGTTTATGAAAGAACATGGATTTGTTAATGATGCGAGATATGCGTCTAATTATGTCTGGTGCAAGGCAGATACGAGAAGCAGGCGCCAGATGGAAGCATACCTGTACTCCAAGGGGATTGCACAGACTGTTATAGACAGTGCATGTGACGAATATTATGCGGCTAATGGTAATGCGCAGAATGATCTTATAAGAAAGCTTATAGAAAAAAGATGCCATGACACATCGGCTATGACATACGGGGAAAAGTCAAAGACAATAGCATATCTAGCACGTAAGGGATTCGATTACGACAATATACAGTATGTAATGAATGAACTTACACATTGAAAAGTATGCGTATCTGCTTGACATGACAGCTAAAAAAGTATAATATTTAACTGTTGTATGTTTGTACAATGAAAACTAAATAAGGAGGTGCTCCTGTGTCAGGTTTTTTGCCAGTGCTTATTGCTGTGATTATCACATTAGTTATAGTCGCACCTATTACATGGGTTATTGCCAAGTCTTCAATCGAGAAGAAAACTAACGCAACTATTGGCAGTGCGAACGAGCGTGCCAACAAGTTACTTGATGATGCCAGAAAGAAGGCAGATGAGGCAAAGAAAGCAGCTGAAGCGCAGTCAAGGGAAGCCTTGCTTGAAGCGAAGGAAGAAAAAATCAAAGTTCAGAATGAACTTGATAAAGAAGTTCGCGAAAGACGTGCTGAGATACAAAAGTATGAGAAGCGTGTTCTTGCCAAGGAAGAGACTCTTGATAAGAAGACTGAAGCTGTAGAAAAGAGAGATCTTAATCTTGCCCGCAAGGAAGAAGAACTTGCCAAGACAAGACAGAAGGTCGAAGAACTTGAGCAAAAAAGGCAACAGGAACTTGAGAAAATCTCAGGATTGACCTCCGAACAAGCAAAAGAATATCTTTTAAAGACTGTTGAAGAAGAAGTAAAACATGACACTGCTGTAATGATCAAATCAATGGAGACTAAGGCAAAGGAAGAGGCTGATAAGAAGGCTAAGGATTATGTGGTAACAGCTATCCAGAAGTGTGCTGCTGACCATGTTGCCGAGACTACTATTTCAGTTGTACAGCTTCCTAACGATGAGATGAAGGGACGTATTATCGGACGTGAGGGACGTAATATACGTACTCTTGAGACGCTTACAGGTGTAGAACTGATTATTGATGATACACCGGAAGCTGTTGTCTTATCAGGCTTTGATCCTATTCGTAGAGAAGTAGCGAGAATTGCATTGGAAAAACTCATTCTTGATGGACGTATTCATCCGGCAAGAATTGAGGAGATGGTTGAGAAGGCGCAGAAGGAAGTTGAGACGATAATTCGTGAGGAAGGTGAAGCCGCAACACTTGAGACTGGTGTGCATGGACTGCATCCTGAGCTTGTAAGGCTCTTAGGTAAGATGAAGTTCAGAACAAGTTATGGTCAGAATGCACTTAAGCATTCAATTGAAGTTTCACAGTTGTCAGGACTTTTAGCTGCCGAAGTTGGTACAGATGTAAGACTTGCCAAGAGAGCAGGTCTGCTTCACGACATCGGTAAAGCTGTTGACCATGAGATGGAAGGTTCGCATATTCAGATTGGTGTAGATCTTTGTAAGAAGTATAAGGAATCACCAGTTGTTATTAATGCAGTAGAGGCACATCATGGAGACGTTGAGCCGGAGAGCCTTATCGCCTGTATAGTACAGGCAGCTGATGCTATATCAGCAGCAAGACCGGGCGCTCGTAGAGAGACGTTAGAGACATATTCAAACAGACTTAAACAATTAGAAGATATCGCCAACTCATATAAGGGAGTTGAGAAGTCATTTGCTGTTCAGGCGGGTAGAGAAATTCGAATAATGGTAGTTCCTGAAGTCGTTAGTGATGCGGATATGGTTATTATGGCAAGAGATATTTCAAAGCAGATTGAATCTGAGATGGAATATCCTGGTCAGATTAAGGTTAATGTTATCCGGGAATCAAGAGCGACTGATTACGCCAAGTAGGCATATGAAATTGTTCTAAAACTAAAATAGGAAAGTATTGAAGATGTAATGTTTTCAATACTTTCCTTTTTAAATTCCACACAATTAACAAAATGCAGATTAATAAAGCTTTTTGAATTCAGGCTTCCTTGCCCGAAACTCAGTATAATATCTGAAGCCTGCTTCTTTGAGAATAACCGGTATTCTGTCGAAGGAATATGCAAGATATTCAGGAGCGTGGGCATCAGATCCTACCGTAATAATCTCTCCGCCAAGTTCATGATATCTTCTGAGAATAAATGGTGATGGGTTAGTCTGTGCGGTGCTGTAGCGAAGACCGGCAGTGTTGAGTTCAATACCTTTGCCATTCGTAATTATTGTATGCAATATGGCATCGAGGATATCATAAAAATCTTTTTCTTTGTATTCGGATATACGGTCTTTTGGAATATAACGTGCTATGTAATCAATATGGCCGTACACATCAAAATTATGACATGTGTTCAGATTATCGATAATGCTTTCATAGTAAGAAAGTATGGCTGTTTTTACATCTGAATATTCCCAGAATTCAGGGTAATATGGATCGTCTCCGTTGACAAGGTGCGATGAACCGATTATAAAATCAAGACGGCTGTCAGAGTCGAATGCATCAACTTTTGAAGCCACACTCGCCATAAGTCCCTGCTCAATACCGATCCGTATATCAATCTGACTGCGGTATTTTTCACGCAGCCCGGACAGTGTATTAAAGTAACTGTCAAAGTCAATTTTAAAGACGATTTTCCCATCCTCGGGAGGGTAGTCGTAGTCATTATGCTCCGTGAAGCACATGGATGTAAGTCCAAGTTTTAAAGCTCTTTGAATCATTGATTCCGATGAAGTGTTTGAATCAGATGAGAATGAAGAGTGAAGATGATTGTCACTTATTATATTCATTGTGTATCCTCCATACAGTGTTTTCAGACAGTAAAATTATAAGATGGGCGTTGATATACGTCAAGGATACATGATGATAATATATGTGATGCCGGAGCAGGTCGGAGCCAAAAGCCAATGGTCAAAAGCCAATGACATTGATATAGTCAGAATATACTTTATATATACATCAAACTTACATTTTATTTACAAAAATGAATGGCAATGATATAATGCTATCGATAAAAATAATTAAAAATCAACTACTGGAGGAATTATGAGTTTAACGGATGTGGGTAATCTGTTTGAGTTCGCAGGCGGCATAGGGATGTTCCTTTACGGAATGAATCTTATGGCTGATGGAATGCAGAAGACGGCAGGCGGCAAGATGCAGAAGCTTCTTGGACTGCTTACCAGTAACAGATTCATTGCGATTCTTGTTGGTGCGCTTGTTACTGCAATAATACAAAGCAGTGGTGCAACTACGGTTATGGTGGTTGGTTTTGTTAATGCCGGTATTCTTACACTTACGCAGGCTGCCGGTGTTATCATGGGAGCTAATATTGGTACTACAATAACTGCATGGATAGTATCAATGGGGCAGCTTGGAAGTGCGGCAAAAGCATTTTCACCGTCATTTTACGCACCGTTTCTGGTCGGTATAGGTGCGTTCCTTATTCTGTTTGCCAAGAAGGACAAGCAGAAGCTTGCCGGAGAGATAGTGGTAGGTATAGGTCTTTTATTTATGGGACTTGATTTTATGTCAGGTTCAATATCACCTTATACTGAACTGCCGATTTTTTCAAAGGCATTTGAAGTGTTTGGATCTAATCCGCTTCTTGGTGTTATGGTTGGTGTTATTGTTACAGCGATTCTTCAGAGCTCATCTGCATCTGTCGGTATTTTGCAGACACTTGCACTCAATGGAGTTGTTACTACTAATGCAGCAATATTTATTACACTCGGACAGAATATCGGTTCATGTGTGACGGCACTTATTTCCTGTGTGGGAGCTAACAGGACGGCAAAGAGGGCAGCATGTATACATCTGCTGTTCAATGTCGCAGGTGCAATACTTTTTGGTACGCTTGCATTTGTATTATTTGCAATAAGACCTGATATTGCGGCACACAATATTACAAGTGTTGAAATATCACTTTTCCATACATTCTTTAACATTACATGTACACTTATTATGTCTATGTTTGTGAATGTACTTGTTAAGCTTTCTGCTGTAATTGTTCCCGGAGAGGATGAGGCAGCAACAGATGTACAGACAGACAGTGATTATCCGCAGACCCACCTTGATGACAGAATTCTTGAGTCACCATCGTTTGCAGTCGAGACATCACTTAAGGAAGTCCTCCAGATGGGAAGAATATCATATCAGAATATATGTGATTCCATGCAGGCTGTTATCAATAATGATACCGAACTTGCACAAAAGGTATTCAGAACCGAAAAAAGAGTAGATTATCTCGAAGAGACACTTACGGCATTCCTTGCTAAAGTTAATAATCTGGCACTTAATGAGTCCCAGCATCTTCTTGTTAATGACCTGTTTCATGCAATAATTGATGTGGAGAGAATATCAGACCATGCAGAGAATCTTGCAGAGATTGCAATGTACAAAACAGAGCATAAGATTGCGTTCTCTGAAGAAGGCACAAAAGAACTTGTTGAGATATGCAGCATGGTTCAGGATTCATTTGGAACTGCACTTCAGGCAAGAGCAACAGGAAGTGCGGAATATGTACGTAAGGTGCGTCAGCTTGAGGATGATGTTGATAATTTTGAGGAAGAATTGAGAGACAAGCACATACAAAGACTTTCCAATGGACAGTGTATCCCACAGAATGGTGTTGTGTTCCTCGACATACTTTCTAATGTAGAACGTGTGTCGGATCATGCCAATAACATTGTAAAATGTGTTATGGATGAGATATAGGGATACTGTATACAAAATATAGCGTTACTATAAGATAAATATACAAAAAAACGACAAAATATACAATAAAACAAGCATATTTATCAAAAATTGCAAAAAAGAAAAAATTGTCTTGAATTTTTTGATTTTATTATGTAAAATATGTAATGCTATAGTTAATAGGGTAATAATTTTTTTAAATATTCTAGGAGGAATTACAATGGCAGTAAAAGTAGCAATCAATGGTTTTGGCCGTATCGGCAGACTTGCATTCAGACAGATGTTTGGTGCAGAAGGATATGAAGTAGTTGCAATCAACGATCTTACAAGCCCTAAGATGCTTGCACACCTTCTTAAGTATGATTCTTCACAAGGTAAGTATGCATTAGCTGATACAGTTAAGGCAGGCGAAGATTCAATCACAGTTGATGGTAAGGAGATTAAGATTTACGCTAAGGCTAACGCTGAGGAACTTCCTTGGGGAGAAATCGGTGTTGATGTTGTTCTTGAGTGTACAGGTTTCTATACATCTAAGGAGAAGGCTTCAGCTCATATTAAGGCAGGTGCCAGAAAGGTTGTTATTTCAGCTCCAGCAGGAAATGACCTTCCTACAATCGTTTACAACGTAAACCACAATACATTAAAGCCAGAGGATACAGTTATTTCAGCAGCTTCATGTACAACTAACTGTCTTGCTCCTATGGCAGCAGCTCTTAATGGTTATGCACCAATCCAGTCAGGTATTATGTGCACAATCCATGCTTACACAGGTGATCAGATGACACTTGATGGTCCTCAGAGAAAGGGCGACCTTAGAAGAAGCCGTGCAGCTGCAGTTAACATTGTTCCTAACTCAACAGGTGCAGCTAAGGCTATCGGTCTTGTTATTCCAGAGCTTAACGGTAAGCTTATCGGTTCAGCTCAGAGAGTTCCTGTTCCAACAGGCTCAACAACAATCCTTACAGCAGTAGTTAAGAAGGCTAATGTAACTAAGGAAGAGATTAATGCTGCAATGAAGGCTGCTCAGACAGAGTCATTCGGCTACAACGAAGATGAGATAGTATCTTCAGATATCGTTGGTATGAGATATGGTTCACTCTTTGATGCAACTCAGACAATGGTTTCACACATCGCTGATGACTTATATGAAGTTCAGGTTGTTTCATGGTATGATAATGAGAATTCATATACAAGCCAGATGGTTAGAACAATTAAGTACTTCTCAGAATTAGCATAATAGTTAAGAAGAAAACTTAATTAATGAGTCCGGTATGGGTAACTTTGCCGGGCTCATTTTTAAAATAACAATATAGTAATTCAATAATGGAGGATTAATATGCTTAATAAGAAATCTGTTGATGATATCAACGTAAAGGATAAGAGAGTTCTTGTAAGATGCGATTTTAATGTACCGCTTATTGATGGTAAGATTACAGATGAGAACCGCCTTGTTGCAGCACTCCCTACAATTAAAAAGCTTATCAATGATGGCGGCAAGGTTATCCTTTGCTCACATCTTGGCAAGCCAAAGGGACCGGATAAGGCATTTTCACTTGCACCTGTAGCAAAGAGACTTACAGAGCTTCTCGGACAGGAAGTTAAATTCGCTGCTGATCCGGAAGTTGTAGGACCAAACGCAAAAGCTGCAGTAGCAGAGATGAAAGACGGAGATGTTATTCTTCTTGAGAATACACGTTACCGTGCAGAAGAGACTAAGAACGGTGATGAGTTCAGCAAGGATCTTGCATCAATCTGTGATGTATTCGTTAATGACGCGTTTGGTACAGCCCACAGAGCACATTGCTCTAATGTTGGTGTGACAAAGTTTGTTGATACAGCGGTAGTTGGATATCTTATGGAGAAGGAGATTGACTTCCTTGGTAATGCGGTAGACAATCCGGTACGTCCTTTTGTAGCGATTCTTGGAGGCTCTAAGGTTTCTTCTAAGATTTCAGTTATAAACAATCTTCTTGATAAGGTTGATACACTTATTATCGGCGGTGGTATGTCATATACATTCCAGAAGGCTCTTGGCGGCAATGTAGGCCAGTCTCTGGTAGAGGATGAGTATCTTGATTATGCAAAAGAGATGATTGAGAAGGCTGAGGCTAAGAATGTTAAGCTTCTTATTCCTGTTGATACAGTTGTAACAAAAGAATTTAAGAACGATACGCCTTTCCATGTTGTTGAAGCAGGTCAGCAGGAAGATGATGATATGGGTATGGATATCGGACCTAAGACATGCGCACTTTATCAGGAAGCACTTAAGGATGCCAAGACAGTAGTATGGAACGGACCTATGGGTGTATTTGAGTTTGATAACTTTGCAAAGGGTACAATTGCAGTAGCACAGGCACTTGCTGAGCTTAAGGATGCAACAACAATCATTGGCGGTGGTGATTCAGCATCTGCAGTTAACAATCTTGGATTTGGTGATAAGATGACTCATATCTCAACAGGTGGCGGCGCATCACTTGAATTCCTTGAAGGTAAGGAACTCCCTGGTGTTGCAGCAGCTAATGACAGATAATTAAGTTTGAGAATTTTTTAACCTTTAAGGCAGATAATGCCTTAAAGGTTATTTTTTTGCCAAGGTGAGTGTCAATTTTGATATTTTTTTTGAAATGAAGCACAATTTAGGTGGTAAAATCTGAACATTAGTAGTATAATAAATACATCAAAAAGATATATGCCTAAAGGGGTAGGAGTGTTGTATGGCATAGATCATACATTGGCATACAGTTGGAGGACGTAGTTATGAGGCGGAAAGTTATTGCTGGTAATTGGAAGATGAATAAGACTCCGAGAGAGGTCAGATCAATTCTTACCGATATGAAAGATAAGATTTGTACTGAAGGCGTAGATGTTCTGTTCTGTGTTCCTGCCATTTCACTTGTTGCGGCGGTTGAGTCGGTGAAGGGAACTGACATTGCAATTGGAGCTGAGAATATGTTCTATGAGGAGCACGGAGCATATACGGGAGAGATTTCAGCATCAATGCTTGAAGATGCCGGCGTGAAGTATGTTATACTTGGACATTCAGAGCGGAGACAGATATTTGGTGAGGACAATACAGTCATCAACATGAAGGTTAAAAAAGCTATCGAGCATAAGATTATACCTATTATATGCTGTGGAGAAACGCTTGAACAGAGAGAACATGGTGTGACACTTGAATTTGTGGAAGAGCAGATACGTTCGGCATATTATAATGTGAGCAGGGAAGAAGCCCATGATACAATTATTGCATATGAGCCTATATGGGCTATAGGAACAGGTAAGGTTGCAACAAGTGCGCAGGCTCAGGAAGTATGTGCTGATATAAGGGGATGCATAGAACGTATATATGACAGGGAAACTGCTGATGCAATAAGGATTCTGTATGGTGGAAGTGTTAATGCGTCCAATGCTGAAGAATTGTTCGCAATGCCGGATATAGACGGAGGTCTTGTCGGAGGAGCAAGCCTTAAGCCTGAATTTGCTGATATTGTTGAATTTGGAAGAAAGAGTATATAATAACTTCAAGAATTTTGAATACATATAAGGCAGAGAGTCCTGCGGCGGCTGCGTGTGCAGATGTCGCGGGACTTTTTTGTGATTGCATAAGAAATACAAATGTGATAATATACTAGATTGAAGAACATTTGAAATAACAAGATAGAAGATAATGGTGTAGAATCAGAGATTTTACACCCCGGATTTATGATTGCGCACAAGTTCGGAATGCCCCGGGAGGGGCGGGAATGGAGGATTAAGATGAGCAAAAGACCTACAGTACTGATGATACTTGATGGATATGGACTTAGTGACAGAAAAGAGGGCAATGGTATTGCTAATGCCAATACACCTGTAATGGACAGCCTTATGAAGGAATATCCATTTGTTAAGGGACTTGCCAGCGGAATGGCAGTCGGACTTCCTGAGGGGCAGATGGGTAACTCAGAAGTCGGACATCTCAATATGGGTGCCGGAAGAATTGTATATCAGGAGCTCACAAGAATAACCAAGGAGATTGAGGATGGAGATTTCTTTAAGAACGAAGCACTCCTTGGTGCTATAGAGAATTGTAAGAAGAATAATTCAGATCTTCACCTCTTCGGACTTCTTTCAGATGGCGGAGTACACAGCCACCTTACACATGTGCTTGCACTTCTTGAGCTTGCTAAGAGAGAAGGACTTAAGAATGTATATCTGCACGGATTTATGGATGGACGTGATACTCCTACAGAGGGTGGTCTTGGATATGTGAAGACTGTACAGGCGAAGATGGACGAGCTTGGTGTCGGTGCAATTGCAACACTTGCCGGCCGTTACTATGCAATGGACAGAGATAACAGATGGGACAGAGTAGAGGCTGCTTATAATGCACTTACAAAGGGCGAAGGTGCTGAGGCATCAGATGCAGTTGCTGCAATGGAAGCATCATATGCAGATGGTAAGACAGATGAGTTCGTTGTTCCTACTGTAATTAAGAAGGATGGCAGACCTGTTGCGGTAATTAAGGATAATGATTCTGTTATCTGTTATAATTTCAGGCCTGACCGTGCAAGAGAGATAACAAGATGCTTCTGTGATGATGAATTCACGGGATTCAACCGTGGACCACGTAAGAATGTAACATATGTATGTTTCACAGAGTATGATGTTACAATTCCTAATAAGAGCGTTGCATTCAATAAGGTTGCAATTAATAATACATTTGGTGAATTCCTTGCAGCACATAACATGACACAGTGCAGAATTGCTGAGACAGAGAAGTATGCGCATGTTACATTCTTCTTTAACGGTGGTGTTGAAGAGCCTAACAAGGGTGAGGACAGAATACTCATTAAGTCACCTAAGGTTGCCACTTATGATCTTCAGCCTGAGATGAGTGCACCTGAAGTCTGCGATAAGCTTGTAGGAGCGATAGAATCAGGAAAGTATGATGTTATCATAACTAACTTTGCAAACCCTGACATGGTTGGACATACAGGTATAATGGATGCAGTAATTAAGGCAATTGAGACAGTTGACGGATGCGTTGGACGTGTTGTTGATGCAATCAGGAAGGTTGACGGACAGATGTTTATCTGCGCTGACCATGGTAATGCCGAGAAGCTTATTGACTATGAGACAGGTGAGCCTTTTACAGCGCATACAACGAATCCTGTTCCGTTTATTCTTGTTAACTATGATGAGAATTACACTCTCAGGGAGGGAGGAAGACTTGCAGATATAGTTCCTACACTTATTGAGATGATGGGAATGGAGAAGCCTGCTGATATGACAGGCGAGAGTCTTCTTGTAAGAAAGTAATCAAATGATAATTATGAGGAGGAGCAGATGACATCAAAGAACAATACTGAGGTGATTCTTGGCGGCAAGGTATATACACTGAGCGGATACGAGAGTGAGGAATACCTTCAGAAGGTAGCTGCTTACATCAATAGCAAATTGAATGAGATGATGGCTGAAGATGGTTATCGAAGACTGTCATCTGAAATAAGGGCCAATATGATGTATCTTAACATAGCTGATGACTATTTCAAGGCTAAGAAGACTGCTGATGCTCTTGAGAATGATGTTGCAGCAAAAGATAAACAGATATCGGACTACAAATATGATTTGATTGCAGCTGATGTTAAGTATAACGCTTCGGTCAAGGAGATTGAGGAACTTAAAGCTGAGATTGGAAAACTTCAAAAGAACGTGGTAAGACTTGAGACGGAACTTGAAGCTTCCAAAAAATAAATTTAAGCATCCGTGTTATATGGCACGGATGCTTTTTAGCATATGACAGAATATATTATTAGATGAATGGAAATGCGGATATGAAGAATGTGGAATTACTTGCACCGGCAGGCACATATGAAGCATTCAGGGCGGCCATTAATGCCGGCGCTGATGCGGTGTATCTTGGCGGAAGTGCATTTGGTGCACGTGCATATGCCGGTAACTTTGATAAGGAGCAGCTCCTTGAGGCACTTGATTTTGCCCATATAAGAGACCGCAAGGTATATCTTACGGTTAATACACTTCTTAAAGAAAATGAAATGGGTGAGCCGTTGTATGACTACCTGCTTCCTTTCTATGAGGCGGGGCTTGACGCGGTGATTGTCCAGGACTGGGGTGTATTCGATCTTATACAGAAAGCATTTCCGGGACTTGATATACATGCAAGTACGCAGATGGCTGTGACAGGCTGTGCGAGCGCCGGGCTGTTGAAGAGAATGGGAGCAACAAGAGTTGTACCCGCAAGAGAGCTTACATTGGATGATATAAAAAAGATTGACCAAAATGTTGATATAGAGATAGAAAGCTTTGTACATGGAGCATTGTGCTACAGCTATTCGGGACAGTGCCTTATGAGCAGCATGCTTGGCGACAGAAGCGGTAACCGTGGAAGATGCGCCCAGCCGTGCAGGATGAAATATGATAATGAATATGTACTCAGCCTCAAGGACATGTGTACTCTTGAACTTATTCCGCAGCTTGTACAGGCGGGGGTTGATTCTTTTAAGATAGAGGGAAGAATGAAGAGCAGCGAATATGTTGCGGGCGTTGTATCTGTCTACAGAAGATATCTTGATAAGTACCTTGAGTATGGAAAGAATGCAGTAAAGCCACATGAACGGGATCTGATAAGCTTATCTGATCTGTACAACAGAGGAGGATTCTCAAAAGGATATTATCCCGGCAAGAAAGGCCGTGACATGGTATCACTGACAAAGCCCAATCATCAGGGAACATGTGCTATGGAAGTGATATCATCCAAGCCGGGAAGTGCTGTGTGCAAAGCGCTTGTTCCGCTTAATAAAGGAGATGTATTCGACTTAGAAAAGGAATTTGATTATACGCTTGCAGGAGCGGTTAAGCCGGGTGGCACGGTAACGCTGAGCCTTCCTAAAAAATATGTGATGCAAAAGGGCAGAAAGCTTTACAGAGTCCGCAATAATTCACTTATTAATGATATTCTTGACAGATATACGAAGGCAGACTGCAAGACGGCAATACAGGGTGCGGTTACGCTTCAGCCGGATAAAGAAGCATCGCTTGTACTGTGGAAGGATGATACATGTATAGCGGTACAGGGAGAGACGGTCATGCGCGCAATGAACAGACCGCTTACGGCTGAGGGCGTGCAGATGCAGATAAGCAGGATGAATGATACACCATATATACTTGAGAATCTTGAGATTAATTTGGATAATGACGTATTCCTGCCCAACGGAAAGCTCAATGAGCTAAGGCGCAAGGCTGTTACGGAGCTTACCAATGCACTTACGGCGCGTTACAAGAGAAGCACTGATAATTGTTCGGCGCAAGCTGCACTTGAATGGCAGCATCAATCAGAGCACAAAGGGTTCACTGGCAACAAGGTTAATGTAATGATTGACAGTGTGTCTTCGGATTGCATGGATATGATTCGTTTTGTATCGTCAATGGACGGCATCGACGGAATATATATAGAAGCAGAAGCATTTGAAGATTCAAAAGAACTTGCCGCGATGGTTGATATAATACACAAGGATGGACATAATGCATATATATCACTGCCATATGTTGTAAGAGGCAGAACGTCAGAATATATTGAAAAACTGGCGGAAGATGCAGATATGATAAATGCTGATGCATGGCTTGTACGCAATCTTGAATCGGCTGCAATCATTACAAGGCTCAGACCGGATGACAGAATTATAACTGACGCAGGTCTGTATACGATGAACTCAAGGGCAAGGATGAGATTCGACATTGAATTTCCACAGATTATAACAGATACGGCACCTTATGAGCTTACCGTAAATGAACTTTTACAGCTTGGAATAGGTAATTCTGAATTGATGGTTTATGGCAGAGTGCCTGTTATGATATCGGAAAACTGCGTAAGAAAGACACGGAATATGTGTGACGGAATGTGCGGGGTAACGAAGATTACAGATGACAGGAAGAGATGTTTTGATGTTGCGTCAAGATGCAGAAACTGTTATGCTGTAACATATATGTCAGATGCTGTATCTGTCCTTGATATGCCGGAGCAGATAAGGCGGATGGCCCCGGGGTCCTGGCGCCTGACATTTACATCAGAAGATAAAGATTGTATAAGCCACATAATCAGAGATGCAATTCTGATATCAGAGGGGAAGAACATGTCAGGAGAATGCTATACGCATACAACACACGGACATTTTGACAGGCAGATTTTATAGAATGCCGGTAGGTGAAGGAAGATTTTATGAATTCTATTATTACAGAGATGGCAAGATATCTCTTTGCCATGCTTATGATTTTTTATGTATATGCAACAGTACGGGGAGCTACGACAAAAAAGGATACTACACGTAATGCGGCCGGAATAGTACAGAATATGATGATGTTTTCGTTTCATTTTCTTGGATATCTGATTCTGTATATGAAGGACGGAGATGTTAATTACGCGATACTTTATGCGGTACAGCTTGTATTTTTTATAGTATTTCTGCTGATGTTTACAATGCTTTATCCTAACGCGTCAAGACTGCTGCTTAATAATATGTGCATGCTTATAGCTGTGGGATTTGTAATTCTTGCGAGACTTTCGTTTGAGAAATGTCTGAGACAGTTCATATTCGTGGCAGCGGGAGGACTTTTATCATTCTTTATCCCATGGATGATTAAGAAGGTCAGGAGCTTCAGGAATCTGTCGTTTCTCTATTTTATAGTGGGAACAGCACTTCTGGCAGCAGTACTTATAAGTGATGAAGTATTTGGTGCCAAGCTTGCGATTACGGTAGGCAGTGTATCAATCCAGCCTACGGAATTTGTGAAAATCATATATGTAATGTTTGTTGCTGCAATGTTCAATGCTTCTGATTCGTTCAAAAGGATTGTGGTAACATCGCTTGCGGCAGCACTTCACGTTGTCATCCTTGTAGCGTCGAAGGACCTTGGTGCGGCACTTATATTCTTCGTTGTTTATGTATTTATGCTCTATGATGCCACAAGAAAATGGTACTATATCCTGGTAGGCATGCTTGCAGGTGCGGGAGCTTCGGTTATAGCATATAAGCTGTTTGCGCATATCCGTGTGCGTGTCCTGATATGGCTTGACCCATGGACGTATATAGAAGACCGCGGATATCAGATAGCACAGTCACTGTTCTCTATAGGAACCGGCTCCTGGTTTGGTACGGGACTTAATCAGGGAAGCCCGAATATGATACCTGTGCCTGAGAAAGATTTTATATTCTCGGCAATATGTGAGGAATTTGGTATCGTATTTGCAATCGGGTTAATTCTTTTATGTCTTACCAACCTGATGCTCATGCTTAACATCGCATCAATGTGCAGGACACAGTTCTACAGACTTACGGCTGTCGGAATCGGGGTTACATACGCATTCCAGGTATTCCTTACTATTGGTGGAGGAATTAAGCTTATACCGCTTACAGGTGTTACACTTCCATTCGTAAGTTACGGCGGCAGTTCAATGCTGGCATCAATTATAATGGTCGCTATAGTCAACGGAATGTATGTGATGCGTGAGAGCGATGTTGTCGTCCGGAAGGCAGATGCAAAAAACGGCGGCAAGGTGCGCAGGAAAAGACGCAGAGTCGATATATCGACCGACCGTTCAAGCGATGCGGCAACAGTTGTCATTCTGTCGGTATTTGCTGCTATATTTGCCCTGCTGATAGGATATCTTGTATATTTTAATGTAAAGACTGCACCTCAGATTCTTAATAATTCATATAATACGCGTAATAATGCCAGGGAAGAGAAGGTCTCAAGAGGAAGCATAATGGCAAGTAACGGTTCAATCCTTGCGTATACGGAAGTGGATGAGACCGGAAGTGAATCGAGAGTATACCCTTACGGAAGAGTGTTCAGCCATGTTGTCGGCATGTCAACGAGAGGCAAGTCGGGTATTGAAGGCATGGGGAATGCAGATCTTCTTGATTCGGGAAGCAATATTGTAAACAAAGCATACAGCGAGATATCCGGTAAGAAGCTTGTAGGCAATAATGTTGTAACGACACTTGATGTGCAGCTTCAGAAAGCAGCATACCTTGCAATGGAGAATAACAAGGGTGCAATCGTTGTTATGGAACCGTCGACCGGCAGGATACTTGCAATGGTTTCCAAGCCGGATTACAATCCGAATGATGCGATTGACCAGTGGGAGACATGGCTTTCTTACAGCAGTAATGATTCGGTGCTTTTTAACCGTGCAACACAGGGACTGTATCCGCCGGGCTCAACCTTCAAAATGCTTACGGCATTACAGTATGTAAGGGAGAATCCTGATTATGAGAGTTACAGATACAGCTGTAAGGGAAGTACGGATGTGATGGGTTCTGTAATACACTGCTATAATTCGACTGCACATGGATATGAGACGCTTTCAACAGCATTTGCCAATTCATGTAATTCAGCATTCTCCAATATGGGGCTGGATGTTGACGGAGATGCATTTAATTCGCTCTGCAATGATTTCCTGTTTAATCAGGACATCCCGCTTTCAATAGAGACGAGCAGGAGCAGCTTTACAATGAAAGGTAATTCTTCTGTCGGTGAGAAGATGCAGACGGCAATCGGACAGGGTAAGACACAGGTTACACCGCTTAACAATGCAATTATTACATCAACAATTGCTAATGACGGTGTTATGATGAAGCCATATCTTATTGAAAAGGTTGTATCCCAGGACAATAAAGTCATAAAGGAATACGAACCGGAGCAGTATTCAACACCGATAACTGAGCCGGAGGCCCAGGCTGTTAAGGGGTTCATGCGCGAGGTGTGTACAAAAGGAACCGGAAGAAGCTTCCGCAATACTTCGTATCAGGTTGCAGGTAAGACGGGAACGGCACAGTATGATGACGTGTCAGAAGACAGCCATTCATGGTTCGTCGGATTTGCACCGTATGATTCGCCTGAGATTGTTATCAGTGTAGTACTTGAAGGCGGATATTCAGGATATGACAGCGCACAGGAAGTTGCAAAAAAAGTATTTGATACTTATTTCACAAAATAAGTTTTTTGCCTTGATTGAAGATGTATAAGATAGTATAATGTTTACAAATGAAAGACGCCGTGGAACAGGAGGTTCTGCAATGATTGAGGCAACCAGTTGTGGCGGTGTGGTTATCTTCCGTGGCAAGATTCTTCTTTTGTATAAGAATCTTAAGAATAAGTACGATGGCTGGATGTTCCCCAAAGGAACTGTTGAGCCGGGAGAAGACTATGAAGATACGGCTATACGTGAAGTTAAGGAAGAGAGCGGAGCCGATGCGAGAATTGTAAGTTATGTGGGAAGAAGCACATATACATTTTCAATACCGCAGGATGTAGTCGACAAGGAAGTTCACTGGTATCTTATGATATCGGACAGCTATTACAGCAAACCACAAAAAGAGGAGTACTTTTGTGACTCCGGATATTATAAGTATAACGAGGCATATCATCTTCTTAAGTATCCTAACGAGAGGCAGATACTTGAGAAAGCATATGCACAGTATCTTGAACTTAAGAAAAGGAATATGTGGGGAACACATAATATGTGATTTCTCCATATATTCATAGTCTTAATCTGAGAATACTGCATATATTAAGGAGTAGTTTTGATGAACATATTACAGGCAGTTAATGTAGCGGACAAAACAGCAATACAGTCGCAGAATGCGGCGGGTATGACGGATAATGCAGAGGAGACATTTGATTCCGTGATAGACAAAAAGACAAGAACTCTTGAAGATATATTTCAGGATGTTGCAAAAGAGTATGAAGTGCCGGTAGACCTTCTTAAGGCCGTTGCACAGGCGGAATCGGGATTCGATGCCAATGCAGTATCATCCTGCGGAGCTTCAGGAATAATGCAGCTTATGCCTAAGACTGCAGAAGGGCTTGGAGTAGAAGATGTATTTGATCCGGAACAGAATATAACAGGCGGGGCGAAGATGCTTGCATATCTGCTTGATGATTATGATGGCGATACAACGCTGGCACTCGCTGCATATAATGCGGGAAGCGGTGCAGTTGCCAAGTATGGCGGTGTGCCTCCTTATGAGGAGACAAGGAATTATATCCGCAGGATTAACGACATACTTGATGGCGGCCTTGAAAAAGATTTATCATATATATCAGCGGACAATACATCGAGAACATCCGGGCAGGGCAGTACATCCGAAGTATTGCGCGGCGGCACGCCGGTTAAGATAAGCAATGGCAAGGAGAACACGGTTGAAGACCTGTTCCCGTATGATGACTATCTTAAGTTCATTGCAATATATATGAAGATGCTTGGAACTACAATCGGAGAGCCGGATGATGAAGAAGATGCATCCGGGAGTGCGCAGAAGATAAGTGAACAGCAGAAGTTCTATGAACTTGAGAGAATGCAGATGAGTAATAATCTGTCGAGAGTACTGTTTGGAGATAATTAGTTATTTAATAATATGAGGGAGAGGTGGAGCTTTTATGAACAGAAAAAGAATTCGCATTACACTGGTGAACAGAACATACAAAGAGATTGATATGAGTGATTTTACATCTATTCAGGATGATATGTTCTCGGGGCTTACGGACATTGCCAAAGTCGAGCTTCCGGAAGGTGTCAGGTATATTAAACGCAATGCATTTGAGGGATGTGCAGCACTTACGGAAGTTATCCTTCCTGATACAATAGAGGATATAGGGTACGAGGCATTTGCCAACTGCATAAGTCTTAAAAAGATTAATGTGCCGGACAATGCCAAAGTAGACAGCACAGCATTCAGAAACTGCCCTTTACTGGAAAGATAATGCGTTAAGACAGTTGAATACATACATCCAAAAGTGTCCGCAGGGCACTTTTTTGGTTGACAAATAGTCCGTACTAACATAGAATTTTATTTAGTTTATTATTTTTGACAAGTGGAGGATTGACAGAATGCCTAAGAAAACTTTTGTAACGCTTGACCAGATTAAAGAGATAACCAGGACTTATCCTACTCCTTTTCATCTGTATGATGAGAAGGGAATAAGAGAGAATGCATCTAAGCTTAAGGAAGCATTTGCATGGAATAAGGGATACCGTGAGTATTTTGCGGTTAAGGCTACTCCTAATCCGTTTATACTTAATATACTTAAGGATTATGACTGCGGCTGTGACTGCTCATCACTTACAGAGCTGATGATGGCTGACAGGCTTGATTTTGATGGTAAGTCAATTATGTTTTCATCTAATGATACACCGGCAGAGGAGTTTGCCTATGCTGATAAGGTTGGAGCAATAATCAATCTTGATGATATTACACATATAGACTTCCTTGAGAAGACTATCGGCAGGATTCCTGAGACAATATCATGCCGTTATAATCCGGGCGGATATTTCAAGCTTGGCAACTCAATTATGGATAATCCGGGTGATTCCAAGTATGGAATGACGCATGAGCAGATTATCGAGGCATTCAAGATACTTAAGAGCAAGGGAGCTAAGAACTTTGGTATTCATGCATTCCTTGCAAGTAATACAGTAACTAATGAGTATTATCCCGAACTTGCCAGGATTCTCTTTGAACTTGCAGTAGAACTTCATGAGAAGACCGGTGCAGATATTAAGTTTATCAATCTTTCAGGAGGAATTGGCATTCCATATACACCTGATAAGGAACCTAACGATATAAGTGTAATCGGAGCTAATGTGCATAAGGTATATGATGAAGTGCTTACAGCTAACGGAATGGGCGATGTTGCAATATATACGGAGCTTGGAAGATTTATGCTTGCTCCGTATGGCTGTCTTGTAACAAAGGCAATTCATGAGAAGCATACTTATAAGGAGTATATAGGAGTTGATGCATGTTCAGCCAATCTCATGAGACCTGCAATGTATGGCGCATATCATCATATTACTGTTGCAGGCAAAGAGAATGCGCCATGTGACCACAAGTATGATATTACGGGTTCACTCTGCGAGAATAATGATAAGTTTGCAATTGACAGAATGCTTCCAAAGATAGATATGGGAGATTACCTGATTATACATGACACAGGCGCACATGGCTTCTCTATGGGATACAATTACAACGGACGCCTGCGTTCATCAGAACTCCTTCTTAAGGAAGACGGCTCAGTACAGATGATAAGAAGAGCAGAGACACCTAAGGATTACTTTGCAACATTTGATTTTACAGATATATTTAAAGGTATTGAATAATTATGAAAGATTTGAATTATGTAACCGGCGAGCTTGCCAAGGGACGCAATCTGCAGGTTAATCTTCCGGCATACGCCAACAGTATGATGAGCCTTTATAACGGGCTTGCATATATAAAGCTGTCGATGAATTATTACACATTCTTTGAGATGGCTAATGATTCTGAATTCGGTAAGGCTGAGATGTCAGAGCTTAAAGGTCTTCTTGACAGATTTAACGATGTGGCTGAGTCACAGATAGCGGCGGCTGAGTATTCAGATGACATTTACAAGCACAATATAGATGAGCTTGAAGGTATCAGGGCTTCTGTTGTAAGAATAATGGAGGTAGTAACGGCATATGTAGACCGTTTGAGAATATACGAGTATGTTCTTAACAGAATTGAGTACCGGTTCAAGGACGAGGAATTTGATGATGCCTATTATAATAATGGGCTGACTAATGATCTTATGCACTATATTCTTTCAGACAAGGACAGCGTGGCTGTTAATAACAGGATATCGGAGGTTGTTGAGCAGCTTCCGATGAGACTGTCCAAGAATAAGTTCTATGAGTATCTCAGGGATTCATTCTCGCTTTATAAGGATGCACAGATTGGAACGGTGGATGATTTTGCATATACGCTCGGAACAACAGGAATGCTTGCGGAACCGGAAGGATTTGAAGACATGTTCCCTGAGGTAAGTGAGCTTTACAATGACATCAGGAGTGCTGATTATAAGAATATAAGCAAAGAACAGTTTGATTCGCTTCATGCCAAGCTTACAATAGCAGCCCAGAAGATGTCGGATACTGCAGATATGTATGTCATGTTCACACAGCTTGTCAATGATATGTATACACTTGTCCTTTCAGGCAGATATGTGCTTGGAGATGTTGAAGAGACAATAAGGGCACGTGGTGTTATTGAAGTTGTTCTTGATGATTTTAAGAACAAAAAGGATAACGCAAAGCTTGGAATAGATGAGCATCTTGATGATCTTACCGACAGTTTTATAAGCTTTGAAGGTAAGCAGGAGAGAATCGGAGAGACTGTTTCTGCCAATGACTACGCGGTTGCATATGCACTTGAGCATTACCGCAGTGAGCTTGCAGCAGACAATCTTACTGATGAATATGAGAATCTTGCCAGGATTATAAGACTTCAGTCTGGCAGTGACTTTATGGCACTTACTGAGGATGAGGCGAAGCTTGAGAATGCCGGTAAGGACTACGTTGAGAAAGTGTGCGGCAGGCTTATAGATTCATTTGCGGCAAGCTTTGAGACTATGGACAGAACAGTAAGAAGAGCTGTTATGTCAGCAGTACTCAGTCAGGTGCCGGTATTCTTTAACAATATAGATGAGATACAGGGGTATATTAACACATCACTTTCTCTTTGCTCGGATATATCGGAGAGACAGGCGTGTGTGGAGGTGTTGAAGCTTATCATGCAGGGGTAGCCTATGAGATGGTATAAAAACATTTATTTGGGGGATAATGCAAGAAAGAAAAAAAGTGCCATTATTGCAAAAGCGGAAGCGCACAGATTTCAGCATGATATATATTTTATCGTATTGTCTTCCACTGAGGGTAATCTGCTTGAGATGCTGTCAGCGGTACAGCTGCTTCAGCCACATTACAGACAGCCGTATGTATGGGAGAAGCTTTTTGTGGTCGGAATAGCCAAAGGGTATGATGAAGCGGTTATGACGATGGCTGCAGTCATTACTGATACGTATAATGCTACGGGAGCATTCGATGTGGCGGAATACCTCGGAATTAGGGTAGATGCATGATTCATATATTACTGATTATATTAAAGATTATAGGTATTATACTGCTTTCAGTCCTCGGACTTGCGGTGCTTCTTATACTGACAGTGCTTTTTGTGCCTGTCAGATACAGAGTTGATGCAGATGTACATTCACGTTTTAACGGAAAGCTGCTCATGTCATGGCTTAGGCGGATTGCAAGGCTTGAGGCTGTTTATGACAAAGACGGGCTCAGGTATATATTCAGGTTCCTGTGGTTTACACTAATTACATCTGAGGAAGATGAAGAGACGGGAACTTCACATGAAAAGGCGCACAGAAAGCCGAAGAAAAACAGGAATAAGAAAAATAAGCACGAGAAAAACGACAGGGATGTGAATGCAGGTCCGACAGAGCCGGAGATAAATAAGGCAGAGCCTGAAGCAGAGTCCGGGACAAAACCGGAAGCAGGAGCAGAAGAACCGGATGACCGGCTTCACAGAATACGCCGGATGTCAGGAAAGCTCAAAGCAATTCCTGCAGGTATTAAGCGGATTGCAGCGAATGCATCAGAGTTCCGGGATAAAGCAGGAGATAAGCTGGAAAGGCTCGATGAGATTATTCATGATGAGGCTAATCGCGAATTTGTACGATTTATGAAAAAAGAGCTCGGCGGATTATTTACACATGCAGCACCGGTAAGGTATAATATAAATATACGTTTCGGCGCGGATTCACCTGACATCACCGGTAAAGTGACGGGTGCTGCGGCAGTAACTATGGCATTTTTCATGAAAGGCAGCACAAGACATTCCAAAAAGAACAGCTTTGAATATATTCCGGTATTTACGGACAGTGTATTTGAGGCAGATGTGTTTATGAAGGGACGTATAATGCCCGGCAGAGTTCTTCTTACGGCATGGCGCGTCTATCGCAATGAGAGATTCAGGCAGCTTGTCTTAAAAAGAAAATGATAAATATTAAACAGGGAGGAATATAACATGGCAGAGAATGAAAAGTTTAATGCAACGGTTGAGTCTTTGTTCAAGGGCATGGATTCATTTTTATCAGCTAAGACGGTAGTTGGTGAGGCGGTTACGGTCAATGACACTATAATACTTCCGTTTGTTGATGTATCATTCGGAGTTGGCGCAGGTGCATTTTCAGGTGAGAAGAATAATAATGCGGCAGGCGGACTTGGAGGAAAGATGTCACCAAGTGCGGTTCTTGTAATACAGAATGGCACAACCAAACTTGTCAACATTAAGAATCAGGATACAGTTACAAAGGTAATTGACATGGTACCTGATCTTATTGACAGATTCAAGGGTAATTCTGCTGACAAGACGGAAGATGAAGATGTCAATGCCGCAATAGATGAGATATCAGACAAAGAATAGATTGCAGTGTATAATCATATATTGACAGTGCCGTCATATAATAATATCAGATGTATATAAATAATATCCATTTGCCACGGTAAGGGCTTGATATGGAATGGAGCGCATTATGTGCAGAATGATAGGATTTATCATGTTCTGGATTGCACTGGGTATGATTATTTCAATGTTTATAGAGAGTGTATTCATAAGTGTGAGCATTATATTTTTGCTTATAATATGCGGCTTTAATATGTTCTGCCACTGATAATGTGTTTATCATGCGTGATTTACAGTGTGCCGTATATCAAAAGTTTATAAAGATAAAATAATAAAAATCAGCAAAAAAAGCTTGCAATATAATAGATGTTCTGATACAATTAGTTCTGTTGTGGGTTTAGACCCAATACATTTAAGGAGGTGTTATCATGGCAAAGTGTGCAATCTGTGAAAAGGGCGTTCATTTCGGTAATGCTGTAAGCCATTCACATAGAAGATCTAATAAGATGTGGAAATCTAACGTTAAGTCAGTTAAGGTTAAGACTGAGGGCGGCGCTAAGAAGATGTATGTTTGTACTTCATGCCTTCGTTCAGGAGCTGTAGAGCGTGCATAATTTGTGCAATCGAAGACGATGTGATATAAGGTAAGCTATGCGGTTAATACGGATGCTTACCTTATTTTATTTTACAAATTTATTTTTGATATAAAAATATATTCCATTTTCAGACGGAAAAGGGTATAATGAACTATATATGTAAGTGAGAATGATTGGAGGGTTTGATATGAAGGGTCATATTGACAGTCAGCTTGGCAGTATTTCAATTGATTCTGAGGTAATTGCCAAATATGCAGGTTCGACAGCAGTTGAGTGCTTTGGTATTGTCGGAATGGCAGCAGTGAGCATGAAAGACGGACTTGTCAAGCTCCTTAAGGGAGACAGCCTTACAAGAGGAATCAATGTTGTTGTAGATGATGAAAACAAACTTGAGATTGACTTCCACGTTATTGTGGCTTATGGTGTAAGCATTTCTACAGTGGCAGATAATCTTATAGAGAATGTTAAGTATAAGGTTCAGGAATTTACAGGATTTGAGATCAAGAAGATTAACATTTACGTTGAGGGTGTCAGGGTAATTGATTAATAACTGTGACAGACTTAGGTTTTAGGAGGATATAATTGTGGCTTCAAATACTATAGATGCAAAGCTTTTGCAGAAGATGTTCCTTTCCGGAGCTGGTAATCTGAAAGCTAAGAAGGAATGGATTAACGATTTGAATGTGTTCCCGGTACCGGATGGTGATACGGGAACTAATATGACACTTACAATAATGTCAGCTGCAAAGGAAGTCAGTGCATTGGCTGAGCCTGATATGGCTTCTCTTGCAAAAGCTATATCAAGTGGTTCACTTCGTGGAGCAAGAGGTAACTCAGGCGTTATTTTATCGCAGCTGTTCAGAGGATTTACCAAGGAGATTAAGGCTGTAGAAGCTATTGATGTTAATGTTCTTGCATCAGCATTTGAGAGAGCTGTAGAGACTGCATATAAGGCAGTCATGAAGCCTAAGGAAGGCACTATTCTTACTGTAGCCAAAGGTGCAGCCAGCAAGGCATCTGAGCTTGCGGATGTGAGCGATAATCTTGGTGAGGTAATGAGAGGTATTCTCGAGTATGCAGAGGAAGTACTTGCCAAGACACCTGATATGCTGCCTGTGCTCAAAGAAGCAGGAGTAGTGGATTCAGGCGGACAGGGACTTGTGGAGGTTCTTCGTGGAGCAATTCTTGCATACGAAGGCAATCCTGTTGCTCTTGATGATGGGACAGAGCAGTCAGAGTCATCAGCGAAGACATCAGGAGCAGGCTCACTTGATAATGTAGAGATTAAGTTCGGATACTGCACTGAATTTATCATAATGCTTGATAAGAAGTTTGATAAGAAAGATGAACTTGGATTCAAGGCTTATCTCGAATCTATCGGAGATTCTATTGTCTGTGTTGCAGATGATGAGATTGTTAAGGTTCATGTCCATACTAACGATCCGGGACTTGCGATACAGAAGGCACTTACTTTTGGACAGCTTACCAGGATGAAGATTGATAATATGCGCGAGGAGCATAACCAGAAGGTTATTGAAGCTGCAGAAGCAAAGAAGGCTGCAGAAGCAGTGGATACCGCTTCACAGGCTAAGGCTGAGGTTGAAGAAGTCAGCGAACCTAAGAAGGATGAACCACGCAAGGAAGTAGGATTTGTAACGGTTGTTGCAGGTGACGGACTGGCCGAGATATTTGGAGGACTTGGTGTTGATTACGTTATTGAAGGCGGTCAGACAATGAATCCAAGCACTGAAGACATCCTTAATGCCGTGGATAAGGTTAATGCGGATACAGTATTTGTGCTTCCTAATAACAAGAATATTATCCTTGCTGCACAGCAGGCAGCTTCGATTGTTGAAGATAAGAAGATTGTTGTTATTCCATCAAAGACAGTTCCTCAGGGAATTACAGCCATGTTTAATTATGAGATTGCACGTTCGGCAGAAGAGAATGAGCAGGCAATGTCAGAAGGCATGAGCAATGTCAAGAGTGGTGAAGTAACATATGCCGTAAGAGATACAAGCATAGACGGACATGAGATACACTGCAATGACATTATGGGACTTGGTGATACAGGGCTGCTTGCTGTAAGTCATGATGTAAAGTCAACAGTTATGCAGATGCTTGGTGCCATGGTAGATGATGAATCAGAACTCATCAGTATTTATTATGGCAGTGATGTTAATGAGAATGATGCAGACGCAATGGTTGAGGCGGTATCAGCAGAGTATCCGGACCTTGACGTAGAACTGCAAAGAGGCGGACAGCCAATATATTATTATATAATTTCAGTTGAGTAATGAATGGCTGCCTTGTAATGCTACAGGGCAGCTTTTTGAATAATAAGTCATAGAAAGGACATATACATTATGAGTAAGATTGATTTTATAAGAGGCGAGATGGTAGCAGCAATGAAGGCAAAGGATAAGGCACGTAAGGATGTGCTTTCACTTCTTCTTGCAGAACTCAAGAATTTTGAGATTAATAATCGCAGGGAGCTTACGGATGAGGATGGGGATCAGATTATTCTCAAGCAGATTAAGCAGCTTAAGGAAACTCTTTCAATGACACCTGCTGACAGACAGGATATTATTGACGAGTGCAATTTTTCTATCAGCGTGCTTAACGAATATGCACCTAAGATGATGGATGAAGCTGAGATTAAGAAAGTGATTGATGAGACACTTACAGAGCTTTCAATAGAGAAACCGACAGCTAAGGACAAGGGAGCAATCATGAGAGTGCTCATGCCTAAAGTTAAGGGTAAGGCAGACGGCAAGCTCGTTAATGAAGTGCTTGCAGGATATATGGCATGAAGCTGACAGATCTCAAGGGAATTGGAGACAAGACAGCGCGGCTGCTTAACAAGCTTTCCGTATATACGGCAGAAGACCTGGTAAGATTGTACCCCAGGTCTTATGACATATGCGGGAAGCCTGTTTTAGTTAGTGAGATTCCTGAGCATACGGGAGATTCTCTTATAGCTGTTGATGCGGTTGTGGCAAGGACACCGGCGCTTAAGCGTGTTCGTAATCTTCAGATTCTCACGGTAACCCTCAGGGATGAAAAAGGCGGACTGCTTAAGGCAACGTGGTTTAATATGCCGTATCTTCTCGGTTCATTAAAACCGGGTTACAGATATATCTTCAGAGGACGTCCGGTATTCCGCAACGGGGACTGGGTAATGGAGCAGCCTGTGCTTTATACGATGGAAGGATATTCATCGCAGATTGGCATTATGCAGCCTATATATCCGCTTACCAGGGGTCTGTCCAATAAGATAGTCTCAAAAGCAATGCAGCAGGCGCTTGACATAAAAGAACTTGTGCCGGAGCTGCTGCCTGCGGAATTGAGAAGAAGCAATGAGCTTGCAGAGATTAACTTTGCAATGCGGGCAATACATTTTCCAAAAGACATGAATGATTATGAGGCAGCAAGAAAAAGGCTTGTTTTTGATGAATTTTTCTTTTTTATGCTTAATGTAAGGAGAATGAAAGAGAACAATTCAAGGCAGCCTAATCTCAGCAGAATAGCGGATGATGCAAGGACAGATGAATTCATTAAGAAGCTGCCGTATGAGCTTACGAATGCCCAGAAACGGACATGGCAGGAGGTAAGCTCAGATATGAATGGAGAGCGCCTGATGAACAGGCTTGTTCAGGGAGATGTGGGTTCAGGCAAGACAATCATTGCGGTTCTTGCACTTATGAACACTGTATATGCCGGATACCAGGGCGCAATGATGGTTCCGACAGAAGTCCTTGCAAGACAGCAGTATGACGATACATGTGCCATGTTTGAAAAATACGGAATCAATATAAATGTATCGCTTCTTATCGGGTCCATGACAGCATCAGCCAAGAAAAAGGAGAGACAGCGCATTGCATCAGGAGAGGCAGGGATAGTTATAGGAACACACGCCCTTATACAGGCAGGTGTGGAGTATGCCAATCTTGGACTTGTTGTAACTGATGAACAGCACCGTTTTGGTGTGCATCAGAGAGAAAGCCTTACACAGAAAGGCAGCAGTGTACATACGCTTGTAATGAGCGCAACACCGATTCCGAGAACGCTTGCAATCATTATATACGGTGACCTTGACATATCAGTAATGAATGAGCTTCCAAGCAGCAGGCTGCCGATAAAGAATGCCGTTGTCGGTACAGACTACAGGCCTAATGCATACCGGTTTATAGAGAATCAGGTACAGGCGGGACATCAGGCATATGTTATATGTCCTATGGTAGAAGCACGTGAAGACGGTGATGTAATGGAGGACGGACGCGGCGATACATTTGCCAATACCAATATGCATGCAACACTTGAGAATGTCGTCGATTATACAACAATGCTTAAGAAAAATCTTCCGTCATCAATTAATGTGGAATATCTTCATGGCAAGATGAAGCCGGCGGTTAAGGATGAGATTATGGAGAGGTTTCATTCGGGACAGACACAGGTACTTGTCTCAACAACGGTAATCGAGGTTGGTGTAAATGTTCCCAACGCAACTGTAATGCTTATAGAGAATGCGGACAGGTTCGGACTTGCACAGCTTCACCAGCTGAGGGGGCGTGTGGGAAGAGGTGCATACCAATCATACTGCATATTTGTCGGGACATCCAATGCAAAAAAAGAAAATATGGACAGGCTTGGAATACTGCGTGAATCCAACGACGGGTTCAGAATTGCGGAGGAAGACCTTAAGCTGAGAGGCCCGGGAGACTTTTTCGGGATACGTCAGAGCGGAGATATGCAGTTTACAATAGGGGACATCTATAAGGATGCCAACCTGCTTAAAGCTGCATCTGACGCGGCAGCCGCAATTATAGAAAATGATCCGGATCTGGAGAATGATGCCAATGCCGGACTTCGTATGTATTTTGACAGAACAGATAACAAAGGAGATGTTGTATTGTGAGAGAGATGGAGTTTACAATGAGCAGGCCTAATCTTGTAAAGCCGGGAGACAGAGTGGAGGTTACTGAAGGAGCGCTCCCAAGCTCATATTATTATACTATAGAGCCGGCTGTCGCAATGTCGGCTAACTATACAACAACAGAGAGACTTAAGTCACGTGAAGGTGTTGTCAAGGAAGTCGGGGAGAATCCGAGAGGCTATTATGTAATAGCTGAATTTGATGAATAGTATAACAGGAATACAGCAGGCTTATGCCTGCTGTATTCCTGTTATATCGGTATCGGCGACCATTGAATAGTTGGTGTGATAGATTACAAAGCCCGGCTTGGAGCCTGCCGGTTTCTTAAGGTTACGTCTGAGTGTGTAGTCAACTTCGACTTTATCCTGTTCACGTCCTTTTGAATAATATGCTGCAAGGCGTGCGGCCTCCTCGTAGGTTCTGTCGGGAAGATCTTTGCCGTTAGTCTTTACAATAACATGTGAACCAGGAATCTTCTTGGCATGGAACCACCAGTCACTGTTGCCTGCAAGCCTGAAAGAAAGTTCTTCGTTCTGGATATTGTTCTTGCCGACATACATATCAAATCCGTCTGAAGATATATAGTGGAAAGGACTGCTTGTGATACGCACCTTCTTGCCGGCAGGTCCTTTGCGGTGGATATATCCTGATTCAATCATTTCTTCCTTAAGCTGTACGAGGTCTTCTTCACCAACGGCAATATCAAGTGATGTAAGGATTGATTCGAGATGGTCAATCTCAGCCTGCGTCTCCTCGACAAGCTTTGAGGTTGCTTCGAATGTACGCTTAAGCTTGTTATATCTGTCAAAATATCGTACTGAATTCTCACGTGCCGTAAGTGTGGCATCAAGAGGAATTGTCACATTCTCTCCGGTGTAATAATTAACAGTTTCAAATGAACGGCTTCCCTCCGGAATATTGTACCCGTATGTGTTGAGAAGTTCGCCGTAGATTCTGAACTTTTCACGTTTTTCTGTGTCTTTTAGCTGCTTCTCCTGTATATCAAGCTTCCTGTAGTTACGCTCAAGAAGCGTATTGACAATCTTACGCATGTCGACGGAACGCTGATGTATTCTTGTCTGGGCGTTTTTCTGTGCATAGAACGCAAAGAGCATGCTGCTTGCACTGTCACATTGCTCAATGCGGTAAGTGTTATCCCCTGATTCATATATAGTAAGCGGTATGCTTGCAAACTCAACAGGCTTACGTCCGTTGTAAATAATATGTGGAGTGAATGTGTTGTGTTTTACAAGTTCCATTATCGCATTTACATTATCAAAAAGCCGGTGCTGTTCATCTGATGAAAGTGTGCCTGCCGGCTGGTCACTTTCGATTCCGGCACGATAACATATCTCTTCGGCTATAACGGGGCTGATGCCGGTAAGTCCTGTATAAAGAGCCTTAGAGCTTTTTAATGCTTTTGAAAGAACATGCTTTGTAAATGCGTCAAAGTCAAGTTCAAGAGGATTGGCTTTGTCCATTGTATCAGGTATAAAATAGCTTCTTCCCGGAAGGACCTCGCGGACAGAGCTTATCTGTGCAGATACATGCTTGATACTGTCGATGATTACGTTATCTTCAGTAGTAAATATAATATTGCTGTGCTTTCCCATAAGCTCGACAATAAGATGCTTGCGGCAGAGGTCACCCATCTCATCAAGGTGCTCAAATGAAAAATCAATCACGCGTTCAAGACCTGACTGACTGACTGACATAATCCGTGCATTGCCGAGATGTTTTCTTAAGAGCATGCAGAAATTAGGTGCAACGAGAGGACTTGTCTTATTGGAATCTGTAAGATATATAAGTGGAAGCCCCGCATTGGCTGATATTGTAAGCCTGTACTGTGATTTGTTATTCTTAATTGTAAGAAGAAGCTCATCCGGTTCCGGCTGGGCAATCTTGTAGAGCCTGCCGTTAGCAAGGAGAGACTCGAGCTCGTGTGTTATATTTGCAATTGCAATTCCGTCTAATGCCATAATTACTCCATTCCGCAGGCGCGCCTGTGATAGTGCTGTATATCGTGCAGTATGTCTGCGCACCGGCTTAGGTTATTGTATCATAAAACATTAAGAAAATAAAATTTATATTCTGTTTCTTGATTTATTTTTTTAATTTGTTATACTAATTCGTGGTGTATTTAGAGACACAAGTAAATGATTGATACAGAAAGGGTTTACCATGATTAAAAGCATGACGGGCTTTGGAAGATGTGAGATGGCGGAGGAGACACGCAAGATTTCAGTTGAGATGAAATCAGTCAATCACAGATATCTTGAAGCCGGAATAAAGATGCCGAAGAAGCTTAATGTATTTGAGGCGAGAATCCGTGAAGTTATTAAAAAATATATCCAGCGAGGCAAAGTCGACATATTCATAACATATGAAGACTATGCGGATAATAAAGTTTCGGTAAAGTATAATGCGGATATTGCTGATGAATATATGAATATATTTGATAAGATGTCAAGACAGTTTGAGCTGCGCAACGACATAACAATCTCACAGCTTTCGCGTTTCCCTGAGGTTATTACAATGGAAGAGCAGACTGCTGATGAGGAAGAGATATGGAACTTTATCCGTACAGCTGTCGAGGAGGCATGCCAGCAGATGCTTTCTGCGAGAATCACAGAGGGAGAGAATCTTAAGGAGGACCTTATGGGCAAGCTTGACAACATGCTTGCGATGGTTGACTTTATAGAGGAACGCAGCCCTAAGATAATGAGCGATTACAGAAGCAAGCTCATGGACAAGGTTACGGAGATACTTGGAGATACAACGCTTGATGAGAGCAGGATAGCAACAGAGGTTGTTATGTATGCCGATAAGATATGTGTTGATGAAGAGACGGTGCGCTTAAGAAGCCACATAGACCATGCTAAGAAATGTCTTAACGAGGAGGGCGGAATCGGACGCAAGCTTGACTTCATAGCGCAGGAGATGAACAGGGAAGCCAATACAATACTTTCCAAGGCTGATGATCTTGAGATATCTAATAAAGCAATCGACCTTAAGACAGAGATTGAGAAGGTAAGAGAGCAGATTCAGAATATAGAGTAAATAAAATCCTGTACGTGTGGTGCACGATATATTGCACTGCATGTACAGGATTTTTGATTCTGCCGGAATGCTGATTGATTAATTACAATAATAGTACGGTATGTACGGTATGTAATCAATCCTGCCCGAACAGACTGTTATAATATTTGTCACATATTTCATTCATAAGCTCTTCACTCACATCGGCAAATTCAGATGAAATACATTGTTTGATGGCATCGGTGCGGCGGTAGTATTTCATCTCGTCAGGAATGTCAGTGCTGTCATAAGAGCTCTCTATGGCATCCTTTGAAAGATTGGCTTCAAGGTATGAGACTGCCTTGTCGAGCATTGCACTGTCTACATCGATTGCAAGCTTCAGCTTTTTGGAGTATCTGAGAGACATAATTCCTGCAACTATGAATCCGATAAAAAGTGCAGCCGCAACTACGTTGAAAAGAATCTTTGAAGCTGATGTTGTACGGAATACCGGTATAAGCCCGAAGTCATAAAGGACAAGGGCAATCAGGCCGGCAACACCTATTATGAGAAATGTATATGCTGATGAAAGATTGTCTTTGTACTTCTCGTCAGAATTAGAGTAAAGAAGCACGGGCTGTTCATCAGAAGCTGAGCTGTCATCTGAGCTGCCGCTGCTATTATCGCCGGCATCCTCAAGGTCATTATGGAATGTCAGTACAATGTCGTTGGCACGCGCAAAATCTGTATGGCTGACATATATTACATGACTGCCCGAAATGCCGTCATACTGGCTGTAAGCATCCTCCATTCCACAATCCTTGAGCACTGTGAGAAGCTCATGTGCAGTGTCTGTATCTGCCTCGTATGATACGGCTTCATAGGATGCCGTATCAGATTTAGAAAATTTAGGCATATTAATCCTCCTGATATCAAATTTTTTCCATTATAAAACACAAATGTGAAAAAAGATAGTCCTGTATTATTTATCGGGTGGTTGCCAGCAATCTGCAAATATACTAATATAATATGATGTAAGTGTCAAAAGTATAAATTGCGTTTGTGCTCGCACAAATAAGCAATTTATACTTATTGACACGCCGAACACCGAAAACGAAATAAAATGGTGTGAACACGCCATTTTATGGGAGTTTGAGGTGTTCGAGGATTGCGTGAATTGAATAGCAATGGAGCAATCCAGTTACATCAGTGAGTGGCAAAATTTATTTTTGACACTCACATCATAATATAAGCTTCAGAGCAGAAGAATAATAAAGAAAATGGAGATAATCTGGGATATGGCAATAAAAAATGTTCTTATAATCACCGGAGGGAGCATAGATACCGGCTGGGCAGAGCAGTGGCTTGATGATCAGAAGAATAACGGTGTGGAATATGACTACTGCATAGCGGCCGACAGCGGTCTTGGCAGTGCTGATAAGCTTGGCATTGCGGTTGATTATATGCTTGGAGATTATGATTCGGTCGATAGGGATGTGCTTGCAAGATATCAGGGGAATATTCCGGGTGATGTATATCCGGCGGAGAAGGATTATACCGATACCGAGCTTGCCATTAAGACGGCAATAAACAAAATCACGGAGCATAATCCGGAGTATGGGAAGAACCGCAGTACGTTAGATATGGATGTGCATGCCGTGACGTCGCGTGCGTCGGTTACGGTGCTCGGTGCAACGGGGACAAGGCTTGACCACACGCTTGCCAATATAGGTCTGCTTGAGCAGATTGAGAGCAGCGGCATGGACGGTTATATTGTTGATGCCCACAACAGGATAAGAATGCTTATTGCACCGCAAAAGGATATGGTAAAAATCCGGCGTGAAGAACAGTTCGGTGGATATATAAGCTGTATAGCGCTTACGCCGGTTGTACGCGGACTTACCATGAACGGATTTAAGTATCCTCTTGACAATCGTGAGCTTTTACAGGGAGTCAGCCTGTGTGTGAGCAATGAGATAACGGATGATGAAGCGCGGATATCCGTAAAAGGGGGTAAAATGCTTGTCCTGGAGACGCGGGACTGATGACTGAAACAGGTAAATAAATGCTTGATATTTTTTTGTCATTGTTTTACAATTAAACAGTGAGACGTTAAGTCACATTATTGCAATAAAGTGCCTGAGATATATATAATATCGGCACTTAATAATTATATGGAGGTCATTATGATGAGCAACCAAACACAAGGTTCAGCAAGAGATAGAATAGACGCTATCCTTGATGAGAACAGCTTTGTTGAAATCGGTGCAATGGTAACAGCCAGAAGTACAGATTTTAACATGTCTGACAATGCAGTTCCTTCGGACGGTGTTATTACCGGATATGGATCTGTTGAGGGTATTCCTGTATACATATACAGCCAGGATGCTTCAGTCATGAATGGTTCAGTTGGTGAGATGCATGCAAAGAAGATTGTCAACATTTATGATAAGGCAATCAAGACAGGTGTTCCTGTTATAGCACTCGTTGACTGTGCCGGCTTAAGATTGCAGGAATCTACAGATGCACTTAATGCTTTCGGAACAATCTACCGCAAGCAGAGCCTCGCATCAGGAGTTATTCCACAGATTACTGCGGTATACGGCAACTGTGGCGGCGGTATGGCTGTTATGGCAGCAATGTCAGACTTTACATTTATGGAGAAGGAGAATGCAAAGCTTTTTGTGAACAGCCCGAATGCACTTGACGGCAACTACACAGCAAAGCTTGATACTGCATCTGCAAAGTTCCAGAGTGAGGAATCGGGAGTTGCTGATTTTGTCGGAACTGCTGATGAAATCGCAGAGCAGATTCGTACACTTGTAGCATTCCTTCCTGTCAATAATGTGGATGATGGTGCAGTCAGTGATCTAACAGACAGCCTTAACCGTGTATGTGCAGATATAGAGTCAGAGATGCCTGATGCAGCACTTGCACTTGCGGATATTGCAGATGACAATCTGTTTATTGAGGTTAAGAAGGATTATGCAAAGTCTGTTGTTACAGGCTTTATCAAGCTTGATGGCATGACAATCGGTGCCGTTGCCAACAGAACGGCAGTATTTGATGAGAACGGCAAGGCAGCAGAGAAGTTTGATGCGGTTCTTACATCAAGAGCAGCAAAGAAGGCTGCTTCATTTGTTACTTACTGTGATGCATTTGACATCCCGGTACTTACACTTACCAATGTTAAGGGATTTTCAGCCACAGTATGTTCAGAGAAGAGCATTGCTTCTAATGTTGCAGCACTTACTAAGGCATTTGCGGGCGCTACGGTTCCAAGAGTTAACGTAGTTGTAGGCGATGCAATGGGAAGCGCATATGTTGCTATGAACAGCAAGGCTACAGGAGCAGATATCGAATTCGCATGGCCACAGGCTTCTATCGGAATGATGGATTCAAAGCTTGCTGCAAAGATTATGTATGCTGATGAGATTTCAAAGGCAGCAGATCCTAATGCAGTAATAGCTGAGAAGGCAGCAGAGTATGATAAGTTACAGGCATCTGTACAGTCAGCGGCCGCAAGAGGATATGTTGATGCGGTTATCGAGCCGGCAGATACAAGAAAGTATCTTATTTCAGCATTTGAGATGCTTGCATCTAAGGATGAGACAGTTCCTTACAAAAAGCATAGTTCAAAATAGAAGAATGGAGATTAGAATGGTGAAAAAGTTTCGTAGATTCATGGCTGTATTATGCATCATGATGTTATGCTTTACAACATACGCATTCGCTGCCGAGACTTCTACAACAGCTGTTGAGGAAAAAGACAGGACAGCAGAAGCGCAGTATTATGCGCAGAACTATGCCGAATCGTATGGAAGCATATCTGAGGACGAACTTAAGTATGTTGCGGATAATGCTACAGGTGTTGAGAAAAAAATGGCTGAAGGCATATACGCATATGCGAAGAATGATGGACTTGGAGAACTTCTTTCAACAGGTGATGTTGATGTTGTGAAAAATGATGGAGTTTATACAGTCAAAGTTCCAATGACATATGAAAAAGGCAATATGACAATGACATTTGAGATGAAGTATCTTCTTGATGGTCTAAGAGTAACAGATGTCAGTGTTACATTTGCCAGCACGGCAGCCAAGGGTTCCCTTGGTGCAACAATGAAGCAGGCAGGAATTAATACAGTTATCGGTATAAGTGTAGTATTCCTCATGCTTGCGTTCATGAGTATTCTTATCGCACAGTTTAAGCATGTCAACAAGCTTACGGCAGGTAAGAAGAATAAGACAGAGGATGCAGCATCAGAGGGTATTGACAATGCTGTGTCAAATATAGTTGAGAGTGAAGAGTCAGCAGCCGATGACCTTGAGCTCGTTGCGGTTATTACTGCAGCTATTGCAGCATCTGAGGATGCTCCGGCGGACGGATTCACAGTTCGTTCCATCCGCAGGGTACGTTTCTAAACTGCCCATTATTAGTAGAATTTTTAGCTGCCGTATCACGGCAGAAGAAAGGATATAATTATGAAAAACTATACAATTACAGTCAATGGTAACGTATATGAGGTTACAGTAGAAGAAGGAACAGGTTCAGCCGCAGCCGCTCCAAAGGCAGCAGCACCTAAGGCAGCCGCTCCAAAGGCAGCACCTAAGTCAGCAGGTGCAGGCGCAGTTAAGGTATCAGCTCCAATGCCTGGTAAGATTCTTAAGGTTAACGTAACAGCAGGTCAGGCTGTTAAGAAGGGTGATGTACTCGTAGTTCTTGAGGCTATGAAGATGGAGAACGAGATTCAGGCTCCTCAGGATGGAACAGTTGCAAGTGTTGATACAAGTGCAGGCGCAACAGTAGAATCAGGAGATGTATTAGTATCCCTTAACTAACTGATATAGAAAGGTGTTGGTATAGACATGGATTACATTGTAACTACACTGGATAATCTTTTGCACCAGACAGCATTTTTCAATCTTACATGGGGAAACTATGTAATGATTCTGGTAGCATTTGTATTCCTGTATCTGGCTATCAAGAAGGGATATGAACCGTTACTTTTAGTTCCTATTTCTTTTGGTATGCTTCTGGTAAATATTTATCCGGATATAATGGTATCACCGGAAGCTACAAGCAATGGGGTAGGCGGACTTCTGCATTACTTCTATCTGCTTGATGAGTGGAGTATTCTTCCTTCACTTATTTTCCTTGGTGTAGGTGCCATGACAGATTTTGGACCGCTGATTGCCAATCCTATAAGCTTTCTTATGGGTGCAGCAGCTCAGCTTGGTATCTTCGCAGCTTATCTGCTTGCAATCCTCTTTGGATTCAACGATAAGGCTGCTGCAGCAATTTCAATAATCGGTGGTGCTGACGGCCCTACTTCAATCTTCCTTGCAGGTAAGCTTGGACAGACAGAGTATATGGGACCTATAGCCGTTGCGGCATATTCTTATATGTCACTCGTTCCTATCATTCAGCCGCCTATTATGAGACTTCTTACAACTGAGAAGGAAAGAAAGATTAAGATGGAGCAGCTTCGTCCTGTATCAAAGCTTGAGAAGATTCTGTTCCCAATCATCGTAACTGTTGTTGTATGTCTTATTCTTCCTACAACAGCACCACTTGTTGGTATGCTTATGCTTGGTAACCTCTTCAGAGAGTCAGGCGTTGTTAAGCAGCTTTCTGAGACAGCACAGAATGCACTTATGTACATTGTAGTTATCCTTCTTGGTACATCAGTAGGTGCGTCAACAAGCGCAGAGGCATTCCTTAAGCTTACAACACTTAAGATTGTTGCTCTCGGACTTATAGCATTTGCATTCGGTACTGCGGGAGGTGTTCTCCTTGGTAAGCTGTTATGCAAGGTAACTCATGGTAAGATTAATCCGCTTATCGGTTCAGCAGGTGTATCTGCCGTTCCTATGGCGGCGCGTGTATCACAGAAGGTAGGACAGGAATCAGATCCTTCCAACTTCCTCCTTATGCATGCTATGGGACCTAATGTTGCAGGTGTTATCGGTACAGCGGTTGCTGCCGGTACATTCATGGCAATGTTTGGTGTATTCTAAATATTACAGTATTTAATCAGATAATAATCAGGAGGTAAGTAATAATGGCAGAGCAGATAGCAAAGAAACCATTAAAGATTACAGAGACTGTTCTTCGTGATGCACATCAGTCACTTATTGCGACAAGAATGACGACAGAGCAGATGTTACCTATCATAGATAAGATGGATAAGGTAGGCTACCACGCAGTTGAGTGCTGGGGTGGTGCAACATTTGATGCATGCCTTCGTTTCCTTAAGGAAGATCCATGGATGAGACTTCGTAAGTTAAGAGACGGCTTTAAGAACACAAAGCTTCAGATGCTTTTCAGAGGTCAGAATATTCTTGGATATAATCATTATGCAGATGATGTAGTTGAGTATTTCGTACAGAAGTCAATTGCCAATGGTATTGATATCATCCGTATATTCGACTGCTTCAACGATATCCGTAACCTTGAGACTGCTGTTAAGGCAGCCAAGAAGGAGAAAGGTCATGCACAGATAGCACTTTCATATACAATCGGTGATGCATATACACTTGATTATTGGAAGGATATGGCTAAGAGAGTAGAGGATATGGGTGCTGATTCACTTTGTATCAAGGATATGGCAGGTCTTCTTCTTCCATATCAGGCTACAGAGCTTGTACAGGCGCTTAAGGCAGGTGCAGATATTCCTATTGATATGCATACACACTACACATCAGGTGTGGCTTCAATGACATATCTTAAGGCTGTAGAGGCAGGTGCAGATATCATTGATACAGCAATGTCACCATTCTCAATGGGAACAAGCCAGCCTGCAACAGAGGTTATGGTAGAGACATTCAAGGGAACTCCTTATGATACAGGTCTTGACCAGAAGCTTCTTGCAGAAATCGCAGATTACTTCAGACCAATGCGTGAGGAAGCTCTTGCAAGCGGTCTTATGAATCCAAAGGTACTTGGAGTTAATATCAAGACTCTTCTTTATCAGGTACCTGGCGGAATGCTTTCTAACCTTGTATCACAGCTTAAGGATGCACATGCAGAAGATAAGTATGAGGCAGTTCTTGAGGAGATTCCAAGAGTTCGTAAGGACTATGGTGAACCACCTCTTGTTACACCTTCATCACAGATTGTTGGTACACAGGCAGTTCTTAACGTACTTCAGGGTGAGCGTTATAAGATGATCACTAAGGAATCAAAGAAGGTTCTTGCCGGTGAATTCGGTAAGACAGTTAAGCCATTCAATGCTGAAGTACAGAAGAAGGCAATTGGAGATAAGGAGCCAATCACATGCCGTCCTGCTGATCTTATCGAGCCACAGCTTGAGAAGTTCAAGAACGATCCAATCGTTAAGCAGTACGCACAGCAGGAAGAGGATGTGCTTTCATACGCACTCTTCCCACAGGTTGCTACAGAGTTCTTCAAGTATCGTGAGGCACAGCAGACAAAGGTTGATGCAACTGCTGCTGATACACAGAATAAGGCATATCCTGTATAATAGGCATAATATTATAATACAGCGACAGGCTTAATATAGCAAAATCCCCCCTCCCTGCCTGACAGATGTCCGGTAAGGAGGGGGGATTTTTTGCACAATAAAAGGATGCTTCCTGTATAATGCAGGATAGCATCCTATATTTATCTATATTTATCAGAAGTCTTATATCAATCCATATATGTATATATCATCTGTCAGCCGTCGGAATTCCTCAATGCATCAATAGGATTCAGCCTGCTGGCTCTTCTTGCAGGAACCCAGCCGAAGATAATGCCAATGGCAGCAGAGAAGCCTACGCCGAGCAGAATCGCTGACATCTGAATCTCAAATGTCGTACTCATTAGTGTTGAAGCAACATAAGAGATTATCAGGCCGAGAATAACTCCTACAAAACCTCCCGTAAGTGAAAGGAATATAGATTCAAGCAGAAACTGCATCTGTATTCGTGACGGTTCGGCACCAAGGGCCTTTCTGAGGCCTATTTCCTTAGTACGTTCACTTACTGACACAAGCATCATGTTCATTATTCCGATTCCGCCGACAAGCAGTGATATGGAAGCTATACCGCCAAGCATTGCCATCAGCATGTTCTCGGTTGTCTCCATGCTCTGTATAAGTGAATCCATGTTAGTTACATTATAGCTGTCTGAGTCATTGCTGAATGATTCACTTAATATGTTTTCGACTGCTGCTGTTACTGCGTCTGAATACTGTGTATCAGATACATAAACCTCAAGGCTTGTTATATTGCCGGAGGATGTCATGCGCAGTGCATTGCGGTATGGTATTATGACCGTCCCGGCACTGCTGGATGATTGACCGAATGAATTAAAAGAGGAATTATCATCGTCAGATCCGTCATCAGTAAGGCCTACAACGGTATAAGTGTAACCGTTAAGCTTAAGCGTCTGTCCCAGAGGATTAGTGCCAAGGAAAAATGTCTGCGCACAGTCTCTGTCAATAATGCAGGTATATACAGAACCATCCATTTCAAGAGATGTAAGCTCGCGTCCAAGCACGAGATTAGTTGTTGTATTTCTGAAATATGCATCGCTCCTGCCCTGTACGGTAACTGTGCTTTTTGAACCTTCGTACATTACGGTTGCTGTAGTTGTTACACTCGGGGATGTACCATTAACGTACTTCAAGGCTTCAATATTTTCTATGTCACTGTCAGATATGCCCGTTTTCATGGCATTACCTGTTACGGACACAGTGATTGTATTGGCACCAAGTTCCGAGAATTGTCCCATTACGGAATCGTATACGCCATGGACGATTGTAATAAGCGCAATTACGGCAGTGACACCGATTATTATTCCCAGTGTCGTAAGAAATGAACGCATTTTATTAGTCCGTATATTCTTAATTGACATTGAGATACTCTGTTTTAAAATGTCCATAAATTCTCCAATCTTTGCATTTATGCATCAGTAAGGTCACCATCTTCAAGATTACCGTCAAGAATTCGGACAATTCTTGATGCATGACTGGCAATCTTGGCATCATGGGTTATCATGATTATTGTGTGGCCTTCACTGTTTATGTCATGGAAGAGCTCCATAACCTGACGTCCGGTGTTCTGGTCAAGTGCGCCGGTAGGTTCATCTGCCAGAAGAATCGACGGAGAGTTAGCCATTGCTCTGGCGATTGCAACACGCTGCTGCTGACCGCCGGACATCTGGTTAGGAAAATGGTGAAGCTTGTCACCGAGCCCGACCTTTTCAAGAAGTACTGTGGCACGTTCGCGTCTTTCCTTTTCATGTACGCCGGCATAGATCATCGGAAGCTCAACATTTTCAAGAGCATCCTGTTTTGGCAGAAGATTAAACTGCTGGAATATAAATCCAATCTCGCGGCCGCGGATGTGTGCGAGCGTCTTTTCGTCCATGTCTGCGATAGTTCGTCCTGACAAAATATATTCGCCTGAGGTCGGTACATCAAGACAGCCTATTATATTCATAAGAGTTGACTTGCCTGAGCCTGACGGACCGAGAATCGCGAGAAATTCACCTTCATTTACGGAAAGGTCAATTCCCTTAAGTACATGCGAGGTTTCCTCACCCATTACATAGTCTTTTACAATATTTTTCATAGTGAGAATTTCATTATTAGTAGAGATGTTAAATGTGGTATTCAATCCGGTCTCCATTCCTGCATATTTTTATACGCATATTAAACTGGTGCGTTTAGTTGCCTCCGGGACCACCACCCGGCGCTTTACCGCCGTTACCGCCACGGCCGCCACCGTTACCGCCGCCATTGCCGTCAGGAGCCTGACCCTGCGGCCGCTGTCCACCACCCATGCCCATGCTGATAAGGGCTTCTGAGGTCTTACTCTGTTTAACGAGGACGGTTTCACCTTCTGCCAGACCATCTTTTATCTCAACATATGTGCCGTTGCTTATTCCGAGCGTAACATTGCGCTGTTGTGCATTAGAGGCGTTGCCGCCTACAAGAACATAGGCAGTGTTATCGGTATTGTAGTTAAGAGCACTCATTGATACTGAGACAACATTTTCAACACCGTTAAGGAGGTATTTGACCTCTGCTGACAGACCGCTTCGTATATCATCATCTGCATCAAAAGTCACATCGGCTGTAAAATATGATACATTGTTACTTACGGTTGCCTTCTTTGACATATTTTCAATGGTACCTTTATATGTCTTATTGAGGGCATCTACAGATACGGTTACTTCTGTACCGTTATCAAGGGCAGATATATTGTCTTCGTCAATTTTTATCTGGACTTTCATCTTATCATAATTGGTTACCTCGGCAGCAGTATCGCTTGTTGAGGCTGAATCGCCTACATTGATGTTGAGAACTGTTATTACACCATCAATCGGTGCTGTAATCTTATAATCTTCAAGCTGGTCATAGAGAGCATCAAGTTCAACCGTGGCAGTTGTCGTATTGGATGTAGCCTGGGTCTTCTCAAGTGAATCGGCATAATCCTGAAGTGTTTCACCGGCTGATTTTACGGCAATCTCGTAGCTTGCCTGTGCCTGCTGGTATGCGGTGTATTTCTGCTGCATATTTTCGTAGTCGGAATTGAGATTAACATTGCTTGTGTAATATGACATAAGCAGGTCATTAACGGCATTGTCATAATTAGTCTTTGCGTTGTCAATTGCTTTTTGTAATGAATCATTTTTTCCTTCTGCTGATTCAAGCTCTTTCTGTGCATTTGCAGCCTCAGAGGAGTCTTCTCCATAGATGCTCTCAGCATTGGCAACACCTTTATCATATCCTCTTATATTTGCTTCATTGTCAGCGTAATCCTGATTGGCGTCATCAAGTGCCTGCTTTGCGGATGCAACTTTCTGGTTGGAACTGATTACGGATGAATCCATATTGTTTTCAAGTTCCATCTTATTACGCTCATAAGTTTCTTTGGCCTGTTCATAAGATGTGCGGGCATTCTCGACGCTGTTTGCGGCAGACATAATCTGGCTGTTCTGGCCGTTTTCAAGGTCAGCCTTGTAATTGTCATATTTTTTCTGGCTGTCACGTATTGAATAGAAATTATTAAGCTCGGTATTGGAAAGTGATGCTTCCTGTTTCTTTATGCTTCTCTGAATTTCGGAATCATCGAGAGTGGCAATTACGTCACCTTTTTTAACCTCGTCACCGATAGATACATTAACTGCTGTAACTGTCTTAGATACCTTCGGCTTTATTGTGGCATCACTGACGGCTTCGACATTGCCTGAGAATGTAAGGTATGTCGCAACATTACGCACCTGAACGGTTTCTTCGGTGTACGTGTCGGTTGTCTTTTGGGTGCGGAAGACGACAACAACGGCTATCACTATAACAAGAAATACCGGGATGATAACCTTAAGGTGCCTGCGCAGAGACGCTGCAAGCTTTTGTAATCTGTGTTTCATTAGGGAAAGGCTCCTTTCAAATATAAAAATATGATTTATAATATTAATAAATAGTGAAATAAAATTGGAAAAATTATGAAAATTAAGTGTCTTTGTGAGATATTTTCCAGAGCGATAATGTATTACTTATAGAAAAGAGCAGTGGAAAAGCTGCAGAATGGAGGAAAATTTGAAACCAGACGAGATGATGGTGAACCGGCTGGCACCATCTGTGTACAGAATCGCCTATAATTATTTTGGCTGCAGGGAAGATGCTGAAGATATAATGCAGGATGTGATTATTAAAATGCTCACCTCAGACAAAGAGTTTGAAAGCGAGGAACACATAAAAAGCTGGACTATACGCTGTACGGTCAATGAGTGCCACTCACTGTACCGCAATCCGTTCAGAAGGAAGCGCGTATATCCGGATGGGGACAACGCATGGAAGGATGATGCGTGGTGGGACAATGCAACAGGAAGACAGGAGGATGTCTTTATATCAGAAACTGAGGCAGATCATGAAGCAGAGCTTGTCAGGGACGCACTTTCGAGGCTGCATCCAAGATACAGAATAGCACTTTATCTGTATTATTATGAGGAATACAGTGTGAGAGAAATTGCCGGAATGCTTGGGAAAAGAGAATCAACAGTGCAGACATGGCTTGCAAGGGGACGCAGGCAGATGGCTGATATAATAGAAAAGGAGCAGTGATTATGAAAAAATGGGAAGATATGTACAGACACTATCAGAATGGGCAAAAGCCCGATGAGACAAAGGTAAAGAACGCCGTAGCACAGGCACTCGGAAGCACAGATAATCATGCGTCCGGGCAGGATGCAGAGCCGGAAAGACATAAACGTGCAATTGCATTTACAAGAGGACGCACGGTTGCCGCAGCTGCCGCAGCTGTGTTATGCATATGTATGTCAGTCCCGGTGATTGCCGGAATAGCAGAGAATATAATCGGAAAATCCAAATTTGACAGCTATACACAGCTGCACAGTGTTGATAACCGGTATATCGGATATTCGGATGAAACTGTGGAAAGCAGTGATGTAAGGCTTAATATTGACCGGTACATGAGAATTGATAACGACGCGATTGTTGAGCTTACTCTTAAAAATATGAATGACAAACCGGGAGAAAAGTATAATTACAGGGCAGAGTTCGCAACAGTCGGTGAAGATGGAAGCTTCAGCTATATGGCTAATGGAATGCCATCTAACGAATCTGGGGTAATATCTGTCGGCGAGGACTATGATGTGCAGAATAACAGTACGCATATAGTATATCTTATCAAGAATGTACCTGATATGCTCGCAGTAGGGCCGAGCAGCAATGATACAGAGTGGCGGAAGAAAAGAGCCCGGTATACGTTGGATAATATTATCCGTCAGGAAGAGAAAAATAAGAATGCCGACGAGACGGCAAAGCTGGTTGAGGAAAGTGGGTACTTTATTCTGCTTAACGTGAAGGACACACCTGTATATAACAGCGATACTCAGGGAATAATTATAGATATGGATGAAGATGATATAGCGCAGGCAAGACTTAATTATCCGTCAGAACTTGATAATGATGAAGTTGAGATGAGGGTGTCACCGGTAACATTTACAATTACTGACTTTGGAATTGAGGCAAGGCTTGAAATAAGAAATGTATGTGATTATGTATGGCAGCCGGCAATTATCAGCCTTGTATACAATGACGGAAGTGTTAAGAGGATTGCACCGGGAAGAACAAGATATGAGGATATTCCGGTAAAGGAACGTCAGAACGGCAATGATATTACGATAGTCACGTATTCATCATCATACTATGAGAGAAAGAATAAGGAGGACGGGACTGCACAGCAATACAGCGAGCATTACAGTGACAGTGATTTTTATGACGGATACAGTAACATATACTGGCATCTGGATGAGGTCATAGATACATCATCCGTAAAGACGGTCATTGTTGATGGGGTGAGCTTTGAAGTTAACAAATAAGAAAATCTGACTTGGAAAATGCTTAACCATGCAGTATAATAATCTGATATGAGATTATGAACCTAAGGAGCATGGATGAGCAAGGTTATTATAGTTGGCGGCGGTGCTGCCGGGATGATGGCGGCTATTACTGCTGCAAGGAACGGCAACAGCGTATTGCTGCTGGAAAAGAATGAAAAGTTAGGCAAAAAGATATATATAACAGGCAAGGGAAGATGTAATCTTACTAATGCGGGAGATAATGAAGATCTGATGAACAGCATTGTCACGAACCGGAAGTTTATGTATGGTGCATTCAGCAGATTCAGCAATTATGACTGCATGGGATTCTTTGATGAACTTGGTCTTAAGTTCAAGGTTGAACGCGGTAACAGAGTGTTCCCTGAATCGGACAAGGCAGCAGATGTAATAGACTGCCTGCGCCGTGAACTGAGAAGACTTAGTGTGTCAGTTGAGTATGAAACTGAAGTTAAAAAAATAACAGCACACACTGCAAAGAATCCGGATTCTGATGGCAGTACAACACTTGTTACAGGAGTTGATGCCATAACGCGTGGAAAGAAGCGTCATTATGACTGTGATGAGCTTATTGTTGCAACCGGAGGATGCTCGTATCCGACAACCGGTTCAACAGGGGATGGTTACAGATTTGCCGGGGAACTTGGCGTCAGGGTTACGGATGTAATCCCGGCGCTTGTTCCGGTTATAGCAAAAGAGGAGTGGGTTAAAGAGCTGCAGGGGCTGAGCCTTAAGAATATTGCAATAACTGTCTATGACGGCGGCAAAGAGGTGTACAGTGATTTTGGAGAGATGATGTTTACGCATTTCGGAGTTACCGGACCTGTAATACTGAGTGCAAGCAGCTATATAGCAAAGCGCCTGCGCCGGCATGAACTTAAGCTGGTGATTGACCTGAAGCCGGCACTTGATAATGAACAGCTTGACGAGAGAATATGCCGTGATTTTGAAGAATTCAGGAATAAGCAGTTCGCTAATTCACTGGATAAGCTTCTTCCTAAGAAAATGATACCGGTAATCGTGGAATTGAGCGGCATAGACCCTGCGCAGAAGGTCAACAGCATAACGGCAGCTTCAAGAAAACAGCTTGCGCAGCTTCTTAAGAATCTGACGGTTACACTCACCGGAGTCAGGGGTTTTAACGAGGCGATAATTACCCAGGGAGGAATTGATGTCAGAGAGATTAATCCTTCGACGATGCAGTGCAAGAAAATCCCCAATCTGAGGTTCGCGGGGGAAGTGCTTGATGTTGATGCAGTTACGGGAGGCTTTAACCTTCAGGTTGCATGGTCAACGGCATACACGGCAGGGCAGCTTGGGCAGCAGAATTAGAATAAATATTAATAGAGTGAGACATATACAGATATGTGTACCCACAGAAAAGAGGAATATAATGGCATACGCAATAGCAATTGATGGACCGGCGGGAGCGGGCAAGAGTACGATAGCAAAGAGAGTTGCTAAGGAACTTAACTACATATACGTTGACACCGGTGCAATGTACCGGGCAATGGCAATATATTTTATGGATAACGGAATTGACTGCAGCAGCGAAGAGCAGATACAGAGTGCGGTTGGCGGCGTAGACATAAGGATAGAATATGCCGATGGCGTACAGCAGGTTATTCTTAACGGAAGCAACGTAACAGCGCGTCTGAGAGAAGAAGCTGTCGGCAGGATGGCATCTGCAACTTCGGGATACGGCTGTGTAAGGGCAAAGCTTCTTGAACTTCAGCGTAATCTGGCAAGAACATCCAATGTGATAATGGATGGACGTGACATTGGAACAACAGTGCTTCCTGATGCGCAGACCAAGATTTATCTTACGGCAAGCTCTGATGCAAGGGCTAAGAGACGTTACGATGAACTTGTAGAGAAGAATGGGAATGCTGACTATGAGGAGATTAAGGCCGATATTGAAAAGCGTGACTATCAGGATATGCACAGGACAATCTCTCCGCTTAAGCAGGCGGATGACGCTGTGCTGCTTGATACCTCTGATATGAATATTGACGAGGTTGTGGCAGCAGTGAAAAAGCTTATCAGATAATTAATCAGACTGTATAGAGTGGAGGAATGCATGGGAATAATACTTGCAAAGACTGCGGGATTCTGTTTTGGAGTAAAGCGTGCAGTGGATAAAGTATATGCACAGGCGGGCAATGGCAACGTGTATACATTTGGTCCTATCATTCATAATGAAGAGGTTGTAAAAGATCTTGAGAAAAAAGGCGTACGCGTAATTAATGATGCTGATGAATTATCCGGGCTTGAAAAGGGTACAATAATCATACGTTCACATGGCGTTGCAAAGAACGTATATGATGCAATTAATAAAAGCGGATTTGAGATTATAGATGCAACCTGTCCGTTTGTTCTTAAGATACACAGGATAGTAGAACAAAAAAGCAAGGAAGGCTGTACGATTATAGTAATCGGCAATGAACATCATCCGGAAGTTGAGGGGATAGTAGGATGGTCTGTGAGCAGAACGTGTATTATTGATTCAGCAGAAAAAGCTGAAGAATTTAAGGCGGATGACAATGAAAAATTATGTGTCGTGTCGCAGACGACATTTAATTACAAGAAATTTGAAGAATTGGTTGAAATTATTTCAAAAAAGGGTTACAATATAGACATTCGTAATACAATTTGCAATGCCACCGAGGAACGCCAGACAGAGGCGAGGGCTATTGCATCCAAGGCGGATGCAATGATAGTCATTGGCGGCAGGAGCAGTTCTAATACGCGTAAGCTCTATGAGATCTGCAAGTCAGAGTGTGAGGACACGTATTATATACAGACACTAAGAGACCTGGATTTGTATAAGTTTAACTCCGAAGGCTGCATAGGTATTACAGCAGGGGCATCAACCCCTAATAACATTATTGAGGAGGTTTATTCTAATGTCAGAGCAAAGTTTTGAACAGATGCTTGAGGAATCATTTAAGACAATACATACAGGAGAGGTCGTTGACGGTACAGTTATCAGTGTCAAGGAAGATGAAATAGTACTTAACATCGGATACAAGGCTGATGGTATAATTACACGCAGTGAATATACTAACAAGCCTAATGTTGATCTTAGAACGGTAGTATCAGAGGGTGATACAATGAAGGCCAAGGTTCTTAAAGTCAATGATGGTGACGGACAGGTTCTTCTTACATACAGAAGACTTGTAGCTGAAGAAGGCAATAAGAAGCTTGAAGAAGCATACAACAATAAGGAAGTTATCACAGCTAAGGTTGACAAGGCAATCCCTGGAGGCTTAAGCGTAGTAATCGACGAAGCAAGGGTATTTATTCCTGCAAGTCTTATATCTGACACATATGAGAAGGATCTTACTAAGTTTGAAGGTCAGGAAGTATCATTTGTGATTACAGAGTACAATCCTAAGAAGAGAAGAATTATCGGTGACTGCAAGCAGCTTATTCTTGCTAAGAAGGCTGAGCAGGCTGAGAAGCTTCTTGCTTCAATTAAGGAAGGCGATACAATCGAAGGAACAGTTAAGAATGTAACTGACTTCGGTGCATTCATCGATCTTGGCGGAGTTGACGGACTTCTTCACATTTCAGAGATGTCATGGGGAAGAACAGAGAATCCTAAGAAGGTATTCAAGGTTGGAGACAGCGTTAAGGCATTCGTTAAGGAGATTAACGGTTCTAAGATAGCTCTCAGCCTTAAGTATCCTGATCAGAACCCTTGGACAGATGCTCCGGAGAAGTATGCGGTAGGTAATGTCGTTAAGGGCAAGGTGGCAAGAATGACAGACTTTGGTGCTTTTGTTGAGCTGGAGACAGGTGTTGATGCACTTCTTCATGTATCACAGATTGCACTTGAGCATGTTGATAAGCCATCAGATGTTCTTAAGATTGGACAGGAGATAGAAGCTAAGGTTGTAGACCTTAATGTAGAAGAGAAGAAGATCAGCCTTAGCATTAAGGCACTTCTTAAGGATAATGCTTCAGATGAAGCAGCAGAAGAAGTTTCAGAAGAGAACTAATCTGATATTATGAATTTTATAAGCCTTATAACGATTTAACCATCAGTTATAAGGCTTATTTTTAAATGACACGATTAATGGAATGGAGAAAATATGGGGAATAATTACGAAGATTTCAAAAAGGAAGTGCTTAAGCTTACCGGAATTGACCTTAATGCGTACAAGGAACGCCAGATGAAGAGACGTATTGATACGCTGATAGGACGTAACGGATTCACCGGATATGTTGACTATACAAAGCTTATATCAACTGATGCACAAAAGCTTGACGAATTTGTTAATTATCTTACTATTAATGTTTCTGAATTCTACAGAAATCCGGCATTGTGGGACACGCTCGAGCAGTCTGTCCTGCCTAAGCTTATTGAACAGTATGGAAGCAATCTTAAGATCTGGAGTGCAGCATGCTCCACAGGTGATGAGCCATATACAATTGCAATGATTCTTGCCAAGAAGATGCCACTCAACAGAATACATATCCTCGCTACAGATCTTGATGAACAGGTCATAGAGAAGGCTAAGATAGGCGTATATGGCCCTAACAGTCTCAAGGGACTGCCTGACGAATATAAGAAGAAGTATTTTGAACAGATGGGTGAGAAAGCATATAAGATATCTGATGATATCAAGAGATGCGTTGAGTTTAAGAAGCATAATCTGCTCAAAGATCCATATCCTTCAGGATGCCATCTAATAGTATGCCGTAATGTAATGATTTACTTTACTGAGGAAGCAAAGGATCAGATATACAGAAAGTTTAACGATGCCCTTGTTAAGGGCGGATGCCTTTTTGTTGGTAATACAGAGCAGATTATTAATTACAAGGAACTTGGATTTGGCTTTGAGAAGCTGTTTTTCTATAACAAACTGTAAGAATCTATCTGAGAAGCGTGCTTATCACATGCATCATATACGAATACTGGCTGTCATAGCTGTTGCAAAAAGTGTCATCCAGTTCAAAATACATTTTTTTATCTGAATAATCAATCTTAAAATATGGCGAGATAACCTCGCTTTTCTGTGGCAGAAACATGCCGGTCTTCTTGCTGTAGCAGTTAGCTGCTTTTGCTTTGGTGCGGAAGTCTTTGTCAACGTAAAATGCAACACTTTTGTGTATTGCGCGGTCTTCAAACGGCAGATAATAATAATTGGTGTAGTCTGAATAAAAATATTTGAGTTCACCGGTATATATGCGGCAGCGTATTTTGAGCGTTGTGCCATATATGACCATGTAGCACTCGTCATTGCCGCAGGAAACTCTTGACGGTACAGGCGTATCAAGCGATGCGCTGAAAATAGCTTCGCAGGTCTTACTGTCAGGATGGTTTATATCAAGCGAGGTAATGGTAAAGCTGCCTTCCAAAACCTGCATGTATGAAAGTACCGGCGTTATTGCAAGAAGTCCCCTGAGATCATCGGCGTTATGCAGAAGGATTGTGTCAAGAGCACTGCTGTCCGAAGTGCTGACATAGTTTTCATATATTTTTATCAGCTCACCACCGTTGTATATGTCCTCACGGTCTATTCCGAGAAAATGCTCAACTGACTTCTGCTTGTAATTCTCAAGCTTGAGAAGTGCTGATAATGGCTTTATCTGCCTGAAGATATCAATGCTCTCATATGCGTCTAGCGTGTATGGAAGATTGTAGTGTCGGCAGCGTTCGTTAACGTATGGTATATCAAAGCCGTTACTATTGTAACCGCATATTTTGCTGTGCCCGCCGAGAATTTCAAAAAATGAGGCAAGCACTGCAGCTTCCGCCTGCTTATTCTCGGCAAACCACTGCCTGAGGATAAGCTTTTTGTTGTCACGATATATTGCACCTATAAGGTACAGGTATGTGCTTCTTGAGGAAAAACCCGTTGTCTCTATATCAAACATAACTGTCTCATCATCTATTGCAGGTTCGGGACAAATGATTTCTTTTGCAAATGTCAGCATGTATACCTCCGGAAAACATTTTTAGACTATTATAGTCCAAAATACGCTTAAAATAAAAGAGATTTTGTATATTTTGCTTTATTTTTCTCATTAATTGCGGTAAAATGATATAAGATATTTTTATTCATTAAGGAGAAGAATGCAATGGGAAAGTTGACATTTAAGGGTGGAGTTCATCCTTTCGACGGAAAGGAATTCTCAAAAGACAAGCCTATTAAAGAGCTTCTGCCGGAAGGCGATATGGTATTCCCGCTTTCACAGCACATCGGAGCTCCGGCAGTGCCTGTCGTGGCAAAGGGTGACCATGTCCTTGCGGGACAGCTTATTGCTGAGGCCGGCGGTTTCATTTCAGCCAACATTCACTCATCTGTATCCGGTACCGTTAAGGCTATAGAGCCAAGAACACTTGCTACCGGAGGCAAATGCAATTCAATCATAATTGAGAATGATGGTAAGTATGAAGAAGTAGAGTATGTTAAGACTAAGTTTGAGGATCTTACTAATGATATGATCCGTGAAAAGGTCAAGGCAGCAGGTGTAGTAGGTATGGGTGGTGCCGGTTTCCCGGCTAATGTTAAGATTACACCGAAGGATCCCGAAGCAATAGACTATGTTATTGTTAATGGAGCTGAGTGTGAGCCATATCTTACTTCTGATTACAGAAGACTCCTTGAGGAGCCTGAAAAGGTGGTTATGGGTCTTAAGATTGTCCTTAAGCTGTTTGACAAGGCGCAGGGCGTAATTGCAATCGAGGATAATAAGCCCGAGGCTATAGCTGTAATGGAGAAAGCATGCGCAGGAGAGGACAGAATCTCTGTTAAGGTGATGAAGACAAAGTATCCTCAGGGCGGTGAGCGTTTCCTGATATCAGCAGTGACAGGACGTGAGATTAACTCATCAATGCTTCCGGCCGATGCCGGATGTATTGTGCATAACGTAGATACTGTTACTTCAATCTATTTTGCATGTATAGAAGGATTCCCGCTTACTAAGAGAATCGTTACTGTTACAGGTGACGGAGTTAAGGAGCCACAGAATTTCTATGTATATCTTGGCATGAATTTCAGACAGCTTCTTGACGCGGCAGGTGGTCCTGTAGGTGAACCTGAGAAGTATATATCAGGCGGTCCTATGATGGGATTTGCAATGTATTCACTTGATGTTCCTGTGGTTAAGGGAAGCTCATCACTGCTTGTGCTTCAGAAGGATCCTGTTAAGGATCTCAAGGCTTCAGCATGTATCCGCTGCGGTAAGTGCGGAGAGGCATGCCCTGAGCATCTTCTTCCTGCAAAGCTTGCAGTACTTGCATCAAAAGGCAGAATTGAAGAGTTTGAGAAGCTTGACGGTGTTGAGTGTGTAGAGTGCGGAAGCTGTTCATTCACATGTCCGGCGAAGAGACCTCTTGCACAGTACATTAAGTCAATGCGTAAGCAGGTTCTTGCCAACCGCAGAAAGAAAAAATAACGGAAAGGTGGATATACAACAGTGAGCGATTTATTTAGTGTTTCAACATCACCTCATGTGCGCAGCAGCCAGACGACATCTTCAATTATGCTTGATGTACTTATTGCGCTGATACCTGCAAGCGTATTTGGTGTATATAATTTTGGACTTGGTGCACTTGCAAGAATAATTATAAGTATTGCAGCATGTGTAGCCATAGAAGCAATTTATGAGTATTTTATGCATAAGGAGATTACGGTAGGCGATTTCAGTGCGGCAGTAACAGGTCTCCTTCTTGCACTTAACGTTCCGGTAACACTTCCAATCGGAATGCTTATCATAGGTGATGCATTTGCAATAATCATCGTTAAGATGCTTTTCGGCGGACTCGGACAGAACTTCATGAACCCTGCGCTTGGTGCGAGATGTTTCCTTTTCATCTCATTTGCAAAGTGGATGTCTGATTTTGCAACAGATGCATATACAGGTCCTACGCCTCTTGCAATCCTTAAGGGAGGAGAAGAAGCAGCAGGACTTGCACAGCCGGAGCTTCTTAATATGTTCCTTGGTTCTACGGCCGGTACAATCGGTGAGACTTCAGCACTTGCAATCCTTATAGGTGCTATATATCTCCTTGTTAAGAAGATTATAAGCCCGAGAATACCTGTAGCTTACATAGCTTCATTTGCAGTATTCATACTTATCTTTGCACCGGGACATCAGTTTGATTTTATGTATATGCTTAAGGAGATCTGCGGCGGCGGTCTTATGCTTGGAGCATTCTTCATGGCAACTGATTATGTTACATCACCTATTACACCTAACGGCAAGATCGTATTCGGTATAATCCTTGGTATCCTTACAGGCCTGTTCAGAATGTTCGGTGCCAATGCAGAAGGTGTTTCGTTTGCAATTATCTTTGGCAACCTTCTTGTACCGCTTATCGAGAAGGTAACTGTTCCGAAATCATTCGGTAAGAAGCCGGAAAAGGAGGCAAAGTAATCATGAATATGAAAGCTATTATAAAAGATGCACTGATTTTATTTGCGATTACACTTATTGCCGGACTGGCACTTGGATTTGTACATAAGATAACAGAGGCTCCTATAGCAAAGGTTCAGGAGCAGGCAAAGCAGGATGCATACCGTAATGTATTTGAGGGTGCTGATGAGTTCAAGGCACTTGAATCGGTACCGGCTGATAATTATGCATCAGTTCTTGCGGCAGCAGGAATCGAGAAAGACGAGATTTCAGATGTGGTTGCAGCAATGAAGGGTGGCAGCTATCAGGGACTTGTTGTTACTGTAATTGCTAATGACGGATACGGCGGAGATATCAAGTTTTCGGTAGGTATCCAGAAAGACGGAACAGTCAACGGAATATCAATTCTTTCAATCAGCGAGACAGCAGGACTTGGTATGAAGGCTAAGGAAGAGAAGTTCCAGTCTAACTTTAAGAATAAGAAGGCATCACAGTTTGTTGTAACCAAGAGCGGTGCAGCAAAGGATGGCGATGTTGATGCAATAAGCGGTGCAACAATTACATCTAAGGCAGTTACCAAGGGTGTTAACAGTGCACTTGCAGTATTTGAGAATCTTACAAAAGAGGGTATTAAGCTGACAGGAGGTGTTTCTGTTGAATAAGTGTATTGAACGACTTTATAATGGTATAATCAAAGAGAACCCGACACTTGTACTCATTCTTGGCATGTGTCCTACTCTTGCGGTAACAACATCAGCAATCAACGGTATGGGAATGGGACTTACAACAACGGCAGTTCTTGTAATGTCAAACTTCATGATTTCCCTCCTCAGAAAAATCATACCTGACAAGGTAAGAATGCCGGCGTACATAGTTATCGTTGCATCATTTGTTACAGTTATACAGATGCTTCTTGAAGGATATCTTCCTTCACTTAATGAGTCACTCGGAGTATATATTCCTCTTATCGTAGTTAACTGTATTATTCTTGGACGTGCTGAGAGCTATGCTTCTAAGAATCCTGTAGTTCCATCAATCTTTGACGGACTTGGAATGGGTCTTGGATTCACATTATCGCTTACTATTCTCGGTGCATTAAGAGAGATTTTCGGTGCAGGAACATTCTTCGGACTTACGGTATATACCGAGGAATTAATGCCACCTGTAAGCATAATGGTACTTGCACCCGGTGCATTCTTTGTACTCGCAATGGTAATCGCCGTGCGTAACAAGATTATCAGAGGCAGGAAGACTGCGGCTGAGGCAGGATGCGATAAGATAGACTGCGGACACTGCGGTAATACTGCATGTGCCGGACATAAGACAGGCAGCGCCGAATAATAGACAGAAGGCTGTAATAAGCCAAATAAATGGAGGTAAACATGAATCTGATTATCATAGCAATCAGTGCAGCACTCGTTAATAATGTTGTGTTGAGCCAGTTCCTTGGTCTGTGTCCGTTCCTCGGTGTATCTAAGCAGACAAAGACGGCAGCCAGCATGGGTGTTGCAGTTATATTTGTAATTGCAATATCATCTGCATGTTCTAATTTAATTTATAAGTTTATTCTTATACCTACAGGTATGGAATATCTTCAGACAATTGTATTTATTCTTGTAATTGCAGCACTTGTTCAGTTTGTTGAGATGTTCCTTAAGAAGTCAAGTCCGGCACTGTATTCGGCACTTGGTGTGTATCTTCCACTGATTACTACTAACTGTGCAGTACTTGGTGTTGCACTTAACAGTGTATCTTATGGTTACAATTTCATTGAGACTGTAGTATACGGCGTATCAACAGCAATCGGCTTTACAATTGCAATTGTACTTATGGCCGGTATCCGCGAACGTATTGCTGATAATGATGTCCCTGAGAGCTTCAAGGGAATGCCGATTGTTCTGCTTACAGCAGGACTTATGTCAATAGCATTTGTCGGATTTTCAGGACTTGTCTAAGGAGGATATGATATGAGTGGAATTATTATAGCTGCCGCAGTTGTCGGCATAACAGGAATTCTTATCGGTATCTTCCTTGGTGTTGCAGGAGATAAGTTTAAGGTTGAGGTTGATCAGAAGGAAGTTGATATACGTGCAGAACTTCCAGGCAATAACTGTGGCGGATGCGGTTATGCAGGATGTGACGGACTTGCAGCGGCAATAGCAAAGGGAGAGGCTCCTGTTAATGCATGCCCTGTCGGTGGAGCACCTGTAGGCGCTAAGATTGCAGCAATAATGGGAACTGAAGTTGCTGACAGCAAGCGCATGACAGCATTCGTTAAGTGTGCAGGTGACTGTAACAAAGCAAAAGAGAACTACTACTATTCAGGAGTTAAAGAATGTACCCAGATGCCATTTGTACCTAATGGCGGTTCAAAGGCATGTACATATGGATGTATGGGATACGGCTCATGTGTAAAGGTATGTGAGTTTGATGCAATTCATGTAGTGGATGGAATAGCAGTAGTAGATAAGGAAAAATGTAAGGCATGCGGTAAGTGTGTTGCGACATGCCCAAGGAATCTTATCGAACTTATTCCTTACGATGCACCGCTTACTGTTAACTGTGCATCAAAGGATAAGGGCAAGGATGTAATGGCAGTATGTTCAACGGGATGTATCGGATGTATGCTTTGTACAAAGCAGTGTGAATTCGGTGCAATCACTGTAGAGAACAACATAGCACATATCGATTATGATAAGTGTACAGGATGCGGCAAGTGTGCCGAGAAGTGTCCTAAGAAGATTATAACAAGACATAACAACTAGTTTTAATGGAAAGAAAGTAGAAAAATGAGATTAAAAAGATTTTTAAACGGTAAAATGGCAAAATCTGTTATGGCAGTTACTCTTGCAGGAGTTATCACAGCGGCATGTGTAGCTGTCGGTTCAGACAGTATTAACAGTAACAGTACAGATATCAATGCACAGAATATACAGACTGTAACAGCAGGTGCGGATTCATATGTGTCTGATGAGACATCACAGATGACCGGCAGCGATGCTAAGGGTGCATTTACAACAGAAGACCTCGGAATCAGTGCTTCGGATTATACTGATGATGAGCAGATAGCGAAGGCAGCTGATACAATTGCCAATGCAGATGCACAGAATATTGTTAATACCCAGTTTGAACTTATTCCTGTAGAAAAGCTTGCAATTACGGCTGACACATCTTCTGAGAACGAAGTAATGGGAGGCAGGAAGGAATATATTGATAATGGAGGAGCTAAGCAGTCTGCGGCAGTTAAGTTTGCTGAGACACCAATGTACGTGTATGGTGTTGATGTATCTAAGTGGCAGGGCGATATTAACTGGGCAGCAGCCAAAGCGTCAGGAATCTCATTTGCAATGATTAAATGTGCAGGAAGAAGTACAGGTGACGGATCACTTTATATAGACCCTTACTTCGTACAGAATATTCAGGCGGCACAGTCTGTAGGTATTCAGTGCGGCGTGTACTTCTTCTCACAGGCAACTAATATTGTAGAGGCATATGAAGAAGCATGCCTTACGGTTCAGCTTTGCCAGCAGTACAATATTACATATCCGGTAGCATTTGATTGGGAGTCAGCAAGTGATTACAGAGTTGCACTTGTGCCACAGAACCAGCTGACAATGAACATGATTGCAGCTACATTCTGTAACACTGTTGCAAGCTACGGATATACACCTATGGTATATGCATGCAAGAATGATCTTTATAATACATTTGAGCCTGCGTCACTCAGTGCATCATATAAGATCTGGATGGCTAATTATTATAATGATTATTATTACACAAGCAATATCTACATGTTCGAGAGACCGCTTCCTGCGACATCATTCCCATATCAGATGTGGCAGTTTGGTGTAACCAATGCAATCCCGGGATTCAATGGTTATGTAGATATGGATCTTGGTTTCTTCTATTACATGCCAACAGTGGCTGCAACAAGCTTCCAGCTTACGGTTACGCAAAAGGAGATATCTACAACATTCGGTTCTCCGGTTAATCTGCTTGACGGCGTAATAGCAGTAAGCTCAGCAGGTATCGATGCAACACCGTTTGTTACATATCTCATATCAGATGTTAACGGACAGCTTGTGACAGAAGACTATGCATATGCTAATGTCGGTATATATGCGGTAACATATACACTTACGGATGTGGATGGAACGACTGCATCTGAGCAGGCACTGCTTTATGTATATCCGCCAACAGGTGCATAATTAACGGACTGTGACCGGGCTTTCCGGTCACAGTTTTTTCTTATAAGGCGCAGTAATGGAGGTCAGTATGCAGAATTTTGTATTTAATGCTACAACAGAGATGAATTTTGGTCGCGGACAGATTGAAAAGCTTCCGAAGATACTTGGCAGATATGGCAGAAATGTTCTTATGGTATACGGAATGGGAAGCATAAAGCGCAATGGAATATACGATAAGGTTATGTCGCTTCTTGATGACTTTAATGTATATGAACTTGATGGCGTCACACCGAATCCAAGAATAGACAAAGTACGTGAAGGTGTAATGATATGCCGGAACTATCATATAGACGTTGTACTTGCAGTTGGCGGCGGAAGTACGATAGATTGCAGCAAAGCAATAGCCGGGGCATATTATTATGATGGTGACGCCTGGGATATTGTAATGGATAATTCGAGAATCACTGATGTACTTCCCATAGTAGCTGTACTGACAGCAGCGGCTACAGGTTCAGAGATGAACAAGAATGCTGTGATATCCAATCCGGAAAGACATGAAAAGATAGGAACATCCAGCCTTAAGTTTATTCCGAGAGCTGCAATATGTGACCCGGAATATACATATGGTGTGTCAAAGTTCCAGACTGCTGCAGGAACGGCAGATATAATGTCGCATGTATTTGAAAACTACTTTAAGAGCGAAAAAGGTACATATATACAGGACAGATTTGGCGAAGGTATTATTGAAGCATGTCTCAAATATTGTCCGAGAGCAATGGAAGACCCGTGCGACTATGATGCAAGGGCTAACCTTATGTGGGCAAGCAGCATGGCACTTAACGGACTTATAGGTTGTGGCAAAGGTTCGCAGTCATGGTCATGCCACCCTATAGAACATGAGCTCAGTGCATTTTATGATATAACACATGGAGCAGGCCTTGCAATTGTAACTCCAAAGTGGATGCGTCACATACTTAATGAAAAGACAGCGAGAAGATTCAAAAAATATACGCGTAATGTATTTCATGTGCAGGATACAGGAGATGATTACGAGATGGCAGAGATTGGGATTGACAAAACGGAGCAGTTCTTCAAAGACATAGGACTGCCGTCAACACTGTCAGAGCTTGGAATAGATGACAGTAAAATACAGGTCATGGCACACAATGCTGTTATACATGGCAGACTGGATAATGCATATGTGCCGCTCGATGACATGGATGTAGAGAAGATTTTGAGGGCATGTTTGTAAGTTAGGGTAAGACACTTTGTGAAATATGTCTAAAAATGTCATATTAATTATATAGATATGTAACAAAGTGTTTATTACTGAATACTGAATAAAAAACATGCGGAAACTCTGTTGACACGGCACTTCTGATTATGTAATATAATCACATAAACAAAAGCACATAAGAGCA
>ENA-OUUV01000025-OUUV01000025.1-human-gut-metagenome-genome-assembly--contig:-NODE-25-length-111518-cov-10.442999_pt1 | contig 111518 bp, 78 predicted proteins | sample MGYA00237952_ERZ548838 | MGnify/ENA primary metagenome ERZ548838 (study PRJEB26490, sample SAMN05194705) | human gut metagenome | biome: terrestrial biome; feature: human-associated habitat... | reverse complement strand
GCGGCGGCTTACGATTACTCCCCCTATGGGGCCGTGACCGGTACGGGCAGCCTCGGCCAGCCCGTCCAGTGGTCCGGCGAGATGCACGATGGGGAATTGGAACTGGACTATTATAATTACCGCTATTATAATCCTGCAGACGGCAGGTGAATCAACCGCGATCCTATCGCTGAACAGGGCGGGTGGAATCTTTATGTGTTCCTCGGTAGCAGCCCTAAAGATAAGTTTGATACTTTGGGGTTGATAGGAATATTTGGATTATTAGGAGGAGCTTTAATAGATTATGGGTTTCAAGTTACTGCAAACTATATTCAAGACAAAGAAGATCCTTGGACAGATATAGATTGGGGTTCGGTTAAAACTTCTACAGCTTTAGGGGCTGCAGGAATACCTGGAAATGTAAAAATAGGAAAAAATATATATAAAAATATTAAGGAGGCTGTTAAGATGCGCAAACGTATTAAAAATACGTCAGAAAATTCACATATATAAAGAAAAATTACCAACAGCTCATCAAAAAAACTTTTGAAAAGAAAACAGAAAAGAGAAAATATTTATTCTGAATATAAAAATGAAATAAAGAATAATTTTTTAATTGGAATTATTCGAGGATTAGCTAAAAATATAGGTTCTGAGGTTTATGAAAATTACAAAAATACGTTAGGAAACAAGTACGAAAAATGCTGTCAAGACATCATCATAATAATTATAGTAGAAATAGAAGTAGAAATAAAAATAGATTCTTTTCAACAATATAAGAACAATAACATTCTTGAGGAAAATCCAAATTATATACCACCTACAAGACCATTTTATCCTTTAAGATAAATATAAAATAATGAATTACTTATATATATTTTCTTTTGTATTAGCTATTGGCTTATCTTTTTATGTGTATGGATTAAAAAAAGGAGCATGGTATTTTTTTATAACATTTTTTATTATCTTATTAGGGATCATAGCTGACGATTTATTATTCCCTTATACAACTATAATTGCAATATTAATATTATCAATTTCATTCTATTTTTATAGAAAATTCTTTCATTTAAGAAAAGAAATAAAAAATAATAAAATCAATAAAAAAATATTAATCCTAAAAAAGTGAAAAGAAAAAAACGGTTTCGAAATAAACAAAAAAACTACTAAACATAAATAACGACAATAGAATTTCGTATATTTAATATATCGGACTGTATTCCGAATATTGTTGTAGGATCTTCTGGAACCGATGGCCACCCGCCCCCTGGCCCTCGCGCAGGGCGCTTCCCTGTACTGCTACGGCGTGGACTTCAACAAGAATGTGTCGGAGGTCTTCGACGCACAGGGAACGATCGCGGCGGCTTACGATTACTCCCCCTATGGGGCCGTGACCGGTACGGGCAGCCTCGTCCAGCCCGTCCACCTGTGGGATCTCAAAAGCAGCAATGTCGCAGAACTCATGCACACAACGGCTGGAATCCTCATTATCATATTTTACAGTTAATCAGTCTCCTATAGTAGCTGGTTGCCGGTGTTTCGATAAGCGGACTACAATTCCGAACAATCCCAATTATCCTGAATATACAGGTCAGCCTACCGGAGGAGGAATTGAAGTCATCAAATAACAAAAATTATGGCAAATTATTTTTCAGGAGAAGAAATCAAAGTTGGAGATTTCATTACAACAGATAACGGATATGATAAAAATAAAGTAATGAAATTAATAGATAACACATATTTAATGAAATCTTATGGTTTAGATTGTTTTGGCGCATTATTATCTAGCAGCAGCGCTAAAGGAATGATCTTTGTATCGTTTAAAGAACTTTCATCTCAAGATACAAAATTTATAAGAAGGAAAACAATTTAAATAAAATTATGAAAACATGAATAATCATTTTAACAGGTCTTTCTTTTCTATCAGGAAGCAATTTGTCATTTGCAGAAAAGGAGCAAAAGAATACACGGCAAGAATTTTCTTTTGGAGATGATCATTGTGTGACTAGATTTAATTTTTTTGCAAACTATTCACTGATTAATACAGAAAAAAATATACACATTCAGTATTCAACTTCTCAATACTGGATATGGTTAAATGGAATATTTGATAGCAGAAAGTATAATAACCGAAAATATAAATTCTCCTTCTTTCCCGCATGAGTATGAACTCATCATAAATAATTGGGAAAATGTAAAAAAACAGTGTGAGGAAATAAAAAATAATGATTATTATAAATATTCTGCTTTTAAAAATTGTCTGAATGACACGATTGCAATATGAATGGATTTTTTAAGATATGGGAAAAATAGTTTTAGTCAAAAAATATAATATATTCTACGGATTTTTATTTTCTAATTGATGCAATAGCAAGTCTTTCTTATTCTGTATTAAGAGCTATGATGCCCTGGGACACGCGACCATACGCACGCAGTGGCGGGGAACGGAATCCGTCCACAGCGACAGTTTCAGTTACAAGGCAGAAACAAACTCACCGGAGTTACCCTGAACACCACCCCTACAGTACAGCTACGATAACATCGGCAACCGCAAGACAAACGCAGGAGACAGAGAAAAAATTTATAAATGCCTATTCAATTTTATACATCTTCACGAAATTGTTATGAATTAAGATTTATTGCAACAATATATCGCCATCCGGTATACGACGAAACTTTCGAAATCTAAAAAATCATATTATGTCAAAATATATAATAATTCCTATTATTTTCACATCAACAATAGTTTATGGAGATAATCAAAAATTTAATGAATATGCAATTTTTTGCGAAAAAATGATTGTCACATTGCAGAGCTGCACGGATGAAAAATCCACTTTTTCACACTCTTCCGAATTTCCTATTATTTTATATACTGTTTTAAATGAAAATCCTTTGAAAGATTTTTTTAAATCTCAAAAGGGAGCTTTATATCATATTATGCTATTGGCGGAGATAGAAAGATTGAACCATCACAAATGGTTCAATCTTTCCTCTATGAAAAATCATGTTAATCAAATAAAATCAAAAAATACCTTATGCAACGGCATAGAGGATCCAAGTTCTGCTGTTTCCGCCAAGGAAAAAATTATTAATTACGTAAATAATTTAAATGATAATAAATCAGATGTACTCTATTTAATTTCATATTTATTGGATATATACAAAATTAATGATTTGGAATTGTTTATGAAAATCATGTCGATATCAGATTGCGAATTGCTCAAAAAAATAGATATGATAGAAAAAAAGATTGGTTCTTTACAAATTAATCATCTGGAACGGACGACAATCAAACATTTGATAAAAGAAATTCAAAACAAATATAAAATACATGAAAATATTTATAATGAATTAAGAAAAAAAATTAAACAGTAACATAGATTGATTCGTATCAAGAAGAATTTGTATATGATAAAATTGCTTCTCCGAGAGAAATCATGCTTGTCTCCAGCAGCCTGAGCTATGATGGCCTGGATGCCGTCCCCTCCTACGGTTACAGCTGCGACAACATCGGTAACCGCAAGACGGCACAGGAATTGGCCTAAGAACTCTCCTACGCAGCCAACCGCGCGGCGAGCTTCACCAGCCGAGACGGAGCGACCATCTTGGAATGCGGCTACGACCGCCAGGGACGAAGGTACATGAAGAAAATCACCGTCAACGGGACAGTCGCCAGCCATGGACGAACCTGTACCAGGACTATTTACAGATAGCCGCCTCTTGACTGCCGGACGCCGAACAAATAAAATAAATAAAGAGAACCCTATATTTGTTTTCCCGGTTTATCATAACAAATATCATGCTTGATTTTCTCGTTTTTCTGCTGGATATCCCGTCCCTTCTTGCTGATTTTTCTCCTCGCGCCAAGCATAAGGGAGAATCACCGTACTGGCGTTTCATGGGGCTTTTTTTACTGACTGCAGAACTGGTTATTCTATTTTTATGGGATATTACGGAAAGCCCGCCAGCTCTTGTAGCCTGTATTACTTTGGGCCTCTGGCTGATCGCGCACCTCTCCATCCGCGCCTTCAGGAACGGGAAAAACGTAAACGGCCTCTCCGTCCGTTCCGCTCCGCCATTTTCCTCACAGACGCCACAAAGAAATGAAGCCCCTACCCCGTATCTCCCTGAAAGGGAATAGCTATACAATTTATTTATTATCAATCATTTTAAAATATATACCCGGATTTTTGTCATACAAATTTCTTCTTTTTGAACGGATGCTCCTGTCCGGGACTCTAACCTGCATCAGCAACAAACCAGGCGGCGGGAGGTAGAGAGACCGCCGCCCATTATGGGGAGTTCTGAGTTTCATAGGTAATATAGTTGGATAAAAAACCCGCACGGGGGAAACCCTGTGCGGGTTTATTCATCCCCCCTCCCGGAATGCCGGAAAACAGGACCGGAACAGGCCGCAGAAAATCATGGCTGAACCAAATTAAGGCTTGAGAGTTGAAGGCATCTCGCTAATCTGGCTCCAGCAAGAATCATCTGTTATCATGGTCACCACGAACGAACCGAATATTTACGAAACGGGAGTACTGGACTCCAATGCGGAAGGCAATTTTGTCTATACCACCCTGGACGCCGCCATCAACTGGATTCGTAAAAATTCCCTTTGGCCCATGCCGATGGGTCTTTCCTGCTGCGCCATTGAGTTCATGGCCGTGGCCTGTTCCCGGTATGACCTTTCCCGCTTCGGCTCGGAAGTGACACGTTTTTCCCCCCGCCAGGCGGACGTGATGATTGTAGCCGGCACCGTCACTTATAAAATGGCCCTGGCCGTCCGCCGCATCTGGGACCAGATGCCGGAACCCAAGTGGTGCATCGCCATGGGCGCGTGCGCTTCCACCGGCGGCATGTTCCGCTCCTATTCCGTACTCCAGGGCGTGGACAAGATTCTTCCCGTGGACGTTTACATTTCCGGTTGCCCGCCCCGTCCGGAGGCTATTCTGGAAGCCCTGCTCACCCTGCGCAAGAAGCTGGATACCCAGCAGCCCGCACGCACTTTCTTCAAGAAGGAAGAACCTCGCGAAGCCAACGCTCCCGTCCCGGTCAACACGGAAATGCCCCTTGAATAAGTTTTTTCAAACGTTTCTTCCGTTCACTTTTACCATTTTTTCTCCATGCTTTCTCTAGAATCACAGATTAAAACCGCCGCAGACAACGCCCAAAACCGCTTTGGGAAAGACATCATCACGGACCGCTACGAATTCCGCGGAGATATTACGCTGACCGTCGCGCGCCAAGCCGTGGCGGATGTTGTCCGCTGGCTGCGGGATTCCGCCGGGTTTGATATGCTGGTTAACCTTTCTTCCGTGGACAATATGGGGGAAAGCCCCCGCTTTGAAGTCAACTACACGCTGACACAGTCGGAAACGGGAGCAAACCTGAGCCTCAAGACGAAGGTGGACGATGGCGAAGAAGTGCCCAGCGTCACGGAAATTTTCCAGTCCGCCAACTGGCACGAACGTGAAGCATGGGACCTGATGGGCATCAAGTTCTCAGGCCATCCTGATTTGCGCCGCATTTTGATGTGGGAAGGTTATCCTTATTTCCCTCTGCGAAAGGATTTCCCTGTTCAAGGCGTACCTACTGAACTGCCGGGCGTCGCCTTTACGGAGGCGGCTCCCACCCAGGGAGCGCCGTTCGCTACGGAACAAGGCCGCTGCCCCAGCGCCTGCCGCGAACCCCGGTCCCATAAATTCTAGCCCATTTTCCAGCCCCGCAAGGCGGGGTCCCACCCATGACCCGACTCATCCTGCCCATATGCATCATCAGCCTGCTCAGCGGTTGCCAGGACGCCAACCCGGCAGAGCGGGAATGGAAGGAGCAGTTATATAAAAACCTGGCAATCGTGGGGGCCAGGAACTGGATTGTCATCGCGGAATCCTCCTTTCCCGCCTACACGGGAACCGGCATCAGAACCATGGTTTCCGACAAGACATCGGACGAAGTACTCCTGGATGTGCTGAATATGCTGGAAGAGGAAGCCCACGTGGTGCCCCGCATCATGATCAGCTCGGAGCTGCGCAGCATTACGGAGGACTATGCTCCCGGCATTAAGCGCTACCGCAACAATATCAATAAAATGCTTCCTGGGCGCCAGCATTTTGAACTGATGAGCCGTACGATCAATTCCCTGATCGAAGACGCGGCCAGGCAATTCAACGTTCTGGTCATTAAAACCAAGACATCCCTGCCTTACTCCAATATTTATATTGAACTGGATTCCGGGTACTGGAATTCGGAATCGGAAACGGTACTCCGCAAGTCTTTGGAAGCCAGGGACGCCGCCAACCGCCGCGCGGCCCAGGACAGAGTGCTGGACGTGCCGCTGGTTCCGGGAGCCGCGCCTGCGCCACAGGGCAGCAAGGAAAATCCGCCAATTCCGGGAGCTCCCGCCTCCCCCGCGGACAACCTGCCGGAGCTCCCGCGGGAAAACCGCCAACCGGCTTCCCCCTCCGGAGACAAGGCTCCCGGCGTGCCTCCGCCTCCCATCAGGGATCCTCTGGGAGGGAAAACCGCCATTGCCAGATTTTCATGAACCATCATATGGACAAGGCTACAGAAGAACGCCTCCGCGCAGAGGCATGGGTAGGGGACGCCATTTTGGCGTTGTACGTCAGGGAATGGATTCTGGCGGAGGAAGGAGCGATCAACGGCAAGCTTTTCGTAGAATTCACCAGCAATGATTTTCTGCGCCGCACCGGCAACGCCACAGGCGTGGAAGCGGAGATAGGCCGCACTTTCAAAGCGGGCGGCCTGGAAGCAGCCTATGCATGGATTGAGCATCATTTGAAGCCCCGCATGGAGGAACGCTGGCACACCCTGCGCAGAAAAGCCCTCCGGTAAACTGCCGCCGCCATGCCCGCCACCGGAACACCCCTGCCTTGGGACCGCGGCAACGGCCCCTGCGTGATGGCCCCGCCCCATTTGAGGGGCTGGGCGGAAGAGGCCGCCGCCTTTCTTTCCCTCCGGGGCATGGACGGAATCACAGCCTTCGCCACCTCCGGCTCTTCCGGTTCTCCGCCCAAAGCCATTTTGTTTACCCGCCGCGCCCTGGACATATGCGCGCGCGGGGCATTGGAACATTTACATGCGGAAAGCGGGGACTGGTGCTGCCCGCTGCCTGTATGGCATGTGGGGGGCGCCATGATTTACCTGCGCGCGGCCCTGGCCGGAACCGCCGTCCATACGCTCCGCGGAAAGTGGTGCCCGCAGGCTTATGCCGACCTGATGAAAAGTTCCGGAGCCAGATGGTCCTCCCTGGTCCCCACGCAGGTAGTGGATCTGGTCAGCCTCGGCCTCCGCGCGCCTTCCACCGCCGGGTGCATTATCGTAGGCGGCGGCGCGCTGGACACGGAGACGGGACGGAAAGCACGCACCCTTGGCTGGCCCGTAGTGCAGAGCTACGGCATGACGGAAGCCGGCTCCCAATTAGCCACGGCCCTTCCCGGAGATTCCTTCCATACGGACCGCCTTTCCCTTCTGCCCCATTGGGAAGCTCAGACGGACAAAGGCGGCCTCCTGCGCTTCCAGGGGAAAGGCAAATTGTTCGGCCGCCTGCTGACGCAGTCTCATGGAGGGTTCCTTCTGGAAAGAGTCGCTCCGCAGGAGTGGTGGAGCACCCGCGACCTGGTGCGCCTGGAAGGGCGTTTGCTGACCTTTCTGCGCCGGGCGGACAGACTTGTCAAAGTCCTGGGGGAACTGGTGGATCCGGATGCCGTTCAGGACGTTTTACGCCGCAGCGTCCCGGAGGCTGTCGTGGAGGCAGTTCCACATCCGCGCGCCGGAATGGAACTGGTCGCCTGCGGCCCTTCCGCTGCCCCCCTGAAGCAGGCCTGCCGCGAGTGGAATGCGTCGGCCCCAGGCCCCCAGCGCATCCGCGCCGTCATGGAAACGCCCATCCCCCTCACGGTCATGGGAAAGCTGGACAGAAACCGGCTGCGCTCCCAGTTGAGCGATCATCCGGAAAAGTTGAAGGGAATTTACTAAAAGGTAATCTTCCGGGGATATTCATCAAAAGAATCCGGACCTGATGGAATGAAGAAATACGGCGGGGTTGGAATCCCCAATCCCTTGCCCACTTCATTCATCCCGTCTCCCAGGAAGCCATTTTCCTCTGCCTTGCGGGCTTCCGCACGCGTCTTCGGAACCACCCGGTCCCACTCCATTTTTTTCTTTAAAAAAAGAACGTGACATGACCAATAATTAAACATTCAGACACGTGAAAAACGCTTGTAGGGCAGAGGTTTTTCCTGCTAGAAAAGAGTTGACCCATGCGAGCCCGTCTTTTGCTTATTCCCTTTATTTTTTCCGTTCCGGCTTATGGCCAGGACATTTCGTCCGCCGCAGCGGCAAATCCTCCCGGGCAGGTGAAATACGCTCCGGTCCGGGACCTCTCCCAACTGCCTATGGACGGCGGCTGGACGTACGGGGAAGTGCTGGACAAAGCCGCGGCTGGAGACTTCCGGGCCAATATGCTGGCCGGGGAATACTGGATGGGGCTTTATTACCTGAACCGTGGAGACCTGCCGCTGGCCTGCCTGGAACATATGCAGCATTTTTTCCGTGATGCGGCCACGGCATCCGGCCATCCGGCACCCAAGCTCATGATGACGGATCCTTACGGGATTTTCGGGATTTTCAAGGCGCAACCCATGCAACCGGAACATGCGGAATGGCTGGCTGCCTGCCGCAAGCTTGCGGAAAAGGGAGACATGGATGCCGTTACGGCCCTGTACACCGTCACGGATCTTCCGGAAGCCGAGTTGAGACGCTACCTGGCCCCCCTGGAAAAGAAGGCCTCTTCCGGCGACCAGGATGCGCTGGCCCAGCTCGCTTTCATCAAAGTGGATTGGCTGAAGGAAAATCCCGCCAACGTTATCGAGACCCTGAAGCAATACCGGAAAAACGCCAAACCGGTTCTTCTGGCGCGGATAGGGGAACTGGCCCTTGCCCTGGACGGCAAGGACGGCAGGGGATGGAGGGATACGGCCATTCAATCCCTTTCCCGGGCTGCGGAAAAGGGGCACGCGGGGGCCATGCGGCTTCTGGCGGAATTGACGAAGGGGGCCGCACCGGCACAGGCCGGAAAGCTTTTGGCGGAACTGCGCTCCAGAGGGGATCTGGAAACTCTGCTGGCGGACCTCTCCGCCGGCATGAAGGAAAAAACAGGGGGAGGGAAAAGCTCCCTCCTCCAGCCTTTGTTCGAGCAGGCCAGGAAACTGGGCAGCAATAACGCCTGTGCCTGGTACGCCCAGTTAATTTCCGAAGCGCACCCCCCGCAGGAACAGGAGCTGCGCAAGGCGTCCCTTGATCTGCTGTCCCTTCATGACGAACGGGGCATGCCATACCTGAAGGAACCTCTTTCCTTCCCCCAGAAAAAACTCAACCAGCTTCCCCCCTACGCCAAGACACATAAAGAGCTTGAGCTGGCCTCTCAGCTTGGGGACGCAGATTCCAGCGTACAGTTGGGCGAGCTGTGGAAGGAGGAACTGGCCAATACACTGGATTCCGTAGGGAAGGCCCATGAAGCGCGGGAAAATATGCGCGTATGGTACAGGCAGGCGGCGGAGGAAGGCCACCCCCTGGCCAGGCTGCGCCTGGCCCAAATGGAAAACCCGGACTTAATGGACAAACCGTCCGCAGAACCTGCCAGAACGCTGCTGAACGATTGCCTGGCAAAAGCCGCCGCAGGAGATTTCATCACGCTGAAAGGAATTTCTGAATACGTCACGCCGGAACAATGGGAACAGCTGACCGCCACCCTCCGTAAAAAAGCTCAGGGGGGGAACGCCCGCAGCCAGGCGGATCTGGCATACCTGATGTTATTCAGTTACAGGAGCGAAGAATCCGGCTACCCGGAAGCCCTGGCCTGGGCCCGGCTTTCCGCCGGACAGGGAGATCCCTGCGGCATGTACGTGCTCGGCCGCGCCCTCATTTATGAATTCGGCCTGGAAAAACGCATGGCCGAGGGGGATTCCTGGATGTTCCGGGGAGCCTTGAAAGGCCATGTGGATGCGGCGGACATGTGGAGTTCCAACAATGAGAACCTGCAGCCTTACAGCGCCATGATGCACGGTCTGGCGGCACGGGGGCATATCCCCTCCCTGCTTTTCCTGGCCAACCAGGCGGCCTATCCCCAGAATACGGGGGAAACAGCGGCCCTGGACAACGGATTCACTTCCGCCTGCCAGCAGGTCAAGCTGACCCTGAACGGAGGGGACGCCAACACTCCGCCGTGGCTCCGGAAACCGGAACAGAAGGGTAAAGGGGAAGATACTCCGGCGGATGCCGGAACCGTTCCTCCCTGGATGACCCCGTCCGGCAGGGAACGCCAGGCCCCGGCCCCGAAAACCATCAATCCGGAAGCCGTGAAGTTCTGGGAACAGGCTGTGGAACTCGGCAGCCTGACGGCACTGGACGAGCTGGCCAATTATTATGAAACCGTGGCAGGGAATGTGCAGGAGCCTGCGGAACGGCAGCAGCTTCTGGCTTCTGCCATGACGGCAGCCACCGCCCTGGTGAAAAAGGAGGACGTACGCGGTTTCAAGAGGCTGGCCCGCTATTACGAGCAGGGCATCGGCGTGCAGCCGAACAGGGAACTGTACAAGGATTATGTACTGAAAGCTGCGGAAACCAGGGATCCGGAAGCTCTGGTGGAGAAGGCGCGCCTGCTCATCAAGGGAGAGGATCTGGAGCCGGACCCGAAAATGGCGCTGAATATTCTGACCGATCTGGAAGAGAACCAGACGCATGCGGTGCCCGGCATGCATTTCCTGCTCGGCTACTTGCATGAAGAAGGCCTCGGCACCCCGCAGGATATGGCCTTGGCCTATCAGTTTTACATCAAGGGGGCGGAACAGGACGACGCCAAGTGCATGAACAACCTAGGTTCCATGTATGAACGCGGAACTGGCGTAGCCAAGAACCTGGCCGAAGCCCAAAAGTGGTATGAACGGGCGGCGGAGCTGGGGAATGAAGACGCTCTTGCCAATGTGGAACGGGTAAGGGAAAAACTCAACACGAAGAAGAAATAGGCTCCTTTCCCGTTCCGGAAATGCCACGGAATGGCGGTGGAACACAAATTTTTGGCACAGGTTTCTGCAGACGGCAGAAAATAATGCGTGCGAAGCGGACGCGATTTTTTAAAGCGCCCCTGCCTGTTTCAAGGGAAGCAATGCTTTTGTAATTCGAGTATTTTGTACAAACAGCCGCCCGTCCGGTTGCGGTACGGGCACGCGGCGCTCCCCAGCCGGGCATGCCCCGCCGGACCGTATAGATTTCTCAAAAAACGGAAGCTGGAACGGAATTTTTTTCAGAAAGGACGTACCTAAGTTATTCCCGAGTCACTTTCAACCGCAAAAACCGGCGTTCCATCCCGCTTTCCCGTACGGGTTCCGCATCCCAAAATTCGGCAGCCGTCTTTCCGGCGGTTTCCACTTCTCCCAGGGAAATCCAGTCGACCAGGTCCGTGGAGGCTTCCACTTCATGCTTCACATCCGTTGCCTGCGGATTTACAGGCCAGCGCAGCACCAGATGCATGCATCCGTCCTCCCCCTCTTCCAGCGTTACTTTCGTAACGCTCCCGCAGGGTTTCAACGGATCCTGTCCTGTGGCGTATTTCATCAGGTTGGGGATACCGTCCCCGGCAGGAACGGCATCCGCAGCCGTCCGGTCCGCGGCAGCATCCGGAGAGAAGGAGTCCTGCACCCACTTGTCGTAGCCCGTCAATTCGGCGCCATCCTGCGTTATGATGACAGAGCATTCCTGTTTGTCGGAAGAACGGAAGATTACCGTTCCGGACCGTCCGTCAGCGGATTTGTTTTCCGCCTCCGTCAAAATGACTGTAGTCCGGCCGATTCCCGAAACGGTGGAGGCGGAAATCCAGTCCGGACAATCTGCGACCACCCAGCCCAGAGCCTTCTCTTCCGACTGCACTTCCACCGCCACGGTACCGCCCCCGGCCGGGACGGTTTCCCCCGCAGAAGAAAGGGCAAAGGGGGCCGGAGTATCCGGATAAGCGGTGGAGGAAACATAACGGTTGGCGGCCCGAAGCAGGCAGCATTCGTCAAAGTAGTTGTTCTTCCCGGCGGAATCCGCCACATCCATTCCCAAATCCCAGTACATGAACCCAGCCACTTGCTGTTCACTGATGTAGCGAGCCTTTTTCCTGACCGTATCCACACCATTGAAGTGCAGCGTCTTAACCTTGCCTCCGCCATAATTGAAGCTGGCGGAATCCAGAGAAGGATCCTCCCGAACTCCGGCGCAGGCTGAGACAATGTCCCGGTAAGCCCGAATATCGGCGCCCTGCCCCGCGCCCGGAGTCCCCTGGAACGGAGCGCTGAGCATGATCTTGGAGTCCGGATAGCCCCATGAACGGTATGTTCCGCATGCGGAAACCATGCTGCTATATCCGTTTACATCAATCTGGGGGCCATAATTCTGGAACGTGAAATAATCCACATAACGCATGCAGGCCGCCGGGAATTTGTAATAGTAAGTATGCAAGGAAATGGTAAAAAACATATCCGGGGAAGCCGCCCGGATAGCCCTGGCCAATTCTCCGTAATTATTCCAGGCGGCCGTATCGTTCTGGTCAATCCATTCGAAGTCCAAATCCAGTCCGTCCAATTGATGCTTGCGTACCACTTCCGCCACATTTTCGGCAAAAGCCTCACGGGCATTTGCATCAGACAGCATGGCGGACCAGTTCCCGCCGGAGACACCCAGCCGTATCCGCATTCCGGAAACGCCTTCAGTCAGCCTGCGGAGGATACGGACATGTTCCACCCAGGAAGCTGTATCATGGCCAAATTGGTCACTTGTCCCCCAGCGGCCCACCAACAGCCTGTCTCCCCAGCTGTGCTGGACAGCCGCCCCCAGGCGAGCCGCCGCACGGGCCTCATGCCACACGCGCATTTCATCAATTCTGCCATCCAAATTCCTTCCTATGACGGCATTGGCAGTTCCCTCCATTTCCCCCGCATCCGCGGCGGCCGTGCTTACGGCCTCCCCGTCCACATAAAAGGACGCCGTATCCGCAGAAGAATTCCTGACGAAGGCCAGCCAGAAATACCTGCCGGCTTCCACAGGCGGCAAATCCGCCTCCCAGGCTTTATCCGGGCCTGCCTGGGTACGGACCCTGTAATGGTCTTCCTTCCATTCCAGCCTCATGGAAACGTTATCATTTTCAAACAGCACCGCCTCCTGTCCGTCTCCGTCCAAAGCCATACGGACTTCCACGGTAAACGCTCCGGAACTGCCGCCGCCCAGCAAACCTCCGCCCACGTTCATGTAAGCCCCTTCCCCGGAGAAGTCCAGGACATTGGAACATTCCCCGTCAGACGGCAGCAGAACCACACCGGAGCTTTCCGTCACGTCATTGTCCGGATATTGAAAATTGAGAGAACCATTCGCGGCCGGCGTAACGGAATTGATGTAGATTAAATCGGAATTATTGATGAGATGGGCGCGCTCCGGCCAGTCATAAATAACATGCACATTCCTCACATACGCCGTCACCAGCATGTAACGGAACGTTTCATTATCCGTGACAATGGAAAATTCAGTCCCTTCAGGGGCAACCGCCTGGTAAGGGCGCACAAAGGCGCTCCCTGTCTTTTCCGCAAATTCCGTCCACTTGGCATCACGGAAATCCCCATCCAGACGCCAGCAGCCCACCAGCCTCCCATACCTGGGATGGGACAGGGGCAACGGTCCGTTCAAGAAAAAGTCGTCTTCCTCCCCGCCCAGAGCCGCATTCCAGAAACGCAGTTCATCCAGAGCACCCTTGAACCCCGCCTCCAGCACAATCCCTTTCCAGCCTGATTTCATGGCCTGCAGGTAAGGCGACCGCGGCGAGGAAACGGCCAGGCCTCCGTCCACATACAGACTGATAACCTCCTCCCCGACGGAGACGGCTACATGGTGCCATTCCCCCGCAGCCAATTCCTTCCCGGCAGCTTTCACGGAAGCGACGGAATCCCCATCCGGAGCAGACAGAGCCAGACAACCGTGTTCCAGGGAAACAGACGCATTTCCCAAAGAAATGATTTTTCCCGTGACGGCATCATCATTGGGCCTGACCCAGAATTCACAGGTTAACTGGCCTTCAGCCGCCCATGTGGAAGAAGGAACGGGGAGCGCAAGAGAAGAAGGAAGAAAAATGAGCGCCTTATTGTGCAAGACGCTGACAGGCCGGGGATCCGGAACTTCCGGAGCCGGGGAATCGTCCGTACTGACGGTAACGGCATTCAGTTCCATGCGGCCGGAAGCGCTGCTGTCCGCCTCCTTGGTCACATCAAACACCAGCCTGCCCTGTTCATCCGCACAGGCCCTCCACTCCACAGCCAGATAAGCGTCCTGTTCCGATGAATTGGAAAGACCGGAAAATTGATTCCCGGAAAGGCTCCCCATGGAACTTTGAAGCCCCCGCACATCCACCAGAGTTCCGCTGACCAGCGTCATGGATTCATAAGCAGGCGCATTGTGCCCGCAAAAGAAAGATACCGTATATTCCTTGCCCGCCTGGAATCCGGAGAAGGAAAGCCTGGCCGCGGCGGAGGCGGACGGCATCCCGTTGGCGCTCAGACGCATGCTGGTATTGAAAGCTTCGCAGCCATTGGGGAATTCAAAAGAAGAAGGCGCGTCAGCGTTCGTACCGTTGTGCCTGTGCTTCCCCCCTTCATACCAAGTATACCGGGTATTGGGTTCCGCCAGCGTATAAGAACCTCCAGAACTGCATCTGGCGGAGACGGTCAGGGAAACCAGCCTTCCGAACAGGCTTCCCACTGCCACGGACGAAGAAGAAGAAGCCGCACCATTCCTGATTAACGGAACGGCAACAAATGTATTGGCGCCTCCCGATGCCGTTGCTGGCATGGTTACATTGGTCCATCCCTCCTGCGCCGTTCCGGAACCATTACCCAGGTCTATGCCGAAGCCGGACGTCTCTGCCGCCTGCAGGACACAGACGCCTCCCGCAAAAAACGCTGTCAGCAAATGGGCTGCCCTCTTGAAAAACACCTTAACCATAAATACCGTCCGCCATTTTATCCGTCCCTGTCCATCAAACCAGAAAAAACTGCGTGGAAAACGGATAAAAAAGAGGGGATGAACCATCCCCTCTTCGCACAAAACCGGCTTGGACACAGCCTGTCCGGTCAATCACCTGTATGACCGTCATCAGTTTCTGCGGCGGCGCAGAAGAAGGGCGCCCAGGCCAAGAAGTCCCAGAGAGGCCGTAGCCGGTTCCGGTACTGCTTCCCCGGAAATAAGAATGTTGCTGATCTCACACCCCATGCCGCCGGCATTGGCCACACGGGTATTATTGAATATCAAGCCAAAAGAAGAATAATCCGTATCAGGGTCCAACTGCAGGTCGAAAGAGACATCAACAGGCTCATTCTGGGTAAGAGAAGCTTTGGCATTTTGCAAAGACCATGTTCCTATGACCGTGGATGTTCCCTCGGCCGTGAATCCATACACATTGCAGGTATAATCGCAGTTGAAATTGGCGGCTCCCCAAGCAGAGGTGTAAGTAATCGTAAAAGACATCTTGGCAGACTCCACTCCTGAAGGCATGTCAAATTTGAGACCGGCAAAATTTCCCTTGCCGACATCGGCTACTCCGCCGAGTTGAAGACCAAGGGAACCATCGTTTAACGACACCTGGCCCGACAAAGCGCTTTTCGTTATAGTTCCATGCCAGACATCGGTTTCATAACCAAAGATATCCTGGGGTGTTATTCCGTCAAGGGATACGGTGTTCTGAGCCCCGCCCCCGGTTGGAGAAAGCTCCAAAGAAAATGAGGCAGCATTTGATAGAGAAGACAATGCCAAGGCGGCTAAAAGACAAAGTGTTTTTCTCATGACAAAAAAATCCGTACCGGATTTAGAATCCGGTGTCAACATAAAAGAATCAAAAATGCAGATAAATGAATCTGTTACCATGTTTTTTCCTCCAGTTCCGAACGGGAAAGAAAACGAATTGTCCCCTTCGCCCATTATGGAAACACAGAATGGAAGAAAAACGGCTCTTCTCTCCATAAAAATAATTTTTAGATTAATTATTAACGCATTACATACATGATGAACTGAAATGCCAATGACCGGATGATTTTTTGTACCGAAAATTTTTCATCCTTTGCATTCGCAATGCGGATTCTAAATCCGCCTAAAAAAGGATAGAATTTTATATACAAAAAGGCGCAGGCATTTTGGACGCCTGCGCCTTTTCCTTTCCCTCAAGGAGGAAAACCGCATCAATAATTCAGGATGCCTTCCGCGACCTTGCGTTCGAAGTCAGCAACATCCACCACCTGCCCGCTCAGCCGGGCGTGTTCCGTGGCAAAGGCCATCACATGGGAATGGGCGGATTCCTCAATGGAAGTGGTCATATCCTCCGGAGAGGGCACCGTCAGCATGTCATCATACAGAGCCTCAATCAATCCCCAGTCGCCGCCGCCGTGCCCCTGGTAGCCTCCGGCCAGTTCCTCCAGCTCCACCACGCGGGTTTTTCCGCCAAAGTGGGGCGTCACGGTTATTTCACCGGGGCCGTTTTCCTTGTAGAAGACTCCGGCTCGGATTTTGCCTTTGGTGCCATACACTTCAATGTGGCGCCCCTGTTCGAAAGCCGTCATCGTGAACGTGCCTGTCAAGCCTCCCTCAAAGCGCATGATGGAAACCTGATGGTCCGGCTGGTCATTGTCGCACTGGAGGTAGTCCCTGCCCCACGGGGAGGTTTTCAGCCATTCGCAGATTTCCTCCGCGGTAGCTTCCTGCGCCCGGTCATACACCATGCCCAGCCAGCGTTTGCATTCGTCGTCCGTGGCGTATTTGCGGGCGTCCCAGGGGTCTTCCCCCACCGGGGTGGTCCACTCCGTGCAGCGTTCCGGCCGGGGTGAGGAGAGCGTCTTTTTCGTAAAGAAGGTAAGCTCCCCGAAGCTGGCGACGGAAAGGCATTTACGCCGGCCCATGAGCCAGTAGAGGATATCCATGTCATGGCAGCATTTGGCAACGATCATGGGAGTGGAGGTTTTGCTGTTGCCCCAGTGTCCGCGCACGAAGGAGTGGGCAAAGTGCCACGCCCCCACGCCTTCATTGGCATTGAAGGTGATGACTTCCCCGATTTCCCCGCTGTCGATGATTTTTTTCAGGGTCCGGTAAAACTGGGTGTAGCGCAACACGTGGCACACGGCCACGCGGCGCTTCAGCAGGCGCGCCGTATCCCTCAGCTCCAGCGCTTCTTTCAGCGTCTTGGCGATGGGCTTTTCCAGCAGGACATGATAGCCCAGCTCCATGGCCTTCCTGCACGGAGCGTAATGGTAGTCGTCCTGCGTGCCGATGATGGCCACGTCCGCCAGGCGCGGTTCCGCCAGCAGGGAAGCGGCATCCTTGAACAGGCGGACGGAATCCCGTTCCTCCTCCGGGGCAAAGTCGCGAACGGCTTCCGTGCGCTGTTTGACGGGATCCGCCGCGGCGGCAATGCGGTAGCGGTTTTTTTGTTCCATGGCCAGCTTCATGTAGGTGCGCGTACGGGAACCGCACCCGATGCCGGCGAGGGAGAGTCTCTTTTGTTCAGGCATAAGGATTGTGCAGATAATATGGGTAGAGAGGTTAAAGAACGCCGGATTTGACAAGCAGCGCTTCCGCGTCCGGATCACGGCCCATGAAGTCGCGGTAGAGTTCAGCGGCAGGCTTGCTGTTGCCCTTGCTGAGGATGCAGCGGCGGAAGTCGCGCCCGGTTCGGGGATTCAGCACTCCTTCTTTCAGGAAGCGGCTGAAAGCGTCCGCTTCCAGCACCTCCGCCCATTTGTAGGAGTAATAACCGGAAGCATAACCCGTGGGATCCGCGAAGATGTGGGTCAGGCGGCGCGCCACGGAAGGGCCGCGGTCCGTCATCGGCACCCGGTAATCCGCCAGAATGCGTTCATCCGTTTCTTCCAGCGGAACACCCTTGTACTGAGGCCAGTTTACGTGAAGCTCCAGATCCAGCTTGCCAAAGCAGAGCTGGCGCATGAAATCCGTGCCGCTCATATAATTGCGGGCGGCGCACATTTTGGAGAACAGTTCGTCCGGTATTTTTTCACCCGTTTCATAGTGGGCGGCGAAGAGGTCCACGGATTCACGCTCCCAACACCAGTTTTCATTAATCTGGGAGGGCAGTTCCACAAAGTCCCAGGCAACGTTGGTGCCCGACAGGGACTTCACTTCCACATCGGAAAGGAGCTGGTGCAGCAGGTGGCCGAATTCATGGAAGATGGTTTCCACCTCCCGGTGGGACAGCAGCGCGGGCTTGTCCCCCACGGGCTTGGTCATGTTGCCGACCATGAGACCCAGATGGGGAACGCGGGGTTTTCCGCCGTGCGGAGGTTCCCCTACGCTCAGGTAGTTCATCCACGCTCCGGCGCGCTTGGAGTCCCGCGGGTGCCAGTCCGCATAAAAGGAACCCAGGTGTTCCCCGCTTTCCGCATCATGCAATTCATAGAACAGCACGTCCGGATGCCACACCTCCACCGCGCCTTCCGGCGCTTCCCCGGATTCACCGGGTTTGAACGCCACCGTGGGACGCGGCGTGACCGTGATGCCGTACAGGCCGGAGTAGATGGAAAAGAGCCCTTCCATGACTTTTTCCACGGAGTAATACGGGCGCAGGTCTTCCTCGTCAAAAGCGTACAATTCGCGGCGGCGTTTTTCAGACCAGTATCCGGTTTCCCACGGGGAGAGCTTTCCCACGGGTTTTCCTGTTTTTTCCTCCTTGTACCTGCGAACGGCTTCCATGTCCTTCAGGAAAGAGGGCTTCACCCTGTCATGCAGGTCGTTGATGAATTTCAGGGCGTTGGCTCCGCTCCCGGCCATGCGGCGGGAAGTGGCGTAATCCGCAAAGCAGCCGTACCCCAGCAAATGGGCTTTCCTGTCCCTCAGTTCCAGGATTTCAGCGATAAGGGCTTCATTATCGTATTCTCCGCCCTTCCCGATGGAACAGGAGCCCTCCCACATGCGGCGGCGCAGGCTGTCCGAGTCCGCAAACTGCATGACAGGCTGGAGGGAGGTGAATTTCTGGGTGAAGCGCCAGCGGGGGGCTTCTTCCGTGCCGTGGCCGTTGGCCAGGGCATCCAGGCGGGCGGCTTCCTTCGCGGAATCCGGCAGCCCGGAAAGTTCCGCTTCATCTTCCACAATGAGTTCCCAGGCGTTGGTGGAGTCCAGCACGTTTTCCGCGAATTTCTTGGTCTTCAGGGAGAGCTGGGCTTCTATCTCCGCATATTCCGGCTTCACGTCGTCCGGCAGGTCCGCCCCGCTCTCGCGGAAGTCCGCCAGCGTTTCCTGGATGAAACGCTGCCTGACGGGGGAAAGGCTTTTCACCCAGTCACAGGAGGCCGCGGCTTTCAGCACCGTCCACAGGCGCGGGTTCAACGGCACGGAGGAGGAGAAAGCCACCACTTCCGGCAGCATTTCCCCGATGGCCTCCCTCTGGGCGGGTTCGTCATTGACGGAGTCCAGGTGCATGATGCGGCCCCAGCCCAAGTGCAGATCCTCGGAGGCCTTTTCCAGAGCGCCGAAGGTGCTTTCATAAGTCAGGGACTCCAGCGGCTGGTCGCAGATGGTCCGGATATTCTCTTTGGCGCGGGAGATGGCTTCCGTGATGTCCGGCTTGATGGCCTCCGGCGTAAGCCGGGACCAGGAAACCAGAAAGGAGGGGTCCAGATAGGGATGGTTCATATTGCTTGATGTATGATGTTATTGAAAATGAAAACGGACGCGTTCCGGTATTTGCCGCAACAGCCATGAAAAAATAAAACTTACCATATTTAAGGAACATCCGGCGGAACAGCCGCAACCTGCTGAGCATCTTGATGAATGCTGCGGCGGATCCGGCCTCCGGGGCATGCGGACCGAACATCTTCATAGCGGCGGAGAAGGAACCCGCAACCTTCCGGGCACGGCTTCACGCCCCTTTTTTATCACCGCAGGCTTATTTTTCAAGATGAACAAGCTTTCTGTCCCGGGATTGGACGTCATGTTCCATCGTGATGAGGGGAAATGCCATCTCCAATCCATCCATGAGGAAACCGGGCATCAAAACCGCTCCCCCCACGTTTATTCCTAATTATTTTCCGGAAGAACGGGCCTTGTCCAAGGTCTCCAGCACTCCGGCATGGTTCGGGAAGCGTTTCAGTGCCTGTTCGCACATATCCGCGCATTCCCGGAATTTTCCGGCCTTCAGGTAGGCGCGGGCCAGCACCCATTCCGCAGGGTATGGCACTACGGGAGGCAGGAGCAGGGAAGAAAAACGCTGACTCCGTATGGCCTCGGACATCCAGACATTGGCGGAATCCGGGAACATGAGGGAGCGGATTTCAGAAGAATACAGGCTGCCCGCCTGGAGGCAGCGCGCCCAGTAGGAGACGCTCATCTGCCTCCGGGCAGCGTCCGCGCCGTCCATCAGCAGCCGCAGAATGCCGGACATCTTGTCAAAGGCGGACGCCACGGCGTCCGTTCTGCCTTGCCTTGCGGCGTAGCATGCGCCCATGTATTGGGAGGCCACTGCGGTCATGCCGTTGCTCAAATCCGGAAACCCTTTGGGGATAGGGCCCGGAAAAGCCTTGAGCACAAGGGCCTGCCGGGGAAGGCCGGGCCGGGCCAGCATCAGGCGCGCAGGCAGCGTCCTGGCCTCCCACAGTTGAAGGAGGGTTCCGGGAGCCAGCGGATGCTTTTTGTCCAGGGGAACGGAAGCGGCTCTGGAGGCGATGGCTTCCGCCCTTTTGTAACGGCCGGCGCAGAATTCGGAAACGGCACGGTAAAGGATGGAACGGAAGTAGGCGTCATCAAGCGCGGGAGACACGTTTTCCGCCTTCTCCCAGGCCAGGCACAGATTTTCAGACTCCTTGAACGTAGCGGATGCCCCTTCATAATCTCCCGTGCGGAACAGGCAATGGCCCAGTAAATGATGGGCGGATGCGGAAAAGGGGTTGGCGGACACGGCCCTGCGGGCGGTTTCCACCGTTGCCGGAGAAATGGATGGCGCCACCTCTTCCAGCAGGGCGCGCATGAACAGGGCGGCCTGGGAGCCGGGGCGTTCCTTCAGGACGTCTTCCACCACGCGGACGGCCTCCTTCTGCCCTTCTCCGGGGTTGCCCTGCCCGTCAAAGCCGTCCCGGAGGAGCATGGCGTAAAAGAGGGGGGCGTATGGGTCGCGCTTCCAGGTGGAACAGATGGTTTTCCACGCTTCCCGCGCCTTCACGGGGCCATCCATCAGCAGCACGGCCAGGGCATCCGCATAAGCGCGTTCCCGTTCCGGGCAGTCCGGGCGCAGCGCCAGCTCTTTCATGCGCTTCATGGAATGGACGCGCTGGTCCTGGAAGGCGGGCCCCGCGCCCATCAGGCTCATGCACCTGCCCCAGTGGGCCATGAGGCAGTCCGGGTCCAGACGGAGAGCGGCGTCAAATTTAAGGAAAGCCCTCATGTCCCCGAACGTGAGCAGATGCGTCATTCCCTCCAGCACCAGCATTTGCGCGGCGGGAGATGAGGAACCCACCATCATCGGCTCCACGCCGGGCGGCAGCACGGCAGGCTGCGCCGGAACGCCGGCGCGGAAGACGGCTTCCCGCCAGCCGTTCAGGGACGGGCTGTTCATCCAATACCCGTGTGCCCCGTCCGCGGCGGCGGAAAAACCCCCCGCCACGGCGGCGGCCAGCAGGACATGGAGGAAAGAGGCGTCCATACGGGAGAAACGGTTACATCCTGTCCGGAAGCTGGATGCCCAGCAGGCCCAGCCCGTGCTTCAGCGTGCGTGCGGTCAGCTCGCACAGGGCCAGGCGGGAGTGCCGCACCGTCCCCTCCGACTTCAGGACCGGGCACGCCTCATAGAAGGAATGGAAAGCCCTAGCCAGGTCAAACAGGTAGGCGGCCAGCACGTTCGGACGGCAGTCGTCCAGCACCTGCGGCACCACTTCCCCGTAGCGGGCCAGAAGCCGGGCCAGATGGATTTCCGCATCTTCTGAAAGCTGAATGGGGGCGGACCAGTCCAAAGGCCCGCCGTCCAGCTTGCGGAAGATGGAGCGGACGCGCACGTAGGAGTTCTGGAGATACGGCGCCGTATCTCCCTGAAGAGCCAGCATCTTGTCCCAGTTGAAAACGTAATCCGTCATGCGGTTCTGGGACAGCTCCGCAAACTTCACGGCGCCTATGCCCACAACTTCCGCCACGCGCTTCTTTTCCTCATCCGGCATGTCCGGGCTCTTCTCCTCCACCACGCGGGCCGCGCGTTCAATGGCTTCATCCAGCACATCCTGGAGGGAAACCGTATCCCCGGAACGCGTCTTAAACGGCTTGCGGTCGTCACCCAGAATGGAGCCGAACGCAATGTGCCGGTAGTCCCCGTCCATGCCGCGGCGGCGCTGCGTGGAGAAAATCTGCCTGAAATGCAGGGCCTGAGGGGCGCCCACCACGTACCAGATGGAATCCGCGCCCCACGTCCTGATGCGGTGGTCCAGCGTCGCGAGGTCCGTGGTGGCGTACAGGAAGCCTCCGTCCGCTTTCCTGATGATGCAGGGGTTGGCGCGCCATTCCCCCTTGTCCTGCACGAGGAAGGGGTCTTCATTGGGCGGCACGGAACCGTCGGAAAACACGCAGATGGCCCCGTCGCTCTCCCGGGCCATTCCGGCGGCGATCATGCCGTCCACCAGCGGGGCCAGGGCATCATTGTAAAAGCTTTCCCCCAGCCAGTAATCAAAATGGATGTCAAGCTGGTCGTAAATTTTGGAAAGCCCGGATTTGGAAACTTCCACGCAGCGTTTCCAGATGGCCAGGTTTTCCCCGTCCCCGGCCTGGAGCTTCACCAGTTCCGCCTTGCAGGTATCCAGCAGTTTCGGCTTTTCCTTGCACATCAGGTTCACATCCTTGTACACCCGCAGCAGCTCGTCAATAGGGTTGGCGGCCAGGGCCTGCTCATCCAGAATATTCTTCCAGCCCCACAGGATCATGCCGAACTGGGTACCCCAGTCCCCGATGTGGTTGTCCGTAATCACATGGTGCCCCACAAAACGGGCCACGCGGGAAAGGGCGTCACCAATAATGGTGGAGCGGATGTGGCCCACATGCATCGGCTTGGCGACGTTGGGAGCGGAAAAGTCAATGACAATGGTTTTGGGGGCCTGCACTTTTTCCACCCCCAGCCGGTCATCCGCCAGCATGGCCAGCAGGCGCGCTGCGTAAAATTCCGGCCTGATGCGGAAATTGATGAATCCGGGCCCGGCAATTTCCAGGGAGCACACGGCATCCTGCCCTATCCGGTCCGCCACCTGCTGGGCGAGCGCGCGGGGATTCGTGCGGCACCGCTTGGCAAGCACCATGGCGGCGTTGCTCTGGTAATCCCCGAACCGCAAATCCGCGGAGGGCGTCACCGAGGCGCGAAAATCAGCGGGAAGCTCCTCCCCCAACACCGCCTTTAATGCGGAGGACAACTTTTCTTCAAGAATTCCGGGTATGGTCATGTCTGCCCAGATGAACGGACATTCCACCGCCGTAGTCAAGGCGCAACTGTCATCAAGACATACCTTTTCCGGTAAAAACAACAGGACGGAGATAACATCCCCGTCCCAGCCGGCGAACCGGACGCCCGGCGCCCGAATCCGCCCTTCCCTTCAACGGGCGCTTCCTTAAAAGGAGCGCATTCTGGAAGCCTTCAGCCACGCTTCCAGTTTTTTGGAGGCTCTGGCCTCCCTTTCCCGTTTCTTTTCCGGCACGGACTTTCCGGAGAAAGCCTTCGCCAGAACCGATGCCAGTTTTCTTTTCATTTTCATTTTATTTATATTACAGTTTTTGTTCCTCCGCATGCGGGGGGTGGGAATCATCCCGCCCCCCCTCCGGGGAACACTGCCTACATACTGTACCAGGTAAGTTTAGTCCATAAGAAAAAAACAATTCCTTGTCATACTTGATACAATAAGACGTAAAACGTTCATTAAAAACATCTCTCCATCAACTCAGCATCCCCTGCTGCGCGTCAATCAAGGAGCCGGCCATCCTTTATCCCCATTTCCTGCCTCCGGCGCGGCGGCACGCTTTTCATGGCTGATCCGGCGCACGCTTCACTGCGGATCTGCCGTCGCGCGCCATAAAGCGGGCTGCCGGAAACGATACGCTGCCCGGAAGCCCCAACAGCCCCGCACCCCATGATTTTCCGCGCAGGCGCCGGACAGGCATTACCGGAAGAGGGTCTCCTGCTTCATTCCCCCCTGAAATCATATTTCTCCGCCTTCCACAGGAACATGCGCCGGTACAGGTGGTATTCCGTCACGCAAAGGACGGGCATGCCGATGATGCCGATGAACGGCAGCAGGCGAAACAAATGACGGCACAGAAAAAGAACCACCATCAGGAAGCTTTCCCGGTACACGGTCATGTACAGGGAATACGGGTTGATGAGCGTTCTCCTGTACAGGGAGGAAGCCAGCAGCGGCCCCAAAATGGGAACCACCCCCAGCACGACCACGGCAGCGAAGGTCCACCCCCTGCGGCGGCCAATATACGCATCATACCGGTCCACGGACTGCTCACCCTGGAGCACCGCCTTGCCGCAGGTGGGGCAACGCTGGTCAAGAGAGGGCTCACGGAGAGGCTGCCCGCAGTAAAAACACCGCCGGTAGCTGCGGAGAACTTCCTCATGCCTTTTCCATCCGGAGGGAGGAACCACGGTGCGCAGCCTGGAATATCCTATCCAGTTCAGGGCACGGGGGGACGGATTGGGCGTGCCGCACTCCGGGCAGTGCAGCCCGCACGGGTACATCATGGAGCCGCATTTGGAACAGAAAATACGGTGGGAATATTCCCGGCGGCGGCAAAAAATGAAGAAAGCCCCAAGCCCCAGCCCCCCCAGCAGGGCCAGGATGATGACTACCCCCGGGTACAGGAGGGAATAGGCTACCAGGTATTCCGACCAGGAATGGTCCGACTGGTGCATGAGGGATTCCGGACCGATGGGATTTTGCGCTACGTCCGGAAGCTGGCTTACGTATTTTTCACCCATGTCCCTCAGAGGCCCCGCGGGAAGCCATTGTTGTATGGGAATGGGTTCTTTCATGACTGGACATGCAGGGTTCGCCATAAAAACAGCATTTCCCGGGAGGCTGTCAGAAAAACGGCGGCATTCAGCATAGGATGTCTCCGCCGGAATAGGTAGGGGAAAATAGGCCATGCCGGAAAATTCCGCCGGAAATGGGGAAGAGGCCCTTTTCATCCGGCGCTTTTCCGTGTAATATTTCTGCCATGCCGACTCTCCGCCAAGCCGTCAAGGACGACATCACGCTGATCCATGAACTGGCCTGCCAGGCTTTTCCGGCCACATACCGGGACCTCCTTTCCAGAGAGCAGATAGATTTCATGATGGACTGGATGTATTCCCCCGCCAACCTGGAAAAACAGATGGAGGAGGGGCACGTGTACTTCATCGCCTCCCATGAGGGAAAGGACTGCGGCTACCTGTCCGTCCAGCCGGAAGGCCCCGGCGTCTTCCATTTGCAGAAAATCTACGTTCTGCCCGGCTTCCAGGGCCTGCATATAGGAAGCTTTCTGTTCCGCCACGCCATCAGCTACATCAGAAGCATCCACCCGGAACCGTGCCTGATGCGCCTGAACGTGAACCGCGATAACACCCGGGCGGTGGAATTCTACCAGCGCATGGGCATGCGGACCCTGGAACGCGGGGATTTCCACATCGGCCACGGTTACTACATGACGGACTACATCATGGGACTGGATATAGCCTGAAACGCCTCTCCCTCAGGAAAAAAACAGCCAAATCTTCCCAGGGCAGGGAGTGCCCCGGCCAGCCCCCCCATCCCCGGCGCATGCGGGCCGTTGAACCCTTCGGAAACACCGGTTGAAAATTCCGCTTCCTCCTTGACACTCAATACTGAATTCTTCATCATCCGTTCCATGAACGCCTTTCCTGCCTTTATTTTATCCGGTATCATCGCCGCCATGGCGGTTCCCGCCTCCGCCCAGGCGGCGGAAAGCAAAGTCACCTATCCAGCCTTCAACGACGGCAGCCATATCCACGGGCCGAAACTCAAAGCTTCCGACCTGAAAGGGAAAGTGGTGTTTTTTGAATACTGGGGCATCAACTGCCCGCCCTGCATCGCCAGCATGCCGCATCTGCAGGAATTGCAGGAAAAATTCCAGTCCAAGGGCTTTACTGTCATAGGCAGCCACAGCCAGCTCCCGTCCCCCAGGGTCAAACAGTTTCTGGAAGAAAAGAAGATCACTTTCCCCATCTATCAGAGTCTGAGCATTCCGGAGGCTCCCTGCCCGGGCGGATTGCCTCATGCCGTTCTGATTGGAGCCAACGGAAAAATCGTGGCCAAGGGCTATCCTCCCCAGCTCTATGACCTGGTGAAAAAGGAAGTGATGAAGATGGAACGCGGCCTTCCTATTCTGGAAGGAGTGGAACTGAACAAATACAAATCGCTGGCCAAAACGGTCGTTTCCACCGGCAGCAACATCGAATCCAAAATCACACCTCTGAGGAAAAAAACGAATGACGAGGAAGCGCAGGCCGTATGTGAAGCTTTTGACGCATGGTTGGAAAATACCAAGGAAATCGTGCAGGCCCGGATCCAGTCCGACCCTCTGGAAGCGGTAACGGCCATCATGCGCCTCAAAACGGCGGTTCCCTCCGTCAAGGAATTTGACGAACCTCTGGCGGCCCTGAAAGCGAACAGGGATTTATCAAAACTGGCCGACCTTAATAAAAAAATCTCCGCTCTGGAACAGCGCAAGGCAAAAGGGCGCAAAATATCGGAATCCGACCTTAAATCCCTGACGCAGGCCGTGGACAAATTCACGGAGTCCGACAACGAAGCCACGCAAACCGCCGCCGCCAGCCTGAAGAAGAACCTCTCCTCTCTGGCCGCTCCGGAAACTCCCGGAAAATAACCTTCCCCTCCAGCAGCCATTTCCTGCCGGCAGGCGTCTAAGGGCGCCTGCTTCTTTTTTCACCGGACGCCTCTTTCTTATTCCCCTCCAGAACAGACGGAACAGCCAGAATGGAGCATATCTCCCTGACAAGGGAGGAAAGGGCCCGGTCATCGTCCAGCTCCGTCACCAGGAAATGCGGCCTGGCGCCGGGATAGGGGCAGCCCTGCTCCTGTTGCGGAAACATCTTCAAACCCGGCTCCGTTATCTTGACATACAACTGGTTGTCACACACCAAACCGAAGAATGTCCGGCCGCAGTACAATCCGTAGTCCCCAAACATTTTTCTGAAGGAAATATCCCCGGCATGCCGGAGCTGGAAACAAATATATTCTACTACATCCGGGGAAGAGGCCATGACGGACTCTCTCATGCCACCCCCGTCCGCTGCAAGAAGCAAATGACGGCCGGTAAGGCTTCCGGCAGGAATGAGGCATCCCCGTTATTGACGGGAAAAGGCGCAGCATGCCCCACGGAGTCATGACGGACGGCATCCATGCCGCAGCCGCTCCGCAAGAAAATCCTTCCCGGCGTCTGCCCGGCAAGACATGAACGGCAGCAGCGATTCCGTCCGCACAGAGCCATTCTTATGATTGCCCTGACGGAGCTTTTTATTCATGATGCCTATGAACCTTCCATGACCGCCGCGTCCGACATCTTCTGGAAACCAGCCTGCCTCTCCCGCCAGGAAGCCCCCACCCTTACGGAAGGGGCCGGAACCTGCCGGCCGGGAAACGGTGACCGGAACACCTCCGCGAGCCGTCCGGAAAACCATGAAACCATGGGAGAGAAAGCCCCCGCGGAGAACCGAAAAGCGCCCCGGCCGCGAAGCGGGCGCGTCATCCTGCTCAACGGAGCCTCCAGCGCGGGAAAAAGCACGCTGGCCCGGAACTTGCAGCTTCTGCTGAAAGAGGCAGCCATGATTTTCTCCATGGACGATTATCTGGCCATGAGCCGGGGAAAGCATGAAACCGCCCTGGATGCCGTCAGGGAATCCGGCCTGCCCTTCATTGAATCTTTCCACTCCGCCATTGCCGAGGCGGCCCGGAAAGGCGCCCTGGTCATCGTGGACCACGTCATCGGAGAATCCCGCCGCTGGATTCAGGACCTCCTGAACCGCCTGGACGGCATCCCCCGCATCCTGGTCAGGGTGGAATGCCGCCAGGATGTTCTGCTGGAGCGCGAGCGGCGCCGCACTGACCGGACTCCTGCCCCGGCCCATGCCCAGCGCCAGCACGCAGGCATCCACCGCCATTTCCCGCATGATTTCTCCATAGACACTTCCGCAGACACTCCCCGGAAATGCGCCATGCGGCTCATCAGCCTCCTGCCGGGAGAATTCCTGCCCTGATGCCGTGGGAACAGGCGGAAGCCTCCCGTCTGGAAAAAACAGGCTGTTCCCGCAAACATGTTGGAAAGACATGAATAGGACTTTACAGAGCCGTCTCCTTCACGGTAGCCTGTGCCCGCGCTTGTTGCACGGAGAGATGGCAGAGCGGTTTAATGCAGCGGTCTTGAAAACCGCCGTGGGGCAACCCACCGTGGGTTCGAATCCCACTCTCTCCGCCAAACTTCTTTTATGCCGGGTGCAAGCCATGCCTGTTTTCACGGAACAGAAAAAGGCAGGCGAATACGACGGCCGCCCCGGCATTCCCGGAACGGCCCTGAGTGCCTTATTGATCCTTCCTCCTGCCTAAGACTCCCCATTCAGTTCCCGGCGGATGTATTCCGCAGTGGGGGATTCCTTCCCGGCTATCTGCTCCGGCGTGCCTTCCGCCACGATGGTTCCTCCGGCATCGCCGGGTCCGGGGCCCATGTCGATGACGTAGTCCGCCTCCGCCATGATTTCCGTGTTATGTTCAATGACGACGACGGTGTTCCCCTGGTCCGCCAGACGGTGCAGCACGTCAATGAGCAGCCGCACATCCCGCGGATGCAGGCCGATGGAGGGTTCTTCAATCAGGTACAGGTCTCCGGGCAGTTCCCTGCCTTTCATCAGGGCGTTCCGGCTGACGCGCCGGCCCTTGATGAGTTCCGTCACCAGCTTGAGCCGCTGGGCTTCCCCGCCGGAAAGCGTGTTGGAGGCCTGCCCCAGCGTCAGATAACCCAGGCCGGTTTCCGACAGCAGTTTGAGGGGGTCCGAAATGCGGGGCTGGCTTTCAAAAAATTCCGCCGCTTCCGCAAAGTCCATCTGGAGCACGTCCGCAATGGTCTTCCCCTTGTACCTCACGGTCAGGGTGGCGGCGTTGTAGCGCTTGCCCCGGCAGGTCTCGCACGGCACATAGCAGGGGGGCAGGAAGTCCATTTCCAGCTTTTGCATGCCCGTGCCCTTGCAGGATTCACAGTTGCCCTGCCCCGTGTTGAAGGAGAAACGGCCGCGGTCAAAGCCCAGCCTGCGGGCATCCGCCGTCTGCGCGAACAGGGTCCGGATGTCGTCCAGGAAACCCACGTAGGTGGCCGGGGTGGAACGGGGCGTTTTGCCGATGGGGCTCTGGTCCACGCCGTACACCATGCGGATGGAGTCAAAGCCGGAAGAGGTTTTCCATAATTTTCTCTGCTCCCTCGTGAGCTTGTCGCCAATGGCCTGGCGCGCAGCCAGACGGATGGTTCCCGTCATCAGGGAAGTTTTCCCCGCGCCGGATACGCCGGTGAGCACCGTCAGCCTCCCCTTGGGTATGGCTGCGTTCACCCCTTTCAGGTTGTGCAGGCAGCAGCCCTCCACGCGCAGCCACGCGGATTCATCCTTTTGGGACGGAATCCTGCGCCTTTTCCCGCGGTAGGGATGCCTGGGCTTATGGTGCAGGGCCGCGCCCGTGACGGAGTCCGGCATGGCGGCCAGTTCCTCAAAGGTGCCCTGGGCCATGATTCTGCCGCCATGAATGCCGGCTCCCGGCCCCATGTCCACAATATGGTCCGCGCGCCTCATGGTATCTTCATCATGTTCCACCACCAGCAGGGTGTTGCCCCGGCGTTTGAGTTCATCCAGCGTGCCCAGCAGCAATTCGTTGTCCCGCGGATGCAGGCCGATGGTCGGTTCATCCAGTACGTACAGCACGCCGCGGAGGTGGGAGCCCAGCTGGGAAGCCAGACGGATGCGCTGGGTCTCCCCGCCGGAGAGCGTCGTGGCGCTCCGGTCCAGGGAAAGGTAGCCCAGCCCCACCCGCTGGAGGAAGTTGAGGCGCTGCGTGATTTCCGCCACTACGTCACGGGCAATGAGAGCTTCCTCCCGTTCAAATTGCCACCCTTTGACCAGTTCTGCGGCGGCCACGGCAGGCAGGGAGGCAATGTCACCGGGAGTCACTCCCTGAAGCCGCACGGCGCGAGCAAATTCATTCAACCGCACGCCCCGGCAGGCAGGGCAGGTTGTTATTCCCTTGTCATCGTCCGCCTGCCGCGCCAGTTCCCTGTCATATTTCAGTTCAGCCTCCAGCAGGGATTGCGCCTGGTCTTCCTTTACTTTCCCCCTGCCGACGATTCCATGCCCGCGGCATACGGGGCACCACCCGCGCGGAGAGTTGAAGGAAAACGTGTACGGTTCCAGTTCCGGGAAAGATTGCCCGCAGGAGGCGCATGCCAGCCTGGTGCCCATCAGTTCCGGACGGACGGAACCGGGCGGGAGCACCTGCAGGAACCCTTCCCCCATCTCCAGCGCGGCATGAACCGCCCCGGCAAGCTTTTCCGGCGGCCAGGAGGCCTCCGGCCGTGCAACGACCAGGTCCAGGTCATGGCTGGAATAGCGGTCCAGCGGCTGGAATCCGCTCAGGGGAACCAGTTTGCCGTCCACCCACATTTCCTCATATCCCTTTCCTTCCGCCCAGCGGGCCAGGTCGGCGTAATGCCCCTTGCGTCCCCTGACGAGGGGGGCCAGCAACGCGAGTCCGCCATGTTTTTTCAGCTCCCTCGCCACCAGCTCCACCACTTCCGATTCCGACCTTTTGCCCACCGGAACACCGCACTGCGGGCAATAGGCCTGCCCCAGCTTGGCATACAGCAGACGCATGAATTGCCAGATTTCCGTGACGGTTCCCACGGTGGATTTGGTGCCCCCGCGGGACATGTTCTGTTCAATAGCCACCGTGGGGGGCAATCCGGTCAGGCGGTCGATGTCCGGACTTTCCAGCTGTTCCGTGAATTGCCGGGCGTACGGGGACATGACGTCCATGAAACGCCGCTGCCCTTCCGCGAAAAAGATATCAAAAGCCAGGGAGCTCTTCCCGGAGCCGGAAAGCCCGGTCAGCACGGTCATTTCTCCGCGCGGCACGTCCAGGTCCACGTTTTTCAGGTTGTGGTGGCGCGCTCCCCGCAGGGCCATCACGCCTTCCGGTATATCCATGTCTGCGGATTCCGGGACGACGGCGTCCGCAGGGTCGTAAACGGAAGGGTTGCCTTCCAGCACCTCCCTGAGGTATTTGCCCGTGTATCCCTTCCCGGCGGCTACAATTTCCTCCGGCGTGCCCGTGGCCACCACATGGCCGCCTCCGGCGCCGCCCTCCGGCCCCAGGTCAATCACGTAGTCCGCGGATTTGATGAACTCCGGGTTGTGTTCGATGACCAGCAGGGTATGCCCCTGCTCCACCAGTTCCCGGAACACGGCCAGCAGAACTTCAATGTCTGCAAAGTGAAGACCCGTTCCCGGCTCGTCCAGAATCAGCATCTTGGAGCTGTTCGCGCCGGAACCTATCTGGTCCAGCAGGATTTTAGCCAGCTTCAGGCGCTGGTTTTCCCCGCCGGAAAGGGTATTCAGAGGCTGCCCCAGGGTCAGGTGCCCCAGCCCTACGCGCTGAAGCACGCCCAGTTTGGAAGCGATGCGGGAGGCTTTGGCCCCTTTTTCCGCGCTGAAGCATTCCAGCGCAGCCGCTACCGTCATGCCGAGCACGTCCGCAATATTCCTGCCGTCACGGTACACGCTCAGCACTTCGCTCCCGTACCGGGAGCCGTGGCAAAGCGGACACTGAACGAAAATGTCGGAAAGAAACTGCATTTCCACTTTCTCACTCCCCATGCCCATGCAGCGCGGACACCGGCCGTCTCCACTGTTGAAAGAGAAAAAACCGGGCTTCATGCCGCGCGCGCGGGCCGTCTCCGTTTCTGCGAAGAGGGAGCGTATTTCTTCAAAAACTCCGGCATACACGGCAGGGGTGGAGCGCGGGGTGCGGACGATGGGGCTCTGGTCCACCATCACCACCTCATCCAGATGTTCCCAGCCCTTGATGGACTTGACGCGGGCGGGTTCCTCCTCGCATACGGCTCCTTTCTCCACCAGCGCGTTCAGGTAAAGAACATCGTGGGCCAGGGTGCTTTTCCCGGACCCGCTGACGCCTGTCAAGCAAGTGAAAACGCCCAGGGGCACTTTCACGTCCAGTTTGCGCAGGTTATGGCGCGAGGCTCCGGATACGGTCAGAAACTGGCGCGGCTTTCGCCTCTTTTTGGGCACCGCGATGCGCCGCCTGCCGGAAAGAAAAGCCCCCGTCAGGGATTCCTCAATTTCTCCAATCCGGGCAGGCATCCCGGAATAAACCAGCCTTCCCCCTTCCCGTCCGGAACCGGGTCCCATATCCACCAGGCAGTCCGCGGCACGCATGACCGCTTCCTCATGCTCCACCACCACCAGGGTGTTCCCGCGCTTTTTAAGCCGGTTCATGGCGGAAATCAAACGGGACGTATCGCGGGGATGGAGCCCAACGGTAGGTTCATCCAGCACAAACAGCGTATCCGTCAGGGAAGCGCCCAGGCAGGTCGTCAGGCTCACGCGTTCAATTTCCCCTCCGGACAGGGACCGCGTGGAGCGGTCGGACGTCAGGTAGCCCAATCCCACTTCATTCAGATATTCCAGGCGGCTCCTGAGTTCCGCCACGGCATGTTTCAAGCCGGGGTCTTCATCCGCCCGCGGCGTCACGTACCTATCCACCCAGGCCAGCAGTTCATCCATGGGCATACTGGAAAGTTCCGGCATGCTTTTGCCGCCCACCTTGAATTGAAGGGCTTCCGGCCTCAGGCGCAAACCGTGGCAGGAGGGGCATTCCTGATATGTGCGGAAACGGCTCAGGTACACCCGCACGTGCATCTTATGCGTGCGGCTTTCCAGATATTTGAAAAATCCCGCAATGCCGTACCACAGCCCCTGTTCATACATTTCATCCGGGTCATCGCCGTCGCCGTACAGCAGCCAGTCCCGCTCCCATTGCTTCAAATCCTTCCACGGCACATCCAGACGGACTTTGCGGGCGTTTTTGCGCCAGCCGCGCATCAGGTCCCGCTTGCATTCGGAAAATACTTTTCCGTCCCCCTCAAAAATATGGATGGCCCCGTCCTGAACGCTGAGTTCCGGCTTGATGCACCGGTTGTAGTCAATCGTGATGACTCGCCCGTAGCCGCGGCATTCCGGGCACGCCCCCAGCGGGGAATTAAAAGAAAACAGGCCCGGCCGCGGTTCCATCAGCGGATGCCAGTCTCCGCGGAATTTCAAAGCGGACAACCAGACGCCGTCCACACGGGGAATCACATGGGCCACGCCGCCGCCCAGGCGCATGGCCGTCTCCAGAGCCTCCAGCCTGCGTTCCCTCTGGTCTTCCGACAGCCTCACGCGGTCCTGAACCACCAGCAGCGGTTCTCCTTCCTCCAGCGTCCAATCCTCATCCTCCAGCCGGAGGAGCTCTCCATGCGCAAAAGCGCGCAAATACCCCTGTGCCACCAGATTCCTTTTCAACGTGGGAAGATCCACGGATTCGGGCCGCGCCACCTCCAGGCAAACCATCACTTCCGTTCCGGCAGGGAATTCCGCATGCAGCTTTTCATCAATGGTACCTGGCGTTTCCGGCTTGATTTCCCGCCCTGTTTCCGGGTCAATGCCTACGGCCAGACGGGCGAAAACAAACTTCCAGTAATCATTCAGCCCCGTCATGGTCCCCACCGTGGAGCGGGATGTCCTGACGGAGTTGCGCTGATGCAGGGCGATGGCCGGAAGAATATTCTCTACGGCGTCCACATCCGGCTTGTCCATGCGGTCCATGAACTGGCGCACGTACGGGGAAAAGGTTTCCATATAACGCCGCTGGCCTTCCGCATACAGCGTGTGCATGGCCAGACTTGTTTTCCCCGATCCGGAAGGCCCCGTCACCACCGTCAGCCGCCCCAGGGGAATGTCCACATCCACATTCTGCAAATTATGCTCACGGGCGCCGCGGATGCGGATGCGCCCATCCTCACAATGACTCATGGAGAAAGAATATCATCAATTTGGAATCATTCCAAGAGAAGCGCCTGTCATGAATCCGGGTTTCCAGAGGAGTCCGGCCAGGTCCAACCTGCCTATTACGTCATCATCAGCACAAATGGAGGGCCGTGCTTGCATTTCTTCCGGCAACCGCTAGTATTTTTCGATTCTTAGACCGCTGAAAGCGACTCTACCTCGTCAATTTTCAACAAGACAAAGATGATTAAGTGGATTCTAACCAAGATTGTCGGCACCAAAAACCAGCGTGAAGTGCGCCGTCTGCGCCCTATTGTGGAACAAATCGTCTCCATTGAAGAATCATGGAACGGCAAGGGCCAGGAATTCCTGCTTGAGAAAACGAGGGAATGGCAGGGGTACCTCCATCGCTTCCTCCCCATGGATCTGCCCCCCGTGCGCATTGTGGAAGCCGCGCCCAGGGAAGAGCTGGAGGAAATAGCCGCCAAACTGAACGCCCGTTTTGAATCCCTGAAAAGCGAATTCGCTTCCCTCCCTGCGGTGGAAGCCACTCCCGCCTCCATTGAAGAAGGGAAAGCCGCCTGGAACAACATTACGCCCCAGTTTGACAAGCTGCGGGAACGCTACCTGAACCAGATACTGCCGGAGGCCTTCGCCGCCGTCAAACACGGCGCCCGCCTGCTCTGCGGGGAAGAACGCGATATCTGCGGTCAAAAACAGGTTTGGGACATGGTCCACTTTGACGTGCAGCTGCTGGGCGGCATTGCCCTGCACCGCGGCTACATTGCGGAAATGGCCACGGGGGAAGGGAAAACGCTTGTAGCCACCCTCCCCGTTTACCTGAATGCCCTGACCGGCATGGGTGTGCATGTGGTGACCGTGAACGATTATCTGGCGCGCCGCGACTCGGAATGGATGGGCATGCTCTTCCAGTTCCTGGGGCTGACTGTCGGCTGCATCCAGAGCATGATGCCCTCCCAGCTCCGCCGGGAGCAATACGCCTGCGACATCACTTACGGCACCAACGCCGAATTCGGCTTCGACTACCTGCGCGACAACGGCATGGCAACCTCCAAGTCCGAACAGGTGCAGCGCGGGCACTACTTCTCCATTGTGGACGAAGTGGACTCCATCCTTATTGACGAAGCCCGCACCCCCCTCATCATTTCCGGCCCTGCGGTCGTCACCCGGGAACAGCAGTACGATACCCTGCGCCCCGCCATTGAGCGCGTGGTGAAGGCCCAGACGGACCTTTGCAACGAACTGATGGCCCAGGCCCTGAAAGCCCAGGAAGAAGGCCGCACGGAAGAAGTGGGCCGCTGCCTGTTCAAGGTAAAAATGGGCCAGCCCCGCCACCGCGCCTTCCTGCGCGCCATGCAGGATCCCGAGCTGCGCCGCATCGTGGAAAAATATGAACTGACCCTTTACCAGGATACCCGCAAGAAGGAACTCTACAAGCTGAAGGAGGAAATGTTCTTCACCGTGGATGAAAAAACCCACGACGCCGACCTGATGGAAAAAGGCCGGGAAGTCATCTCCCCCGGCCATCCGGAAGATTTCGTGCTGCCGGATCTGGGAACCGCCTTTGCGGAAATGGACGAAGATCCGCGCCTGACGGAAAAAGACAAACTGCGCCGCAAAAATGAACTGACCAAACAGCTTGACGAAACGGGAGCGCGCCTGCACACCACCTCCCAGCTGCTGAAGGCCTACTGCATTTACGAAAAAGACGTGGAATACGTCGTCAAGGAAGGCAAGGTCATCATCATCGACCAGAATACGGGCCGTGAAATGCCGGGACGCCGCTGGAGCGACGGTCTGCACCAGGCGGTGGAAGCCAAGGAAGGCGTGGAAGTGGAGCGGGAAAACCAGACGTACGCGACCATCACCATCCAGAACTACTTCCGCCTGTACAAAAAACTGGCGGGCATGACCGGCACGGCGGAAACGGAAGCCGCGGAATTCCATGATATTTACAAGCTGGACGTTCTTCCCATCCCGACCAACCGCCCCTGCATCCGCAAGGATCAGAATGACCTCATCTTCAAATCCCGTCGTGAAAAATTCAATGCGGTGGTCAACAAAATCCAGGAACTTCACGACAAAGGCCAGCCCATCCTGATCGGCACGGCCAGCGTGGACGCCTCCGAAACGCTCTCCCGCATGCTCAAGAGGGCCAAAATCCCCCATGAAGTTTTGAACGCAAAAAACCACCAGCGCGAAGCGGAAATCGTGGCGCAGGCCGGCAAGCGCGGAGCCGTCACCGTCTCCACCAACATGGCGGGCCGCGGCACGGACATCAAACTGGGCGAAGGCGTAGCCGACCTCGGCGGCCTCTTCGTCCTGGGTACGGAACGCCATGAATCCCGCCGCATTGACCGCCAGCTGCGCGGCCGCTGCTCCCGCCAGGGGGATCCCGGCGCCTCACAGTTCTTCATCTCCTTTGAAGACGACCTGATGCGCAACTTCGGCGCGGCGGAACGCATGACCAAGATGATGGAACGCCTGGGCGTAGCCGACGGTGAAGCGCTGGAACACAGTTTCCTGAACAAATCCGTGGAATCCGCCCAGAAACGGGTGGAACAGCGCAACTACATGTGGCGCAAGCACGTGCTGGACTATGACGACGTAATGAACAAGCAGCGCGAAATCGTTTACGGATACCGGAATGAAGTGCTTTCCACGGAAAACCCGCGCGAAATGATTTACGATATTCTGGAAGAAGTAATTGCCACGCGCGCCCATGAATTCCTGGACCCGGATGCGGAAGGCGTCACCCACCCGGACGAATTGCTCGCCTGGATGAACGCCTCCTTCCCGCTGGGGCTCACGGCAGAGGCCGCCAAGCTGGAAGAACGGCCCATAGACGACACCATTGCCTTCCTCATTGACAAGGTCAAGTCCACTTATGAAGACAAGGCTTCCCGCGAACGCCCGGAATACCTGGACCACATGGAACGCCAGATCATCCTGGGGGCCATTGACAAAATGTGGCAGGAACACCTGTACAACATGGACTCCCTGCGGGAAGGCGTGCGCCTCCGCGCCCAGGGGCAGAAAGATCCCCTGGTGGAATACAAATCGGAAGCTTACGATCTCTTCATCACCCTGATGGAAAGCATCAAGAGCGAAGCCATCAGCAACCTCTTCAAGAGCACCACCAACCTGGATGCCTTTGAGGACTTCCTGGCCAGCCTGCCCCAGTTTGAATCTTCCGACGAAAACCAGGAAGGCGGAACCAGCCTGCCGGAAATCGGCTTTGACGGCATGCCTTCGGACCTGCTCTCCGCCCTGAGGGAACAAGTCTCCCGGGCACGTGAACAACAATCCGCCCGGCAGGCGGAACCGGAACAGGCCCCGGCCGTCATTTCCGACGCCACCACCATTGGGGAAGGTTACAAACCAGCCGTGGCGGAACCCAAACTGGTCATGCCCAAGCGCAAGGTCAGCGTCGTGCTCCGCAAGGAAGAAGCCCCCCAGGCGCCAGCAGAAACGCCGGTTCCCGGAGAAGGGGAAGAAATTGCCGTCACTCTGGACTCCCAGGACTTTGCGGAAACCATGGACAACCGGGATTCCGCGGATACCCGCACATTCTAAAAAAACCGCGCATCACTTACAAGGCCGGGGGAAACGGGAATGTCCGTTTTCCCCGGCCCCAAACTTCCGGTCCGCCTTGGCTACGCTCCCTCCCAACAAATCCGCCAATGTCCGTTCCGTGCTGGAGTATGTTCCGTACTTCAGGGATAAAATCTTTGCCGTGCACGTGGAACGCCCCCTGGTGGATTCCGGGGAATTGGTGGATGCCCTGCTGGACCTGGACGTACTGCAGGAAATAGGCGTCAGGCCCGTTCTGATTGTGGAAGGGGCGGACGCCTCCGCGCTGTACGAACACACGCGCGTCTGTGAAATGCGCTCCGCCCTGGTGGAAGCGCCGTTGAAGGGCGGCCAGCTTGTCCGGGAAAGAGTCCGGGAAATTCTGGGGCGCCACCAAATTCCCGTGGTGGCTTCCGGCCGTTCCGGCTCCTTTGACCCGGAATCCGTCCATATGGCCTTCAGTCTGGGGGCCTCCAAATACATCGCCCTGCTCAATGACCACAAGGTTCCGTCCCTGGACGGACGCCCCATTGCCGCCATTCTGGAATCGGAAGTAGCGGAGCTGGCAGGAAACGTAACCCACCGCGAACTGCTTGACCAGGCAGCGGAAGCCTGCCGGGCGGGAATCCCCCGCGTGCATCTGCTGGACGGAAAAATGCGCGGCGTGCTGGTGGAGGAACTCTTCTCTGAAGAAGGCGTAGGAACCATGGTCCACACGGACTCCTACCGGGAAATACGCCCGCTTAAGGAAGAAGACATTCCGGAACTCCTCTCCATGATCGCCCGTTCCGTAGTGGACTCCAAATTGGTCAACCGGAACTATGAAGACATTGCCGCCAGAATGGACAGTTACTACGTGCTGACCCTGGACGACAGCATCGTGGGCTGCGTTGCCGTTTATCCCTACCCGGAGCACCATAGCGCAGAACTGGGCTGCCTGTACATCAAGCACCGCCATGAAGGCCGCGGCTATGGCCGCGCACTATGTGAATTTGCCAAAAGAAAAGCGGAGGAAATGGGAATGGAATTCATCTTTGCCCTCTCCCAAAGCGCCGTCCATTACTTCCGGGACCGCATGCATTACGCGGAATTTTCCCGCGACAGCCTTCCTCCGGAACGCCTGCGCACTCTGGAACTCAGCGGGCGCAAATCCGGGGTTTTCGGGTTAAGGCTGAAATAGTTTTCTATTTACCTATCTGCCCCATTCCTGCTTATGGGCGGAATTCCCTGCACCAAATGGACGGGTAGCTATTCCCGTCTCTCGTTAAAGGGTATATAGTAAATTCGGGAAAGGTCTTCCATTTTTCTTTTCCTCCTGAAATTTTCTGCCCGCCGAAAAAAATATCATCAACAATAATTTGATAATAAAAATCTTATAAAATAACCACATAACTAAAAAAATTATACAAATTTTAATCCACAGCTAAAATAAAACATTGAAAACCAACATTTAACACATATCAAAAATTGTTTACTGACATTCCACACAACATGTTGATTTTTGTAAAATTTAACTTTTATATATAAAAAATAAACCAACAATAAAAAACAAAAAACACAAATATTCTAGAATAAATTAAAATCCATTATTTTAACATATATATTCATATTGTTTCTATTAACTTTACTATACATTCCATATGAAAAAAACTCTGATTTTATTGGTTATTGGCCTAATGACCAATGCAGGTGTGGAACAAATCACTAACACCGGGCCTCCCCCCTGACAATCAAACGAGCTACCACGGATTCAATTTTACGCTGACCAACATAGATTGGTTGATGCCACCAGCCCCATTTGCGAATCTGGTTCTTTTGGAAAGCCTTGATGCACGAATCCTCATTTAACACCCTTTTCCCAGAAAGTACCTTAACCAGACTAAAGACGTCTATTCGATCTGGGTACACAAGTTGCATCTTCCTTCGTTGATAGGCGGTAAGCTAGCACATTTAGCTGTAAACCAAGGAATCCCACGCCCCGATGACAACAACAGACACATATTCTATGTCCACTAGAATTTCACCTCTGGGACTCCTGTCACCCCGATAATCCTCACGACCTCATCGACGCTAACCTGAACATATTTTTCATCCACCGTCTTGCTGAAAATGTTCTCCTGCGTTCGATGTTGCCCCATCTCCAGTTTTCCCAAGGCAATAAATCCTCTAACATAATAATTTTCATCCTTCTTGCTTATATTGGTCATAATGCTGTTGTGGAAATGTTCAGCTTGGAGATCGCCTATTAAGAACGCGTTAGCCCGTGCGAAGAAATGATCTTCTTATCCGTACTTTTTATCTCTTATATTCAGGGTTCCTTTTCTCATTTTCTCTACTCTGTTCAGGCGGTCTCTGTGAAAAAAACTTTTCATTTGCTATCTCACTTATACCTCTACACGAAGAGGATTTCCTCTGATTTACTCGTCGGAGCCTAATTTTTTGATTACTATCTAATTACTTTTGAATTAGCTTTCTATGACAGGCATTCCGCAGGTCTCGTGATGATAAAAAGAAAAAAATACTTATCATTTACATAGAATAGGTTCATATTCGCATAAGGATAATCGCCTTTATTCAATTTTTTCGATGCTGATTTACTATTGGAATAAACTCTTTTCTGAAAAATGGACAGAACAAAAAACACTAACTTTTTATCTGTTAGTGTTTTTGAGCTTGATTATTTTACTGTTACTCTTGTCTCTTGCATAGAAAGAAGTGAAGATTTAATTTTATCGAAGTAATTATCAATTCCAAAACTACTTAAAACTGTATGTTCAAAATCTAGTCGAACATCATCATGCAGTTCTTCTGATACTTTCAAAATTTTTCTTTTCTTGAGTTTTTCAAACGCTTTAATAATCTTACTTCTATCTTCTTTAGACACAAATTTCGGATTTAACATATAGCAATTTGAAATACTATCTTTGTTTACATCCAAAACGCCTGATCCACGACCAAATCCAGATGCTTCAATATAGAACATTGTAAACATAGAGTTTAGCAGAGCATGGTTTAATTCTTCATCAGAATAAGCTGCCTTATGCGTTAAGCCTATCAATCTTTGGTTGACAAACGACGGTATTTCAAATTTCGCAAAGAAAAACCGTTGGTCAGGATTCATCATTGTGAATACCTCTGCAATCTCATTGTCTTGCAATTCATACCACTCCATCCCTTTCTTTTTCAAGACGGTGGTAAGAGGTTTACCAACATTATTTTTTTGACCTGAGAACTTCTCAATCCAGTTCAACGCTCCAGAATGACCACGCTTTTTCAATTCTTCTATCGATAAGCTACAACAAAACGCATCTCTATCAGCAATAGCAACAAGCTCAGTCACATTTTTTGCATTGATTAGAACCCTTTTGAGATATTGCTGTTCTATTTTATGTTCTCCGCTCTTCGGATAAAACAATGGATCCCAACCTCTACGGCTTCCTCTAAAAACATGATAAACTTTATTGATAGGAATGATTTTATCTTTTACTTCAAGTAACCAATTCACATCATGGAATAACGCATTGTAACACACATTCAACCTCAAAATATCCTCGATCTGTGATTGTGAATATTTAGATAATCTCGAAATGCCACGATTTATTTCTGATGATAATAAAGCTGAATTTACCAGAGTGTTCTCTGCATCGGAATTCTCAGCAAGTTGCTCTAAAGAAAGTTTCCAGAGCCAAAATTCCGTATCAGATCTATCATTGTTTGCCTTTTTCTCCAAAATAATAATCGTAGTAACCACATCAACATTTTTAAACCAACGCCCTTTTCCACTGATATGAACTTGTCTCATATTGTATTTTTGCTTCAACACCTCAACAAACTTTATGCCTGATTTAGTGCCAAGCCATGAATTGGAAACAATAATTCCTAACATTCCACCGGGCTTGATGACATCTGCAATCTTAGTCGCTATATAACAATATAAATCAGACCTTCCATCCAAATTATCCGCTAAAGGCATCTTAGAAATCTCGGCCCTGTCATCGTCAGGAATGATTTCAAAGGGAACAAAAGGCAAATTAGAAACTACTGCACCAAAATTAGGGAGCGACAAAGTCATGATATCTCCCATTTCTGGATTTATTATCTTAATTTTTTCTCCAACATTCAAATTCAATGCATTATGCTGAAATAATCTATTCGCAATATTGATAGTATCAGAACCCGTCATACTGATATTTGCCACTTGCAAAGGGTAGTTATTTTTATCGCACGCCCAAACGGTTTCAACAGCATCTTTCGCTGTCATTTGAGACTTCTTAATTTGGATCGCTTCTTTGGGGATTGTGCCTGTACCACAACAGCAATCAAGTATCATATCAGACCAATCTCTAACAGTCAGTCGCACCAACAACTTAGCTAACTCGGTTGGTGTTGTGTACTGTCCATTTATAGCTCGTTTGCTTGTAGCAACAGAACCCTCCAATATATTTTGAAGTGCTTCTTGATTAAAATGCTCTACACCATTGATACGCAAAAAATTTGAAAACTCAATAAAATCTTGCCATGACAAATCAGGCAAAAATTCATTATATTGGACAGCCGAAAACACATTATAAAAATCACATCTTTCAGTAATCTTTTTAAAAATCGTATTTGCTTCGTTAGGTGTCTTATGGTAATTGATTTCATCAACCATCATTGCTCCGTTTTGCCTATACTTTATTATGTGGGCAAAAATAATTCTATTTGCCCAATTAAGAATAACTGTTTTTGCATAAGCTTTGTACTTGTCAGATTCATCTTGTGCATACTCTGATTTAACACCTAACCACCAATTATCAATATAGGCATCCATAACGGAGTCCCTGATAGCATTTGTTCTCAAACTATTTGCAACAACTTCCTTGTTTCTTTGAATGAGTGTTGTAATTGTGGATTCTGATATAATCTGCCCAAGTGGAGCATTACGGAATTGACCAGAAACAAAATATCCATTTACTTCTGTGATAATTTCTTCAAGTAGCTTTTCCCAATCAAAACGATAGATGTCAACATCTTGTCTTGTATGGATATGGTTTGTTGCGTCCCATTGTTTTAGCTTTGTGAACGAATTTCCATCTTCACGAACATATAAAACAGCGTATGTGAAATTCCATATTAAGCAACTATTCAAATTCAATGCAATCGCTTTTCGCTGTGCATCTTTTATGAATGTTTCATCCTCGATAGGAACATCTGGCATTTTAAGTTCCCAACCTTGAAGAATAACACTCTGCTCATCATCACCATAGAGCACGACATCAGGAAACATAGTATTTCCTCTACCAATAGAGATTGTGTTTTCTCCACCTGCTTTTTTGATTACGAGGTCATTCTTCTTAGCAATCAAATTAATTTTTGTGATTAAATCTATTGCCCAACTTCGCTCATTGCGACGAATTATTGTTGCCATAACTTCCCTATTTTTCTTCAAATTTTTTGATAATATTTGTTACAACAATATGCTGTCTTAATTTTTTATCTATACTTTTCCAAGTCAAAAACAAACGCCTTTTAGCAATATCAATGTAGTTTATTTCATCTTTCTTAAACAATGCTACATCCTCGTTTTTTTCAATTCCGATAAAATTGCGTCCTTCCATCAATGCGGCAACCAAAAACGAACCACTACCAAAAGTATTATCCAAAATTACATCTCCGGGATTTGAATATGTGCGTACAAAGTATCTTCCCAATTCAATAGGTTTCTGTGTAGGATGAACAACCTCTCCCTCACTCTCAGCAGTTTTTACATAAATAATATCCGTCGGATAACGCTCCCCATCACTTGATACATGAATAGGCTGAAAATCACCATAACTACCACTCAGCTGTTTTTTTCTAACACCTTTATCGTAAGGTTCACCTTGTGTCATTTGGGGATGATATACAGGTTGTTTTTTATAAAACACACATACATCTTCGTGTTTTCTCAAAGGTTGTTTTTTTGCATTTAAGAAATTTGTCGGCTTTGATTTCTCCCACACCCACTTATACTTATAATATTTAGGTTGGCTAAGAATTAACTTAGCAGTAAACAAGCCTTGTGAGGTAAGTACAATTGCACCATTCGGTTTGATAATACGCAAATACTGTTCCCACAACATATCAAGCGGAATATAACTATCCCATTGATTTTGTGTAATTCCGTATGGTAAATCGCATAAAATCATATCTATCGATTCATCAGGAATACGCTTCATACACTCCAGACAATCTTCCTCAAATAAATTATTGAGCATTGGATAAATTAAAGAATTATTATCTATCATTTCGATTCTCTCTCTCGTGAGAAGTTTATATCTCTTTGTAATTTTCCAGTTAAAACAATAGATCTAAACCCATTGTTTTGATCACAAACACACCCTAAAATATACAGATTATTGCTCGGTCTGATTACTCTGAAAACCATGCTGTTTAATGAACCCACTTGCTTTCTGTGTTCTTCACTAAAAGGGGAAAGCAGACGGATAGATGGTCTTACCTTATCAAGGTATAAGTCATAGTATCCTTGATAGCAACCTTTTCTAGTCGGATGTTTTTTGCTATATTTTGTAAATCTACGCTTCAAATCTGCATCGTGGGTGCAGATACTTGCTGTGTTCTCTGCTTGGTTGTAAAGGATGATGGTTTCCTGCTCATACTTCGTCAGCTTCATAACCGTTCCCCTCCACTTCGATAGTGTTTGTGGAGAAATATTTTGAGGTTCGTTTTACCGTGTGGGATATACACGACGGAATGACAACCCGCCACGGTTTTCCAAGGCGGAAAGGGCCGGGACTCGGCTTCCAATTGTCAATCAAGCTATGCATCATTGTGCATGCTTTTTTGACCATATGATACCCTTTTTCACTGTTTTCCAACATGATGTACATATATGCCCTAGAAATGATAAGCCCCTTAAACCGTTGGATTTAAGGGGCTTTGAAGATGGTAGCAGGGAGGTGATTTGAACACCCGACCAAAGGCTTATGAGTCCTCTGCTCTACCACTGAGCTACCCTGCCGTTAAGTGGTTGATGCCGTAAGGCGGGGAAATATTTAACCCGGATCGGAAAGAATGTCCAGATTTTTTTATGGATCAGGAGCATTTTATCACGGCAACCCGCCTTCCCCTCCAGGGAAATCATTACGGATGAAGCATTTTTCACTCAACCGTTTCATACAGCCTGTGTCCCATGCCGTTTCCTGCATGCGGGCATTTACGGCACAGGACATTATGATGCCTTCTGTCCCATGCCATTGCCGCAGCAGGACAGGAAATAGAGGCCCATAAAGATTTTCGGATCCACCACTTTTCCCTGTCCCATCTGCTCCATCAGCCAGTCATGCACCTGAGGAAGAGGAATGCGGTGCACAGTAATATTTTCGTGGGCCACACCGCCTCCTGCCGATATTCGATGCAGGTCTTCCGCCAGATAGAAGGATACCATTTCCGTAGTCAATCCTGGGGAAGAAGGCCCCGCAAAAAGATACGTCCAGGAGTCCGCCCGGTATCCGGTTTCCTCTTCAAGTTCACGCCGGGCGGATTGCAGCGTGCTTTCCTCCCCTTCATCCCCGGAAATGCCCGCAGGCAGCCCTACGGTCCGGGCATGCAGGGGAACGCGGTATTCTTCCACCAGCAACAGTTCTCCTTCTTTCGTCACGGCCACGATCATGACAGCTCCGCTGGCATTAACCCGGCGCACGTATTCCCACCTCCCCTCTTTCAGAAGTTCCAGAAATTTCCCCCGGCAGAGAGACAGGCATGCTTCCCCTGGCTGTTCCATTTGTTCCATGATGCAGCCACGTTAGGTTTCCGGACGGCCGTTGTCAACCATGCGGACCGCCTCCCTCCTGCATCTTCCCGGACAGTTCCGTTCCGGTCCCTGTAAGTGGTTGATTTCCGGCGGCGTAATCATGCACTTTTCGTCACCCAGGCCAGTAACAAAACAACAACACATTGATGATGAGCAATTAACAATGTCATACAGAAAATATACTCAGGAGGACTAAATTATCGGAGGAAGCAAGAACAAAATATTTTTTCATGTGGAACCCCCGTGGAACGTAGAGCCGCAGAACGATGACTCGCGCTGTTTCAAAAAGATATTTTTTCCTCAGACGCAAATCAGTAATTTGGCGCTCCCGTCAACCGGGGTGTTGAGCTGAAAGCGGATGAGTTCGCCTTCTCCACCCCGATGGACGCCACGAGCTGTCACGGCTGCGGATGAACCTGATCCGGTTCCATCCGCGGGCGGCCTCGTAGCGGGACGGAACGCCTTACGGCTATTTCTAACCAGCAACATCTTTTATTTCCAATAACAATGACGCCGCCATCAGAACTGTCAGCCACCTGGTCCAAAATCACGGGAGCCTTGCAAACAATCATGTCCCCGGAGGTTTATGGATTGTGGTTTCCCAAGTTTTCCCTGCTGGAGGATTCAGGGAAGGCGCTGACGCTGGTATGCGACGATCCTATGGCCGCCCTCTGGGTGGAAAACAGCTATACGCCGGAGCTGAAGCAGGCCGCCATGCTGGCTCTGGGCACGGAACGCCAGATCAAGTTCGTCTGCACGGATGAAGTGGCTTCCATGCCCGCTGCAGAAGGCCAGCCGCAAAAAGCTTCTTCCCGGGCCAAAACGCCGCAGGCGGCGGATTCCCCGGCCGCACCGGTCAAAAAACAGCGTACACCGGCCGCCAGGGCATGCCTGAATGACTTATATACGTTCGATTCGTTCGTGGTGTATGAGGACAGCCGTTTTGCGTACCAGGCCGGACTGTCCGTCGCCCAGTCGGAACGGGCCCTGTTCAATCCACTTTTCCTGTACGGGAAATCCGGCGTTGGCAAAACCCATCTGCTCCAGGCCATTGGCCATGAGGTGCTCCATCAGGATTCATCCACAAATGTGGTGTACGTCACGGGCGAACAGTTCGCCAATGAATTTATTGACGCTTCCCGAACCCAGAACGGACAAAGCTTCACCAAACTGCGCCGCAAGTACCGCAAGGCAGACGTCCTGCTGGTGGACGACGTGCAATTTATCTCCGGCAAGGAAAAAACGGTGGAAGAATTCCTGCATACGTTTGACGAACTGTTCCATGCCCACAAAACCATCGTGATTTGCGCGGATGCCGCCGCATGCGATATTTCCAATCTGGACCCCCGGCTGGCGGCGCGCCTGGAATCAGGCCTTACGGTAGAATTGAACCTTCCAGACGACAATGCACGGCTGGAGATCCTGCGCAGCAAGCGCGACCGGGCCGGCATGAACGTATCCGACGAAATTCTGGAGTTTCTGGCAAGCCGCATCCAGAAGAGCGTGCGCCGGCTGGAAGGAGCACTGCTCCGTGTAGCCACCTTTACTTCCCTGTCAGGAGACATGCCTGACATCGCCAAAATTGAGCAGCTTTTACGTGACATCCTGCGGGAAGAAACAAGCCGCATCCTGACCGTGGATTCCATCCAGAAGCGCGTGGCGGATTTTTACGAACTCAAGGTCAGCGACCTGACCGGCAAGCGCCGCCCCAACAGCATCGCCTTTCCGCGCCAGATCGCCATGTACTTGAGCCGCCGTCTGACGGAACGCTCCCTGAAAGATATCGGCCAGGCGTTCGGCGGCCGGGATCACGGCACCGTCATCCATGCGAACAAGCTGGTCGCCTCCCGTATGGAAGAGGATGTGCGCGTGAGGGATATCGTCCAGAGGCTGGAAGAGGAGTTGAGGGATTGATTTTCCTTCCCTCCAGCCCTGCTGGAAAAGCATGGTCCCGTTGAATGCCCCTGGCTTTTCAAGCGGAAGAAGCGCTTCCGCGGCGCAGGGGAGAATAAGCTTGAGGCGAAAGCGGTTTGGATTAGAATCACCCTGTTCCCATTGATTCCATGATCCACGCCGACCAGCTTTCCAAAGAGTTTGGCCGCTTTCAAGCGGTAAAGAATGCCTCCTTCCAGATTGAAAAGGGGGAAATCGCAGGGTTCCTGGGGCCGAACGGCGCAGGCAAGACCACGACTTTGCGCATGCTGACCGGCTATCTGCCCCCCACTTCCGGCACAGCCACGATTGCCGGGTTCGACATTGTGAAAAATCCCTTGGAGGCTCGCAAACATCTGGGCTACCTGCCGGAACACGTGCCCCTTTACGACGACCAGCGCGTCACGGAATACCTGAAATTCCGCGCCAGGCTTAAAGGCATCTCTTCCAGGCAGATCTGGCCTGCCGTCTCCAAGGTTGTAGAACAATGCGGCCTGGATCCCGTGCGCCGCAAGATGATCCGCACCCTTTCCAAAGGCTACCGCCAGCGCGTAGGCCTGGCGGACGCCCTGCTGGGGGAACCGGACCTGCTGATCCTTGACGAACCTACCAACGGTCTTGACCCCAACCAGATACGCCAGATACGCGAACTGATCAAAGGTCTGGCGGCCAACCATACCATTATTCTTTCCACCCACATTCTCAGTGAGGTGGAAATGATTTGCAACAAGGTCATCATCATTGACCAGGGAACTATCAAAGCAGCGGATACCCCCTCCAACCTGACGGCCAATCTACGGGCAGCCGGCAAGATTACTCTGGAATTCCGGGGAGACCTGGCCCTGATTACGCGGAAACTGGAAAACCTGGAACATGTGAAGAAGGTCATCCATGAAGGAACGGACGCCGACGGCTGGCATACGCTGACCGTACGCGCGGAGGCCGGGACGGATACCCGTGAAAAGGCTGCGCGCCTCCTTGCGGAACAGGGCTGCCCCCTGCGCCATATTTACCGCCACACCCCCACGCTGGAAGAAGTGTTCGTGGAAATGACCCGTAAAGATTAACCCCCCCCTTTTTCCATCCCCGCCCATCCACCACCGCCCATTTCCCTTTTCTCCCCATGTCTCCAGTACTTACCATTTTCAGAAAAGAACTCAGAAGCTACGTAATGACTCCGTACGGATGGGTTATCCTGGCTTTCGTCATGGCCCTTCAGAGCGTCTCCCTGTCCGGCACGCTGAAGGCTTTTCAACTGGCCCCGCAGAAGGAAGGCATCCTGTTCTTCATCCTGCATTCTCCCATGTTCTGGTTTTACTTCCTGTTCATCTTCCCTCTGCTCACCATGCGTTCCCTGGCGGAGGAGGAAAAGACGGGAACGCTGGAATCCCTGCTCACCACGCCCATCAAGACATGGCAGGTGGTTCTGGGAAAATATTTCTCCGCATACGCCTTTTACATCATCCTGTGGCTGCCCATGCTTCTCTATCCCATCCTGGCGGACTGGTCCAACCTGATTGTGCAGTGGATTTACGGATATGACGCGGGCATGGTTCTGCCTTACCGCCTGGCGGACTGGGCCGGGGCATACGCCATTCTGCTGCTGGTCGGCGCCTGGTTCACAGCCATCGGCATTTTCGCCTCCTCCATGACGGGCAGCCAGATTATTTCCGGCATCATCACCATCGGCCTGCTGGTCCTGATTTTCTTCATGGGTCTGATTCCCGTGGTGTGGGGGGAATTCCCCGCAGCGGGGATTTTCCACTACATGTCCTGCTCGGAACATCTGGACCGCTTTTCCGCCGGGCTGGTTGACACGCGCCCCGTCGTGTTTTACCTGACCATGACAGTCCTGACGCTGGCCGTCACCATCCGCATCATTGACCACCGCCGCTGGAAACACTGACTCATCCCTCCTTCACCACTTTTCATTTTTATCTATGAGCGAAACACCAGACACCCCCGCCGCGGCTACGGAAGCCTCCCATCCCGCCGCCCGCAAGGTCAAACGCCCCTGGATGACCTGGATCAAGCTTTTCCTGCTGTTCCTTATCGTCGTATGCCTGAATTACGTAGGCTGCCACGAGTATTACCGCCGGGACCTGACGGAAGACCAGCGTTATGAAATTTCCCGTCAGAGCATCAACATGCTCCAGTCCCCGGAAATCCAGAAGCGCAAAACCCCCGTCAAAATCACGTTCGCTTTCCTGCGCACCACGCAGAACTACACCCGCATGCGTTCTCTGCTTGAGGAGTACGAACGTTATTCCAACGGCAAGGTGAAGGTGGAGTATGTGGATCCCCTCCGCCAGCCGAACAAGGCCCGTGAAATCTCCAATATCTACGGAATTGAATTCAAGAAGAACCTGGTCATCATTGATGCCCGGGAAGATACGGAAAAAGCGCTCAAGACGTTTGAAGGCACCCAGGCGGACGCCGCCCACGTGCGCATCCTGCCCGGAGACGCCTTCGTAGTATACGCACCCGGGCCGGACGGCAAAAGCATGAAGGCAGTGGCGCTCCAGATTGAAGACATGATGACTGCCGGCATTTACGGAGCGGCCAACGGCGAACCTCGTAAAATTTATATCGCGGCGGATAAGAGCAACTTCAACGAGTCCCTGAGCAACAACCAGGAAGAAAGCATTTTCACGACGCTGGGCAAAATCTGCCGTTCCGTCAACCTGCAGCTTGTTCCCATCCGCATGAGCGGTCTGGAAGAAATTCCGGAAGACGCCGCAGGATTCATGATTATCGGTTCCAAATATGATCTGTCCCCGCAGGAGGCGGAAGTGCTCCAGCGGTACTGGGCGCGCCCGAACGCCGCCATTCTGATCATGCTGGAACCCCAGAATGACACTCCCAAACAGCTTTACCGCTTTCTCCGCGAACAGGGGCTACGGCCCCAGAATGACCGCGTGATGCTCCGCAACAGGGGCAACCGTTCCGTTTTTGAAATTAACTCCATTTTCGCCCCCTCCCTGAATTGCACCCGTGAATTCTGGAATTCCAGCACCGGACTGGAAGGGGAGAGCATCTCCCTCATTCTGGATTCCGACAATGCGGCCATGGAACAGAAGCGCATTACGCCATACCCCCTCTTGGTCACAACGGAGGATTATTACGGAGAAACCAAATACAACCAGTTCCCTGCCCAGTTCGACGCAAGGGAAGATAATCCGGGCCCTCTGATGATCGGCGCGGCCCTCATCCGGGGGAATGCCGGGGACGTGAACCAGAACAAGACTACCGGGCGCCTGGTTCTGCTTGGCAATACGGACCTGCTCCAGCCCCGGCAAATCAAACCGGAACAGAGGGATTTCATGCGTACGCTGATCGGCTGGATGACGGACCGTGAAGAATTGCGCGGCCTCGGCTCCCGCCATGACCTGACCGTCAAGCTGAATCTGGACCGCAACGCCCTGGGCGTTTTGGAACTCCTGACGAATATCGGACTCCCCCTGCTGGCGCTGCTGATCGCCCTGATTATCTGGAACACGCGCCGTCATTAACTCCACCCACGCCCATTACCGGAAGCACATGCGCACATTCCGTTTTATTCTTCTCATCCTCATCACCCTCGCTTCTGTCGGAGCAGCGGTGCTCCTTATGATTGACGGCAATCTGTCCCGCATCATCGGGCGCACCGCTTTCAGTTCCGGAGAACGGCTTTTCCCGTACACCCGGGAAGAAATGAACGAGGTTTCCTGGATGCGCATCAATTGCGTGGGAGATGTCGCGGAATTCCGCCGCAAACCCAACGGCGTCTGGTGGTGCGAAAAGCCCTGGAACGACCGTATGGATCCTCGCGCGGCGGCGGCCATTCTCCAGTACACGTACTCCACCAGCATCGTGGACGCATTGCCCCTGCACAAGATTGATTCCGCATCCCTGAAGGAATTCGGCGTGAAAACCACTCCCGTTACCATCACTCTCAAGGAAATGAGCGACGACGGAAAGCGTTCCTCCACTGTGGCGCGCTATACGCTGGGTTCCCCGGCGCCCTGGCTGGTGGACGATCCGGAGAACAAGACCACGGATGACACCACCTATATGCAGACGGATTTTTACGGCCGGGACACCCGCATTCTGGTGGGCACCGGCAACATCCTCCCTCTGTTCAAATCCGGCATCCGCCAGCTTCGGGACCACCGTCCCCTGCTCCTGCATCCGGCCATGCCCGCCTCCATTGAAATCAACAACCGGGGCCAGCGCATCGCCCTGGAGCGCAAGACTCCTAGCTCCCCCTGGAAAATCACGTATCCCCTCTCCCTGGATACGGACCCGGCCATGATGGATGTGCTGCTGGGCACGCTCCAGAAGCTGACCGCCGTGCGCGTGTACAACCCGGAGGAAACGAGCGTGCCGGATATGACGGATGATCAAATCACCTCCGTCTCCATCAGGAATTTCACAGGCCGCCTTTCAGGGGACGGCAAATCCCAGCAAATGGAGGAACAGCCCGTCACGCTCCGGATTTATCCTCCCTCGGACAACGGAAGCCTGTCCGAACTGGTCAAAGCCACCGTTTCCGACCGTAAGGCCGTCTTTGAATTGGCGCAAACGACGGAAACCAACAAGGAAGTTCCCGGCATACGCAATATTCCGCTGGATCTGGACCTTCTGCGTTCCAAGCAATTGACGGACATCGGGGATTACAAGATTACCGGCCTTTCCATCCGTAAAAGTTTTCAGGATTATCCTACCATCGCCCGCTTCATTCAGGGGGATGAGAAAAAAGGCATCAAGCCCACCTGGCTGTACACGGCAGAGGGCGCCCGTTACCAGGAAGCTAATCCGGAGCATCTCATTTCCCTGCTGAAAACCGTTAAACAGGGAAAAGTGGCCGGCTTCGCTTCGGACAAAGTTACGGACCTTTCCGTGTACGGGCTGGATAATCCCAGAATGACGCTCACCATGTCCCTTCTGCCCAAGCCCGGTGAAGAGCCACGCCCCCCCGTGACGGTGTTTTTCTCCAAGGGTGCGGACGGTTCCTGGTATGCCCGCCAGGCCGGAAAACCCACCGTCGCCATACTGGACAACGCCTACATGAAGGATTTGCTGACGGATGCACTGGCCTGGAAAAAAAAGAGGCTTTTTTCCTTCAGCAGGTTTGACCTCAGAGAAATGCACCTGGAACGCATCGGTTCCGGAGGCCCCCTGGTTCTGAAATTCGACCGTCTGGACGATTCTTGGACAGCCTCCAAAGACGGGAAGGATGAAACCTTGAATATCAACCCGAACCGCGCCAACCGCTATCTGGATGAACTGGAAAAAATGGAGGTGAGCACCTGGCTCCCCTATACGGACGCCACAGCGCATGAAGCCCTGAAAAATCCCGTTTTCCGCCTGAAACTCATCCTCCAGTCTTACAAGGAGGCGGCCCCCGTGCAGTCCCAATCCGGTTCCAGCGACATTACCTTTGCCCCGGAACCGGAAACGGAGGACAAAGTCATCACGCTGGAAATCGCCCCGGCGGGAGAGGCCGGATACAGCAGATTTTATTACGGCAGAGTAAATACAACCCCGAATTATTTTATCCTGAACATGGACGCCGTACGTCTGCTCGGCGCCAGCCTTTCGGAAGACAACTAACCACTCCTCCCGCATGAGCAAGATTGAGTTGCACACCGCCATCTCCTTTCTGGACGGAATCCTCTCCGTGAATTCCATTCCGGACGCCCCCCGCGCCCTGAACGGCCTTCAACTGGAAAACGGGGGCACCGTTTCCAAGGTGGCCGCCGCCGTGGACGGCTCAGAAAAGGCCATTCATGCGGCCTTGGAAACAGGTGCGGACCTGCTCCTTCTTCACCACGGCATTTTCTGGCAGCCCATGCAGCCCATTACCGGCATCGCCTACCGGAAGCTGAAAGCCGCCATGGACGGGAACCTGGCGATTTACGCCGCCCACCTTCCTCTGGACGTCCACCCCGCATACGGCAACAATGCCCTGCTGGCGAAGGCCTGCGTCCTCCGGCCATGTTCCCATGATGGGCTGGACTACCACGGCGTTTCCCTCGGTACGCACGGAGAATTTCCAGGTACATGCGCGGAATTGGAGCAAAAACTGGAAACCGTCCTCGGCGCGCCCGTGCAGGCCTTCTGGAAAGATTCCCCGGAGGCTCCGGCCGGAGATGTCTTCATCTGTACCGGAGGCGCGGGAGACGATCTTGCCCAGGCAGCGGCCCTCGGCTGCCGCACCTACGTGACCGGGGAAGGCTCCCACTGGAACATCCCCCTGGCCCAGGAACTGGGCGTCAATCTGGTCTTCGGCGGCCACTACTTTACGGAGACGTTCGGCGTAAAGGCCCTGGGGCTTCTTCTCAAGGATGTCTACGGGCTGGATTATACCTTTATTGACCTGCCGCCCTCCGCCTACAGCCATTGACCAAACGCCACGGAACATGAATCTGACTACGGACGACGCCGACGGGAAAATCCGCCTGGATCAATACCTTGCCGCCCACCTTCCGGAGCTTTCCCGCTCCAGGATCCAGAGCCTGATCAAAAGCGGGGACGTGTTGGTCAACGGCTCTCCCGCCAAGCCTAAAAACCCCGTCTCCCGCGGTGATTCCATCACCGTCCGCATTCCGGAACCGGAACCGGCGGAAGCCCAGCCTCAGGATATCCCCCTGGACATCCTGTATGAAGATGAAGACGTGGTAGTCATCAACAAGGAAAGCGGCATGGTCGTGCATCCCGCGGCCGGCAACCCGGACGGCACCATCGTAAACGCCCTGCTCCACCACTGCGGGGACCTCTCCGGCATCGGCGGAGTGGAACGCCCGGGCATCGTCCACCGCCTGGACAAGGACACCTCCGGCTGCCTGGTCATCGCAAAAAATGACGGCGCCCACCAGTCCCTGACGGCGCAGTTCGCGGCCCGAAGCACGGAAAAGCGTTATCTGGCCGTCATCCAGGGTATTCCTTCCCAAAGTTCCGGCACGATCTTCACCCATATCGGCCGCCATCCCGTCAATCGCCTGAAAATGGCAGTAGTCAATCCCGGTTCCGGGAAAGCCGCCATTACGGACTACGATTTGCTCTGCGCAGACCCGTCCACGGACTCCTCCCTGGTTCTGTGCACGCTGCACACGGGCAGAACCCACCAGATACGCGTGCACATGCTCCATCTGGGCCATCCGCTCATCGGGGATCCCATTTACGCCAAACCCGCCCGGCAAAAGGCAAAACCCGGCAGGCTCATGCTCCACGCGTGGCGGCTGGGCTTCGACCACCCGCGCACGGGAAAGCGCATGGATTTCGAAGCGCCCGTCCCGCCGGAATACACGCCGTGGCTCCAGCTCTTCCCCAACGGGCTTTACGGGGCCATCCCGGAGCCGCGCCCGGTACAGGAAGACGGGGGACGGAACTAAACCTCCCCGCCATTTCCCGGCAACGGAAGCCGCTTCAACGGACAGAATACGGGAAAGCGCCATATTCAAATCCCAGAGCCGGCCCGGCCTTCGTCAGCAATCCGCCGTCATCCGGCCCCCCCCTCCTTGCGGACAAAGATGCGGCAACAGACCCGCCGTTCACCTTCTTACGCCCCCTTTCCGGCAGGAGCGTCCACGGTCACAGTCAGCCGGGAACAATACTCTTTTCATCAATCAAGGAGAAATGAACCTGCCCGGCATCTTCCGCGCATGCAAGAAGAATCCGCGGCGGAGACCTCCCCTTTAATCTTGATTTGCCCCCCCGGAACCGCTACCCTGACACGGCTTTAACCACACAGCTTTCACAGAGACATGGAGACCACGCACCACGGGGAGGACGCCTCTCCGGACAATCCCCCCAGGCAGCAAAAAAGCGGAAACACGGATGAACAGACCATCGCCATGACAAAGGCGCGTCTGGCCATTGACGAGGTGGACGCCCGGATTGTAGAGCTGTTAAAAAAACGCGCCGAATGGGTGCATGAAGTCGGCCGCATTAAAAAGGAAAAAAATTCCCCTATCTTCGTTCCCGAACGGGAAACGGCCCTGCTCAACAAATTGAACCGCCTGAATGCGGGCGTGCTGCCGGAAGCTTCCCTCCAGGCTATTTACCGTGAAATCATTTCCTGCTCCTTCTTTCTGGAAGGCGGCCTGACCATTGCCTACCTGGGCCCCAAAGGAACCTGGAGCCACCAGGCGGCCCTCAAGCAGTTCGGAAAAAGCTGCGAACTCATTCCGTGCCAGAGCTTCAAGGACGTATTTGACATGGTGGACCGGGGGAAGGCCCAGTACGGCGTAGTTCCCGTGGAAAACTCTTCGGAAGGTTCCGTCACCGCCGTGATGGATCTTTTCGTCACCTCTCCCCTCAAAATCTGCGCCCAAATCAATCTGAACATCCGCAACAGCCTGATGGCGGATATTCCGCGGGAACACATCCGCATCCTGTATTCCCACCCCCAGGTTCTCGGCCAGACGCGGAACTGGATCCAACGGCATTTCCCAAACGCGGAACTCGTGGAAACGTCCTCCACCACGAAAGCCAGCATTCTTGCCAAGGAGAACGCCGCCATGGGCGCGGCATCCCTCGGCTGTCCGCTGGCCGCGGAATTGTTTGGCCTGAACATCCTGGAAGAAGACGTGCAGGACCAGTCCTGCAACACCACCCGTTTTGCCGTCATCGGACGCCAGGAAACGCAGCCCAGCGGCAGGGATCGCACCTCCCTGCTCATCCGCATCCAGCATAAACCCGGCACCCTGGCGGAAGTAGTCAACTGCTTCCAGCGGCACAACAATAACCTGATACGCATTGAATCCCGCCCGTCCAAAGTCATCAACTGGGAATACGTCTTTTACATAGATGCCGCCGGCCACATTCAGGAATCCCCCTTACGGGAAACCCTTCCGGAGCTGGAGCAGCACTGCTCCATGCTGAAGATTCTGGGCAGCTACGCGGATACGGACGTCATTTAAGCAGGTTCAGCCTTCCCCCCAGCCTCACACCATTCTGAACAACCATGAACATAGCCACGATTGCCGCCCTGGCCGTCACTCTGGGACTTCCCGCCCCGGCCCAGCAGTCCGCCACTAAAATCATTACGGAAAACGGACAGCCTGCGCTGGCCCTGGACGAACAGTTCGCAGCCCGGCTGCGCGACGGCGGAATGAAGCAGGGTTCCCCGGCCACCGTTCCCGCGGAATTTTCGGCAGCAGCGCCCGGCCTCCCCCTCCCTGCGGATGCCAACCATGCCGCTGTCAGGGAAACGGCGGGGGAACGCAACCGGCGCATGGAATGGTGGAGGGATGCCAAATTCGGCATGTTCATCCATTACGGCCTGTATTCCGGATTGGCCGGGGAATGGAAAGGCAGGCCCGGAGGTTCCGAATGGATTCAAAAAAACGTGGAAGTGGATACGGATACCTACGCCGCGGAAGCTCTGCCCCTGTTCAAGCCCAGGGAAGGCCTGACGGAAGAATGGGCCCAGCTCGCCCGGGATGCGGGCTGCCAATACGTAGTGCTCACCAGCAAGCACCATGAAGGCTTCGGCCTGTTCGACAGCGCCTTGACGGATTACGACGCCAAAAGCGCCGTGAACCGGGATATCATCCGCGAATATGTGGACTCCTGCCGCAAGCGCGGCCTGAAAGTGGGCCTCTACCACTCCGTCATTGACTGGCATCACCCGTCCTATGACAACACCATCTGCCCGGACCTCTGCTACCCTGCGGGACAGGCGGCAATGCTTAACAGGAAAAACATTCCCCGCGACCACGCCGCCTACCAGAAATACCTGCACGCCCAGGTCCGGGAGCTGATGACCCGTTACGCGCCCATCGACATCATGTGGTGGGATTACTCCCAGGGAGCCATGGAGGGAGCCAAAGGCTGGAAGGCGCCGGAACTGATGGACATGGTGCGCTCCATCAATCCCGGCGTCATCATGAACAACCGCCTGTACGCTTATTCCGGCCTGAACAAAAACCAGGCCGGCACGCTGGACCTGCGCTGCGGGGACTATATTACCCCGGAACGCTTCATCCCCCGGCGCGGATATCCCGGCGTGGACTGGGAATCCTGCATGACGGTAAGCGACAAATGGGGCTACAACCGCTACGACACCAACATCAAATCTCCGGAAACCATCATTGAAAAACTGGTGGAATGCGTTACCAAGGGAGGCAATCTTCTGCTGAACGTCAATCCCATGGCGGACGGCACCATTCCGGAAAAAGTGGCCGCCACCATGCGCGGCGTAGGCCGATGGCTCAACATCAACGGTGAAGCCGTGTACGGAACACGGGCATTCATGCAGCTGGACCAGCCTGCCACCATCAATCGGCAGGGGGATATCTTCGTCTTCCTGATTCCCCCGCCGGACAAGGGGCCGGCCCAGCCGCCCAGTGAAGGAACCATGAAAGAATTGACGGCGGGAGCGGAACACGCCCGCATGCAGCCGCTGGATGCCACCGGCTACGAAAATGACGGGGGAACAGCCGTCACCCTGCCCGCCGGCTATTCCAAAGCATTGCTTCTGGGGGACAACACCGCCCTTCCCGTCGTCAACGGAACGGTCCTGTTCAAGGCTCATGAACATTCCAAAACTCCCTGTTCCGTCATCAAACTGAGCAAATAGCCATTTTCCCCACTCATTTTTCCTATGGAGGAAGACCTTTTTTCCCTGGCAGCCGGCAAACAGCCTTCACAGCAGGCTACAAATGAAACGGCACCCCGGGCCGGGGAGGCGCGGGAAAATGCCAGCACCGACCAACCCGGAAACGCGGAGACCCCCGCTCACCGCCGCATAGGCTATTTGCGTTCCGAACTGCGCCGCCACAACCGTCTGTATTACGAACAGGCGGAACCGGAGATTTCCGACGCGGAATATGACGCCCTGTTCCTGGAGCTGGAAAAATTGGAAAAAGCCCATCCCGAACTGTCGGATCCGGACTCCCCCACGCGCCGCGTAGGCGGCGCCCCTCTCCAGGGCTTCAACCAGATCAGACATGCGGTGCCCATGTTGTCTATTGACGACATTTTTGAGCAGCGGGACGCCCCCGTACCGGATGAAGAACTGGCGGAATTCTACCATAAGCTGTCCAGGGCGCTGCAAACGGAGAACGTGCCCGTCTCCGTGGAGCCCAAAATTGACGGAGTGGCCCTTTCCATCATGTACCGCAACGGGAAGCTGGCTTATGCGGCCACGCGCGGAGACGGAGACGTGGGGGACGACGTAACGGCCAACGTCCGCACCATCCGCAGCGTCCCCCTCACCCTTCCCCCCGGCGCGCCGCCCGTGCTGGAAGTGCGCGGGGAAGTCTTCATGCCCAATGAAGCCTTTGCCAAACTGAACGAAGAACGGGACGCCGACGGGCTCCCCGCATTCGCCAACCCGCGCAACGCCACCGCCGGAACCCTCAAGCAGCTGGATCCCCGGCAGGTGGCCGCCCGGCCGCTGGCCTTCCTGGCCCACGGATTGGGCGCGTATGAAGGCCCGGAACTCAGGGACGCAAAAGACTTCTGGAACATGCTCCGCCATTGCGGCATCCCCTGCAATGAGCCGGTGTATTACACGGACAGCCTGGAATCCACCCGCCAGGCCGTGCGGGATATTGACAGGCTCCGCCATACGCTCCCCTACGGCACGGACGGAGCCGTTATTAAAATCAGCTCCACGGCTACGCGGGAAGCGCTGGGAGCTACGGCTCGCGCGCCCCGCTGGGCGGCGGCGTATAAATTCCCCCCGGAACAGAAGGAAACCACCCTGCTGAATATTGTCGTGCAGGTAGGACGCACCGGGGTGCTGACGCCTGTGGCGGAATTGCAGCCTGTGCTGCTGTCCGGTTCTACGGTAGCGCGGGCCACCCTCCACAACCAGGATGAAATCGACCGGAAGGACGTTCGCATAGGCGATACGGTGCTGGTGGAAAAGGCGGGGGAAATCATCCCGGCCGTTCTGAAAGTGAACCTTTCCAAACGCCCGCAGGACGCCAGGCCCTACAGCATCCTGGAAGCCACGAAAGGTCTGTGCCCCGCCTGCGGCAACCCCATCATGAAGGAAGAAGGGAAAGTAGCCTGGCGCTGCACCAACTTCACCTGCCCAGCGCAGGCCGTCACGGGCATCACCCATTTCTGTTCCCGGTCCGCTCTGGATGTGGAAAGCATCGGCTCTTCCGTGGCGGAAGCGCTGAGAAGCTCCGGACTGGCGTCCTCCGCGCTGGACCTTTTCTCCCTGATGCCGGACCAGCTCGCCAACCTGAACCTGGGCACGCCGGAAGAACCGCGCCGTTACGGGGAGAAGAATGCCCGGAAAGCTCTGGACGCCCTGCAAAACGCGCGCGGGCTTCCTCTGGAGCGCTGGCTCATCGCCTTCGGCATTCCCCTGGTGGGGGAAGTTGTCGCCAAGGCGCTGGCGGACACGCATCCCGACCTGAAGCATGTGGCGGATTCTCCCTACCTCCGGGACATCGTCCGCCTGGATGAACTGGTGGAACAGGCCGCCAAAACCAACCCCAACACCCGCGAAAACAAAAAGGCGGTGAAGGAAGGCGCGCTTTCCGCAGAGGCGGTACAGGAGCGCCACCAGGAACTGATGGAGGAAATCGACCGCCTGACCGCTTCCTATCTGGCAACGGGCTACCTGCGTAAAAATACGGCCAAATTCAGCTATGGCTCCGAAATCGGCGTGGCGGCGGCCAAATCCCTCCGGAGCTTTTTCGCCTCCGCAGCAGGGAACCATACCATGGACGTCCTGCACGGACTGGGCATCAATCCCCAATCCCAATCTTACCGGGCCAGCCTTCTCGAAATCCCGGCGGGCTCCCTGTCCGGCCAAACCTTCGTCATCACAGGAACGCTCAGCCATCCGCGGGATTACTTTGAACAGCTTATCGCCTCCCACGGGGGAAAAGCCACCGGAGCCATCTCCAAATCCACCTCCTGCCTCCTGGCAGGCAGCGGAGGAGGCTCCAAGCGGGACAAGGCCCTCAAACTGGGCGTGCCCGTCATTTCCGAGGAAGACTTCTACAAAATGATCGGAAATTAATTGCCGCAAAACAACGGAAACGGGAAGCAGGAACTGAAACGCACGCATCATGCGCCCGGCTGCCCGTATCTTCGTATTCCCTTCGCTTTTTTCCGTGCGCCGTTTTCTGGAAATTTCATTCCTGAATCCAGCAAAAAAGCTTGCTACGGGTAGCCATCTGTCCCCTAATAAACCGGTATGCTGAACCTGCCCAATGCCATTACCCTGACGCGTATTGCCCTGGTAGTCGTCTTTACGGCAGCAGTCAGCGTCGCGGACCGGTATTCCTGGGGATACCTGGCCGCGCTGGTCACGTTCATTCTGGCTGCCTGCACGGACTGGCTGGACGGCTACCTGGCCCGCCGCCTGAATCAGGTCACCACCTTCGGCAAGCTGATTGACCCCCTGGCGGATAAAATAGCCGTCTCCGCCGCCTTCATTTACCTGACGGGCGAAGGGCTCTGCCCCGCCTGGATTACCATTCTCATCATCAGCAGGGAATTCCTGGTCACCGGACTGCGCCAGATTGCGCAGGATCATGGCGTCATCATCCCTGCGGGAACGTCCGGCAAATGGAAAACCGCCTTCCAGCTGGCCTTCTGCATCGCCTGCCTGCTGGCCCTGACATGGACGCATACGCCGGAATACCTGCCTTCCATCACGGACCGGCTGGCCGCGCTCTGCCTGTGGCACGGTTCCGGCGCTTCCAACTTGCTGTACCAGGTTACACTGTGGGGTTCCGTCATCCTGACCGTTTATTCCGGAGCCGTTTACTGCGCGGGCGCCCGCAAATTCCTGCAGCGTTGAAAATTGCCTTTTCCCCCATCCGTCCAGGAGACAGAGGCAACATTGTTCATTCTCCGGGACATTTCATATACCGGGAGCATGATTTCATTCCGCCGGGTTCCTGTATGAAAGAATGCATGCGGAATCTTCCGCTGTCGCCCTTCCTGCACATGCTGAAGCCTTGGAACGTTCAAGCTGTCCATCCTCTCTTCCGGAAGATGAACGCCTCCACGGCTCTCAAGTCGCCTTACCTGTCCTTGACATTGCGTTCCGCAAAAACATTTAAAGGATCATCATGTTTGCCCGAAGGTTTGGCATTAATATAATGCCCCCTCTTTTCCACGCCATCCCACAGCGTTTCCAAATCCATAAGAAAGCCGTTCCTATCGTATCTCCCCAAAGCAACAGCTATGCTGTATACTGAATTAAAAACAAGCCTGTCATTATTTCTCGGATAAGCAAAAACATCTTTAGACCCCCTGTTTTTGGGAACTGTGGCAAAAAACAGGAATGAGCCTTCTTCGGAATTTCTGATTGTTATTTTTCCATTTTCATCAACCAAAATTTTTAAAGTATAGAAAATTCCTTTCTTCGTATCGTGAGCACATAAATGCAGCCATTCCTCTCTATTCATTCTGTCTATGACGAACCTGCCGTCATCAGATGAATTCACGCAAGCTTCCAACCGGTACAAATAATCGTTGCTGTCTTCCGTATACCAAGCTTTATAGTTTTCAGCATTGCGCTTTTTCTTATTAATCAGAATACCGAATTCCACCATCTTTTCCTTATTTTTTGCATACAGAGTATCTTGCTGTTTAAGTCGGATAAGATCTCCTTCTATGACAAAATTTATTTTCTGATCCACCCATTCCCAACGAGGTTCATTACCATAGGAAGGAGTAAATAAATGTTTTCCCGTAAAAAGATTTACGCGCTCAGAAATTCGTTTTTTCCTACCGTGAACGCTTTTTAAATATTTCATATTGAACAAACCATCTTCCTTAATAAAATCTTTCGGATACCCGAATTCATGTTTTTTCATTTCTTCATAAAGAGCATCAATCAGATTCTGGTAATATTCCACACCTTCTTCTCCATCAAGGCGTTTTTGTTTCGCTTCAGCAAGAAATCCGACAAATGGATGCTCCTTGCCATTCCTGCCGGAATCCGGAAAGCCAGCTTCCCCGCTCCGTTTTTCCTCCCGCGTCAGATGCTCCAATAACCGCTGATCAGCTTCTGAAAGTTTTTCCAGTAAAATGGTTTTTATTTTTCCACCATTTGCAAGTAACCAGATTTTGTTGCCATCTCTTCCCTCATACGCTGCCTTTAATTGATGGCCTGTCACCGCCGTCCAAATCCGGGGTTTGCTCAAATCCATCCCCTCTTCCGGCTGAAGCCCCGCAAAAAGAGGGCTGCCGCAACATACGGACAACACGACAAGAAAAATGCCAATTCCATTCTTTACCTTTGTTTTAAGGGACATAACTAATTCAACATCGTCTATTCAAAGGAAAGTATACGGATGAGGAATCCGCTGATTGGGACATGCGGCCTCTAACATGTCAGCCGGCTCCCTGATGCAGATAAAACCTGTACCGGAACAGGAAAAGAGCCTCTTGGGTATTCCCCCCCTAAATTGTCCGCCAGAAATTAATCAGTCATTCATATTCAGAATTTAGGGTTGACGGCGGATTCCTCACCCGCTTCATCCGGTAATTTATTCATATTCAATTTCTATAAAAAAATCATGACAAGAACTGTTTTTGAAGCGGAGATACGGAACACTAACAGGACAAACGTTTTTATTTTCCTTGACAGGAGATTTTCGCCGTGTTTTGATAAGTTTGTTCCCGCTGAATGGTGTTTGGTTGTTGATTGTTGATAGTCATTTGCGGTTGGCGGAATACGGGCGTCTCCGTATTGATCTTTTCAGTATCGCTCCTGCGGGCTTTTTTGTTCCGTTATTGCCGTGATTCCGTCAGTTCATTGCAGCCGAGGCGCATTCACAGACACATCCACAGACATGGTATCAACTACATTCAGGGAGCTTGGCTTGTCGGCTCCCATTCTCCGCCAACTGGAGAATCTGGAGTACAAGACCCCCACTCCCATCCAGGCAGCCTGCATCCCCCTGTTGCTGCAGAACAAGGACCTGATGGGGCTGGCGCAAACCGGAACCGGAAAAACGGCCGCGTTCGCCCTGCCCCTTATTCAACAGCTTTCAGAACGTTCCGGAAAGCCGCCGGGCCGCCGGGTAAGGGCGCTTATTCTGAGTCCCACCCGGGAACTGGCTGCGCAAATTCATGAAAATATCCGCGCCTACGCCAGAGGGCTGCATCTGTCCACCGCCGTCATTTTCGGAGGCGTGGGGTATGCTTCCCAGTTCAAGGAACTGGCCGGAGGCCTGGATATTCTGGTAGCCACGCCCGGCAGACTGATCGACCATCTGGAACGCCGGACCGTCAGTCTGGACGGCGTGGAAACCCTGATTCTGGATGAGGCGGACCATATGCTGGATATGGGATTCGCCCCGGCCCTGAAAAAAATCGTCTCCAAAATCCCGAGGAAACGCCACACGCAGATGTTTTCCGCCACCATGCCGGACAATATCCGGCAACTGGCCCAGACCCTGCTTCAGAAACCGGAAACGGTGAGAGTCTCCCCTCCCTCCTCCACGGCGGACAGGGTAGAACAGTTCCTTTGCATGGTCGGCTCCCAGTCGGAAAAAAGGCTCCTTACCCTGGAACTGCTGAAACAGCAGGAGCTCCCTGGCCGCACGCTTATCTTTACCCGGACCAGGCATGGAGCAGACCGCCTGGCCTCCTTCCTGTCCGGAAAGGATTATCCGGCTTCCGCCATTCACGGGGACAAAAGCCAGGGCAGGCGCGAACGCATGCTCCGTGAATTCCGTTCCGGGGAAACGCCTGTCCTCGTCGCCACGGACATCGCCGCCCGCGGCATTGACGTAAAAGACGTACGGCTTGTCATCAACTATGATTTGCCGGAAGAACCGGAGGTCTATGTGCACCGCATCGGCCGCACGGCGCGTGCCGGAGCCGCCGGACAAGCCATCGCTCTCTGTTCCCCGGAGGAAATCAGGAAAGCCAGGAACGTGCACAAGCTGTTGGAACGCCTCCTTCCCGTGCACGCTTCCAGCGGCTCCGTCCCGGCTGAATTGCGCGCGGTCCCAGAAGCGCGCAGGAAAAGTAGCAACTCCATGCAGGAAAAACGTTCCGCTCCCCGCAGGAAGCCGCGGAAAGGGTACGGAAGGAACGGCAGCCGTGCAGAAGCATGATTTTAATCATTCAAAAAACTTTTGAACGGAATTGAAGTCAACGCGGTCTCACTTGTTGCAAACGGTTCTCCTAATCGTTCCAGTCGGGAAGCTTCAACCGGAGTTTCAATCATGAAAATAACCTCGTTCATCATCAGGACACTATGCGCGGGCACCGTCGGTTCCCTCGCCTGCCAGGCCGCCATGCAGGCTTACGCGGATGACGTTCCCTCCACTTTCGTGGAAGGAAATTATTCCCCGGAAGTAGCCCGCTACGTGCAGAGCATCGCAGGCGTGGCGCTGGCCTCGGGCATTCATGATTATGACGAAAACGCCACCAGCAGTTATCAGGTTTTGGCTCAGGTCCTTAACAGCGGCAATGTAACGGAATTGCCGGAAGATCTGAAACGAGCCATTGGAATGCTGATCGGCTACGTCCCCGACCCGAATGAAATCATCCAGCCGATCATGTCCAGAAAACAGATTGAGAGGATGAAAAAGATGGCAGACCGCATCAAGAACCTGATGGAGGAAAAATACGGAGTGGACCTGGAAGACTGCACGAACATCATGAAGCGCACTCTGGCCCCGTCCATCCCGGACATCCTCCGCTCCTGCGGCATGGAAGGCACCCAGCTGCCCGCCACCACCGCTTTCCGCCCCAGGCTGGGCAAGGCTCTGAATGAAGCCTATGCCAGGCTTGCGGCGCCAAAACTTCCCGCCGCCGGCATGGCGCAATAACCGGACCATCTACGGATGATCGGGGAGATGATCCCGATTCCACGGCACGCGGCCCCCTGCCAGGGTCCCCTGAATAGAAGCCGCAGGAAACGGAATGATCTTCCCCGTCGCCGGGAACGGAAACGGCAGCCAAGCGCCGGCGGCAACAAACAACACCCTCCGGATGTCCTCCGATGCAGGGCCGATCCTTCGGAACGCGGAGCGGCGATACGCTCGCTCCCCTGTTTTATTCCCAAGCAACGGCATGCAACATCGGCACAACCGGATGATGCCCTTACAGGCCCCGTCCTTCCCGCGCTGCGGCAGGACTGGGGCTTTTTTCATGTCCGGGATTTTCAAAAGGCGGCGGCATTCCCTCCTGATTCCTTCCAGGAATCAGGGATATTCCGTTTTTACAGAGGAATGCATTTTTTTCACCATCTGTGAAAGAAAGATTCTCAAGCCTCAGTATTTATGGCAAACTGGGGATTCAAATCCTTTATATAATTACCATCCATGGATAATTCATCATCACGCCGTCGTTTCCTTCAGACCCTGGGCCTGGCCACTGGCGCCCTGGCTGCCGGTTCCTTTGCCAACGCCCAGGAAGTAACCCCCCTGGCTCCCAAGAAAATCACCATTCCGGACCCGAATAACATCGGCCCCATGACCACGTGGCCCCCGCGCAAGCCCGGCGCCATCTACATGGGCGGCTTCAGGGCTCCCAAGCTGGACAAGGTGCGTGTGGCCTTTGTCGGCGTGGGTGAACGCGGTTCCATGCACGTGGGCCAGATGGCCGTTATAGAAGGTGCGGAAATTGTCGGCATTTGCGACCTGTATGAAGACTGGGCCAAGCGCAGTGCGGACGTCGTGGAAAAGAAGACGGGCAAGCGCCCCCCCATTTTCACGAAAGGACCGGAAGACTACAAGCGCATGATGAAGGAAGTCAAGCCGGACGCCGTCATCGTCTGCCCCAGCTGGGAATGGCACTGCCGTGTTACCTGCGACGTGATGAAGATGGGCGCCCACGCCTTTGTGGAAGTGCCTATGGCCGTCTCCATCAAGGAACTCTGGGAAATCGTGGATACCTCCGAAGAAACCAGGAAGCACTGCATGATGATGGAAAACGTCAACTACGGACGTGAGGAACTCATGTACCTGAACATGGTGCGCCAGGGCGTCATTGGCGACCTGCTGTACGGAGAAGCCGCCTACATCCATGAACTGCGCGGACAGATGAAGCAGGTGGAACGCGGCACCGGTTCCTGGAGAACCTATCACTACGCCAAGCGCAACGGCAACGTGTATCCCACGCACGGCCTCGGCCCCATTGCCCAGTACATGAATCTGGCCCGCAAGGACGACTGCTTCGGCAGGCTCGTCTCCTTCTCCAGCCCGGCCCTGGGCCGCGCCGCGTATGCCAAGAAAAATTTCCCGGCGGACCACAAGTGGAACAAGCTGGACTTTGCCTGCGGCGATATGAATACCTCCATCATCAAGACCACCATGGGCCGCACTGTCCTGGTGGAATGGGATGAAACCAGTCCGCGCCCCTACTCCCGCCTGAATCTCATCCAGGGAACCCTGGGCACCCTGGCCGGCTTCCCGACCCGCGTAGCCGGGGAAAAGCTGGGCAACGGAAATTATCATGAATGGATTGAAGGCAAAGAAAAACTGGCCCCCATTTTTGAAAAGTACGATCACCCGCTCTGGAAGAGAATCGGGCCGCTGGCCCTGAAGATGGGCGGTCACGGCGGCATGGACTTCGTGATGCTCTTCCGCATCATCGAATGCCTCCGCAATGGCGAACCGATGGACCAGAACGTTTATGAAGGAGCCTTCTGGTCCTCCGTCTCCGAGCTTTCCGAATACTCCGTGGCCCAGGGCGGCATGCCCCAGGTGTTCCCGGACTTCACCCGCGGAGACTGGAAAACGACTGCTCCGCTGGGCATCGTCCAGTAACAGCCGGCAATCTTCCCCGGCCCGAAGCTTTTGCGCCTCCATGGCGTGTTTCCGGGCCGGGGCAAAATGCCTCCTCTTCCAAAAACAGGCCCAGCTTGCAGGCGGCCTGTTTTTTATTGCTCCAATGACACCCTGTTCCGGAAGTTGAAAGACGCCGCAGGCGCTCCACTTGCCCGACAAGGCTCCCGGATGACGCCAAAAAGCGGAACTCCATGAAATTTTCCTTCTGCGCGGAACCGTATTTAGGCAAGAAAAACATCCTGCAGAAAAACGCCGTTCCCTTTACATCGCACACGCCTTCATGCTTTCCTATTGTACCAATATTCATCCCGCAGAATCCTGGGCGGAAACCAGGGAGGCTCTTTTCACCTGCGTTCCCCGCATCAGGCAGGAACTCGCGGCGATGGACTCCCCTCTGAAGGCTCTCCCCCTGGGCATCGGCCTGCGCCTGTCCGCCAGGGCAGCAGCGGAGCTTCTGGCAACGCCGCACGCCGCGGAAACCCTGAAATCATGGCTGGAAGACCAGGGCGCGCGCGTAGAAACCCTTAACGGGTTCCCTTACGGAAATTTCCACGGGCAGCGCGTGAAAGAACGCGTTTTCCAGCCGGACTGGACTACACCGGAACGTTTTGAATACACCTGCAACCTGTTCCGCATTCTGGCACTCATTGGAGACGAACAGGCTGACAGGCTGACCGTCAGCACGCTCCCTGCCTCGCACAGCTGGTTTCATGCGGATGAAGAACGCATCTTCTCCCGGCTGGACGCCATGAGCGGATTCCTGGATGTGCTGGGCAGGCAGACCGGCCGCCTGATGCAGCTGGGGCTGGAACCGGAACCATTCGGCCATTTTCACGATACGGATGGAGCCATCCGTTTTTTCAACGGCCTTCGCAACCGTTCCCGCCGTCCCGAACTTATCGAACGCCACCTGGGGCTGACATACGATACCTGCCATTTCGCCATTCTCCGGGAAGAACCGGAATTCACCCTCTCCGCCTGGGAGGAAAACAACATCGCCCTCTGCAAAGTGCAATTTTCCAACGCCCTGGAATGCCGCATATGCGGGGTGGAAGACCTGGAACGCCTCCGGCAGTTTGACGACGGCGTTTATTTCCATCAGACCAGCATCCTCCACCGGGAAGGCGCCATGCTTTTCCCGGACCTGCCCAATGCCCTGGCCTATGGGCGGGATTATGCAGAGGAAATACGGGATTCCCAATGGCGCATTCATTACCACATTCCCCTGTACGCTTCACCGGAACCACCCTTGAAAAGCACGGAAGAATTCATCCAGAAAACGCACAATTTCCTCCGGGGCCGCAAAGGCCCGCAACCGCATCTGGAGGTGGAAACCTATACCTGGAGCGTCCTGCCGGACCACATGAAGATCCCCCTGGCAGCCCAGATTGCCCGTGAACTGCATTATATTGAAACCCTGTAAAGCCATGATGCCCCGCATGCATCCCTCCGCCGTCCTGTCTTCCGGATTCCTGCTGCTGTCCACCGGTCTTTCCTCCTGCACATTTCTTCCCATGTTTTCCTCCGGAGGGCAGGAAACGCCGCGGACCCTGGGCGCACGCATGGAAAAACACACGGAAGTCCTGCAAAAAGACATCGGGGAAAGAAACGCCAGCCAGCCCAAATCCATGGACGCCGCCGCCAAATACATCGCCGGGAATTTCTCGGACATGGGGTACGCCGTCACCATGCAGCCCGTATCCGGAGGAAACGTGAAAAAAGGAGCGGCCATTTACAACATCCTGGTTTACAAGCCCGGCCTGTATTCCAACAATCAAAGCATCGTCGTGGGAGCCAATTATGATTCCAGCGGACAGCGCAACAACGGCAGCGGAACGGCCCTGCTGCTGGAGACGGCGAGAGGCCTGAAAGACATCCCCACCAATCACAATATCTATTTTGTCGCATACGCGAACGGAGCGGAGCCCGCAGGGAAATCCATCTCTTCCGGAGCCTGCGTGCATGCCAGCACCCTAAGCGGCAGCATTGGAGCAACCAACATCCTGGGCATGATCAATCTGGAACCCCAGAAGCTGGATGCCGGAGGGGAACGAAAACAGCCGGGCCCGGAATCCTCCCGGGAAGCCGTTCTGTTCACGACCACCCCGCACGGCAAGAAATTTGCTGGCCAGTGCGCCGCCCCCTTCGCCAAATCCAGGGAGCAAGCGCCCACTACCTTCCACCGGGAACCTTCCGCCCTCACAGGCAATGACCGCCATTATGCGGTCCTGGGCATTCCCACGGTCTCCTGCCGGTGCAAGTATCCCGTCACGGATGCCCGTACGGAAGAGTATGTGCAGGCGCTGACGGACATGATCCACCAGGTAGCGGACAACGACGCGCCCGAACCGGCAAAAAACGCCGTCCAGGGCGAGAAAGCATCCTGACATTTCCCTCTCTCCCCGTTACCGGGACAGCTTTCTCCTTCCGTGGCCGCCGCCCAGCATCAGCACAGGCATGAAGGAAAGGGCCACCAGCGCAATAACCATAGGCATCCAATTGTCGGAATACCTCTGCATCAGGAATGAAGTCAGGGAAGGGCCGGCCAGCGTGCCCAGGGAATAACTCAACAGCAGAAGCTGGTTCATGGTCACCAGTTCATCCCGGGAAGCTTCCTCGCATCCCCAGGCCATGGCAACAGGGTACAGGGAAAATCCGGCCAGCCCCAGAGCAATCAGGGAGGGAGCCATCAGCCCCCCCTTCAGCATCAGCCCGGCACAGGCCGCCGCCACCAGCAGGGACTGGCATTTCATGACGAAAGCGCGGCCGTACCTGTCCGCCAGCCGCCCCATGGGCCACTGCCCCAGAATGGCAGCGGCAATCAGCAGGGCCATCCAGTATCCCACGGAAGAGTGGTCCATTCCCTGGTGCTTCAGGAACAGGGGCATCAGGCAATAAATAGTACCCAATACCACGCCGGAAATCACACATCCCACAACACCCAGAAAGACGCTGCGGCGTCTCAGCAGTGTCCGAATTTCTATATGGGAGGAGGATGAAACCTGTCCATTGCCCGGCTCCAGACGCGCGAACATCAGCGGAACCATGCCCGCCACTGATAAAATGCAGACTTCCGTCACAATCAGGGGCATATCGCTGGGGAACCAGCCCAGAAGCAACTGCCCCAGCACCGTACCCAGATAATAGACCACCATGTAGGAAGCCAGCAGAATGCCGCGGGTTTGCAGCGTTCCGGCCCTCAGCAGGGCGCTTTCCACCACCACCCAGATCAGGGCGCAGCTGATCCCCGCCAGCAGCCGGAGGCCGCTCCAGGCCGGAACGCTGGGAAACACAGGCAACAGAACGGTGGACACTGCGCATAAAAGGCATGCATATTGGTAACTTCCTTTGAACCCGGCCCGGCGAATCACGCCGCCAGCCAGCAGCGTTCCGGCCAGGTTCCCGAGAAAAAAGAAAGCCCCCACCAGCCCGGCCTCCCAGGTGGCGGCATCAAATTGCTCCATCCACAGGGGAACAACCGTATTCAACACGGCAAACGCCACTGTCTGGAAAAGAAGCCCCGCCAGCAGCAGGGCAATAGGCCAGGTAAATGTACGCATCACGATAAAGCGGGGACTATAGCACCAAAGCCGCATCAGTCAATCGCCTCTTCCGTCGGAAAAAAAAACTAAAAAAGCGTCCCATCAACAAAAGGCACAATACATTGATTGCAAAATTGTTAATAAACAATTCAAAATATAGGAAACTGTCATATTCCCCGGCGCAGGGAAGCGGGCAGTATCTTCATCTGCTCCCGATATTTGGCCACCGTCCTGCGGGCGATGTTCACCCCTTTTTCCCGCAGCGCGGCCGCCAGCCCGGCGTCACTGAGGGGTTTGGTAGAATCTTCCTCCGCAATCAGCCGCCGCATCAGCTCCTGGACGGCGCCGGCAGCCACGGCTCCGGAAGCCGCCCCGTCCGGGGAAACGCCGCCTTCAGACGGAACTCCCGCACTGAAAAAGGATCTCAGCTCTTTCATCCCCCACCTGCACAACAGGTACTTGTCCCGGCACGCCCGGGAAACCGTGGAAACATGAACCCCCATCTCCTCCGCCACTTCTTCCATGCCCAAGGCCTTCAGGCGGGACGGACCGGACCTGAAAAAATCCTCCTGCCTCCTCACGATGACACGGGCCAGGCGCAAAACGGTCTCCTGCCTCATATCCAAAGCCCGCAACAGCTCCTGTCCCTCCCGGAACGCCCTGCGGAGATATTGCCTCAGCTCCCGGCTTCCGGAACCCTCAGCCATTAACTCCATATACCGTTCATTCATGGATAGGCGCGGAAGATACTCGGAAGTGAGGATAACCTCCAGCACGCCGGAAGGCCCTTCCTCCACAATAACATCAGGCAGCAGATGAGGATTGCCGCCGGGGGCGTAGGCCCCCCCTGGATCAGGAGTCAGGCTCCTAATCACCTCCAGAGCCTCCGCCACGGCCCCCGGTTCCACGTCCAGCAGGCGTGCGGCTTCCTCATACTTGTGCGCCGCCAGTTCCCGCCAGCAGCGCTTGACCAGGCGGAAAGCAAGCGAACGCTTCAAACCGCGCTGTTCAAGCTGGATCAGCAGAGAATCCCTTAAATCCGCCGCCCCCACTCCGGGCGGGTCCATTTCCCTCAGCGCAGCCAGAGCTTCCTCCATGTCCCGCATGCTGAAACACCCCTGCTCTTCCAGCTCCTGCGGAGACTCCGTCAGAAACCCGCGTTCGTCCAAAGCGTCAATCAGCAGGAACAGGGCGTCCCGGGCGCGGCCCGTCAATGCGGAATGCTGCGCCTGATCCATCAAATGGGTTTTCAGGGATTCCGGAGCCACGACGGATTCATACATGAAATCACGGCGGGCGGCCGCGTCCCCAGACAGGCGGCCTTCCGCCGTAAACTCGTTCCACCCATCCTCCCGCTCATTCCAGGCATCCCCGTCCGGACCGTCTTCCAGCGCTTCCGGGGAAGCGTCCGGCAACTCCTCAAGCATGGGATTGGTTTCCAGCGCCTGACGTATAATCTGCCTTAATTCCAAAGCGGAAGCCTGAAGAATCTGCATCCCCGTCTGCATGGACTGGGAAACGGCCATCTGGCGCGTCATTCCATGCTGCAGGGATACCTCACTCATACCGCCCACAAGCTACACCACCCCCCGGAATCTGGCAAGGGGGAACACCCTGCAGCAAAAAAGGCCACCATTTTCATGTGGCGTTTTTGGAAAACGTTCATATAATAAATGCCCATGAAGATTTTGCACATACTTGCTTTCTCCCTGCTGGCCTCCCTTCTCTCAACGGCTGCGCCGTCCCCTCTGACTCCGCTGCCACGGGAACAGCCCCAATGGTGGAGGAAGCAATATGAACAGCAGGTGGAACAAATAAAGAACAACCCCTGCGGCGTCCTTTTCCTGGGAGATTCCATTACGGACTACTGGAAAAGGGAAGGAAAACCAATATGGGAAAAGGCGTTCTCCCCCTATCATCCCTGCAATTTCGGCATTTCCGGGGACCAAACCACCAACCTGATTTACCGCATCACGGATTCCGGCATCCCGGCCCAGACGGACCCCAAACTCTGCATCGTCATGATCGGCACCAACAATACAGGTCATTTCAAAGGAGGGGAAGCCCCGGAAAAAACGGCCATGGGAATTCTGGGTGCCGTTGAACACCTGCTGGTCAGGTTCCCGGACACCCACGTCCTCCTGCTGGGCATTTTCCCGCGCGGCACAGGTCCCCAGGACAAGCTGCGCCAGCACAACGACCGCATCAACGCCATTCTGGCCCAGTGCAAGCTGCCCCGCACCACTTACGCCAACATCAACAGGCGCTTTCTGGACTCCTCCGGCAAACTGCTCCCCGGCATCAGCAGGGACAACCTGCACTTTACGGAAAAAGGCTACGCCATCTGGGCGGACGCCGTGCTGCCCTATATCAAAAAATACTGCAAATAGCATTCTTTCCCATCCTCGACGCATGACTGTCGGAATGCCCCCTTCCGCCAGTCATGCGTGCGGTTCGGGAACATATTTGTCAATCAATGATGAAGCTTACGCAGCAACAACTGTCCAGCCTTCATTCTTGAAACTGCGGTCATGGAGCCTGAAAAGCACCGCTCATGTCCATCAATTCATTTTTCCCGGCGGCTCCGCCTTGAATGCTTATGAGTAACGTCCGGACTTTGGGTCGCCCGCTTTAATAAACGGTTAAGATATAAAAGCAGTACGGTGCATGGAAAGTATTTACCGCCAAGCCCGCAAAAAGCTGCATGGATGCCAGGGCTCTCGTCTGAAAATTTTGCGCAGAACCGAAGTTACAGTTGATTTGGAATAAATATATTATAATGAGACAATATATCATAGACGCTTTTACCGACAAAGTTTTTCATGGAAATCCCGCGGCGATTTGCATTTTAGAACAATGGCCGTCCGAGGAATTGATGTTAAATATGGCCGTTGAAAACAATCTTTCAGAAACGGCCTTTGCTGTCAAAAAAGGGGAGAGCTATCATCTGCGGTGGTTCACCCCCGGTGGAGAGATTAACTTATGCGGTCATGCGACATTAGCCTGTGCCTATGTTATTTTGAACTTCCATGAAAAAGAAGCGGCAAAAGTTGTTTTTCAAACTTTAAGCGGTGATTTGGTGGTAGAACGGCATGGTGATCTTTATGAAATGGATTTCCCCGCCTATGAATTAAAATCAGTTCCCGTAACGGAGCAAATGATCGACGCTATCGGCGCTACCCCCAGAGAAGCGTATATGGGGCGTGACCTTTTATGCGTGTTTGACGATGTAAAATTAATCGAAAATCTTAATCCGGATCTATCAAAAGTTCATGCCCTGAACGGTCTTTTGCTCCATGTAACCGCAAAAGGTGCGGAAACTGACTGCGTTTCCCGTACCTTTGCCCCCAAATGCGGAGTGCCGGAGGATGCCGTTTGTGGTTCCGGTCATTGTCACATTATACCTTACTGGGCGAACAGATTGGGAAAAGACGACATCATAGGTTATCAGGCTTCCAAACGCGGTGGAACACTTTATTGCCGCATGGATGGAGCACGGGTAAAATTAGCAGGAAAAGCAGCCTTATATTCCATTGCCGAAACACAATCAAGATGAAGCGTCAATAGGTTAAGAACATATGCCGGGCGACGGAAAAAAACGTCGTTCGACAGAAATTATACATGCCCAATGACACAAACGGCGGTTTTGAACAATCAAGGCCGCCGTTCTTCTATTCCCTAAAAAATAATGCAACTATGCTTTCAAACATGGCGGCCAACGGGAATAACTGCCATGAAGCACAAAGCATGCCGACAAATTCCGACGAGGTCTATATCAAAAAACACATCCGCCGCAGAATATCATATCCCCAAACGTGAATCATACCATGTAGCAAAAGTGAATATTTTTTCAAACTTCCATCCGGTATGCTTGTGTCTTTACGGGTGTGTTTTTATAGGAAATACAACAAAAAATCATGAAACAACCAAATCCCCCGGCCGGAAGCAGGAATCCAGCCGACCCGCCTGTGCCGCATTTGGAATCAGGAAAAAGCGCAAGGAACAAAAAAATTGCTTTTTTCCGGGGATATCCTAGAGTGCCTCTCCGCAATGAGCATGCCGCTTGCCGACTTGATCTTCCTGGCTTTTGCCCTCTCCGTAGACGCTTTCGTCGTAGCGTTCTCCTACGGCCTGCTCATTAAGCAAAAGCGTTTGAGCAACGGAATCAAGCTCTCCCTGTCCACCGGGGCCGGTCAATTCCTGATGCCCGTGCTGGGTTTTCTGCTTACAGGCTCCGTGCACCGGTATATTGCGGCCTGGGACCACTGGCTGGGCTTCGCCGTGTTCACCTTCCTCGGGGTCAACGTCCTCCGCGAAGGCTGGAATCACCGCAACGAAGAAGAGGATATGCCCCACGTCACCAGCCTGACGCTTCCTACCCTTATGGCTGTGGGAATCGCCACCAGCATCGACGCGCTGGTAGCGGGCATCAGCATTTACCTTTCATCCGCCCAGTGTGGAACCGCCCCCACCCTCCATGCGGTGCTTCTCCCCGCCGCCGCCATCGGCTTCACCACCTTCCTGTGCACGGCGGCCGGCTTTTTCCTGACCGGACGGCTGCACCGCTTTCCGACCTTTCATCTGGAAGCGGGAGCCGGGCTCATCCTCATCGGCCTGGGCGTCAAAATGCTCTGTGACCATTTGTGCTGAAATATGCCGCGAAGGATGATAAAAACGTCCTTCCGGCATCGTAATAAGTCGAAAAACGCACTGGTTCCCTCCCACCTCTTTCTGCTATTATCAAGTAATCCCTTCCACATGAATATTTCACATCTTCTTCTCTGCACTTCCCTGCTCGCGGCTCCCGTCTGTGCGGCGCAGGGCCCGACGGAAACTGAAACGGAAACGCCGGCCTCCTCCAGCCGCCTGCCGGCGCCCCTGGCACAAAAAATTGTCTCCGGAGACTTTGATGGCCTGCAGACGGAACTGCGCTCCACCCTCCTGAAGGCTGGAGAACAAACGAAATCCGAACAGAAACTGCTCCAGAACAAGCAGTACCGCCATTTGCTGGACATTCACGAACTCCTGCGCGTCACTGGACCGGACAAGGTGAAAGCCGTTTTCTCCAAAAGCGCGCAAGATGCCGCTTTCATCAAAACCTTTCTACAGGACCCGGCGTGGATGGAGCTTTACCTTGGAGCAGGCCTGATTCCGGAAAATTCACCGGAAGGCCTTCAAATCCTCTCCGACATCTGGAAAGCGGACGGCAAGAGCCCGGATTTCCGGAATTACCAATCCCTGGCCACCGGGCTGGCCTCTGTCTTTTCCACCGGCCCCATGGCGGGAAGGCTCAAAACCAACTCCGCCAACAGCAATCCGGTGCGCCGCTACCGGATTTTCAAAAAACTGCATCAGGAAAACAGGCTGCATCCGGGATTCATCAAACTGCGCCCATGGGAAATGCGCTTCGTCGTGGGAAGTCCCTGGGACGATAAATCCTATGAATGGAGCAATGAACACGTCAACCTCCCCTGGCGGCGGTACACGGCCGCCTGCTGGGCCGCACCCTATACGGGCCACAATTTCTTTGGCGATACCATTCAGGGGCCCCTTTTCTACGTGCCGTGGAGGGATCTTAACACGACCGCGGAAAACACGCAGATCATCGGCGGCGTCTGCGGCGGCCTCTCCTACTTCGGCACCATGGCGGCCCAGGCCCACGGCATCCCCGCTTATCCGGTAGGACAACCGGGCCACTGCGCGTACGCGGTGCGCGTGAAGCGAGGGGAATGGAAAGGCGGCTTCGGCGGACCAGACGGAGGCATGCACAACCATATCTTCGGCTCCCAGGCTCCTACTTCCTACCTGCTGATGGAAAATGTCTTTGCTGACAACGATAAGGCGGACCAGGCCTACCTGTGGGCCGCCCAGGCCCGGCTGGACGAGGCTTCCGGCAACAAGGACAAGGCCATCCAGGCATGGGAGGAAGCGCTCAGGCAAACACCGCTGCACCCGTTCTTCCGCACGGAACTTCAACGCCTGCTGATGGAAAAGGAAGGCATGCAGCCTGTCGACTGGTACGTTTACGCCAAGGACGCCCTTTCCCACTATCAGGGCAACGGCTTTGCCGCATTCGACATCCTCAAGGACGTGCAGAATAAATTCCTGATGGATATTCCGCCCGCGGACCGGATTGCCTGGTTCCGGGACCTGCATGAAGCCATCGCCACCACTCCCACATCATGGGCGGTGAAATTCCAGCCCGTGCTGGACTCCCAATCCGCCTTCCTGGCAAATCCGCAGGAAAAAGCGGCCTATCTGGAAACAGTCCTCTCCACCCACCTGAAAACGGGGGACGGCACCAACTTTGGCCAGGCGTTGGAATGGGGCGTGAAAAACTTTGTGGAAAACGGACAGGCGGACGTGTTCTCCAACGCATTCGCCAAGGTAGCCCAGCAAACGGGAAAAACCGGGACCTCCGGGAAAGCCCCCGACCCCAAAAAGCTGAAGGAAGCCTACGGCAAAGCCATCTATGCCACGGAAACGGCCCGCTCCATTCCGGCCTTCCAGGCCTTGAGCAAAGCGGCGGCCTCTTTCTCCGGCGCCAATGCGACGAACAATACGGTCAAGGCGTCCATTCCGCAGGGCTGGAAACTGGTGCCCGCAGACGGCATGGTCCGGTGCTCCACCACGAGCCAGTGGGACAGCCCCTGGGACCATATCAACCTGCTGCGTCCCTGCGGCGGAGCCCAGCATACGGATAAGGAAGTCAATCCGAACGTCATTGTAGAACTGAAAAACGGAGTGAACCTGGCCGGGCTGATAGTCACCAAGCGCGACGGCAATGAAAACCGGATGAAGAAAATGGAGGTCTCCACGTCCACGGACGGAGCCACCTGGTTCCCCCTGGCCGCCACGGAAAACATGCCCAAGGAATGGGTCATCACCGCACCGGAAGGCACCAAAGCCAAGTGGATCAAGGTGGAAGCCAAAAACGCACAGCCGGAATTCATGCACCTGCGCCATATCCTCGTTTACGAAAAATAAATTCTCCATTAACGCCATGCTTCATCACATCAATCCCGTTTCCGGCCTGCTGGCCGCAGCCCTCTTCCTGTCCGCCCCTGTTCAGGCGGCCCTCCCCGCTTACAGCGCCGTGAAAGACGAGGCGAAAACCGTCAATAAATACATGATCGTCGTATGGGCCGGCACGGACTGGTCTCCAAAATCACGTGAAATCACCCGCGCTGTGGAACACCTGGCCAAGAACTCCCCGGAACCCGTGCTCTGGTGTATCCAGGACGAGCGTGAGGAAATGACGGAAGAAGAGCAGAAACTGCCCAAGCCCCCGGGGGAAATCTGGAACATCCCCGCCATTCAGGTGGTCTCCCCCACTGGAAACATGGTATTCCTGTCGGAAGGCGTCTCCAGGGAAACATTGCCAGCCGTCATGAAGCAGGCAATGGAAGCCGTAAAACAGCAAAACAAGGCCAATGCCCTGTGGGAAAAAGCCGCCGCTTCATCCGGAACGGCCGCGGCCCTTCTTTACGGAGAAGGGCTTCAGCAGCTTCCTCCTTATGCGGCCTCTGCCAGAAAGGATATTCTGGAAAAAATCAAGAAGGCGGATCCGGAAGACATCAAGGGAGTGCATTTCAAATACACGTTCAGGCATCTGCCCTACATCGAAAAAGTGCAGAGAATGGTGAATGATTCCGCCAAAGACGGCAGTCCAAAGGATTACAAAACCGCCCATGCCTATGTAAACAAACAGCTCAAAACCCCCGGCCTGACTCCCCTTCAAAAACAACAGGTCATGGCGGCCAGGTTCTGGCTCTACCGCAATGAGGGGAAAAAGGACCAGGCGCTGAAGACCCTGACGGACATCGCCAGGATATCCCCTAAAACCCTCATGGGAATAGGCGCCCAGAACTACTACCGCTACCTGACGGAACCCGTCACCCTGAAAAGTCCTCACTTCACAGGCTACGACCTGCGTCCGGAACTGACGCCTACCCGCGTCAACGTCAGCAGCATGCTTGACGGCCCCGGAAACTACAAGATCACCTTCAAGATGAACAGCGGCGGCTGCAATATCCGCAACCCCCGCTTCATGAAGGGCAACCGCGTAGTCAGCGAACTGCCCAAGGACCGGCAGGACAAAAACGGGCGCGAATTCACCCTGCGCCTCTCCGGTTCCGAAAAGCCGGACTTGGTTTTCGACTGTCAGGGCCACGGATGGTTCGATGCGGACTGCGACATCATCGTGACCAAGGAATCCTGATTCCTGCCGGTAAACGAACAAAACCGCCATTCACAACCTTCACGAAGGCAGGACATTCCCAAGGAATTTCCTGCCTTTTTTCCGATGGGAGAAGAATCTCCAGCCAGCGCCCAAGCGGAAGCATCCCTCTCTCCCTGCTTCTTGCCGGCCAAAGCCGAACAACATTCCCGGCAGCTTCAAAGGAGCAATCAGGGAAACCTTCTTCTCATTCCCGCGTTTTCAAGGAAGAATTACCCCTTCTTCCCGCCTTCCCCGGCGTTCTCCGCCAGTTGACGGCGGTATTCCATGCGTTCCCTGATCCTCAGTTCCATCCCGTTTCCGGTGGGGGTGTAATACACGCGGCCTTCCGGGAGGTAGGCCTGGGGTACGTAATGTTCCGGATAGTCGTGGGAATACAGATATTCCAGCCTGGCGGCATCCGCTCCTCCGGCGGCAGCCAGCTTCTTGCGCGTTGGCGTCCGCAGGTGTTCCGGAACTGCCAGCGTTTTCCCATTGCGCACGTCATCCATGGCGGCATTGATGCCCACGTAGGCGGAATTGCTCTTGGGGGCCGTCGCCAGGTAAACCGCAGCATGCGCCAGAGGAATGCGTGCCTCCGGCATGCCGACCATTTCCGCCGCGCGCGCCGCGTCCAAAGCTACGCGCAGGGCGTTGGAATCCGCCAGCCCTACATCCTCCGACGCGGCGATGACCAGCCTTCTTCCTATAAAGCGGATGTCCTCCCCGGCTTCCAGCATCATCCCCAGCCAATACAGGGCGGCGTCCGGGTCAGAGCCGCGCATGGATTTGATGAAAGCGGAAATCGTATCGTAATGGGAATCCCCCAGGCGATCGTACCTGATAGCCTTGCGCTGGATGGATTCCTCCGCTACGGAGATGTCCACATGAATGACGCCGTCTTTCCCCGCAGGAGTGGACAGAACAGCCACTTCCAGAGCCGTGAGCGCCTTCCTGGCGTCTCCGTCCGCTTTGGCGGCCAAATGGTTCAGGGCTTCCGCCTCCATATCCACGCGGGATGCGCCCAGCCCGCGCACCTCATCCGCCAGGGTGCGCTTCAGCAGGGCGGCCAGCTCCTCCTCCGGCACCGGCTCCAGCGGAAAAACCTGGGAACGGGACAGGAGGGGGGAGTTAATCGCAAAATAGGGGTTTTCCGTGGTCGCCCCAATAAACCTGACCGTACCTTTTTCCAGATGGGGAAGCAGAACATCCTGTTGAGCCTTGTTGAACCGGTGCAGCTCATCCACGAAAAGAACGGTTTTCCGCCCGTGCATGCTCATCCTCATCTGCGCCTGGGCTATTTTTTCCCGGATGTCCGCTACATTGGATTCCACGCCGTTGAGCATCATGAAATGGGCATTCGTCGTCCGGGCGATGACGGCGGCCAGAGTAGTCTTTCCGCACCCGGGAGGCCCGTAGAAAATCAGGGACGTAAACCGGTCCGTCTCAATTGCCCGTCTCAGCAGCTTACCCGGAGCCAGCAGATGCTTCTGCCCGGCCACTTCATCCAGGGTGCGCGGGCGCATGCGCGCGGCCAGCGGCATGGCGGAAGTGTCCGCCCCGGGCTCAAAGCCTTCCCGCGCTTCCGCTTCCTGTAAACTGAACAAATCCATCGGAAACACTTTACCCGGTTGAAAGGCTGGAGAAAAGGCCAATCCCCGGAATCCTGAAAGTTTGGCGGAAGCGACACCGTTCCCCCCCTCAGGACGGAAAATGCACCTTTATCCAAACATGGACCAGCAGGACAGCATGAAAACCATGCTGACAGGAGCCAAAATGCTGAACAGCAGCCCCGCAACAGCCAATCCCCTGCGGTTTACCTCCCAGTAATGAAGGGAGGCGATCAGCATCCAGATGGGAATCACAACCATGTGGATGAGACCCAGAAGCCCCCAGCCCGCCAGCACCAGCAAAAAGAGCCATGACTGCGAGCCGTCCGCATTATTGCTCGGCATGACAAGGCCAAAGAAGCGGTACACAAGCAAAAAGAAGACGAATATGGCAAAAGGTATCCATCCCCAGCGGGCTTCCTCCTTCCGGCGGGCCATGGCCAATTCAAAACAGGGATCTTTAAACGCAGGCAATTGCTTGGCAGAAGAATCTCTGAAGAAATACATATCGCCCGAAGTCTCTATTATTACGCCTTTCTTCCGTCAATAACATTCAATGCCAGCCCGGATTTTTTCCGCAGAAAATTTTCCCCTCTAACAAATACGGAATATCGGCTTCCGCCCATTACCTTATTGTCAAACCAAAGGGCTTTGAAAATTCATGAAACACTCTTGATTATAAATAATTTTCCCCTTTTTCGGATACTTGCTCTTCGTCTTTTCCCATGATAAAAAAGTCTTTTTGCATCATCCGAATTTCAACACCCGTTCAATTTGTCATACACAGCCCCAGTTTCCCATAAAAAAGACTGCCTCCGCTACAGGAGCGGAGGCAGTCCAGGGGTAATATAAAACCGGAAATTACAGAAGGTTACCTGCCCAGAATGCCCTTGAAGTATTCCAGCGTCGTCGCCAGGCCTTCCGGCAAAGTATGCCTGGGCTGCCATCCGGCATTGCGGAGCTTGTCCGCACAGGCGCGGGAATGCTTGACGTCTCCCGGACGTTCCGGGGCATGAAGCACCTTGGAGGAAGACCCGGCAGCCTTGATGATGTTCTGCGCCAGCTCTTCAATGGTGATCTGGCCGCCGTAACCGGCATTGAACACGCCGGTGACTTCCGGGTGTTCCGCCACAAAGGTGAGGGCTCCTACAATGTCTTTCACATAAATGAAATCGCGCGTCTGGGAGCCGTCCCCATACACGGTGATGTCTTCTCCTTTGACAGCTTTTTCAATGAAAATGGGCACGGCCGCGGCATAGGCGCCCTTGGGGTCCTGCCGGGGGCCGAAGACATTGAAGAAGCGCACGGCTGCCGTATTGATTTTTCCTTCCGCCCGGAACATGTTGAGGTAGTATTCCCCATCCAGCTTGGTAATGGCATAGGGACTCTTGGGTTCCGGGTACATGGTTTCCAGTTTGGGCACCGTGGGATTGTCTCCGTAAATGGCGGCGGAAGACGCCAGCACGATTTTTTTGACTCCGGCGGCGGAAGCTTCCTCCAGCACGTTCAGCAAACCGTTGACGTTGATGTCGATGCATTCGCTGATCTTGCTCATGGATTCCGGCACGGAGACGAGCGCGGCCATGTGGAAAATATAGTCCACTCCCTGCACCGCCTGGCGCACCAGCTCCCGGTCGCAGATGGAACCTTCGATGAACGTGTGCCTGAGCCCTTCCAGGTTCCTGAGATAGCCCGTGCGCAGGTTGTCCAGCACACGGATTTCCTCCGCCTTATCCTGATAGTGTTCCACAATGTGGGAACCGATGAATCCGGCGCCGCCGGTTACGAGAATCTTCATGTTTTTCCGATGTTGGTAGATATTGGTTAATAGCGGTCCACAATGGCCTTCATTTCATCCATCTGCGCCTCAATGGATTCTACCAGGGCCATCTGCGTGCGGCAACGGTCCAGGTTGTGTTCCGGACGGTGGATTTTAAAATACACGTCACCGGACAGGTAGTCCGTCAGGAAGCGGATGCCGCATTCCATCGTGAGCAATTTGCCGGAGAACGGCAGCAGGCTCTTTTCCAGAGGCGTCAGGAAACTCTTGGCGGAACTCAGGTAACCCTGAACCAAAGCCTCAAACATGAACATGCGCATCGTGACCTTGGAGACGTCCTTTTCATCTTCCGCGGCGGGCGACGTGGCCGTCCGGATCATGTCGCCGAAGTCGTAAATGGCGGAACCGGGCATCGTGGTATCCAGGTCAATCACGCAAATGCCTTCTCCGGTTACATCGTCCAGCATCACATTGTTCAGCTTGGTATCATTGTGCGTACAGCGCAGGGGCAATTCCCCGGATTTCAGGTAATCCACCACCAGATGGCAGTCCGACTCACGGGAAAGGTACCAGTCTATTTCCTTCTGCACTTCCTTCACGCGCCCCAGGGGGTCGGACTGGATGGCCTCTTTCAGAGCCGCCAGGCGGGAAGTGGTATTGTGGAAATTGGGAATGGTCTCAAACAGGGGCTCTCCGGGCAGGTCTGCCGTAAGCTTCTGGAATTCGCCGAAGGCACGCGCCGCTTCCTGGCACTGCTTGGTAGTTTCAATCTGGTCATACGTGCGTGCGCGTTCAATGAACGGGTACACGCGCCAGCAGTTGCCGTCCGAATCCAGGGCGTACGGCTTGCCGTCCACGGAGGGAACCAGCGTGAGAGTGCGGCGGTAAGCTTCCGGGCACTGTTCCTCCTTCAGGCGCTTCAGGGCGTGGTCCGTCACGCGTTTTACGTTCTCCATCAGAGGGATGGGCTGCTTGAACACGTTATGGTTCACGCGCTGGAGGATGTAGCGGATGCGCTGTCCCGCCTGATCCACCCAGATGCAGTAGGTGTCATTGATGTGGCCGCTGCCGTAGGAATAACCGTGGACAAAATCGCCGCGGAGATCGAACAGGGTTGATACAGCCTTGAGATCGTGCATAGGGAAAAAGGCTTAGTTGAGCTTTTCAGGGTATACGCCCTGCTGGATAAGTTTGTTGATGCCTTCCACAACCATGGGCTTGTCCCCCGGATAGGTTATGCCGAACCAGGAGGAAGAAGTGGGAAGAACGGCGCAATCCGCCCGGTCCGCATGAATCAGGGCGTCCACCACGGTGGGAATAAAGCATTCGCTCTTGGGTTCCTGGCCGTGTTCTTTCAGGAAGTCAATGAAATGATCCTCCGTCAGTTCGATGAAGGAGGGGGAGAACAGCCAGAAATTCATGGAAACCAGTTCTGCGGGATCCACCGGCAGGCGTTCGCCCTTCAGGTTGTTGCCGCGCACTACGCCGTCTTCGTCAGCCTGGATTTTCACGAATTCCTCCACGCCATCCAGAAGGCCGCCCTTGATGGAGCAAATGCCGCGGTTCACGTCCCCGTTGTCGGAGAGGGTGTTCTTCAGCGGATAGCCGATCATGCCGTAATGGGCCTTGCCGGGTTCATCCGTAGTGGAGGTCAGGAACTTGGCGGCCTGCACAAAAGCGTCCGCACCGTAAAAGTCATCCGCATTCACTACGGCAAAGGGTTCCTTCACCACGTGGCGGGCGGCACGCAGGGCGTGGGCGGTGCCCCAGGGCTTTTCCCGGCCTTCCGGCACGGAGAAGCCTTCCGGCAGGTCGTCCAGGGACTGGAAAGCGTAATCCACCTCAATCTTGCCGGCAAAACGGCTGCCGACCTTTTCCTTGAAAATATCTTCAAAGTCACGGCGGATAATGAATACCACTTTTCCGAAACCGGCCCGGATGGCATCATAAACAGAGTAGTCAAGAACTACTTCCCCGTTGGGGCCCATCGGGTCAAGTTGCTTGAGACCGCCGTAACGGCTGCCCATGCCAGCTGCTAAAACAAGAAGTGTAGGCTTCATCATACGCAGGCCATTATGACCAAGCCTCCCCGTTTGGCAACAGGAAAATGCCGGAAAACCGGAGAAATCCGCCCGTTAAAAAACGCAAGAGCACCAAAGCCCCAGCACTACTTTTTTGAAATCGTCCCGCCCGTAGCCGCAATACCACCCCAGGAAAGGCTCCACCCGCAGACCGCCGGAAACGGCCCACAGCGCCCCCGTGCGCACCATCAGCTCTTTCAAGCCGTTCCTCCCCAGATAATCGTGGGCAAAACCCAGGGAAACCGTATTCACCATGGCGACGGATTCGCACAGCAGGGGCTGCCAGGTAACGCCCCACTGGGAATATGCACCCTCCTGTCCGGAATCATACAGGAAGGAACCGCGGAAAGACCAGGAAGGGGTGGGATTCCATTTAAGGGACAGGCCCGGCTCCGCCCCGTTCTTCAGGGGACAGGAATCGTACCACTGCCCGTTGACAAAAAGCCCGGCCGTGCATTCGTCCGCCAGATAATACTGGACTTCCCCGTGTAAAGTGGCCTGACTGAAATGGCGGCCCTGCCAGTTGCGGATGGCGAAAAGTTCCCCGCTCACCGCCCAGGAATCAGACAGGGAGGCTCCGCCGGAAATCTGGCCCTCCGTGGAATCAGCCCCCATCTTTTCCCCCCGGTGGACATAGTATGAACGGTAGCCGCCAAGCATCTCCCCGCCCATGCGGATGGGGGAACGGCCGTCCACCTCCGTCAGGGGCGGCGGCCCGTCATACCCCAGGACGGCCTGCACGGCACAGCACAGGATGATGGAAAACAGCCTCATGAAAGACTTTTAACACAATTCGCTGCGCCGCTCCAACGCCAAAACGGTGCATGCACATTCTCCGGGCTTGGCAAAACGGGAATCTGCCCTTACCCTCTCGCGCATGGTTCATTTCACCCTGTTCGGGATACCTGTTTACATCCGCCCCAGCTTCTGGGTGGTGCTGGCCATTTTCGGCGGCGCCCTCAGCATCAGCAGTGTGGAAGATCTCATTTATCCGGCCCTGTTCGTCATTGCCGGCTTCGTCGCCATCCTATCCCATGAAATGGGGCACGCGCTGGTGGGCCGCAAGCTGGGCGGCGGCCAGCAGACGATTGTTCTGGAACTCTTCGGCGGCCTGACAAGCAGCCATGGCATGCAACTGACGCGCGGAGGGCGGGCCCTCATGATTCTGGCAGGCCCCATGATGACCCTGCTGCTGGGCATCATCAGCCTGTGGCTCACCTGGAACATCGTCGCTCCTGTCATGACCTCTTACAACCTGAACTTCTGGGACCTGGCCATCAGCCCCTTCACAGCAGCGCTCATCTCCCCCAAGCTGTACATTCTCTCCTGCCTCATCATGATTGGAGAATGGTGGACTATCCTGAATCTGCTGCCCATCTACCCCCTGGACGGCGGCCAGCTGATCGCCCAGTACATCCGCTCCCCCAGGAAAGTATTCATGACCGGCTTCATCACGGCCATCCTCATCGGACTGCTCAGTTTCCAGCTCTTCCACGGCTACTTTATCCCCATCTTCATGGCCCTCTTCGCCTACAGCAATTACCGGGAATACAAAAACGCCCCCTTTTAATATTATTCCGAGTTTCCTTCGCGGGCCCTGCCCGTTCTATTCAACAAACCATCCAATATGTCTCAGCAAACCGCAATCACCCCTACCCGCGCCCAGGATTTCCCCGAGTGGTACCAGCAAGTCATCAAGGCCGCCGACATGGCGGAAAATTCCGAGGTCCGCGGCTGCATGGTCATCAAGCCATGGGGCTACGCCATTTGGGAACTCATTCAAAAGGACCTGGACCAGCGCTTCAAGGACACCGGCCATACGAACGCCTATTTCCCCCTCCTGATTCCTATCTCCTATCTGGAAAAGGAAGCGGAGCATGCCGAAGGCTTCGCCACGGAATGCGCCGTAGTCACCCACCACAGGCTGGAAGCGCAAAAGGATGAAGCCACCGGCAAGACACGCATGATTCCCACCGGGGAGCTTACGGAACCCTTCGTCATCCGGCCCACCTCGGAAACCGTCATCGGCGCGGCTTTCGCCCGCTGGACCTCCAGTTACCGGGACCTGCCCCTCAAAGTCAACCAATGGTGCAACGTGATGCGCTGGGAAATGAGGCCCCGAATCTTCCTGCGCACGGCGGAATTCCTGTGGCAGGAAGGGCATACGGCCCATGAAACCCGCGAGGAAGCCATTGAGGAAACCCTCACCATGCACAAGGTTTATGAAGAATTCCAGCGGGACGTGCTCGCCATCCCCACCATTCCAGGGGAAAAGACGGAGGCGGAACGCTTCCCCGGCGCGGAACAAACCTACACGGTGGAAGCCATGGTGCAGGACCGCAAGGCCATCCAGGCAGGGACCTCCCACTTCCTGGGGCAGAATTTCTCCAAGTCCCAGAACATCTGCTTCGCCGGAAGGGACAACACCCAGCAATTCGCATGGACAAGCTCCTGGGGCGTTTCCACCCGCATGATCGGAGCGCTCATCATGATGCACTCCGACGACGACGGACTCGTCTGCCCGCCCCGCGTCGCTCCCCAGCAAATCGTCATCATTCCCGTCACGCCCAAGGAAGAAAGCCGCCAGGCCATTCTGGACCACTGCGAGGAACTGGCGCGCACCCTCCGCACCAAAACCTTCCACGGCCAGCCGCTGCGCGTGCTGGTGGACAGGCGCGACCTGGGCGGCGGCGCCAAGAAATGGGAATGGGTGAAAAAAGGCGTGCCCGTGCGTCTGGAAATAGGCCCCCGGGACCTGGAAAAAGGCTCCGTCTGCCTTCAGCGGCGCGACCGGCCCGCCAATGAAAAATCCTTCGTCCCGGAAACGGAACTGATCGATACCGCTGCGGATATTCTCCAAAGCATCCAGGACACCCTGCTTCAGCGGGCCATTGCCTTCCGGGACTCCCATATCCGCCCCGCCTCCACTCTGCGGGAATTGGAAGAAAACTTCTCCGGAGAGGGAGATGCAGACTGGCTCCAGGTGCCGTGGGACGGGTCTCCGGAAGAAGAAGAAGAACTGGCTAAACGGCTGCGCATTTCCATCCGCTGCATCCCGCTCGGCGAGCTGGGCCGCGGCGAGCCGGCACCCTGCATCCTCACCGGACGCATGACGAAACGCCGTGTTCTCTGGGCCAGAAGCTACTGAACCCTGACACCCCCTTTCAACGGGATTGTTCCAAGACAGGCAAAACGGGCCTTTTCGGAACAATCCCGTTTTTTACGCCTCTCCACTTTCCCCAAAAACGGCATGAACAAGAAACGGAGCGGCATACCCCACAGGGCAGAATTCTCCCCTCTCCTGCCCCATACGCCGGCAACAACGCACACATGTCGGCAAAACAGGATTTTTCTCTAAAAAAATCTTGCCAAGGCAGAAAAACCTCATATACTCTTGGCACACGGACGCCGTAAGGCTCCAATCGTTCCAAGCGGATGTAGCTCAGGGGTAGAGCGCAACCTTGCCAAGGTTGATGTCGTGGGTTCGAATCCCATCATCCGCTCCAACTTTTTATAGCAAAAGGCCCGCACAAATGTTGATGATGTGCGGGTTTTATATTATGGTTCGTACAGAAAAACCTGCCCCCCTATTGCAACACCGTTCCAGGAAACATTTTCATCTGCTCTGGTGAGGCCCACCGAACGACCCTCCTCCATGCATTTCATGGAAATGTTGTCGAAAGGCGGCCTCCGTCAACATTGCAGACGTTGCCGGTTATCACAGGCGCATCCTGTATTATTGCTTAATGATTCAGTATTTATCCTCCGGGACACAGGCGGACTTAATGATCACCGTATCAAGAACCTGACGCCATCTGTCATACGCGGAATGATATAACGCAAATCAGGTTTCCTCATTTAAGCATTCGAATATTCGCTGAAGAATCAGCGACAGTTTCATTCCTGCCACGTTCTATTCTCTCTTGACGGCCAGACTGACCATAAGAAGCGTATTCGTGCAAAGCACACTGTCCTGAACGATTCCCCAGATAGAGCGTTCGTGTTCTTGAACGTGTCGTGTGTATAGTACAACTCTTTCATATGGGTTTCCGTCTCATCGTAGACAGAAAAGCGAATGTTTTTGTCGAATAGCGTTACACAAACTATAGGAAACAGGATCAATGATGGCACATGCTTAAAATAATCTTATAACGCTTCGTTCATCAACTGCCGCAGAAAGTCGGTCGGCAACGATGAGAATCTGGCTCCCTCCATCAAGAATTAGAAAAAGATAAGACAAGCAGAGCAATTCCCGTAGAAATAGGGAACATAATTCCGCATTTATCTAATAGAAAAGTCTCCATGGAAAATATATTTTTTCGCAACAAACCCTGTAAGGCTCTTCTTTTGATTCAGGGGGAATTTTGATTTGCACTTCGATACGGCAGCCTTTCACGAGGTCAGGGTTGTTTAACAGATACTCCTCGACTTCCGGAGGAATCCGGGCATTCGTTCCGTCTTCGACAACGAACCAGATCTCACAAGTTTTACCTCTCCAGGAAGCTCCATCGCCTGTTAATTTCATTCCATGCCGGGCAAATATCTTATGGAGTTCCAAATCCTTTTTCACTGTTTTCAACAGAGTTACACTCCTCTTCATACCGTTTCCCTTATCTATGCCCGACCAGAAGAGGGAGAACGGTAAATAAATGAAGTAAAGAGCGGCTATTCCTATGACGATCCACATTTTCTTTTTCATTGTAAATAATTTATCGGCATTATTTACTTTAGTCTTGTTTCGTTGACCTTCCCGATTTTTTATCGAAGCAATTTACTGAATATCAACATCCAGAATATTCTAGAAATCTTACAGCAAGATTATTCTACATAATTCCGAAATTAAATAACTGAATCAGAAAAAAAATATTGAGCATGTCTACTCAATTAAACAATTGGCATAAATTTATATTCATGCCAATTATTGTTTGGGATGATGTTTTCCTTCAAAAGGAATAAATGTCTTACCCGACACCCATGTCCCCTTTATAGGAGATATGTTTATATAATATGACCCAGGCGAAAGGAAGACCTTCTCTTCTTTATCTCGTTTCGCGTATAAAATACCTTTACGCAGAGCAAAATCAATGCCAAAGAATTTTATATGCTGATTTTCTTTAAGTATAATTTCTTGTGTTCCCCGGGAGGAATGACCAAATGTTACAATGACTTGTAAATTTTTAGTCAGATCTCTCAAGATAATTCGATCTGGCTCCATATGTTGATTTTTATTTTCTTCAGATATTGCACAATCAATCAACAATATTGAAAATAAAATGATAAAGAACATTGAAATATATTTATTGATTTTCATCGCATGGACATTCGATATTTTTTTAATAGCATCTATTTCATGTTGATTGACTTTTCCATAATATGTCCTTCATTTCTATTCATTTAATAGAAAAGTCTCCAAGGAAAATATATTTTTTCGCAATAAGTAGTGTAAGGATAACCATTATTTGGAGGTGCCATGATTCGTACTTCGATACGGCAGCCTTTCACGAGGTTAGGATTGTTTAACAGATACTCCTCAACTTCCGGAGGAATCCGGGCATTCGTTCCGTCTTCAACAACGAAACAAATCTGACAAGTTTTACCTCTCCAGGAAGCTCCATCGCCTATTAATTTCATTCCATGCCGGGCAAATATCTTATGGAGTTCCAAATCCTTTTTCACTGTTTTCAACAGAGTTACACTCCTCTTCATACCGTTTCCCTTATCTATGCCCGACCAGAAGAGGGAGAACGGTAAATAAATGAAGTAAAGAGCGGCTATTCCTATGACGATCCACATTTTCTTTTTCATTTTAAATAATTTATTAATTCTTTTTTCTTATTCGTGAGGCACTCTTCCTTCGCCATAGCCTCTATGCCCTTGAGGAGCTGGAGCCAGAAGAGAAGTATCGGGGGCAAACGGGGCTACAAAACCAGCTCTTTCCACGATTTCACACGCCCATCCGCAGCAATTTCTTGCTCCCGAGTTGTATAGTGAATATAGAGGGACATTCTTTTCATCTTCCCGGATCTGCTCTTCAACTTTACTTACTGACTCAGGACAGGCTTTATAAGTGTAGGAATTTCTAGGATCGGCAGCTCCTTCATTATGGGCATCATCCTGAATTTCTCCGGCTCCAACGCCTAAAGCGCCTTTGTGCCAACTTCCGGGGTAGAGGCCTCTCTGCATATTGGGCGTTTTGACCCAAGCATGTCCTACATTTCCTAGCAAATTCCTGAATGGTTTAACCAGAATAAAAATTTCCTGTATTTCATATTCGCAACATTCCCTTCCTGCGTCATCCGCAATTTTAGAGTATTTTACACCATCCTTGCAACATTCCGTTTCAGCATCTTCAGAAAGGCCAAGCGTATCAGAGTACAGGCATGTATTGTTCTTGACAAAGATATAAAGATTCCATCCGCTCTGTTCATCGACAGGATCTCTGCTGATCCACCTTCCATCTTGGGGATTATAGTAGCGGTAATTGTAGTAAACCAACCCCAGCTCGTCATCAGCGTATTCGCTGGAGAAGCGGAAAGGATTTGTTTCCGCCGCATTGCCTTCCATCTTGAGAACATTCCCATACGGGCCGTATTCGTACAAGGCTCGGCGGCCCGCCTTGATGCCGAAGAGCGCCGTCGTGTTCTTCAACGCGTCATGCGTATAATAAAGGTCTTCCACATAAGTTCCCGTTTCATCAAAGACGCTCATCGCCAAGACACGCGTGGCTACCGGTTCCAGGGGATCCCACAGGTACGTTTTACGCAGGACGGGGTCAGCGGGTTCCGAAGCGTCCGCAGCATCCAGTTCCGCGATTTGCAGGTAGCCGTGATAGATGAACCGTTTCCTTGACATGAGCGCTCCCCCTTCATAGACGGATTTTTCAACCCGCCTGTTCAGATAATCGTAAACGCACTCCATACGCCTGCCCCCCTGCGTGAAGCTGACCGCCTGATTCAACGCGTTGTAGGCGGCTTCCCATTCTCCCGTGGACGTCTTAATCTTCGTCTGGTTGCCGTCGGCGTCATAGTTGGGAACAAAGGGCGGCTCCGTGCCTTCGGTGATATCCGTGTATTGATTGAGCCGGTTGGCAACGTATGTGGCGGGAAGGAAATCCGTTCCCTCCCGGGAGGTTGTGCGGTTGCCGATGTTGTCGTAGGAGTAGCTGTATGTTCCTCCCCGGCTCATCGCGTCGCTCACGAGTTCATTCCTGTCATTGTAGGCGTAGGCGTGGGTGAGGTCGGGCGAGGATGTGTTGAAATAGTCTTTTTTCGTGACGGGCCGCCCCAGCGCGTCGTAAGAGTAGTCGGTTTTGGCCGGGTAGTTGGCGCTGCCGGGGCGCAGGTAGTCAATCTTCACCGGGAGGTCGCGCTTTTCTTCCAGGGTGCGCCGCCATTTTAACGTGTTGGGGTAATCAAGAGTGGCCAGCAGGCCGTTTTCCGCATTGTAGCCGTAGGTGAAGGGCTTCGCGACGGCGTTCAGCGAGACGGAGGAAAGCCTTCCGGAGGCGTCATGCCGTCTGCAAGGCGGCGGCGCCCGCATAGCCCAGGCAGTAGCCCGCGGGCCTCCCCACTCCGTCACGGCGGAGGGTCAAGACGCTTGCCGCAAGGCCAGCCGTCGTTTCCGTTTCCTGTTCGTTATATTGGTTGTACGTGAACGTGCGCGTTCCGGCAGCGTCGTCAATCTGCGTCAGCTGCCCCAGATGATTGTAGCGGCTGCTGATGGAGGGGGTAAAACCGTCGTCATTAAAGGTAATGGAGGTAAGCTCCCCGGTAAGGGGGGGCGTAGGAGCGGGAGGCAACGGTTCCCCGCGCGTCCGTCGTAGAGGAAACGCGGTTGAGCGCATCATACGCGGTATCCACATGGGTGGCATTGGCATAGGTCTTGCGGACAACCAGCCCCGTAGCGACATCGTACGTCCAGGTGGTGATGTCCCCATCCGTCCGGAGGCGGGGATCAGTAGTGATGACATCCCCGGGATCACGGAAGGTGGAAAGGCTCACTATATGGCCGGCGGCGTCATAAGCATATACGGCGGGCTGTATGGTCGTCCCCCATTCGGCTTCCTTGCGGCCCCGGATATCATAAACGGAACAGGCTGTTTTACCAAGGGCATTGGTAACGCAGGTAGGCAGATCAAAGGGCTGGGCATAAGCGTAGGTGGTCGTGTTGCCCGCGGCATCCGTGCCGGAAATGATGCGGCCGGCGATGTCGCAGACGGCGGTAAAGACGTTGCCGCGCACATCTGTGTCCGCATAGGTGATGCCCGTTTCCATATAAGTGCGCTGCCGGCGGGCGGTCGCGCCGTCAAAACCCGTAACCGCCGTCGTGAATCCGTCCACGACGCGCGTGAGGGAAACGCTCCCGACGCCGGGCACGGTTTTCTTCTGCAGACGGACAGAACCGCCGCCATACTCCGTCCACTCCACGGTATCATGGCCGCGGGGATCCGTCATGACGGTTTTGCCGGCAAGAACAGAACTCAAAGCAGAGAGCAGGGCCGCCTGCTTTTGAAGAACGGGAGTACCTGAAGAAGTATAACTTGTTATGGAAACAAGTCTGTAGATGCCGTCTTCACGGCTCTCGGCCACATAAGCGTAGTCAGTAATGCGGGAGTTCAGGATGGTCGGTTCATCCTCCAGGGCGACGATTGCCCTTGTCCTGTTCCCAAAGGCATCATAGGCATAGAGCGTCGGCGCCATGTCCGCCAGCTGTTCCCTGATAAGGCGCCCCTTGTCATCGTATGCAAGCGTGCGCACGTTTTCCCCATTCAAGGTATTGGTGGCAGCAATCCGTACAAGATCGCCAAAGCCGTTGACGGTGGAGCTTCCCGTCACGACGCGGGGCTCTCCCCCCTCCCCGCCCGGCACAGCCTCCGTCGTGCGGATCCCTTCCGCCGTGGCCTCAACGGTATAAAGGATATCCTGCTGCCCGGTGCCGTAACGCCGCACTACTGTTCCGGAAGGGCTTTTCCGGGTGATGAGCGTAGCGCCGGCGGGCGTGGTAACAGTTTCTACCAGGCCATCCCCGCTATAGGAGCGAACGGTGGAGCGCCCCAGAATATCGGTTTCTTTTACCAGACGCCCCAGCAAATCGTATTCCCGGCTTTCCACCGTCGTCATTGGGCCTGTATCCCTGCGCAGGGAGGTAATTTTACCGAGGGCATCACGAGTGTAACTCGTGATGGTTTCCGGAGTGATCATGGTTTCCCCGTCTGCAATGGCTGAACGGATGGTTTCTGTCAGCTGGCGGGCCGTATTGTAGGAATAGGAAGTCGTCACGCCATTCTCATCCTTTTCCCATAAAGGGCCGCAACAGGTCATCATGCGCTCGTAAACGCGTCCATTGGCGCGGGTGCGCTTTACCCAACGGTTCTCAACATCATATTCATAAGAAGACGCATCCGTCATTGACCAAACACCATCGGCAAGCTGTACGTATTGCTCATAACGCATGTTATTGCCCTGGCCGGAGACGTAAGTAACCTTCCGTGAACTCAGGCCGGGCACGCACGCACCCGCTATCCGCGTTTCCGCGGTCACTTTGTAAAGGGCTCCGTACTGGTCCGTCTCTTCATAAAAATAATGCGTCTGAATGCCGTCCATGCCCTGTTTCATCTTCAGGCGTCCGCGGGCATAAACATTGGGAGCCGTGCCGAGCCAGGATTCCTTCACTTCCAGACGCACGTTTTCTTCCCCCAATGCGGTGGTGCGTTTTTCCACGCGCCGCACATGATTTTCCTCAACGTAGGTGTAATCCGCGCGCCAAAGTTCCGCCGCAGTGGCCGTCAACGTCACCCATTGGGTGAGAATATCCGGATCCGCCTGCGTCTGATCCCGATAAGTGGTGTAAGTGACTTTATCTCCAGCTTCCGCCCAGGGGACACTGGACACGATTTCACGCCCAAAACGGTCGTACGCCCATGTTTTGACACTTCCGTCAGGAGCAGTTTCCTTCGCGATTTTTCCCATGCCTGTGTACTCGTAGGTCGTCTCCCGGGCGTAATCCGTTCCGTAACCTTCAATACGGCTGGTGCACAAATTGCCATTGCGGGTGACGGCATAAGTCTCACAGACACGGGAGATAGGGATACCGTTTTCCCCTCTCTGTATGGTAGTGATGAGTTTCCACGTTCCGGGAGAGACAATCTGCTTTTCCTTCAGAGTGAAGATGGAATCTTCTCCTTCCCCCTGAGACATGTTCCATGCTCCGTCAGTTCCCTGCCAGTAGCGGGTGGTGAAGGGCGCGCGCCCGGCGGTTTGTTCGGTGACGGCAAGCCTGCCCGCTGCCGCGTCCCCGGTGATCGTGAATGTTTTAAATGGGTCGCCCGTAACGGGATAAAGGCCGGTGGAGCTGTTTTTCCCATCCACCTGTTCGGGGAGGTAGAGGGCGATGCGATATCCGGATTCCGTGACATTTTCGATGTTGGCAAGCCCATCCCACAGGTTCCATATCTGCCGAATGCTTCCATCCGAAGCCCGCACGATATCCAGCTTTTCGTCAAATTCTTCTCTTGTGTAGGACGCGCCATTTTTAGCGGTGTAGCCGGTGGCGTATTTCAAGGAAGAGGCCACACCTGCGGTATAATTAACAGTATTACCCGCGGTTGAACGGATACTGAGGCAGAATTCTCCCGCCTTTGCTGAGGAAGCGGACCTCCTCCCGAACCACGCAGACCCTCCGCGCTTGGCGGATCCCGCAATGGGGGCAACACTGTCAACCCCGCTGCCGCCACCATCCGCGTAGCAGTAGTAATTAATGTCAGTTCCCCCGCTCCTGATTTGGAAAGCGGTATTCGCTCCAATTCCCGACAGCGGCGCCGAAATGATTTCATGAGTCATCGGATGCCAGTAATGGAGCGCACGAGGGGACCAGAGTTCAGACGAGAATGTGTACCCTACTATGTCCAGCAACCCCTGCGGCAACCCCGTCATGCCCCGGAAAGAGCCAAAATTGGTACGCCAGACCATTTCCGTCTTGAGCGTCCGGGCGACCACGCGCCTGCCGGCAGCCGACGAACCATAAAGGGTGGAGGAACCGCGCATGCCGTGCGCCGAAGAGCTGCTGCTGCCGCCCTCATTGTTTTCACAGGTACAGGGGGCCTCGTCTTCACCGTTATCCCCTTCACCGTTGTCTTCCTCCGGACAGGGAAAACCGGAACTGCTCTGAGAGCCATTGCCGTCCCCCCCGCATTCACACGGCACGTCTTCTCCCTCATCTTCCGTACTCACAGGTTCCGGATAACCTTCATCCGGCTGATAGGAGGATGAAGAGGTGCCATCCGAGACCATGACTTCAATGGAATAATTAAGGATTGCCAGATTAGTCCATTCAGGAGGAACCGCAACGTTCTCATAAGTCATGTGTACACGGTGCGGTCCCGGTTCAATGGGAAAGCTCAAGCTTTTTTCCCTATAAGTGCCTCCATGGTATTTACCCTCCCCTGGAATGAAAATTCCTTCACCGTCAACGGTCAGAGTTCCGTTATCATCTACCCCCAGCATTAAACGGCACTCCGCCGTTTCCCCCGGATCAAGCGGATCAACAATAATCCCCCAGTCCCAGCTGCCGCTAAACGCCCCGGCCTCCTTGTCAAACGGAGCCGGCCCACCTCCGGACACTGTGAGAGCATTATCAGGCAGAGAATCCACATGATGCTGAAACTGCCGTTTTCTCATGAAATCCAAATAGTTAGATATTAAGGAACAAATATCGAGAAGTCAATGCTTCCCCGTATTTATTATTCTTATCTATTTCAGGAAATAAAACAGAACAAGGATTTATTTTTGAATAATTGTTATTAACAAGAATAAATTTCTATCAATTAACATTTTATAAAATATATATCTTTCTTGAAAATTCATAAGGGATAACCATGTGTTGACGCGTTTCCCAACTGCCGGCCAGAATATCCCATCCGGAAGGTCTAAAAATTTCCCGGCCTCCATTAAGACAAACTCCGGCGGTTCTATCTGCATCATCCCTTCAACGAAAGGTTCTCCCGCCTGGTCGTCCAGATAAGGCCGGTGTCGGCACTTTCTTTACGCCGTCCCAATTCTCAACCCGGAATAAACCAATGAATAATACGACTCAACCAGGGGCTGCTCCAACAGGCCCCGCAACAACCAATAACGCTCCGGCGGTAAAATCCGTCCTCCGCATGGGAGTATTCACTCTCGCCATGATCAACGTTTCCGCCATTGTCAGCCTGCGCGGTATGCCTGCGGAAAGCACTTACGGACTGAGTTCCGTTTTTTATTACATTTTCGCCGCGGTATTCTTTCTGGTGCCTGTTTCCCTGGTCGCCGCGGAGCTTACTACCGGATGGCCCCAAAAGGGCGGCGTTTACCGCTGGGTAGGCGAGGCATTCGGGAAAAAGTGGGGGTTCCTGGCCATCTGGCTGCAATGGATTGAGAGTACCATCTGGTTCCCTACCGTTCTGACGTTCGCCGCCGTTTCCCTGGCTTTCATGGGGCCCGGACAAAGATGGGATGAAGCGCTTGCCGCCAATAAATGGTATGTTCTCATCGTGGTGCTGTGCGTGTACTGGGCGGCAACCCTGCTTAATCTGCGCGGCATGAAAACTTCCGCAGGCGTCACCAAATGGGGAACCATCATCGGAACCATTATTCCCGGAGCCATCCTGATCCTGCTGGGCCTGGGCTATTGGGCCGGCGGCAACCCGATCCTGCTGGATATGAGCTGGGACAAGCTGGTGCCGGACATGAGCAATTTCAACAACCTCGTTCTGGCAGCCAGCATCTTCCTGTTTTACGCAGGGATGGAAATGTCCGCCGTGCATGTGAAGGATGTGAATAATCCCGGGCGCAATTATCCGCTGGCCATTCTGATTTCCGCCATCATTACGGTGCTTATTTTCGTTCTGGGCACGCTGGCCATCGGCTTCATCATTCCCAATTCCCAGATTAATCTGGTGCAGAGCCTGCTGATTACTTATGACAGCTATTTCAGCTTCTTCGGCCTCGGCTGGATGAACTGGATTCTGGCGCTTGCGCTGGCCGTAGGCGTTCTGGCCCAGGTAACCGCATGGGTGGGAGGCCCTTCAAAAGGCCTGTACCAGGTGGGCCTGGCCGGCAACCTTCCGCCTGTCATGCAGAAGCGGAACAAGAACAACGTCCAGATGGGCATCCTTTTTATCCAGGGGGGAATCGTCACCCTGCTTTCCATCATGTTTGTGATCATGCCTTCCGTGCAATCCGCCTACCAGATTATTTCCCAGCTGACCATCATTCTGTACCTCATCATGTACATGCTGATGTTCGCGTCAGGCATTTACCTGCGCTACCGGGAACCGAATACGCCCCGTACTTTCCGCATTCCCGGCGGCAGAACCTTCGGCATGTGGATTGTCGGAGGGCTCGGCTTCCTGGCCAGTCTGGCGGCTTTCCTGGTGAGCTTCATCCCGCCTAACCAAATTACCGTAGGCAGCAGTACCATGTACATTCTCCTTCTGGTGGTGGGCACCTTCATTTTCGCGGGTATTCCCTTTATCATCCATGCCATGGCCAAACCCTCCTGGAAACGGCCGGTGGATCCCGAAGACGCCTTTGAACCCTTCGGATGGGAGAAAAACAATGATTCCCATTCCGCAGCAACCCCTAGCCATTCCATATCCCATGAGTAACATTCCTTCCAATGAACAGATCCGGACGGCCCTGGATAACGCATACGCCTACGCCAAAACCGTCCAGGGAGGCAAAAACGCCTCGTACATTCCCGCCCTGGCCCAGGTGCCTTCCGACCTGCTGGCGATTGCCGTGGTCACCGTCAACGGAGACCTCCTGACCGCAGGCTCCGCGGACGCGCCCTTCGCCATTGAATCCATTTCCAAGGCATTCAACCTGGCTTATGTCATGGATCTGATCGGCATGAAGCAGCTGCGCGCGAAAATCGGAGCGGACCCCACCGGGGAACCCTTCAATTCCGTAATGGCCATTGAGCTGCATGGCGGCAAGCCCCTCAATCCCCTGGTCAACGCAGGGGCCATGGCGACGGTCAGCCTGGTCAACGGTTCGGATTCCGATGAAATATGGGGAAACATGATCCATAATTTCAATAACTTCGCCAACACGGCCCTGACTGTGAACCAGGAGATTTACAAGTCGGAAAGCGCTACCAACCAGCACAACCGCGGCATTGCCTGGCTGCTGGACAGCTACGGCTATTTTTACAATACGCCGCCCATGATTGTGGATTTGTACACACGCATGTGTTCCCTGAATATCACCGCTTCCCAGCTGGCCCTGATGGGCGCCTGCTACGCCAACGGCGGAGTCAATCCCGTCAGCAAGAAGCGTGTGGTGAAAGAGGAGAACGTTCCCCCCATTTTGGCGGAAATGTGCATGTCAGGCCTTTATGATTCCACAGGGGACTGGATGTACAAAGCCGGCCTTCCGGCCAAGTCCGGCGTGGGAGGCGGCCTGGTAGCCGTAGCTCCCGGCAAGCTGGCCATGGCGGCTTTTTCGCCTCCCCTGGATCCCGCAGGGAATACCGTCAAGGGGCAGGCGGCGCTTCAATCCATCATCAGGGAACTGAATCTAAACCTTTTCCGGAGCTGATCCGGGATGAGAAGGTAAACCCGCGGAGCCAAAATCCGAAAGGATTCCCGCGGGTTTACTGTATCCTGTCCAGCCCCCCGAGGCAGACCGCAGTTTCTCGACTGCGGATTTCAGCCATAAAAAACAGCCTTCCGACACAGTACGCTGAAAAACGGATATATCCGGCGGACAACGGCCACATCACCTGCGCCCCGGCAGCCGCAGGCAACCTTCCCCCGGCGCCCCGCATCAGCTCCTGTTTGAAAAGTTGCACAGCTGCATGGCTACGCCGTCTTCCATAACCCGGAAGCCGTGCTTCTCATAAAAAGCGGCGTTTCTGCTCTCCTCCGGCATGATTTCAAGATACAGGTAGTCCCTGTATTTTTCCTTAACCATTTCCACCATTTTTCCAGCAATCCCCCTACCCTGATAGGCGGGATGCACCAGAACATAATGCATGTAGGCAACCATCTCGCTGTCGTCCAGCACCCGCACCAGCCCTGCCAGGCGGTCACCATCCCAGGCCGTAACAACAGTGGACGAATTCATGAGAGCCTTGAACAGACGCCCCGGATATTGTCCGGAAATCCAGCCAACGGACAGGAACAATTCTTGAACATCTTCCCTGGAAAATTTCTTCTCTTCCGTAAAAACAATCATTTTTTCTTTAATTAATTATTGATTATCCGCCTGTACCGTCGCGGCCACACAACCGACTGAGCGGGAAACGCCTTTCCCTCGGCCGGATTGACACCCTGTTTCAAGGTTTTATCTGCTCCCACCGCCGCAGTCAACACCGTCTTGTCCGAAGGTTTTAACCATTCCAAGGACATGGCGGAGCCTGTGATAAGAACGCGCGCGCCGGAAACAGGCAACCCTTTCCACAGTCAGCAGCTCGTCCGCCCCTGCCTCCTCAGCTTCCGGGGAAGGAAGAGCCGCACCAGGAACACACATCTTCTTTTCAGGGAAACGATACTCGAATACGGGAGACGGCATTTTTCCTAGAACCGATTCCCCAAAAACGGAAAACTCCGGGCCCAGGTTCATAACATTGTGAAAAACCTTTCTCCGTCATTTGTTTAAGGACTTGTCACCACGCTTCTTTTCCCTAGAATCCCCCCGGTATGCTTGACGCCCTCCAAAATGCCTTTTTCCAGACCGGGGACACGCTCACATCCTGGCTGTCCGCTTTCAGCAGCTTTCTGTGGGGGTGGCCCCTGCTCATCATGCTGCTGGGCACGCACCTGTACCTCACCGCCATCCTGCGGTTTCCGCAGCGTTATCTGCTTAAGGCCCTGAAATTGTATTTTGTGAAAGATCATACGGACAAGGGAGATATCTCCCCGTTCAGCTCCCTGATGGTGGCCCTGGCAGCCAACATCGGCGCCGGGAATATCATCGGCGTGGGCGTGGCGATTGCAGCCGGAGGCCCCGGCGCCGTCTTTTGGTGCTGGCTGACGGGAGTTCTGGGAATGGCAACCCGTTATTCGGAAGGATTGCTCGCCATCAAATACCGGGTGGAAAACAAGGACGGCAATATGAGCGGAGGCCCCATGTTCGTGCTGGAACGCGGTCTGAACAGCAAATGGCTGGGGGCAGCCTTCGCCGTCTTCACGGCCATTGCCGCCTTCGGAATCGGCAATCTGACGCAAGGGAACGCAGCGGCGGAACAGCTCCACCACGCCTTTTCCATTCCCTCCTGGGGAACAGCCGCCGTTCTGACGGCATTGACGGCTCTGGTAATGCTGGGAGGCATCCAGGGCATTGCCAGGGTATGCGCTTTCTTCGTGCCGTTCATGGCCGTCATCTATATCATGGGATGCCTGTATATCCTGACCGTACAGGCAGAGTATATTATTCCCGCCATCCGGTATATTCTGGACTGCGCCTTCACGGGAGAAGCCGCCGCCGGGGGCGCAGCAGGAGCGGCCGTCATGGCGGCAATGAGAACCGGTGTGGCCCGGGGCCTCTTTTCCAATGAGGCCGGCCTGGGATCCGCAGCTATCGCCTCCGCCGCAGCGCAGAACCGCAACCCCGTCAGACAGGCGCTCATCTCTTCCAGCGGCCCCTTCTGGGATACCGTCATCATCTGCGCCCTGACGGGAATTGTGCTGACCACCAGCATCATCGCGCATCCGGACATTTCCTGCACGGACGGCCCCAAGCTTACTACGCTGGCATTCAGCAAAATTCCTTACATAGGCTCCCCTCTGCTCACGCTCAGCCTGGTTACGTTTGTAGTTTCCACCATTCTGGGCTGGTCCTACTTCGGAGAAAAAGCGCTGGAATACCTAGGAGGCATCCGGCTGATCATGCCTTACCGCGTCATCTGGGTGGCGGCGGTCTTCATCGGCTGCGTCTCTAAAATAGAACTGGTATGGATTTTTGCAGACTGCGCCAACGGCCTGATGGCCCTGCCCAACCTCATTTCCCTGCTGGCACTTTCCGGCGTGCTTGTCCAGCAAACGCGGTACTACCTCTGGCAGCACAGGCTGGACGATTACGACGAATCCCACATACCGGAAGGAAAATAACGATTTTTTTAACTCGGATTCAAATAATTCTTGCCTTTCGGCTTCCGGTAGTATTTACTTCGCCGCGCAGTCCCTGCAAACCTAAAAGTCGCGTTCGTCTAGCGGTCCAGGACTCCCGCCTTTCACGCGGGCAACACGGGTTCGAGTCCCGTACGCGATGCCAGCTTTACCGCCGCAGCAGTTACGACAATTCCGCTTTTCCCCTTTTCAGGGAAGCATATTGGAAAAACGTAATGGCTGCGGTTTTCTTTTGGCCCGGTTTTCCGGATTCAGGAAAGTGCGGCAGAGGCGCCGAAAGCGGAATCCCCCCTGCTTTTAAATGCCGGAACATGTCTTACATCCCCCGGATTTGGCTTTCAGAAAACCCCGCCATCTTTTAAAATCCTTTACACGCAAACGCCATGGATTACACACCTCTCATTGAAAAACGCCGCCAGCGCCTGGAAGAATTGGAAACAGTCATTGCCGAACCGGACTTCTTCAATGACCAGAAAAAGGCCTCGGAAATCATGAGAGAGCACCGCCGCCTGAAGGAACTCATGGAAACATGGGATTCCCTGAACGCCACGGAACAACAGCTGGCGGACAACCAGGAACTGGCCAAGACGGACGATCCGGAACTGGCGGAACTGGCCGCCCTGGAGATTCCAGAACTGGAAGCCGCCCTGGAAAAACTGCGGAGCGACGTGCAGTACAGCCTGCTTCCCCGCGACACGACGGAAGACCGGGACGCCATCATTGAAATCCGCGCTGGAACGGGCGGGGATGAAGCCTCCCTGTTTGCCGGAGACCTGCTGCGGATGTACCAGCGTTTTGCGGAAGAACGCGGCTGGCGCTTCGAGCATCTGGAAAGCAGCCCGTCGGACGTGGGCGGATTCAAGGAAGTCGTCTGCCGCATTGCCGGGGAAGAAGTGTTCCGATTCCTGAAATATGAAGGCGGCGTGCACCGTGTGCAGCGCGTTCCCGCTACGGAAACGCAGGGGCGCATCCATACTTCCACCGCCACCGTGGCCGTCATGCCGGAAGCGGAGGAAGTGGACATAGAAATCCGCCCGGAAGATCTCCGCATCGAAGTATGCCGTTCCGGCGGAGCCGGAGGCCAGCATGTGAACAAAACGGAATCCGCCGTTCAGATATGGCACATACCCACGGGCGTTTATGTCCGGTGCGAGGAAGAACGCAGCCAGATGAAAAACCGAGAAAAAGGCATGAAAATCCTGCGCGCCAAGCTCTTTGAAGCCAAAAAACGGGAAGAGGCGGAAAAATACTCCGCCGCGCGCCGCAATCTCATCGGCTCCGGCGGCCGTGAAGAAAAGATACGCACATACAACTTCCCGCAGAACCGTCTGACAGACCACCGCATCGGCTACACGTCCCACAATCTGGACGGTATCCTGATGGGGCAGCTGGAAGACCTGATTATGGCCCTCCAGCACGCGGAAATGCAGGAACGCCTGGCGGAGGCCGGAATGTCCTAACTTCCTTTTTCCTTTCATGAAAACTTTACTGGAAGTCCTTCAGGCCGGCACGGATTATCTGGTCCGCCAGGGGTGCGACGAGGCACGCGCCACCATGCAGCATTTGCTGGCCCATGTCCTGCACTGCAACCGCACGGCTCTTTACTCCCAGTTTGACAGGCCCGTGGAAGAAGCGGAGCTGGCACCCCTGCGCGAACTGCTGAAACGCAGGGCAGCGGGAGAACCGCTGCAACATCTGCTGGGGGTCACGGAATTTTTCCGGAGGGATTTCCTGACGGATGCCCGCGCCCTGATTCCCCGCCCGGAAACCGAGGAACTGGTGGAAATGGTGTTAAAGAAAATCCCGGACCATCCGGTACGCATCCTGGACATGGGCACGGGCTCCGGCGTTATCGGCGTCACGCTGGCGCTGGAACTCAAGGAGCGCGCCGGAGAAGTCGTGCTGGCGGACATTTCCCCGCAGGCTCTGGATCTGGCCCTGGAAAATGCCATGCGGCTGGGAGCCAGAGTCTCCACCATCCAGACGAATCTGTTCGCCAACATTCCCCAGGAAAAAACGGATCCGCATGCGGAGGATGCCGATTCTGCTCCGGAGGGAAAAAAAGGGGAAAACGAGCGGAACATGCTCTTTGACGTTATCGTGGCCAATCTGCCATACATTGCAGAGGGGGAAAAACTTGCCCCGGAAGTCATGAAAGACCCCCATACAGCCCTGTTCGGAGGCCCTAAAGGCTGGGAAATCATTGAACGCTTTCTGGCCCGCGCCCGGGATTACCTGAATGAAGACGGCTTTGTAGCCCTGGAAATCGGGTACGACCAGGCATCCGTCGTAACGCAAATCATGGATGGATACGGCTACAATTACATTGAAGTTCTGAAGGACATGAGCGGCGTCTCCCGTTTCCCCTTCGGCTATCGTTAATGTTATCCTCCTTTTCACTCCATGCAGGCGGCGCGCATTCTGGTTGACGGACAAAGCGATCTGGTACTGGATTACGGTATTCCTCCGGAAGCGGGAGACGTCAAGCCGGGCTGCCGCGTACAGGTGCCCCTGCGCAACAGAACGGCTACCGGAACCGTGCTTACGCTGTCAGAACCGGCCCCGGCCTGGAAGGACAGGCTCAAGCCCATTCTGAAACTGATCGATCCGGAGCCCCTGATTTCCCCGGTGATGATGAATCTGGCCTCATGGGCGGCGGACTATTACTCCGTGGCTCTGGATCAGATGATCCGGTGTCTGCTCCCGGAAACCGTTCGTCAGGAAAATACGGCGGAAAAAATGCGCAAAATGGTGTATCTGGAAAAAACTCCGGCACGGGAGGAACTGGACGCCCTGTACCGTAAAGCACCCCGGCAGGCCCAAATGCTGGATTATTTCTCATCCGCGAAACAACAGTCCGCCCCCCTGGCGGCATTCGGCGCCGGAGCCCTGAACGTTGCCCGCAGCCTGGAAGCCAAAGGCTTCATCTCCCTGAAAGAAGAGGCCGTGCACCGGGACCCCAGCACCGGGGAGCAATTCGTCCCCACCCAGCCCATGAAGCTGAACAGCCAGCAGCAGAAAGCGCTGGAAGAAATCACGGCCATGTGCGCGGCAGAGCGCAAAAAACCGGTCCTGCTGCAAGGGGTTACCGGTTCCGGCAAGACGGAGGTTTACTTACAGGCCGTTTCCCAAATAGTAAAATCCGGAAAATCCGCCCTGATCATGGTGCCGGAAATTTCCCTGACGCCCCAGACGGTTCAGCGTTTCAAATCCCGTTTCGCAGAACTGCCTTCCTCCGTGGCAGTGCTGCACAGCCTCCTCTCGGACGGGGAGCGCTTTGACGAATGGCATGCCATCCGTTCCGGAAAAGCCCGCATCGTCATCGGTCCCCGTTCCGCCGTCTTCGCCCCCCTCCAAAATCTGGGCCTGGTGATTGTGGATGAAGAACACGACGCCTCTTACAAACAGGAAAGCTCCCCCCGCTACCACGGGCGGGATCTGGCCGTGCTGCGCGCCCATCTGGAAAATTGCGCCGTGCTTCTTGGCTCTGCCACTCCCTCCCTGGAAAGCATCCATAACGCCCTGATTGGAAAATATTCCCTGGTAAAACTGACGGAAAGGGCGGACGGCCAGCAGCTCCCGCTCATTCGCATCCTGGACATGAAAACGGAAGGAAGGAACAAATCCGGTCCCAACGTTATCTCCGAACGCCTCAGGATGTCCATTGACCGGCGTCTCGACAAGGGGGAACAGGTCATCCTGCTGCTCAACAGGCGCGGATTCGCATGCTCCATCCAATGCCCGGACTGCGGCCACGTAGTCACGTGCCTGCACTGCTCCCTGCCCCTGACCTACCACCGTACGGAAGACCGCCTCATGTGCCACCTGTGCGGATTCAAAGCCCTCCCGCCCCGTTCCTGCCCGGAATGCCGGTCCGCCAACATCCTGCTCCAGGGGTACGGAACCCAGAAAGTGGAGGAACTCCTGCGCCGCACTTTCCCTGCGGCGCGCATCACGCGCGTGGATGCGGACGTGGCCCGGCGGAAAAACGCCGTCCGGACCATTCTGAACCAGTTTCGCGCCCATAAGATAGATATTCTCCTGGGCACCCAAATGATCGCCAAAGGTTTGGATTTTCCCAACGTGACGCTGGTAGGCGTACTGAACGCGGACCTGGGGCTCCACATCCCGGATCCCCGTGCAGGGGAACGCACTTTCCAGCTCCTGACGCAGGTAGCGGGCCGCGCCGGCCGCGGCGATCTTTCCGGAGAAGTCATTATCCAGACTTTTACGCCCCAGTCCCCCTCCCTGCAATACGCCCGGCACCATGACACGGACGGCTTTGCAGCCCAGGAACTGGAAATGCGGCGTACTTTCGACCTCCCCCCCTTCACCCATATCGCCGTCTTGACCATACGTTCCCAGCATGAAAGCATGGCGGAATTCGCCACGCAAACCCTCGCGGCCCGCCTGCGCGGCATGCTCCCCCCTCCCGCCACGATGACCGACCCCATGCCTGCCCCCATCCCCCGTGCGCACGGACAGTTCAGATTCCAGATTACGGTCAAGGGGCCATCCGCCCGCATCCTCTCCCGCACTCTCCGGAAACTGGTGCAGGAAGCCGGCCTGGGGGAAGACTTGACGGCTGTCATTGATGTGGATGCCATGTCATTCATGTAAGCCGCCTTGCCAAAACCGGCCGGGAACATTAGACTTTCGGCACAACACAACTTACTATTATGCTGCTTCATTTCTACAAGATGACGGGTGCCGGCAACGACTTTGTCATGGTGGACAATCGTGACCTGAGCCTCTCCTCCGTGCTGGACAGAGAAACCATAGAAGCCCTGTGTGACCGCCGCTTCGGCATTGGGGCTGACGGGTTGATCGCCGTGGAACCTTCCCAGGGCAAGGGGGGAATTGTTCGTATGCGTTATTACAATGCGGACGGCGGAGAAGCGGAAATGTGCGGCAATGGCGCCCGCTGCTTCGGCAACTTTGCCGCCGCCCTGCTTCATCACGACAAGACAGCCCCCCTTCCTTTTGAAACCATGGCCGGCGTCGTCACCGCAACCTTTGAAAAAGACGGCAACGTCACCGTAAACCTGACCAATCCCCACTCCATGCAGCTCTTCGTGCTGAATGCCGATCCGACTGTGGGGGCGGATGTCCATTTCCTGAACACGGGCGTTCCCCATGCCGTTGCGTTTCTGGACAAGCTGGAGGACCTGAACATTTCCAGGCTGGGAGCCTATCTGCGTTACCATGAGGCCTTTTCACCCAAAGGCACCAATGCTAACTTCGCCAGAATCCTGTCTCCGGGGCACATTGCCATACGTACTTACGAACGCGGCGTAGAGGATGAAACGCTTGCCTGCGGAACGGGAATGACCGCCTGTGCGCTGCTGCATGCCGTATTGGCGGACGCCCCCTCCCCCATTCAGGTGGACGTGGCGGGCGGAGACACGCTTAAAGTCGGATTCCAACGCACAGGGGACCGTTTTACTGACGTCACGCTGACCGGACCGGCAGACCTTGTGTTCACCGGAGACATTCAGATCTAAACAGCTTCGACCTGAAAAGGCGGACTCCTTCCCATCAGGGAAATTATCTGTTCAGCAGGGAACATTCCGCCCGCACATAACCGCCGTAATTATTGCAGAACGCCTTGTACACGGCAGGGCCCATATTCGTTTCGCAATAGTACTTTACGGTAATACAGCCGTTTTCGCGTTCCATATTAAGAAAACGGCTGGACAGCAGTACCAGATTGCTCTGGTAATTCCACAAAGCCATGTCACGCTCCATTTCCTCATGAATCCTGTCGCATATAAAGCTCTCCGGAGGAGGAAACAGAATGGCGCAGACAACACCGATCAGACAGATTCCCGGAATGACCCCTACGGCAAGAACCCCGTGACATTTCCTGATCAGGGGAAGGTGATTCCTGAATTTCCGGAAAATGGTAAAACGGAATAAATAACCCGCCAGCAGCGCCACCGGGAAGAACACATTCACGTACTCAAAAGCCAGGCTCATTCCTCCAAGAACGAAAAAACCGATGCCCTTCCACACCTTCCGGTAAACAGGAATGCAGGCACAAAGAAACACGTACAGAAGATATCCCAGCAGGCAAAGGAAAGGCAGAAGCGTTCCCGTAAAAATATGCTCCACCATGCAGTCCCACGGATATTCCCTGCTGGGAGCGAAGGCTTCATGGAAAAACATGCATACTATGCTCAAAAGCACCAGCGCGGCAAGGAGGATGGTCTTTACTTTTTTTGACTCATACAAAAGCCACAGCAAAATAACTCCGAACGGCAATAAATAGCAACCTATACTGTTGAATACAGTGGACAACATGGGAATATGAGGAAAGAAATTCATGGAGCGGATACGGATAAATGAGCGGTTAACAACTAAAATGCAGCAGCGGCTTCAGCAACAGTAATTGGAAATAAAATAAATTCAAACACTCGTTTTCAAATAACCCATAAAAAATCATATTCTTTTCACGAAAAGCCGTTCAGCCGGGCTCTCCCACTTGACAAAACAACCCTCTGAAAAGGATAGTAACGCTCTTGTGAAACACTCCCTTTTCATCCAGGCCGTCCTCCTTCCGGTTCTCTTCTGCCTTCCCCAATGCAGCCGCAAACCGCTCCTTCCGGAATATACGCCTCTGTGTTCCGGAATGGTGCCGGGGGAACACACTGCCCACCGGGCCCTCCGGGCACGGGAAAACAGAACCTACCGGGTAGGTCCGAAAGGCGGCGTATATTACATCAATTCCCATAATAAAAAAGTTTACATCAAATCCAGGAGGGTGCAATAGAAGACCACACGGTTTCTCCGTAATTTTCCAAATGGGAAACAAATAACCGTCCTATCATGTTTTTATTGTATAATTGAGAAAATATTCCGTTCAAAAAACTCATTAAACTCATTTTCTTCTTGCCAAAATGGAAGAGGACGGGTAATGTCTGCCGCACCACAACACTAAATGGTGTCGGTAGTTCAATGGTAGAGCCCCAGATTGTGATTCTGGTTGTTGCGGGTTCGAGCCCCGTCCGACACCCCATCCCCTTTCCTTCATAAAAAGAGCACTTATAGTGCTCTTTTTTACTATCCCCAGCCCTTTCCGCATGCGTAATCCAGAATTCGTCAAAGCCGCTTTTTCCGCTATTGCCCCGCGCTATGTGGCTACCAACCATGTGCTGAGCATGGGTGTGGACCTGCTATGGCGCCAGCGCGTCGTTCAGCTTGTCTCCGAATGGAAACCGGAAAACCTTCTGGATCTGGCGACTGGAACGGGAGACCTGGCCCTGGCCATCCTGAACGCGATGCCGGAAATCCGCCTCACCGGGTCCGACTTCTGCCAGCCCATGCTGGACATAGCGGCCAGGCGGGGACTGGATCATCTGGTTTGCGCAGACGCCATGAACCTGCCCTTCCCCTCCGCCTCCTATGATGCGGTCACTGTCGCCTTTGGCCTGAGGAACATGGCCAGCTATCCGGACGCCCTGCGGGAAATGGGCCGTATGCTGCGCCCGGGGGGCCATCTGCTCATTCTGGATTTTTCCCTGCCTGAAAGCCTGTTGAAAAGCCCTTACCGGTTTTATCTGCACCGCATCCTTCCCGTCATCGCAGGGTGGATGACCGGCCACCGGGAAGCATACGACTACCTGGCGGACAGCATTGAAGCCTTCCCCTGCGGGCAGGCCATGAAGGCTCTGCTGCGGGAATGCGGCTACAGCAATATCACGGCGGAAGCTCTGAACGGGGGAATTGCCAGCATTTACACAGCCCAGCGATGAGTGCGGGGGACGCAAGAGAAGGCATCATACGCGGCAAGGCGGCACGCGCCCGCCTGGGCGGAAAACTTGCCGGACTATCCCTGCCCCGGCAAATCGCCGTGATTGCTTTCTGGCCATTCCTGGAACAGCTGCTGAGCTTTTTCGTCACCTCGTCCGACCTTTTCATCGCCACTAAAATAGGGGTGAACGCCCAGGACACCATCAACATCTCTGACGGCATGGGCGCCGTCGTCTTCATCATGTGGTTCGGCTTCGTCATCCAGGGGTCTATCATGATGGGAGCCACAGCCATCGTTTCCCGCATGACGGGCGCCAGGGACTATCCCCAGGCCCAGCATGGCCTGCACCAGGCCGCCATGCTGGGGCTCCTGGCAGGAACCATCTCCTGCGGACTTCTCTTCACATGCAGCGATTTCCTGGTCACGCACGTACTGACCATGAATGAAACCGCCCGGGCCTACGCCCTGCAATACGTTTATATGGCCGCATTTGCGGCCCCGTTCAGCGGCGTGGTCTTTGCCATCAATGCCGCCCTGCGAGGCTCCGGAGACACGCGGCTTCCCTTCTGGATCATGATGAGCGTAGGCATCCTCAATGTCATCTTCAGCGTCATTTTCGTCTTTGCGGACGCTCCTCTGGGCGGCTGGCGCATCGGAGGAATTGCGGCAGGAACGGTCTGCGGCTACGGCATCAGCATGTGCATCCTCCTGTTCATCATGCTGCGTCGCAGAAAAAAAATCTTCACGGGCAGGAAAAATGAATCCCTGGAAGAACTTGTCCGGGAACGGGGAGAACACTATGCCCCTCCCCTGTACCTCAGCTTTTCCCATCTACGGCCGGACATGGGCATGCAGAAGCGCATCCTGAAAATCGGGCTGCCGCAGGCCGTGGAAGTCTTCGGCATGTGGGGCATCCAGATGTTCTGCCTTTCCATCATCAGCGAACTGCCTATTAAAGGCGTGCTGGGCGTCCACAATATTGCCGTCCGCATTGAATCGCTCAGTTTCCTGCCCGGCTTCGCCATCGGCATGGCCGCTTCCACGCTCGTGGGGCAATACCTGGGAGCCCGGAACGCGCTTATGGCCCGCATCACCATCTGGAAATGCATGCGGTACGCCGTCATCTTCATGACAGGCCTGGGAGTGCTCTTCAGTGCCTTTCCCGCCCTGTTCATGGAGATATTTTCCAACGGCAGCACGACCCTTATTGATACCGGAATCCCCGTGCTGCGCACCATGCTGGTGGTGGAACCCTTCTTCGCCGCCTGCATCGTGATGAAAATGTCCCTGCGCGGCGCGGGAGACACCCGGAGAGTCATGCTTATTTCCTACGGCATTATGGGCTTTTTCCGGGTCGTCTGCACCTGGGTATGGTTCAGGCTGGCACCGGAAACCATGACTTTGTGGGGCATCTGGCTGGTTTTCGCCTTTGAAATGGCCGTCCAATCCGCCATCCTCTATAAAATCGTCAAGGGGCGGAGCTGGACGAAGCTGCAAGTCTGAACCTTTCTCCGGCCTCTCCCGCCTCCCGGCCCATTCGCAAATCCAAAACGTTTACTGCAGGATAAAAACTTTGCTTTCCTCCTCCAATTCTGCTAGCATCCTTTCACGTTGTTCTGCAACGGGCTCGTAGCTCAGCGGTTAGAGCAGGGGACTCATAATCCCTTGGTCGTAGGTTCGAATCCTACCGGGCCTACCAAAATAAAGCCTTACAAGTTAACCACTTGTGAGGCTTTTCTTTCTCTTCCTGCTTCTCTCAAAAATTATTAAAAACGCGTAAAAACGTACCAAAACGCAAGAAAAGTTGCACCACTTTAGCATCACCATTTTTGCTACAGTAGCAGAAACTGCATGAGAAGAGGAGTCATTGCCGGAATTACAAATAGCTGGCAGAAGAACTGAAAAGCAGGAAGACTTCTCGTAATTCCCTGTAGATTCCTTAGATCATTAGGTCATACAACACACTTATGCAGAGAGTATGTAAACTGTAAAAAACACCCGATAGCGACGAAGTTCTTTATTCTCACGATTCATCGGAAAAAGTTCTTGGAGTTGCAGATGAGAGGATGGATTTAAGACGCCAAAAACCGGAAATAATTCTATAAATCGCACAGCTTTAAGGATTACAGCAAATTCAGAAACACAAACTACTGAATCGTCAAATATTCTTTCTTCGAGAGAAAGAAAAATATTGATTACAGGAATTTGAATGACGCCAGGAAGGAATGACAT
>ENA-OUUV01000024-OUUV01000024.1-human-gut-metagenome-genome-assembly--contig:-NODE-24-length-113999-cov-10.742101_pt1 | contig 113999 bp, 101 predicted proteins | sample MGYA00237952_ERZ548838 | MGnify/ENA primary metagenome ERZ548838 (study PRJEB26490, sample SAMN05194705) | human gut metagenome | biome: terrestrial biome; feature: human-associated habitat... | reverse complement strand
AAGCCCTGTATCTGGCAACTTTCGAAGCTACTAAAAAATGGACTATGAGCATTCGGAACTGGGGACAGGTCTACGGCGAACTCAGCATTATGTATGAGGGATGACTCCCAGAATAACAGAATCTGTATGCATGATGAGAAGGACGTTTTTGACGTCTGCTCTTGACATGCCCGAAATCATGTCGTATATATAAAACAAGAGCTGGAAGCTCCAATTTAGCGCTTCCAGCTCAATCATTATCATAGAAGATTATTATTTACAGACTTTTCTTCATAGTCTCAATTTTCCCATTCAACATTGCATAATCGTTCCCGGATTATTTTTTCTCCAATACTTTTTGGGCAAGTGTTGCATCATATCCTAATGCAACCAGTTTTTCCACGGTATCATTTCCGTTGTTGATTTCATCCATGATCTTAAGAATTGAATCGCGACATTCTAAGTAACCAGATTCGTGTCCTTCCTCCCACATGGACTTGGCAAATTTCTTTTCATCAAACTCTGTTAAAAGCATATGACGCACCTCGCTTTGATTTTTCAGCAGAACATCTTTGAGGATGTCATGATCAATGCAATATGTGATAGTTTCATCAATTGCCTGTTCGACTGACATTCCATTGTTGGTATTCTGCCGGATTCTTGCAATAAACAATGAATAATGCATTAATCGTTTGCACTTATTCATCAGCTCCGCATTATGTCCACTGTTGACATTCATTACCCGCGCTTTGCATTCCAATGCTGGTTCCATCTCGTTCGCAGTCGGATCACTTTCAAAAGCATCTGATAACACAAGCGTGTGATCATCTGGGATTTGTTCTGTGCCATTATAAAATACAATATACTGCGGCATCGGCAACTTGATAAGCTTATGCCCATACATATTCAAATCGTGCAGCTTAATGTATTCATCATACAATTGTGCAAAATAGAGCAATCCCCGGATCGGCATATTCGGATTCACCGTCGATTGATGTTCATATAAATTCATCGTCGAAGAAATCATAAATGACTTATCATTTTTCATCGACATAAATATGACATCCTCTAACGTTGTAATCTCCAGTTCCTCTGGATCCTGATGATTTGTTCCGTTGATCGCATTGTACAAGTTCAAAAGATCCCGTTTATCCTGAAACACTCTCTGAAATAAACGGTCCTTGTACTTCCGATTGTGAAACTTCAGTCTGCGAACAAACTTTAACCAGCTTTTTGTTCTTCTGTAATTCAATGATTATCCTCCCTTACATTATATAAAAAGGGAAACGGTTATGCAATGTATTCAATTTTATTTGTCATGGAAAATTCAGCGATATGCTATTGATTTGCCACTCAATGTATTTACTATACAATACATGTCGATTTTTAGCAACTATAATATTTTTAAGTAAAAGGCTAATTATGAAATTCTATGAAGAGAATAAAGCAAAAGAGCAATTAATGGCTGCTTTAAAAGCGGAAAATTAAAGGATAGTGTCAGCTCGGCCGAAGGCAATTTTAATGGGGTTGATGTTCAAAGTTGGAGGTTATCAATATGGGGAAAAGCAGGAACTTGATTTTGAAGGCAAATGGACATATGTGAAAAACAGAAGTGTAATGTCCACAAAAAACAGAAAGATAGGACATATGCAAAATAATTGATTGAAAATGTCCTGTAAATAGATATTTATTGGAACAAAATTATGGAGATTTGATACATATGTCCAATATAAGAAAAAAACAAGGACATTTATTAAGAGAAAAATTGTATATGTCCAAAAAGTGAAAATAGTGAGGATATAATAATAAATTTCTATGTATATGTCCAAATCATGGAACTATACGCAACAAAATTTGACAGCAGTACACAAAAGTTTGTCATCCAGTATAATGAATCGTGTCCATTGACATACATAAAGCACTTCGCGGCAGATAACCGTGAAGTGCTTCTTTTTTAGGTATAAACTTCCCCATTACTCTTTATTTAAGAAGTTCCAAAAGCGTAGCTCTGGCCTTAGTTTTTTGGTCGCCTGGATAGCTGACACCAATGCGATAACTAATGGTGTCTTTGACCTGATAAGCATCTATGGAATCATAAGAATCATCGGATGCGTTGGTTGTTGTGATAATTTTCCAGGTTTCGCCGGATGCGCTGGTGTAATCTTCTGTAGTGTAAATGCTGGCATCATCCATATTGGACGGATAATCAATATCAACGTAATCCGAAATTGTGCTATGTTCCGTATAAATGTCGGCAGAGGCAGAAACGGAAAGATCGGCATTTTCGCAGGAATAACTCTCAAGGAAAGAGATATAGCAAATATTGCCGGATCGATCACCAAGTGCAGTGACTTCGACGTGTTCAGGTGTCTGCGGCAATTTTATAGGCTTTAATTTATCGTATCCGATATAAGCAAGTGCCTCGTCTTCTGAAGAGAAACTTTTATAAACAGAACCCGGAGACCAGCTGTTGATTGGCTGGTATGTTTTGTACTGTTGGATAAAAGTGTCTTTTTCATCCCGGACACTTCCGGTAATTTCAGCATCTGCGACTTTCGTAATTGCTTCGGTCAGGCGGTATCCTCCTTCGGAAAGGGAGGAATAGACAGTATTTAAAATACCGGCTTTGGCAAGAAGTGCCTGAAATTCGGTGGCAGAATTGCGAAAGTATGCACAAGTGCCACGAAAGTCCTCTTCGCCTTGTTCTTTTGTGTAAGTAAAATCTGTTTTTTGACCATCCAGCGAATAGGAAAATGTCACACTGCCAAGATTTTCGGTGCAGACAAGAATAACCATGGCATAGTTTTTCATGGTTCTTTCCAGTTCTGTCTGTTGGGATTTCTTAAAAGATCCATCGAGATTCATTGTCCAGCCATATGGCTCATCGGTTGTCTGCAATTCGTGTGTTGCAATCGGAAGTACATCATTGATTCCGAGCGCCGTGAGAGTTTTTCCGTTGTCAGACATGCTTCCGACATAAGGGTGAATGGTGTTATAAATCTGTGCGGCCTTTGGCTGGATGGCAGTACCGTTTTCCCATGCAATCCAGTCGTTGACATACACTTTTTCAATCTTATGCTTTTCGGTGGTTTCATCTGAAAAAGTGTTGTTTTTGGATGCAGACAAACGGTTGGCCCGGACATTGATTGTGACAATTCCAGGATTGTCAGCATCGACCGTGTAGTTTATGTCAGATACGCCAAGTGAGTGATCGGTAAGAGATCCATTAATCTGGATTTTTTTGGAATCTGTCACGGTCACAGAATAATTCATCATGGATGTATCCGTCATGGAACGTGGGGAAATGTATACTTTCCATCCCCAGAATCCGGAAAGCAAGAGAGCAACCGTTAAGACCGAGGCCAGAATCCGGTTCCGGTTTTTTTTGCGGTTTTTCTTCAAAAAATCTATGGTGGATGTGTCCGCCGGATCTTTTTCAGGAAGTGATTCCGGTGCCTGCATGGCAGCAAGAATTCGCCGGCAATCTTCGCAGTTTTTTACATGAGATACAATTGCGGTGTTTGTTATATCGCTTGTGAGATGGTCAACATAACTTGGCAACAGATCCTGTACAACTTCGCAGGTTAATTCATTTTTCATATACATACAGCTCCTTTCTTATAAAAGTTTTTCTTTACCGCGATAAAACATTACGCGCGCCCAGTTTTCGCTTTGTCCCATAATCTGCCCGATTTCCCGGAAGGAAAGGTTACCGAAAGCCCGTAGGTAGATCACTTCCCGGTATGGTTCTTTCAAGTCGTGAAGATGCTGCAACAACTCCATTTTTCCCATGGAAGAAAGTACTTCCTGCTCTGCGGATGGAGAAGGGGTAATATGTGCCTCGGCATCCGTCAGATCCTCGTGCAGTGGGTGCTTTCGCAGGTAGGACAAATATTGATTTTTGGCAATCGCACAGAGCCAGGTAGTGATTTTGCAGCTTCCATCGTAGCGATTTATACTGTTGACTGCCTGACAGAACGTTTCCTGGGCCAGTTCTTCTGCAATGTCCGGATTGTGGACCAATGACATCAGATATTGGTAAACCATCTGAAAATGCTGGCGGTAAACGGCGTCCATGTCCTGCATGATCGGGCTCCTTTCTTGTGGGATATTGATTGGTTACATGGATTAATGTAAAAAAATGTGATTTCGTTACAAAAAAAATAAAAAAAATCAGCCCGCGATTATGCGGGCTGTGTTCTTAGGCAATGTTGCGACGAATTTCTTTGTACTGTCTTCTTTTAAGAGGATGGATCTTACCACAGTTTTTACACATAGTTCCTCGCTTTTGACAGAAACCAAATGTTGGAATATGAAATAACGTAAATCTCCAAATCTTTCGGAAAAGCATCTGTGGAGCAAAATGACCACAATTCTCACATTGTACCGGCTGAAGTTCTGCGTCAGTTTTTAAATCTGTTCTCGTACCATATATAATAAACATTATTGTGTACCTCCGGTTATATTTTTTAATAAATTCATGATATCATCAAAATCTTTTGACTGTTTCTTTGAAATGCCGATGACATGTTGCTGACCATCTGCTGTATCAAGAGCAATTCCGGAACCATTTATCGGATGCCCGTTTACCATACTTGTTTGATAGACATTTATGACATTATCCAATGGAACGACATGAAACCCTTCTTTTTCCGCCAGAAAATCCATTGCATAATGCGGTAAGATCAATAATCGCATGGACTTGGATAAAGTCTGTGGTCCGGTCTGAAAATCATCGTATATAGCCTGTAGCTGTCCGTTTGCTTCAAGCATATCAGCTTTTTTGCGGATTGCCTTTTTGCGTTGATTGACAGCACTTTGGAACATAAGTGTAATGATACCAACAAAGATGCCGACTCCAAAAAATGGATATCCGGCCGACAAAGTATCATAGGTGGTATCCAAATAGCAGGACCCCAAAAGGGTATCCACATCTGTGCTTGTTAAACCATAGGTTTCCAGTAAATAGGTTTTGGCTTCAGCCGGTAAGGTCTCGCTTTTTCCTTTGATCTCCACTGGTTTGTAAGAAGCAAGTTCTTCTGATGTAAAATCGCTGGATAATACAGGAAAATCATTCTTAGGATTCAAACCGACAACATACATGTTGCTATCTTCGCCGACGGCGAGCTGAAACTGCGTATTTTTGTACTTGTCACCTACCCATTTGGCAAATGGCTCATCTACGCATAAGATTTTGGTCTTGGCAAAGCCTTCTTTATTACCATCATAATCGGAATAGGCAGGAAGACATTTTATAACACCGAAACCAATGCAGAGAGCACATAGTATATAAATAGTTACAAATACACCGGTAAATGATTTTTGTACATTTACCAGATATCTTTTGAAATTTTCCATATTCATTTGTTTTCTCCAATTTATTTCATAAACATTATAAACTCCATAATAAATATAGAGAATTTCCGTATACAAGTCAATTGTACGAAAGTCCTAATTTTAGCGATTATAGGGGAAGTAGTAACGAGAGGAAAAGATCCCTTTTTATTGGAATTTATTCCTATGTATAGATAATAGAACAAACACTTTTTAAAAAAATACTACAAAACCTATTGACATACTAGGAATACAAGGATATAATACGAAACATGAAATGAAAGGAGACATGACAAAATGAGAAATGTATTTACTTTGAACAACATGTGTATGTGCTGTCGAATGCTAGACTCCCAGGCAGATCATATGGCCGGGTGTAGGGCTCGTTTGTCATGCACCTGTTTGCAATAATTTGTGATACAGATTAATGTAAGCCATTGCCTGGGAGAAACATCCAGGCTTTTTCTTTGCAAATGCAAGAGGGTGTGAAAAAGTAAACTTACAGAATGCAAACAAATAATGTTAGAAGGAGAAAATTATGAAAAAGAATTTTTTGAAGAAGTTAGTAACTGGCGTTTTAGCAGTAACCTTAGGAGTGACAGCTCTGGCAGGCTGCGGATCAGCCAAGACCGCTGATAAAGGTGATCAGGTTTACCGTACATTAGATGAAATCAAAGACAGTGGAGAAATCAATATCGGTGTTTTCTCTGACAAAAATCCATTTGGTTATGTAGATGATAACGGTGATTATCAGGGATATGATGTATACTTTGCAGAGCGCCTTGGAAAAGATCTTGGTGTAAAGATCAATTATGTATCCACAGAGGCAGCAAACCGTGTTGAGTACTTAGAGACCGGAAAGGTAGACGTTGTCCTTGCAAACTTTACCGTAACCGACGAGCGTGCAGAAAAAGTAGATTTTGCACTTCCATACATGAACGTAGCACTCGGCGTGGTATCCCATGAAGATAACGTAATCAAGAGTCTGGATGAAATCGGAGCAGATGATCAGGTAATCGTAATTTCCGGAACTACTGCAGAGACTTATCTGGAAAAGAATGAGCCGGACATCAAGCTTCAGAAGTTTGATACTTACGCAGCTGCAAAGACTGCTTTCGAGAACGGAACCGGTGTTGCATGGGCAAACGATAACACAGAGGTTATTGCTTATGCACAGGAAAATAAGGGTTATGTGGTAGGAATTTCTTCCCTTGGTGATCAGCAGAGCATTGCCCCTGCAGTAACAAAAGGCAACAGCACACTCCTTAACTGGATTAACGACGAGATCAAGAGCCTTGGAAAAGAGAACTTCTTCCACGCAGATTATGAAGCAACATTGCTTGACACATATGGTGCAGATTATGAAGATAATCTGGTAATTGAAGGTGGCGGAGACGCAGCAGACAAAATAGATACAGAAGCAACAACAGAGGAAGGTAAATTAGACATTACACCAGGAAATGGAGAGACCATTAAAGTAGCAGCATCTCCAATTCCACATGCAGAGATTTTAGCAAAAGCAGCAGACATTTTAAAAGATTATGGATATGACCTTGAAGTAACGGAATTTGATGATTATGTGCAGCCAAACCTTGTTGTAGAATCTGGTGAATTTGATGCAAACTACATGGAGCATTTACCATACTTAAACAGCTTTAACAAGGAGCAGGGAACACACCTTGTAGATGCCGGCGATATTCATTATGAGCCATTCGGCATTTATCCGGGAACCAAAAGCAAACTTGAGGATATTGCAGACGGAGACCACATTGCGATTCCAAACGATACAACCAACGAGGCAAGAGCACTCCTGTTACTTCAGGATAATGGTCTGATCAAATTAAAAGACGAAACAAGTCTTACCGCAACTGTAAATGATATTGCAGAGAATCCTCATAATCTTCAGTTTGTAGAGCTTGAGGCAGCACAGGTTGCAAGAGTTGTAAATGAAGTTGAATTTGTAGTTTTAAACGGAAACTACGCACTTGAGGCAGGATATTCTGTAGGAAAAGATGCCATCGCATATGAGGCAAATGATTCCCTCGCAGCAAAGACTTATGTAAACATCATCGCTGTAAAGGAAGGAAATGAAAACAGCGACAAGATCAAAGCACTTGTTTCGGTTCTCAGATCTGACGAAATCAAGAAATTTATTGATGATACTTATGACGGTGCAGTTATTTTCTACGAAAAATAAACATGGAAAGGAAAGGAGGGTGTAAATCCCTCCTTTGTCACTGGTGAAAAGATGAGCGAAATTGAAATTAGAAATCTGACAAAAACATTTGATATAAAAGGGCGCACAGTTCACGCATTAAAAAATATCAACCTTTCTATCGAGCAGGGCGATATTTTCGGAATCATCGGAATGTCCGGAGCCGGAAAAAGTACGCTGGTGCGGTCCATCAATTATCTGGAGAAACCAACGGAAGGACAGGTTTTGATTGATGGGGTGGATCTGGCAGATCTGACAGAGAAGCAGCTTCGCAAAAAGCGCAGCGATATCGGCATGATCTTTCAAAATTTCAATCTTCTGGAGCAGAAAAATGTTCTGGATAATATCTGTTTTCCACTTGAGATTGCCGGGGTTAAAAAAAAAGAGGCAAGAAAACGCGCCGAAGAACTTTTAAAGACGGTTAATCTGGAGGAAAAGGCAAAAGCGTATCCATCACAGTTGTCCGGTGGACAGAAGCAGCGTGTCGCTATCGCGCGTGCACTGGCTACCAATCCGAAGATTCTGCTGTGTGATGAGGCAACGAGCGCACTTGATCCACAGACGACAGCCGCAATCTTAAAACTCTTAAAAGAGATCAATGAAACACTGGGAATTACCATTATTATTATTACGCATCAGATGTCGGTTGTTACAGAAATCTGTAAGCGTGTGGCAATCATAGACAGTGGAAATCTTGTAGAAGAGGGATTGGTTGAAAAGATTTTTGAAAATCCACAGTCTGACGCAGCGAAAGAATTGATATCCGGTAAAGCCATTCGTTATACGCCGGTTGAGAATCTGGATGTAGAACGAAAGATTCGAATTGTATTTCAGGAAAATTCCGCATTTGAGCCAGTGATCTCGAATATTATTTTACAATACCAGGTGCCGGTCAATATTTTGAAGGCTGATACCAAGAATGTAAGCGGAAAAGCCGTTGGTGAGATGATCCTTGGCTTGCCGACAGGAAAAGAAACACAGGATGAAATTATCGCTCATCTGAGAGAGCGTGGGTTAATAGTGACGGAGGTGACAGAAAATGTTTGATAAACAAGTAATACAAATGATTGCAGAAGGTATTCGTGACACCTTGTATATGACACTGTTTTCGACTATTATAGGATATGTGATTGGATTACCATTCGGCGTGCTGCTTCACGTCACAAGTGAAAAGGGACTGCATCCGAATCGGATCATTTACCGGATCGGAGATTTTATCTGTAATATCATTCGAAGCATTCCGTTTTTGATTCTGTTGATCCTGCTGATTCCATTCACACGACTCATTGTAGGAAAAAGCTATGGTTCGACTGCAACCATCGTGCCGCTTGTTATCTGTGCAGCACCATACATTGCAAGAGTTGTAGAATCCTCTTTAAATGAAGTGGATGCTGGGGTCATCGAGGCAGCAAAAGCGATGGGTGCAAGCAATATGCAGATTATTTTTAAGGTACTTCTTGTGGAGGCAAGAACTTCACTGATCAATGGAGCAACCATCACAACGGGACTGCTCCTTGGATATTCAGCAATGTCAGGAACCGTCGGTGGAGGCGGACTTGGAGATATTGCGGTACGATATGGTTATTATCGTTGGCAGACCGATATCATGATTGTTACGGTCGTGCTGCTGATCGTTATTTTCCAGATTATCCAGAATCTCGGAACAAGGTTGTCCGGTCGATTAGATCATAGAAAGCGTTAGGATGCGATAGCATGAATTTTGATGTAATATTTAATTATATGCCGATGTATACAAAGGCATTCTTGTTGACAATAAAGATAGGATGGATAGGAATTGTACTTTCAATCGGAATTGGAATTGTTGCAGCTTTTATTCTGCATTTTAAGATTCCGGTTCTGTCACAGATTGTTAAAGTGTACGTGGAATTGTTCCGCAATACGCCGCTTCTGGTGCAGCTGTTCTTTATCTATTTTGGACTTCCGAAGATTGGTCTTTCCATATCCGCAGAAGTGTGCGGAGCCGTGGGATTAGGCCTTCTGGGTGGAAGTTATATGGCAGAGAGTTTCCGAAGCGGCCTGGAGGCCGTGCCGCTTTCGCAGACGGAATCTGCGCTGGCATTGGGAATGAACCGGCTGCAGATGTTTGGATCGGTAATTCTTCCGCAGGCTTTTTCTATCAGTGTACCGGCAATTGTTGCGAATATCATCTTTCTGCTGAAAGAAACCAGTGTATTTTCTGCAATCAGTCTGATGGACCTGATGTTTACTGCAAAAGACTTGATTGGACAGTATTATAATACAACGGAATGTCTGGTTATGCTTGTTGGATTCTATATTGTCATGCTGCTTCCGGTATCTATTTTAGGAAGTCTGGTTGAGCATAAAGCAAGATATCGTATGTTTGGAGATTAACGAGATGGGATTTGAAATTTTACTAAAAGGAAATAATATGATCCGGCTTTTGCAGGGACTCTGGGTGGCACTTCGAATCAGCTTGATCTCTGTTGTGCTCAGCATGGTGCTTGGAATTTTACTTGGAATGCTTATGACATCAAAGAACAAAGCCGTTCAGGTGATCACAAGAATTTATCTGGAGATTGTGCGCATCATGCCACAGCTCGTACTTTTGTTCATTGTATATTTTGGAGCAACCAAAGCGATGGGCATTAATATGTCGGCAGAGACTGCGTCCATTATTGTTTTTGTATTCTGGGGAACTGCAGAGATGGCAGATCTGGTCAGAGGTTCTCTGATCAGCATTCCAAAGATTCAGTATGAAAGCAGTGAATCACTTGGCCTTAGCCGCGGACAGACATATCAGTATGTGATCATTCCGCAGATCATTCGAAGAATGATTCCGCTTTCCATCAACCTGATCACCCGAATGATCAAGACAACGAGTCTTGTTATGATGATCGGAATTGTGGAAGTGTTAAAAGTGGGACAGCAGATTATAGAGGCAAACCGAAAGACCGCTCCAAATGCTGCATTTGCTATATTTGCAACGGTCCTTCTTTTATATTTTATTGCCTGCTGGCCGATAAGCTGCCTTTCAAAATATCTTGAAAAACGATGGGAGAACTGATATGGACGAAATATTGCGCATCAAAAATTTAAGCAAACGATATGATGATATAAGTGTTTTGGAAAACATAGATCTTTCTGTGAAAAAGGGAGAAGTGGTCGTGATTGTCGGACCATCCGGCTGTGGAAAAAGTACTTTGCTCCGCTGCCTGAATGGATTAGAGGAGATCCAGGAGGGAGAGGTTCTGCTTGATGACGAGGTCGTGAATCCAAACAAGAAGAACTTAAGCAAAAACAGGGAAAAAATCGGCATGGTATTCCAGAGTTATGACCTCTTTCCGCATCTGACAATTCTGCAGAATGTGACACTTGCACCGATCAAGGTCAAAAAAAGAAACCGTGCGGAAGTGGAGAAAGAGGCGCTTGAACTGTTAGAGCGCGTAGGTCTGGTCTCCAAGAAGGATAATTATCCAAGACAGCTTTCCGGTGGACAAAAGCAGAGAGTTGCTATCGTGCGTGCGCTGATCATGCACCCGGAGGTGCTGCTTCTTGACGAGATTACCGCAGCACTGGACCCGGAGATGGTGCGGGAGGTTCTCGACGTTGTGCTGGCTTTGGCACAGGAGGGAAGAACCATGGTCATTGTCACACATGAGATGCAATTTGCCAAAGCGGTAGCAGACCGTATGGTATTCCTTGAGGGCGGAAAAATCGTGGAAGAGGGAAATCCAAAAGAGTTTTTTGAAAATCCGAAAACAGACCGACTCCGGAAGTTTTTACAAACTTTTACTTATGAAAAAGGTGGAGAAGCCGGTGTGTTAGTAAAACACTAGTTTTTTCTCCACCAGCAGATCCCCTTCATATACGAGTTTCAGAGTAAAAAAGCGAGGTTCATCTTCCAGAAGGAGACGTAAAAAGATTGCGTCACCTTCCCAGGTAGGAAGGTTGGGAACCTCGCTTTTGTCTACCCATTTTAAGTCCCCTTCGTTGCAGGTAATAAGGTCGCCGGTAAATGCATCTGCGGTAAAAAGGCACATCATCTCAGGTTCCTGCTGGTCACTCACAAATGTGATCAGGGCACGAAAGCGGTACGAGGTAAGGGTGAGTCCGGTCTCTTCTTTTACTTCACGCAAAAGACAGTCTTCCGGGGATTCGCTTCCCTCGGCATGTCCACCCACACCAATCCATTTCCCTTCATTGATATCATTTTTCTTTTTGGTGCGATGGAGCATCAGATATTTTCTATCCTGTTCGATGTAGCAGAGTGTTGTCATTTTCATAATAAAATTCTCCAGGTTGTGTATTGTTACAAGTTCGTTTAACGTTTATTATAATGATATGAGGGTCAAAAGGTATTTTGCCCCTCATTTATGATTAATCAGATTACTACATGCTACGCATTCCCGTAATCTGACTCCACCTCGAAATCCGCTAATTTTCTGCGTTTCAGCAGTAAATTGCTACTTTCTCGGTGTAGTGCGGGTCACTAAGGTATACATCGAATTGCATGCAAGCATGCATCGATGATACCTTTTGACCCTTTAATCATTATAATTCATAGAAAAACAAACAGCAATAGACCGTTGTAGGAGCACAGTGTATGAATCAGATTTGCAGAGACATTTTCAGGGCCATCCATGAAGGAAAATGGCTGAAAATAGAATACCGGAACAAAGCGGAGCAGATTACAAAATACTGGATCGGTATTCGTGATCTGGATCCGGTAAAACGAACCCTGAAAGTGGATGGTCTGCATCTTGGATTGTATACATTGGGGGAATACGACAAAATATATATTGATTCCATTTTGTCGACAGAGGTTATTGAGGGAACATATTGTCCGGAAAATAAGCGGCTGATCGAAGATATCGAGATGCATCCGGAACGGTACAAAATGCTCTTTTCGAGTGCGGCAAATCTAAAAATCCTGAATTACCTGGAACTTTGTAATCGGCTCGACACAACGCCATATATTACGGATTACGAGCTGATTCATTATGTTGATGGAGATTGTGTGAAAAATGAACAGTATGTGCTTACGGATGAGCAGTTTCAGGAAGTTGTGTCAAATTTCCAATATACGTTGTCACGGGAAAAGCGCAAAAGTGGAAATCTGAAAATTAAGAAGCTTGCTTTGAACGTGTTAAGCATTCACACGGCAAAGGGATTGTATGTACTCGCATATCGCAATCTGAATCTGGATGTGAAAAACAAAGTGTTTCAGCCAGACGAAGATATTACGGTCTGCACACAGTTTACGGTTGATGGGCAGCAGGAAAATGCGCGCAGATTTCTGGACGCGGATGAGTATGAATTGCTGGAAGACTTTGAGAAAAATTTGGAAAAAATCAAAGATGCAATTACCGGGCATGGCGGTGCGAGATCCGTCGTGGATGATATGCCTTATGTGTTTGGCCTTGGTATGGATGTGGTGCTGAATCTGCATGACGAATACAAAGCGATACTGGATATGTTCGAAAAGCAGCAGATTACCTATCCAATCAAAGCTTTTTTTGGAGAACTGTTGGAGCGACCACGCCGGACGAAAGCCTATCCGATCGCGTTGATCAACCAGAATATCAATCTCGATCAGTTGCTGGCAATCAACAATGCTATGAAATATCCGCTTGCCTATATACAGGGACCGCCGGGCACAGGAAAAACAAATACGATTATTAACACAATAGTAACGGCGTTTTTTAACAGTACGACCGTTTTATTTGCGTCCTACAATAACGTTCCAATCGACAATGTATTTGAGAAACTGACGCATCTTGAGTACCATGGACAGACCATTCCGTTTCCGGTACTGCGGCTTGGGAATATAGACAAAGTTAAAGCAGCGATCAGCTACATCAACCGCCTGCGAAATCAGGTGCAGACCGTAAAAATATTTACGTCCACGCTCGATAAGCGCAAAGATGATCGTATCGACCGCGCAAAAAGGCTTTCTGCGCGTCTGAAAGATTATGAGGAAATTCTGGATCTGAAGGAGCGGAAAGAGACGCTTTCTCATCTGATGGAATATCAGGAACATATCAAAAATGCAATGAATCTGATTCCGTTTCAAACGGACTTGCAGGGATATCAGATGCAGAAAATTGATGAGCGTATCCGGCAGATCGGGGAAATGTCCGATGCGGATGCCATGCTGTTGCTCGACCGGAATGAAGAAGAATTTTATCAATATCTGTTCTATACATCTGCACGCTATATCAAGACAATCGAAGAACCGAAATATCAGGAACTACGTGAAATTTTAGATGCTGGGGATGATCGGTTGGCACAGGCGCAGGCGTTCAATAAGTACATGCAGAAATCCGAAAACGTGAAGAAATTGCAGCGAGTGTTTCCAATCATCATTACTACCTGCATTTCGGCGCACAAGGTAGGACAGCCGGAACCGTTGTTTGATATGACTATCATGGACGAAGCCAGTCAGTGCAATGTGGCAATCTCACTTGTCCCGATCATTCGTGGAGAAAAGCTGATGCTGGTGGGAGATCCACAGCAGCTCAACCCGGTCATTTTGCTTGGGGAGCTGACAAATCAGAAACTGCGCCGGAAGTATCATGTGACCGATGAATACGATTATCGGAAGAATTCGATTTACAAAACATATCTCGCCTGTGATGCTGTGAGTGATGAAGTACTTTTGCGCAATCACTATCGTTGTAATAAAGAAATCATAGGGTTCAATAATAAAAAATATTACAATTCCAAATTACAGATTCAGTCGAAAAGCCGGGAACTGCATCCACTTGTGTATGTCGATGTAAAAAGCAATCAGTCACAAATCAAGAATACATCCCCGGCAGAGGTGGACGAGGTCGTAGCATATGCGCAACAGAATCCAAACAAAAGCATTGCAGTCATCACACCGTTTGTAAACCAGAAGACATTGATCGAACAGGCAATCAAAGAGAATGAACTGGAGAATCTGGTCTGTGGAACTGTTCATGCTTTTCAGGGTGATGAGAAGGATGTAGTGCTTTTTTCTACGGCCCTGTCGGATCGCACGAATACAGGAACATATCAGTGGCTGAAAAACAACAAGGAGCTTATCAATGTTGCAACCTCGCGGGCGAAGGACAAGCTGGTGCTGCTCGCGGACAGTAATGAGCTTGAGCGTCTGCATGCCGGGCAGTCGGATGACGATCTCTATGAATTGGCGCAGTATATCAAAACGAACGGACAGTCAAAGATTACCGAGAAGCATATCAGTTCCAGAGCTTTAGGGATACAGCCTTTTTCTACCGCCACGGAAAATGCGTTTCTGGAAAATCTGACGCATGCGCTGGAGAACATCTGGCTTTCCCAAAGTAAGTATGTGATTCACAAGGAAGTGGCAATATCACAGGTGTTTCATGATAATATTACGTATGATGATCTGTTTTACATGGGGCGTTTTGATTTTGTGGTATACGAAAAACAGGGGAAAAGTGAGCTTCCGGTTCTTGCAATCGAACTGGATGGGAAAGAACATTTTGAGGATGCGGTCGTGCAGGAGCGGGATCGAAAGAAGAATGCAATCTGTCAGGCACACAATATGGAAATCATCAGGGTGGAGAATTCTTATGCCAGAAGGTATAACCATATTAAAGGAATCCTGATGGATTATTTTTCAAGGGTGCATTAATGGGAATAATAAAAAATTGGCAATTGTTCTCAAATGCAATTTCCGTATTTCGAAATACGCTTGTTTCCAATCGGTTTAGCGTTTATTATAGTGATAGAGATAAAAGGAGGTCGCTATGTTTTTTATCATGGGAATTACGGATGGCAGGAAAGATTTTGATTTTACCCAGACGATCATCTGTAATCTATGCGGAAAATACGGAAGGTATCAGGTTTTTATGACGTACACAGTGCTTTCACTGTTTTTCATACCGTGCTTCAAGTGGAATAAGCATTATTATGTGCAGACGAGTTGCTGCAACACGTTGTATGAACTTGCCCCGGAGATCGGGAAAGCGATTGCCCGTGGGCAGCAGGTCGAAATTCAGCCGGAACATTTGACAAGGGTTTCGAGAGGCAGCAGTAGCTTTATGTATAAACATTGTTCGCAGTGTGGGTACGAGACTGCTGAGGATTTTGAGTTTTGCCCGAAGTGCGGGAAACGGTTTTAGAGCTGGGAAAAGGACAGTGTAAAATAGTGACTGTAAAGATTCTTAAGGTATTGTATGATTTGTTGATTATATTAAAGATTGAGTAGGTGATTAGATGTTTTATGATTTACAACCAGAAAAATTAAGAAAACAATATAAAGAAATGTTAAAAATAATGGGGCAATTATCGAATCTTTTTTCAGAAAATGAATGTCCATATTTAGCATATCGAGCGCATGAAAATATTTTTTGCAAATATTTAGAGGCTGAAAATTTAGCTAGATCGGATTGCTCGGCTGATGCAAAAAAGGGTAACATTGGAATAGGATTAAAAACTTGGATGGGGAATGATGATCAAAAAGTTGCGGAATTCGGAAAGTTAAAATCAAGTTATGCTAATCTTACAGGAATAGAATTAGTTAGCCGAATTTCGGAGTATCGGAATGAACGAATAAGAATTACTGAAAGATTACATGGGATCGACAAAATGTTATATCATGTGGTTAAAAGAATTCCAGGAGCAATGCAGATTTTGGAGTGCTCCTTTGATCCAATTGACATTGATAACATAGTGATAATTCCGGGAAAAGGCAATAGTAATAATACTTATTTTACGGATGGCAAACATGAATATCATTTTAGTGTATCAAAAAACACATTATTTATGATATTTAATGATCTTGAAATGCTTGACGAGTTCCCTGTGCAAATATTAGATGATCCATATAAAGCACTATTGCAGTTTATGTCAGCAGATAAGGGGGCATACCGTAATATTGCGGAGTATATGGTTCATGAAGGTGGAATGGAGTACAAGACCCAAAAAAATTTACCAACAAAGCAACAATTGTGTTTGCCTTTGTATTCAAAAAACAAGGATAAAAAATTTGTAGCCCCAAAAAGTGGATTGAATCAGTGGAATGCAGGAGGAAGAGACAGAGACGTAAATGAAATATATATTCCATATAACGTAACAGACAGAAAAAGAAATTTAAGTTTTTTCCCGCCAAGAGATACTCCATTTACATTACATTTACCTGATGGAAAAGAAATTAAGGCAAAGGTATGTCAGGAGGTGGATAAAATGAATCCTATGTTGGGAAAGGCAATTATGAGTAACCCAAATAAAATTTTGGGCAAATGGTTGCTTAGAGATGTGTTTGAACTTCCAGAGAACACAATTGTAACATATGATATGCTTGAAAAATTTGGAGTGGATAGTGTTATATTTACCAAAAATTTCGAAGGAGATTATTCAGTAGATTTTTCGGAGATTGGTACATATGAAGCATTTTATGAAGGAGAGGAGTAATCTTCTCTTCTTTTTTGTCTATAATATTGCGGCGCGCCGCGATATTTGATATACTCTGTTATAGAAAAATATTATAGGGGGAATATATGAAAATTTTAAAGTGTGCATCTTTTTTTGCTGGAGTTGGAGGAATTGATAAGGGATTTGAGCAAAATAAATTATTTAAAATTGTATATGCTAATGAGTATGATTCTTACCCGATTGAAACATATGAACTTAATTCAAATATAAAAGTTGATCGTAGGGACATACATGAGGTACAAGCATCGGAAATACCAGATTTTGATGTTATGTTGGCAGGATTTCCATGCCAGGCGTTTTCAATAGCTGGTAATAGAAAAGGATTTGATGACGAAAAAGGCAGAGGGACCCTGTTTTTTGAATTAGTTCGAATTATCAAGGTAAAAAAGCCACAGGTCATATTTTTAGAAAACGTAAAGAATTTAGTTGGACATGATAAGGGAAACACATTTTCTGTTATTATTGATGAGTTAAAAAAAGAGGGGTATAAGGTTAAATATTCAGTGTTAAATGCGATGGAGTATGGAAATATTCCACAAAACAGGGAAAGAATTTACATTGTTGCATTTAAAAATACTAATTGGTACAAAAATTTTGAATTTCCATTGCCAATTCCATTAACAAAAAAGTTATCTGATATCATTGATTTTGAAAAAAAGATGGATGATAAATATTATTATACTAAAGGAAAGTATAAGGGTGATATATATGAGAAATTGATGGAAGCAATGGATGATGAAAATGCTATTTATCAATGGAGAAGAAGATATGTAAGAAAGAACAAAAGTGGAGTAGTGCCTACATTAACCGCTAATCAAGGTGAGGGGGGACATAACGTATGTTTGATTAAAACTTCGAAAGGTATTCGAAAAATGACCCCGCATGAATGCTTTAATACACAGGGGTTTCCTAAGAATTTCAAACTTCCAGATAATCAAAGTGATTCAAGACTATATAAACAAGCTGGGAATTCAGTTTGTGTATCTGTTATTGCAAGAATAGCTAATGAAATTGCAATTGCAGTTAATGAGTAATATGAGGGATGATTATATATGGCAAATACAAAAGCAAAAACCATTAGTCTTCTTTTAGAAGATGGAACATTAAAAGGTGTAATGTGTATAGAGGATTCCGGATGGAATTCTGGTGAATTATATTCGGCACCAAGAGAATCTATAAATAAATTGATATCATCGGAGGCATGTAATAAATTTGGAGTGTATTTATTATTGTCTAAAGAAATGGTTTATATAGGCCAATCTATGGATTTAGCAACAAGAATCAAACAACATTTGTCAGGAAAAGATTGGTGGGAGAGCGCTGTTGTACTTACAACAAAAGATGATAGTTTAAATCGTTCTGATATAGATTATCTTGAAGCAGTACTTATTAAAAAAGCGCATGAAAATAATAAGTTGGATTGTGATAATAAGAAAAAGGGAAATCTTCAAAAAGTTACAAAGTTTCGAAAAGTTGAATTGGATCAATACTTGGAAGAAGCATTTTTACTTATGGAATTGATAGGTGTGTCTGTATTTTGCAAAGCAGATCGTATATATATTCCCAAAAAAACGAGTAAAACAAATGGGGTAGATTATGTGGTATCAACTGTTCAAGGAAAAGCTGATGCAAAGGCATTATTAGCTCAAAATGGATTTTTTATAGAATGTGAATGTAATTATGCAAAAAGGCAAAAGAACCGAGATGAATATTGGGTAAATCCTAAGATTTCAGTTGTTGATGAGGAATGGGATTTAATTTTAAATAATCAGTATGAACATGAACTTATATATATACATATTCCTGCAAAAACATTTGCAATGAATAAAGGAATGCAAAACGGGTTTTATGCAAGAAAAGATAAACCTGTTTATATTGATTTAAATATCATTGTAGATACGCTTTGTGATAGAAGAAGTGGATACGACTTTTCTGCGTATGTAGTAAAGAGATTGAAATATGATGATATTGAGAATGTAATAAATATATAGATATGGAATACTGTAAAGCAACTAAGATATATGGGGGGATGCCAACATGGATTATGTAACTAGGGGGCTTTTGGTAGAAGGAAATAATTATTATGTAAAAGATAAAAAATCATTTCGTGCGTATGGCAATATAAAAGATGAAGATAAGAAAGAGTGTTTTGAGTTTGCATTTGATATGTCATATGGGGATATTGGAGAACATCGGAGCTCAAGAAGCGGGGGGACAATACATAGAAAACATGGTCAGATTTTTATAAATACATTTCAAGGAAAAATGGCAGAATTTGCGCTATATAGATTTTTATTGAGCAAAAATATAGAGACAGAAAAACCAGATATTACTAGAAACAGTTTAGGAAAGTGGGATTCATTTGATTTACAATGTCAAGGCAAACATATTTCTGTAAAATCAACAAAGTCATATGGAAATCTTTTGTTGTTAGAGGAAAAAGATTGGAATGATAATGGAGAATATACACCAAACATAGGGAAAGATACCACGAAATATGATTATACAGTACTTGTGAGGTTTAATCCAGATGGCGAGAAAATAATGAGAGATAATCGACTTTTATATCAGAAAAATGAGGAAATTCCAATTGATATTAAAGACATTTTGACAGAAAATATTTTTAATAAGGATTGGAGTTATGATTTTCCGGGCTTTGTTTATTATTCAGAGGTTGTGAAGATGATTAGGCAAAGAAAAATTATTCCTAAAGGAGCTATGTTGAATGGACGTACTAAAATGGACGCAACTAATTATTATTTTCAAACAGGAGATATGCATGCGGTTATAGAATTATATACCCCTATTGTTGGTAGTGCAGATGAGGATAAAGGTCATATACCATTGGAGAGAAGATGCCCAAAGTGTGGGAAAAGATTGATTATACGACAAGGATATAATTATTTTTGGGGATGCGAAGGATATGCAGATAATCCTCAGTGTAGGTATCATGAAGCGATAGAAAATAAAAGATAATAAGTTAATGGAGATTGGAGAAACTGAGGTGAGCTGTTTTGGCAGATGTATTTACAAAAGAGCAACGTCGAATAAATATGCAACACATTAAGTCTAAAGATACTAAAATCGAAGTAATACTTCGAAAGGCGTTATGGAAAAAAGGCTATCACTATCGAAAAAATTATGCAGGACTTCCAGGGCATCCCGATATAGTTTTGACAAAATATAAAATTGCTATTTTTTGCGATGGAGAGTTCTTTCATGGTAAGGACTGGGAAGTATTAAAGCCTAGACTTGAAAACAGTAATAATAGTGAATATTGGATAAATAAAATATCAAGAAATAGAGAAAGAGATATGGAGGTAGATAAGAAGTTATTGTTTTTAGGCTGGACAGTAATTCGTTTTTGGGGGAATGAGATTAAGAAAAATACAGATGAGTGTGTGAAAGTAATTGAGGAGACAATATTTGATATTAAAATTAGTGCTGATTAAAATTTTATTATTTGTGTAAATGATATAAGAGTAATCTAAATATAACACCATAAAGAACCCTACTACTACTACAGTGTTGTTTATAAATATTATAGAAAAATAATGTTACTGTAGATATATATACATTGTACGAAAGATAAACATCAAATAAGCTACGTATTAGATAGTAGATATTTGATGTTTTTTTCATAGGGAATATATTGGGTAAAAATGGAGGAAAAACGAAAAATGAAAAAAAGTATAATTTTAGCATTTTTATTAGGTGCAGTAGCAATACCGATTATTCTTGATAGAGTTATTTTTTCTAATTGCATATATAGTAATATTACTAATGGAGAATGGGCTAGTTTTTTAGGAAGTTATATAGGTGGTGTCTGTACGTTAATTGCAGTATTTATGACTATATCAGATAATAATAAGAAATTCAAAGAACAAAAGGATATTCAACAAGAGAAAGAAGATGAGGAAAAAAGATTGCGTGTTCGTCCATATTTAAGTACTGGATTTTGTGATTTTAAACAGGAAGTGAATATTCAAAGTAGTGATAGAATATATATAAAAATGGAATAAGGGAGTTGCGTATCATCTTTGTTAAAAGTAAAATATTAGGTGTTATATTAGCTTATTAGTATCTAGGACTTGCAAAATGGTTCTTCGGCGTCGGAATTTGATATGGATGATGATAAAACGTATTTACACACAATTATTCATATTAGGGATGGATTTGAAACGTTAGAATCAGTGTCCGAATTAGAGAGAACTAGAATGCAAATAATTCTAAAGTATTTAAAGGTAGAAAAATTAAATATTCTTAAAGGATTTGGAAGAACCAAGACTAAAAAATATTTTAAAGAATAATACATGTGCATGAAGTAAGAATAATAAGTTATGGAAATTATCAAGAAATAAGTTACAAGAGAGAGGTTTACACAATGGACGTAAGAAAAATGAGAAATGAAGTACTGGGAAAGCGTGTGGTTGCAGCACTGGAATCCCGAAATATGGAAGCTTATTATGTGGAGACTAAAGAAGAGGCAGTTCAGAAAGCGCTTAAACTGATTCCAAAGGGCAGCAGTATCAATATGGGTGGAGCATCTTCGGTCAAGGAGTGTGGTCTCTATGATGCGGTTTGCAATGGAGATTATCAATTCTATGACAGGGATAAGGTAGAAACACCGGAGGAAAAAGCAGAAATTGCACTGAAAGCATTCAGTAGTGATTATTTTCTGGGCAGTGTGAATGCCATGAGTGAGGATGGCGTTTTTATTAATATTGATGGAAATGCGAATCGTGTAGCTGCATATGCGTATGGACCAAAACATGTATTGCTGATCGTGGGCATGAACAAAATTGTGAAATCGGAGGAGGATGCTTTGCACCGTGCGCGAAATGAGGCCGCTCCGATCAATGCGCAGAGATTTGGAATCGATACACCATGTTCGAAAAATGGAAGCTGCTTTGACTGCAAAAGCCCGCAATGTATATGCTGCCAGATTTTGACAACCCGGTTCAGCAGAGTAAAAGGACGTTTTCAAATTATTTTAGTGGATGAAAATCTTGGATTTTAAGAAGCAGAGTGGGAAGGAAAACTGAAATGAGAAAATATGCAGGGATGAGAAGTATTGCATGTCTGGCAATCTGTGGAGTTTTGATGACCTCCGTGGTAAGTCCGGAAGCTGCAACACTTAAGGTACAGAAAACAAATCAAAAGCACAATATTACAACTGCAAAAGGATCTTATGCAAATTGGGATGGCGTATCGGATGGCACGCAGTTTTTGGATAACCAGGGGAATATGTGCATTGCATATAATACAAAAAGCAATATTGTAATTGTGAAAACGAAAAATGGAAAACCTGTCAAAAAGACAATCACATTGAAGAAGAAATCTTCTGTTTTTGGTGGTGTTACATGCGATTCCGACGGAAATTTTTATGTAGTTACGGGAAAGACGAATAAAACAAATAATACAGCAACAAAAACGATTTTTGTTTCCAAGTACGATTCCAGTGGAAAGCTTCTTGCAAGTGTGGGGGACAATGGTTCCTCGAGTCTGGCATCCTATTATGATGAAAGCTTTTATACGAAGATTCCTTTTCATGCAGGAAATTGTGATATTGCAGTAAATGGTGATTATGTTGCTGTCAACTATGCGAGAAAAATGTATAGTGGTCATCAGAGCAATTCGCTTTTTCTTGTGAACCGGAAGACGATGCAGAAGGAAAGTGTGGAAAGTTACTATAATTCCCATTCCTTTGCGCAGCGTGTGGTTCCGTGGGGAGAAGGATTTCTTCTTGCCAGTGAGGGCGATTGTTATGACCGCGCATTTACCGTTTCAGAGTAAAAGATGCCGGGAACCGGTGATGGAATAAGTGATGATCTAATCAACAATACAGATTTTCCGGATGACTGGGAAATCATTTATGATAATACATATTCGGACGAGGCATCGAAAACATGGACATGTGATTCACAAAATATTTTCTCATTCTGGATCAGCAAAGGTGCATTTGACCGTTATGACATGTTTGAGGTAAATGATAACTTTGCCCGCATGGGTGGTATTGCGACGGGAGATGTACATAACGCGGCTATGGTAGCAATATCAGCACCATCTTTAAGCAGCAAGGCAAAAAAGGAAAATCAGCAGTTGTTTATTCAGATTTTTGACCCGAATGCGGATCTGACCACAGCGAATGGATATGTTACATCCGGTACGCGCAGTGGCTTAAGTGGAAAAAATGGTGATGAAAAGGTAACAGATTACGGCGTAAAATGGCTCACAAATTATGACAAAACATATACCATCGAAAATCCACAGGTTGTAGCTACAGATGCGGGAAATTATGTGATATTATTTGAACGTTATAAAAAATACAGTTATCAGGGCGTATATGCGATTGTTGTTGATGCTAAAGGAAATGTGATACAGAAGACGAAGAAACTTGCCTCTTCCGCTTATCTGAATCCAAGCAGAATGCCGGTTTATTCCAAAGGAAAAGTATGGTGGGCTGGAAACAAAACGAAGGGGACAGACATCTATATTTATTCTTATGCGGTTAAGTAAAGGAGTACACATGAAGATAGCAGTATATTGTGGTTCTGATTTTGGAAACAATGAGGAATATGCAAAAGCCGCCAGAGAACTGGGACAGTGGATCGGTAAAAGTAAGCATACACTTGTATATGGAGGTGGAGAATCCGGATTGATGGGAGCGGTTGCAAAGGAAGCTCATGCAGAAGGCAGCGAGGTCATTGGTGTGATTCCGGGGAATGTGGAGTTTATTAAGTCACGCCCACAACCATATGTGACCAAATTGATTACTACAGCGAATATGAGTGAGAGAAAGCAAAAAATGCTGGATCTCGCAGATGTGTTTATCGCTTTGCCGGGAGGTATCGGAACGCTTGATGAAATTTCAGAGGCAATAACACTTACGAAAATCGGTGTATTTCAGAAACCATGCATTTTGTTCAATCGAAACAGTTTTTATGCACCGTTACAAGAGATGTTAAAGAAAATGGAACAGGCTGGATTTTTATGGGAAGAACATATGGGACATGTGTTGTTTTCGGATCATGTGAATGAGATTGAGGCGTTTATAGATAAGATCAATAGTGCTCAATGAATCGATGAGTGAAAAAGAAGGAGATCGTGTTGAGAAAACATAAAGGAATCATAATTACGGCCACGATTTTGCTGGCAGCCATTGCAGTAGTGGCAGGAAACCGTTTTGTAAAGAATCAGGATAATAACGAAAAGAATTCCAGGGAAACAGAGAAAGTTGACGTTGCCGAAAAGAAAGTCGAAGTGAAGAAGGAAACAAGTCTGCAGAAAGAGGCTACAGAGATTAGCGAGACAACAGAGATTACAGAGGCTGCCGTAAATACAGAAACACAGAAGACATCGGATTCCCAGGAAGAATCCGAATCCGACACGCACCAGATTTCGGACGAGGATTTTTACGTCTCCAAAATTCCGGATGATATTTTTGAAAAAATGCAGGGAAAATCATACAAAGCAGACTGCACAGTGCCACGGGACGAGCTTCGATATGTTCATGTCCTGCATATGGGATTTGACGGACAGACAAAGGAAGGCGAGCTGGTCGTAAACAAAGCCATTGCAGATGACGTGCTTTCTATCTTTGAGGAATTGTATCAGGCAGACTATCCGATTGAAAAAGTGGAATTGGTAGATGCGTACAATGCTGATGATGAGGAATCCATGAGCCATAATAATTCTTCAGCATTTAACTTCCGGTTCATTTCCCATACCACAAAGATCTCAAAACATGGGCTAGGTATGGCTGTGGATATCAATACGCTGTACAATCCGTATGTGAAGACGGTAGACGGAAAATTGTCCATCGAACCAGCCAATGCTACGGCATATGTAGACCGTAGCAAGGATTTTCCATACAAAATTGATCATGATGATTTGTGCTATAAGCTTTTTAAAAAGTATGGATTTACCTGGGGCGGCGATTGGACGCATTCTAAGGACTATCAGCATTTTGAGAGAGATTATTGAGAATAACACTCGAGAGATAAGAAGAAAGAGGTTTGAAAATTTCGAAAAATTACCCTTGACATATTTGTACATGGGGCTATAATAGCAAAAGTAAAGAAAATATAGTTCACCAAAATTCGTTGATGAGAACAAAATCGTAGCCATGATTATTTGCAGAGAGTCTGTGGCTGGTGCGAACAGACAATAATCGGATATTGATTATCCTCTCTAAGAAGCGGGCTGAAAGCAGTTAGTTGCAAGTAAACTTCGCCGGTCTCCTCCGTTATGGGATAGCATATGTTGGTATGTGAAGTGTCACAGAGATTTTCTGTGGAATTAGGGTGGTATCGCGGATTTTATTCGTCCCTTTCCAGTTTATTCTGGGAAGGGACTTTTTTGTGGACAAAAAGGAGGAAATGTAATGAAAGCATTACAAAAATTCAGTAAATTTTTATCTGATTACACATCTGTGGTGGTAATAGCCATTGCGATTGTAACATTTATCGTTCCGGGCATGATGGGATGGGTAAACCATCAATTGTTTACGGATCCGGTTTCTAACAAGTTTACCTGTCAATCCATCATTATCGGTGTAATTATGTTTAGTATGGGACTGACTTTGACTACAGAAGATTTTAAGATTCTGGCACAGAGACCATTTGATATTTGTGTAGGTGCATTGGCACAGTATCTGATTATGCCGTTTCTGGCGTTTGCATTGACAAAGGCATTGCACCTTCCGGATGGCATTGCCCTTGGATTAATTCTGGTAGGATGTTGCCCGGGTGGTGTGTCATCCAACATCATGTCCTATCTTTGTGGCGGGGATGTGGCTTTTTCTGTAGGAATGACAACAGTATCAACAATTCTTTCTCCGATTATGACACCGCTTATGGTTTCTCTGTTGGCGAGCGGAGCAAATATTTCCATCAAGGCGTTGCCAATGTTGATTTCCATTGTTGAAACCGTGATTCTTCCGGTTGCGCTTGGATTTCTTCTGAATTATTTGCTCGGCAAAAAGAAAACCTTTAGCGAGATACAGAAAGTAATGCCAGGAGTTGCGGTATTAGGATTGGCTTGTGTTGTAGGTGGTGTTGTTTCCTCACAGGGCGATAAATTCTTCCAGTCAGGTGCTGTCATTTTCATTGCGGTATTTCTTCATAATGGGCTGGGTTATCTGCTTGGTTATGGTGCAGGAAAGCTTGTTGGCATGAACACAGCAAAGAAGAGAACAATTGCTATCGAAGTTGGTATGCAGAATGCGGGATTGGCAACAAATCTTGCCACAACAACCGCGCAGTTTTCTGCAACACCGGAATCCGCTATCATCTGTGCTGTTTCCTGTACCTGGCATTCTATTTCAGGAACATTGCTTGCCGGCATGTTTGCCGCTTATGACAAACATAAGAAAAAACAACAGTAAACAAATATAAATATATAGGTTGACATATCGGAAATTAAGATGTAACATAACGGTGTTATCCGACATAACAACGTTATGTTACATTTTTATATACAGGGAACAGAATATTTATGGTTCCAGAGAGAGTACAATGGCAGAAAAGAAGATACATGACAGCAAGACGAAGACCCACCTTATGAAATGCGCCAAGAAAGAATTTATGGAAAAAGGCTTTCAGGGAGCATCTCTTCGCAGTATTTGCCAGAAAGCGGGTGTTACCACCGGAGCACTGTACTTCTTCTTTCAGGACAAAGATGATTTGTTCTGTGAAGTGGTTGGCGATTTTATGGATCGGCTCAATGTAATTATTCGTGAGCATTTTTCCTTTGAAGTGCAGGAAATGAAAAGCGGTAGGGCAACCGAGCATGATGAGCGCAGCGATTTTGAATCGATGGCGCAGATTGTGCATGAGCTGTATACCTATCGGGATGAAGTGCTTCTGGTGTTGATGAAATCTCAGGGATCGAGCATGGAACATATGCCGGATCGTCTGGTGGATCAGATGGATGAGCACAATGCATTTATCTGTGAGGCAATGTGTCAGGCATATGGTGTTCCGATGGTGGAGAAAAGCGTTGTCCATTGGATGTCGCATTCGCAGATTGATATGTTCATATTTATGGTGACACATATTGACAATGAGGAGGAAGCACTTCAGTTTGCAGAAAAGGGAGTAAAATATCTGCTGGCAGGCTGGTATGGTCTGGTAAAATCATAGGTCTTTCGCGAAGAGCGGGGGACCTAAAAAAAGAACTATGGGTTAGAAGAAACTAATAATAGTGTGGCGAGTAAAACTAAAAAGGAAAGGGAGTAACTATGTCAGAAGAAGAAAGAAAGTTTTTGGAGATCGTAGATTTAAAGAAAGGGTTTGGAAGCGGTGAGACGCGTCAGGAGGTTCTTCGCGGTATGAATTTCTCTGTCGCAAAAGGTGAGTTCTGTGTGCTTTTAGGACCATCCGGTTCCGGAAAATCCACATTATTGAACATCATTGGAGGTATTGATAATGCAGACAGTGGTTACATCAATATTAATGGAGATAAGCTGGAGGATATGAGTGAGAAAAAGCTCACACAGTACCGCAGAAAGCATCTGGGTTATGTGTTCCAGATGTACAATCTCATCGCAAACCTCAATGTAAAAGAGAATATTGAGGTAGGAGCTTATCTGTCAGACAATGCGCTGGATATTGACGATCTGCTTCATACACTGGGACTTTACGAACACAGATATAAGCTGCCGAACCAGCTTTCCGGTGGACAGCAGCAGCGTGTCTCCATTGGCCGTGCCATTGTAAAGAATCCGGATATTCTGCTGTGTGATGAGCCGACAGGAGCTTTGGACTACAATACTTCGAAGGAAATTTTAAAGCTGATTGAGGATGTAAACAAGAAATATGGCAATACCATTATCATGGTTACACATAATGAGGCAATCAAAAATATGGCAGATCACGTAATCAAGCTCCGTGACGGAGCGGTGCGTCATAACGATATTAATACAAACAAAATCTCTGCAGAAGAACTTGAGTGGTAAGGGGGCAGTTATGAGTAAGAAAAAAGTAAGAAATCCCCTGATCAAGCGAATACCGAAAGAATTGATCGGAGACTGGAAGAAATATCTTGTTGTATTTTTATTCCTCGTGCTTACCATTGGTTTTGTATCCGGTATGTATGTCGCAAATGAGAGTATGTTGAAATCGGCTGCGGACGGTGTAAAAGAATACAAACAGGAAGATGGACATTTCGAGTTAAAGAAGCAGGCGGATGATGCATTGCTGTCTGCAATTGAAACCGGAGAGAAAGCGGATGTAAAGCAGTATTATCTGGACGAAGCAAAAAAGAAGCTGGATAAAAAGTTTCCAAAGAAGTTTAAAAAGGAATTCGATAAGAAATTTAAGAAGAAATTTGAAAAGTCTTTCCCGACAGAATTTACGAAATCTTTTAAGGAAGAGTTTGATCCGAAATTCAAATCCTCTTTTGATACAGAGTTCAAAAGCAAGTTTGATGCACAGTTTTCTGCGCAGGTAAAACAGACGCTTGTGGCTCAGGGAATGGATGAGCAGACCGTTGCAGCGATGCTGCCGGCCGCTGTGAAACAGGCAAAGGCGGATGGTACATACAAGAGTGCATACGATAAGGCATATAGCAGTGCATATACAGAAGCTTACGACAAAGCATATGCAACTGCCTATGATGAAGCCTATGACAAGGCACACGATGAAGCTTATAAAAAGGCTTACAAGAAAGCCTACAAGAAGGCCTATGACAAAGCCTATGATGAGGCATGGAAGAAAGCACAGGATAAGATCGAAGACAAATATGCCGATGCCGAAGAAAAGTACGAATTAAATGATCCGGACTTTAAGGCAACAAAGACAACCGTGTATGAGAATTTCTTCCGAAACGAAGAGGAAGATTACAACAATGATGGCAAAAAGGATGGTACGATCCGTGTCTTTACAAAGACAGAAGATATCAACCTGGCATGCCTGTTAAAAGGAAGTTTTCCACAGGCAAAAGACGAAATCGCCATTGACCGTATGCATGCAGACAATGTAGGTGTCACAGTCGGAGATACAATCACCATCAGCGGAGAAACCTATAAGATTGTTGGTCTGTTGGCATATGTCAATTATTCTACATTACATGAGAAAACCACAGATATGATGTTTGATGCTTTGAAATTTGATGTGGCAATGGTCACATCAGAAGGCTTTGACCGTCTTCATAAGAGTGTGCATTATGCATATGCATGGAAGTATGAAAACGAGCCGGAAGATGATGCACAGGAAAAAACACAGTCTGACGATTTCATGCGTGCCCTGTTGACACAGGTCGTTGTCGCGGACAACGAATTGGAAGACTACACACCAAGATATGGCAATCCGGCGATCAATTTTGCAACCGATGATATGGGATCGGATAAAGCCATGGGTGGTGTACTTCTGGATATTCTGATTGTAATTATCGCTTTTATCTTTGCAGTCACGATCAGCAATACCATTGCAAAAGAAGCTTCTGCTATCGGAACGCTGCGCGCTTCCGGTTATACAAAGGGAGAACTTGTACGGCATTACCTTTCCATGCCGGTGATCGTAACGCTGCTGGCGGCGATTGTCGGAAATATTTTGGGATACACGGTATTCAAAAATGTGGTAGTGTCAATGTATTATAACAGTTACAGTCTGCCAACATATCACACAATCTGGAATCCGGATGCCTTTTTCAAGACGACACTGATTCCGGTGGTTCTGATGCTTGTGGTCAATCTGATTGTTATTGTGCGGATGATGCAGCACACACCGTTGCAGTTCTTACGCCATGATCTGAAAAAGACAAAAAACAAAAAGGCCATGCGTCTGCCAAGATGGAAATTCTTGAGCCGCTTCCGTCTGCGTATCATGTTCCAGAATGTAGCAAATTACCTGATTCTTTTTGTAGGTATTTTCTTTATCATGGTCATGCTTGCGATGGCAGTAGGAATGCCGGATACACTTGATTACTACAAGAATAATACAGATGGAATGATGTTCGCAAAGTATCAGTATGTATTGAAGTCTTACGAGGATGAAGACAACAATCTGATCACAACGGACAATAAAGAGGCAGAAAAATTCGACATGACTTCGCTGGAGAAAAAGAGTGATGCGTTGAATGAGGAGATTTCTGTTTATGGAATTGAAAAAGACAGTAAGTATGTAAAGATCAAAAAGCTGAATTCATTGAAAAAGAATGAGGTTTACATATCGGCATCTTTTGCGGATAAATATGGGATCAGTGTTGGTGATACTGTATCGTTGGATGAGAAATATGAGAACAAGACCTACAAATTTAAAGTTGCGGGACTCTATCATAAATCCCAGAGTCTTGCCGTCTTTATGTCCATCGATAACTATGGAAAGGTGTTTGATCTCAAAGAGAATGAGTTTAGCGGATTTCTTTCGGACAGCGAAATCACGGATATTGATGAGGACAATATTGCAACAACAATCACGATACATGATATTACCAAAATGGCAGATCAGCTCGATCATTCCATGGGTTCGTATATGTCCTATTTCCAGGTTTTATGTATTCTTCTGGCAGCAGTCATGATTTATCTTCTGACAAAGCTGATCATTGAAAAGAATGAGAATGCAATTTCCATGACCAAGATTTTGGGATATGAGAACAAAGAGATTGCCAGCCTGTATCTGCTTTCCACGAGTATTGTGGTAATTATTTCCGATGCGGTCAGCGTAATTTTAGGAACCCTTGTTATGAATGCGGCATGGAGAATTATGCTGTTCTCATACAGCGGATGGTTCGCATTCCGCATAAAGCCACTGGGTTATGCAAGGATGTTTGGATTTGTACTGATCGGATATCTGATTGTTATGATCTTTGATTTCCAGAGAATCAAAAAGATTCCGATGGATCAGGCATTGAAAAATGCAGAATAGAAAATATAAAATGATTTCATCTTTATACCTGTTCCTTAAGTGATGTTTTTTGCAATATTGCATAAATGATAACTGCATATACGCCACCAATGAGTGCGGTAATCAGCTGTGTGACAGAAAACTGCAATTGCAGTACATGGAGCATCGGCTGCATTTTTACCGGTAACATGTTTGGCAAAATAAGAAGAGAAATCAAAAACCCCATGAACAAAGCTTTTAATATGGCTCCGATACCGATTGAGACCGGAAGTCCGGCTGTCTTTCCGAACTTATTTCGAAGCAATGCGACCATAACAACGAGAATGACATTTCCAATTATGATACATGGAAACAGGGCAGGGACAGCTGCCATAACAGGCATTCCGGTAATGAAAAAAGAAGTGATTGGTGTGATAATACTCAGAATGATACCGCAGGCAAGTCCGGCATAAATTGCAGTCAGGATCAGCGCGGCATTGATAACTGGTCCGGTGATATATACACTTAAATTTTTAAAAAACTGGCTTATGATGCAGATGGCAAGCATAATGGCAGTAACGGTAATTTGTTTGGTTTTTAGTTTCATAATTTCATTCCTCCTTAAAGTTTATGTCATAGTAATGATACGCCTGTAAAAAATGAAATGCAATGATTCTTGTTTTTTATGGAGTGCTAAATTATAATGAAATTGGAAACTCGCGTCAGCCCATTTGTTGAAAGCAAATTTTGCATGGACTAATGTTCAAATGTCATGGAGAAAATATGAAACGTAAAATAGATAGAAAAATGATAACATTTCTTATGGTGATGGCTCTTATTCTGACAGCATCTTGTGGAGATGTAAATGCGCAGGTAGCAGCTAAAAAAGTCACAAAAAAGGAAGCTGCAAAAACAACAGAAACATCTTCCTTTTATAAAAATAAGCAAAAAATTTATCTGGATTCCTCATGGAAATATGCTGACCATGCAAAAATCACTTCCGGCTATGCGGTCATGTATACTGCTAAAAAGAATCGGAAAGATATTGTAATTGCGGTGAATGCAGGGCATGGAACAAAGGGTGGTTCCTCCGTAAAGACGCTGTGTCATCCGGACGGTTCTCCGAAATTGACGGGAGGAACGACACAAGCGGGGGCCATTCAGGCAGTGGCGGTATCGGATGGTATGACTTTTCGTGATGGAACCGCGGAACGCAATGTGACACTTCGCATGGCAAAGATCCTTAAAAAGAAACTTCTGGCAGAAGGGTATGATGTTTTAATGGTCCGCGACGGAAAAGATGTTCAGCTGGACAATGTTGCCCGCACAGTCATCTGCAATAATGTGGCGGATTGTCATATCGCGTTGCATTGGGACGGTGACGGACTTCGTTACGATAAAGGCGCTTTTGCAATTTCTGTGCCTGAGGGATTAAAGAAGAAAAAGCCGGTGTCATCTTATTGGGAACAGCACGAGGCATTGGGAGCTGCGTTGGTCAAAGGCCTCCGTTCCAACGGAGTGAAAATCAGTGGAACCGGTGCCACGGCGATTGATTTGACACAAACTTCCTATAGCACGATTCCCTCTGTCGATATGGAACTCGGCAATCAGTGCTCGGACCACAGTGAAAGGAAACTGGAAGTGCTTGCAGACGGTCTTGTGCAGGGCATTAACAAATATGTAAAAAAGCATATAAAGGTTGCACCTTTGCGTGATTATAAGAAAAATGGTGGATCGAAATAAGAAAGCTGATGTTCAAGGATAGTGTCAAGTTTTCTATGAAAACTTGATATGTAGCGTCAGCCCATTTGCTGAAAGCAAATTTTACATGGGCTGATGTTCAATAAAGGAGATTACAAAATGGAAACATGGTATTATGAAGTAGTAAGTATTGATGGAGATTATGCGAATTTAAAGCGAACTGACATTGAGAGTGATGATCTCAAACTGGTAGCGCGTGCATTGCTTCCACCGGAGATCATGGAGGGAAGCCGGTTGAAATATGAGCTGATGCAATATTTTATGGTCGAATAAGGATCAGAAATAAAAAATAAATGGTTGGTATGCAGTATTTGGCATGCAATATTCAGTAATTCATGTTTAAGATAGCAGTTTCATTGATGATGAGTATCTATATAGAAAAACTGTCTCAAAATACCCCGATTTTGTTTGGGAATCGGGGTATTTTGGGGCAGTTTTTTTGCATATACCCATAGGTGGGGTATTTTGCAATGATTTTTTGGAATATACCCCCCGAACAGGGTATTTTAAGAGGATTTTTCTTCATATACCCCAGCAGGAGTTTCCTACATAATTTTTAACAAATTTCAAATTCGCAAATTTTACAAAGGCCTTTATGGAACCAAAGTGATGTGTTTCCGGAAATAGGTATTGCAGTCACGTATGCGTGATAGTTTATGCTTCAAAGTACGGAGAAAGGTAAAGGCCGTAATGAAAAAAGTAAACGAAGTGAGTCAGCTGGCAGGAGTTAGTAAGCGAACCTTGCAATTTTATGATGATGAGGGATTGCTGCCGGCAGAAAGGTCAGAAGGGAACTATCGATTATACGATGATGCCGCGTTGGAACGTTTGTGGCAGATTCTGGTATATCGGGAAATGGAACTTGATTTGAAAGAAATTAAGTATCTGATGACTCTATCGGACAAAGAAAGAAACCAGTTTTTAAGGGAAAAAATTAAAAAACTCAAGCAACAGATCAAACATCTGGATGGACAGATGGAATTCATTTCTTATGTGCAGAACCATGGAATGTTACCCATTCCGCCGGAGTGTGAGAGGAAGAAGAAAACTTATGTCCAGAGTATTTCGGAGTTGAGGAAAATGAAAAACCAAAAAAGGGAGGAAAAAGAGAAATGAAAAAGAAAATAGTAATGATGTTATTTATGCTGGTTGTTGTATGTTCCACTGGAGCGTGTGGATCAAGAGGTTCGACGCCAACAGCAGAGGAAAGCATAAACCAGGAGGAATTCAAGGAAATAAAATGGCCAACAAGTGAAATTGTACAGTTGTTGCCTCAACCAAAGTCAAATATCGGGAAAATAGATATGGAAACTTCGAGTGCGTTTTATGTATATATAGGTAATACTTCGGAGGATGAATACAATTTATACGTAGATGACTGCATGGAGAATGGTTTTACAGTAGATTATTGGCGCACAGATGATTCCTATTATGGAGATAATGAGGATGGGTATCATGTCTCTGTAGATTATGAGGGAAATGATGTCATGTACATCAGTATTACAGAACCTTATGATACAGATACAGAGAAAGAAGAAAATACACAAGAGGTCGATAACGCAGAACAGGAAGAAAATACACAGGAGGAAGAAAAAGTAAAGGATACCGAAAAAGACACGAAGAAAAAGGAAAAGAGTGAGAAAAAGAAAATATCCAAAAAGAAATCGGCAAAAGATAAGAGTGGAGTAAGTAAAGATTTCAAGAAAATGATGGATAGTTACGAGGCGTTTTTTGATAAGTATGTGGATTTCATGAAAACGTATCAGGATTCCGATGATGCGATAGGAATGATGAGTGACTATGCAGAATATATGAAACAGTATGCTGATTATATGGAAAAATTGGATGAGGTAAATACCGACGATTTGTCCGCAGCAGATCTTGCATATTACACGGAAGTGCAGGCGCGTATCATGAAGAAACTGGCAGAAATTTCATAATAAACTGTAATTATGGTAAAAAAGAGGATCATAGGATCCTCTTTTTTTAGAAAGACATTGTCGAATTATGGGAAAAAATGATACAATTAAAAAAAGGAGGAAAAGCAATGGAAACGATTATAAATACTATAGCTATGATTGTGTATAAGTATGATCTCTATGTGATTATAGCTGTTGCAATATTAAATGTGTATGTATTTTGGAAGGCAAAGAAAATAGTAAAGGAAGGGGAAAAATGTATTTATCCTTCAGGAAATAAGAGATTTAGAATAAAGGCTAATATAGATTCGAATAGAGAAGAAATTGAAAAATTACAGAAAGGAAAAGTTAGGGCACTTTTTTGGTATTCTTTGTATGCAAATCTAACGGCAATATTTCCGTTACTGGGAATATTAGGAACTGTAGCAGCTTTGATTCAAAATTCTGCAGAAACAAATATGATGGATAATTTGATGGTTGCATTAAACACAACATTGTTGGGAATAGTTTTTGCGGTAGGTTTTAAAGTTATAGATGCTGCAATATCAAGTAAACTAGAGGAATTTGCTGATAATGTAGATGATTTGATTAGAAAGTTTGATGAAGAAGAGGATAAATTGAATGAGGCATAGAAGGACAAGGGAGGTTGTTATTGAGTTGACAGCATTACTTGATGTTGTGATGATATTAATATTTGCTGTCATGATTGAAAATGCAAAGTTAGTGCAGGAGAGTCAAAACAATTTAGATGTTGCTAATACTCAGATTGAATCTATGCAGGAGGAAATGCAAAAGGTAAAATCATCAAACAAGGATTTAAAAGAATTACTTAGTAAAGTGACAAATGGGAATCAGGATGCCTTGATTGAAGAAGTACAGCAAGATAAAGAAAAGCTAAAATCATATGAATATATGAATGAGGTTGTGACAATTGTTAATGTGTCATTAGAAAACAAGGGAGAAACTAGAGTTGTTGCGTTTGGAAGGGAAACGGAGCCGTATAAAAAGCTTTCAGTCCCAAAGGGAGATGAAAAAAGCTGGAACAATGCAGTTAATCAATTAAAGATTTATATTGGCGAGAGCGTAACAGAAGCAACCAAAGAAAATAAAAATTTATATTTGCTATTTTCGGCAGATGATTCAAAAGTATATGTAAATGATTTTAATGAGATTCAAAATGTATTATTGGCGCAAAAGGATGAAAACAAAAAGATATATTATCAGTTAAGGGAAGAAGGAAATAGCAAATGAAAAAAATAGATAGAAGAGTTTTGGTTGTGGTAGTACCAATATTAATATTGGTTGTTATACTCATATTCTGTAGAGGTGGTATAGGATTTGGGAATGGAAGGGCACAGACAGATAATGGTAAAATAGATGAAAGTGAGCAAGGGGCTGTTATAATAAGAGTTGATGAATCCACAATATATATTAATGAAGAAAAATGTGACAGTATTGATGCTTTTAAAGAAAAACTCTCTGAAATAGCTGCTAATGAAGAGGAAAAGAATTATGTATATGAACATGAATATGCAATTAAGGAAGTTGCAGATGAAGTAGAAAGTACATTACGTAATTTTGAAAACACAATAGGTATCAAGGTTCAGTATAATTGATTGCAAAATTTTGCATGGGCTGATGTTCCATAAATGGAGGTTGGAATACATGACATTACTTATGAGAGACAATGAAATGAGGGAAGAGGGCCGCAACGCTGAACGTACGGAATCCATTCGAAATATGATAAAATGTGGAGTCGCAAAAGAAAAAATTCTTGAGCTGTACACAGAAGAAGAGTTTGAAAAAGCGACAAAAGACGCAGGGAATGAAGGCCTCTAAAATAGAGTAATAGAACAAAATAAACAGACAGAGCACTGGAGAACCGGTGCTTTTGAATGGAAAGTATAAGAATAATGGAGGAACAATGGTCAAAAATATTGCAAAAGGAGAACACATTTTCTCAAAAAAGGCACAACCGGCCACAGAGGCAGATAAGCAGGTCATAACAGACCTTTTGGATACGCTGAAAGCGAACAAAAATATATGCGTTGGCATGGCGGCAAATATGATAGGAATTAATAAAGCGATTATCGCTGTGTCCGCAGGGCCGTTTCATTTTGCAATGGTCAATCCTGTGATCACGAAGAAGTCAGGGGAGTATCAGACAGAAGAAAGCTGTCTGTCAATCGACGGAGTGAGACCATGTACGCGTTATGAAGAAATTGAAGTGGATTATCTGGATCAGAATTTCAAAAAGCAGCATGGCAAATATACAGGATGGACAGCACAGATTATTCAGCACGAAGTCGATCATTGCAATGGTGTTGTGATTTAAATTATTGTTTTCAGGGAGGTATAACATGAATTTTGGAAAAAAGCAATCATACGAACAACAGGGGAATCAGGTAACATTACATTATGAGAATCAGGATGTAATCTTAACCATTCTAAAGGATGATATCATCCGCGTACTGGTGCCTTGCTGGATGAAAGATTATAAATCCAAGGCAATCGAGGGGGACAAAGCGGTTCCGGTAGATTTTACGGTGGAAGATACAGAGGATGCAACTGTCATCAAGACGAAGAGTCTGACGTTACACATTCATGGCGGATTTTATATGGAGGCATACGATGCCAACGGCCATTTACTGATGGAAGATTATCGTGGTCAGCGTGTGAAAAAAGCAGCACTGGATCAGAAAGCAGCCAATCTGCTTGAGGCAGAAGGCCATGATGCATCAAAGTTAGCAGGTGGGGATTATGCAGTACAGACATTGAAAGTGCTGGCACCGGAAGACAGCTTTTATGGACTCGGGGACAAAAGCGGATTTCTCAACAAACGTCACTATGAATATGAGAACTGGAACTCCGATCTTCCGCAGGCACACAACGAGGATTTTCATGCACTGTACAAATCCATTCCATTTCTGATTTGTCTGCGTAAGGATTGTGTGTATGGTCTGTTCTTTGACAATACGTTCCACAGCTATCTGAATCTTGGAAAAGAGTCTGAGGAATATTTCTGTTATGGTGCGGATGACGGAAATCTGGATTATTACATTCTTGGCGGAGAGACCATGGCAGAGGTCATCAAAAATTATACATACCTTACCGGAAGAACACCGCTGCCACAGCTTTGGACACTGGGCTATCATCAGTCCCGCTGGGGCTACACATCCGCAAAGGATATCATGGAAATTGCAGAGAAATATCGCAAACTGCAGATTCCGTGCGATGTCATTCATCTGGATATTGACTACATGGACAATTTCAAAGTGTTTACATGGGACGAAGAATATTATGATAAAAAAGGCGTGCTTTGTGACAAAATGGAACAGCTTGGTTTCAAGCCGGTGACGATTATTGATCCGGGAACGAAAAAAGAGGACGGCTATTTCATGTATGAGGAAGGTGTTGAAAAAGGCTATTTTGCAAAAGACACCGAGGGAAATGTTTATGTGAATGAAGTATGGCCGGGCGAATCGGTATTCCCTGATTTTGGCCGGAAAGAAGTGCGAGACTGGTGGGCAGATCATCATAAGGAACTTCTGGATATGGGCATCCGGGGCATCTGGGATGATATGAACGAGCCGGCAAGTTTCCGGGGAGAACTTCCACAGGACGTACAGTTCCATGATGAAGAATGTCAGACAACACATGCAGAGATCCATAATGTCTATGGCCATAACATGAGCCGTGCAACCTATGCCGGAATTCGCAAACATACCGGAAAACGCCCATTTGTTATCACGCGTGCATGTTACGCCGGAAGCCAGAAATATTCTACGGTCTGGACAGGAGATAATCAGAGTCTCTGGTCACATCTGCAGATGATGGTGCCACAGATCTGTAACCTGGGAATGAGCGGTTTCACATTTTGCGGAGCAGATGTTGGTGGTTTTGGTGCGGACTGTACACCGGAACTGTTGAGCCGATGGGTGGAAGCCGCGTGCTTTTCTCCGCTTTTCCGCAACCATTCATGTCAGGGATCAAAGCGTCAGGAACCATGGCAGTTTGGCGATGAAGTGGTTGCAATAAACCGTAAATATATTGAACTCCGTTACAAGTTCCTTCCATATATTTATGATCTGTTTTACAAGGGACTTGAGACAGGTTTGCCGGTTATGCGGCCTCTGGTACTGCATTATGCGGATGATCCGGAAGTGCGTAACTTAAATGGAGAATTCCTTGTGGGTGAGCAGATGCTTGTTGCGCCGGTATTGGAGCAGGGGGCAACAAAGAAGATGGTTTACTTGCCGGAAGGTGTGTGGTATGATTACTGGACTGGTGAAAAATTAGAGGGTAAGCAGTATCTTCTTCGGGAAGCACCGATTGATGTATGTCCGATTTACATTAAGGAAGGAAGTATTCTTCCGATGTATGATGTATGTCAGTATGTGGGAGAAAAGCCATATACGACACTGCATCTGCTAACAACACCGGGAGCTGCAACTTATGAGCATTTCCAGGATAACGGAACGGATTATGCCTACGAAGAAGGTGCATACAACCTGTATCAGTTCACTATGGATAAAGATGGAAATGTTGTAACAGATATGCTTCATGAGAATTACCCGAAATATGAATCCATATGTGTGGAAACACTTGGAAAATAGGCTGACGCTTGACGTTCAAAGATAGAGGGATAGATAGATGACAAACAATGCAATCGATATACTGATTCCGTCCGGAATGGTGATTATGTTACTCAGCGTGCTGGTTTTATTTATTCTTGTGATTTTGAGAAATGACCGCGTGAAAAAATATCAGGTCATGGCAGTATTATTTGCACTGACCGGATATTCCGGCATGGCACTTGCAGTGATCGGCGTGCTTTACACGCTGGTTTTGTAAAACATTGTTGTAAACAAAAGCTGAATGTGCTAAGATAGGGAAAGTTTCATAGGGAAGATAGTTGGTGTCAGTTGAGACACATCTTAAGATGTGTCTCAACTGGTGAAAAGGGAAACAGGTGCAATTCCTGTACGATCTCGTCACTGTGATTAGGGAGTACACTTCCAAGAGGCGCACTGAACAATGTTTTGTTTGGGAAGGCGGAAGTGATGCGAGGATCTATCAGCCAGGAGACCTGCCAATTATCTGGTACAGCACTCTGAACGGATAGCACAATTTCTTTCAGAGCGCAGATCACGAGTAATTGGTCGTACTGTTTAAGTCAAGGTAATGCAGGCTATTGTTTACCTCTCTTTTGTGATGTGATTTAAAGACTGATTGCTCCGTCCGGAAGATCCCGGATGGAGCTTTTCTTTTGCTATCTATAGATACGTTATGACAGGAAAGCGTGTGATTTCTATGGAATATGTAGCATGAGGTTCAATGTATCGGAATTGTAAAGATATTCTGATACGCAGGGAAAGGAGAAATTATGAAGAAAAAGACACTTGCACTGTTTCTGTCATGTGCGCTTGCAGTAAGTATGTTCAGCGGATGTGGAAGCAAAGACACAAAGGAAGCTACAGAGAGCTCACAGGCATCCCAGACAGATGATCAGGCAGCTGCAGATGAAGTTGCAAAACTGATCGATGACATTTATGTACAGGAGAGAACCGATAAGACAGACGAGCAGTGTGCAGCAGCAAAAGCAGCATGGGATAAGCTGACAGATGCACAGAAGCAGCTCGTAGAGGGCGAGAATGCAGATCCTGATTATTTCGGAAGAGATACCGGAGATGCTTCCAAGGATGATCCTTTGAATGCAGATGATATTGGCGAGAACGAAATTCTCGTCGTAAGCTTTGGTACTTCTTTCAACGATAGCCGTGTTGCTGATATCGGTGGTGTTGAGAAAGCAATTCAGGAAGCAAATCCGGATTGGTCTGTAAGACGTGCATTTACTGCACAGATCATCATCAACCATGTACAGGCAAGAGATAATGAGAAGATCGATAACGTAGATCAGGCATTACAGAGAGCCGTTGACAATGGCGTTAAGAATCTTGTGATTCAGCCAACACACTTGATGCATGGTGCAGAGTATGACGAGCTTGTTGGGGAACTCGAGGCATACAAGGACAAATTTGAAAAAGTTGTCGTTGCTGAACCTTTATTAGGAGAAGTTGGTGCAGACGCTACAGAAATCAATGCAGACAAGAAAGCCGTAGCAGAAGATATTACAGCAGAGGCTGTAAAGACTGCCGGATATGATTCTTTGGATGATGCAAAAGAAGATAGTACTGCATTTGTATTTATGGGCCATGGTACATCCCATACAGCAAAGGTCAGCTACAGCCAGATGTCTGCACAGATGCAGCAGCTTGGATATGACAACGTATTCATCGGAACTGTAGAAGGTGAGCCGGAAGAGACTGCATGTGAGAACGTCATTAATGCAGTAAAAGAGGCTGGTTACAAAAAAGTAATTCTTCGTCCGCTTATGGTTGTTGCCGGAGACCACGCAAACAACGATATGGCAGGCGATGATGACGATTCATGGAAGAGCCAGTTTACAGCAAGTGGCAATTTCGACAATATCGATACACAGATTGCCGGACTGGGCGAAATCGAAGCAATCCAGAAGATTTATGTTGAGCATACAAAGAATGCGATTAAATCTCTGGGTAAGGTTTCCAAATCTGCTTCTGCAAGTGCAAGTGATGCACTTGCAGACGGCACCTATGCCGCAAAGTTTAATACAGACAGTGGAATGTTTCATGTAAATGAAGCGAATGATGGATGTGGAACACTGACCGTAAAAGATGGAAAGATGACCATTCATATCAGCCTTGTATCAAAGAAGATTATTAATCTCTTTGTTGGAACAGCAGCAGATGCCGCAAAAGACGGAGCAAAATTACTTGAGCCAACAACCGACATTGTAAAATACAGCGACGGAACAACAGAAGAAGTATATGGATTTGATGTTCCGGTTGAAGCATTGGATCAGGAGTTTGATCTTGCAATTCTTGGAACCAAAGGAACATGGTATGACCATAAAGTCAGTGTTTCGGATCCGCAAGCAACAAAATAGTCAAAGGAATTTATCAATATTATGAGAAAGAAAATCATAACAATCGCATCTTTATGTGTGGCCGGTATGCTTTTATGTGCATGCGGGACAAAGAATAACAAGGTGGAGACACAGACCCAGACGCAGCAGACCGAGAGTGAAGCGGCAACTTTAGCTGACGGAGAATATACCGTAAATGTGACACTTGAGGGAGGAAGCGGCAGAGCGACTGTGGATTCTGAGGCGAAAGTCAAAGTCACGGATGGACAGGCATATGCGACGATTGTCTGGAGCAGTACGCATTATGATTACATGCTGGTAGATGATCAGAAGTATGAGAATGAAAATGAAGGTGGCAATTCTACATTCACATTCCCGATTTCCGGAGTTCCATGCAAGATGGATGTCGTGGGTGATACAACTGCGATGAGTACACCGCATGAGATTGATTATACATTGACATTTTCTTTTCCGGAGGACGTTAGTTTTAACGACCTCGACTGTACCGGGCATATGGAACTTGCCTATGCGGATCAGTTTCAGATAGATACATATGGAAACTATAAGCTTATTACGATCGTGGACAACGGTCGTTTTTTGCTTGTACCGGCAGGTGTCGCAGTGCCGACCGGTCTGCCATCGGATGTGGTAGCGTTACAGCAGCCGCTGACCAATGTATATCTGGTATCGAGCGCAGTCATGGATCTCGTCTGTGAGATCGACGGACTGTCGAATGTGAAATATACAGCACTGAAAGAAAAGGACTGGTATGTACAAAAAGCGGCCGACGCGATGGAGTCCGGAGATCTGATCTATGCAGGAAAATACAGTGCGCCGGATTATGAGCTGCTGCTTGCCGGAGGATGTAAGTTTGCAGTTGAAAATACCATGATCTCCCACAATCCGGAAGTAAAAGAAAAACTGGAAGAACTGGGAATGAAGGTACTTGTGGAGCGCTCCAGCTATGAGAAGCATCCGCTGGGACGGCTGGAATGGATCAAACTTTTTGGCGTACTGTTCGGAAAGGAACAGCAGGCCAAAGCGTATTTTGATGCGCAGGTAGAGCGGGTCAAGCCGATTTTGGAGAAGGAAAACACAGGAAAAACCGTAGCATTTTTTGCAGTGTCTTCCGACGGAACGATCACGGTTCGAAAAACAAATGATTATGTGGCCTCTATGATTGGTCTTGCCGGCGGAAATTATTCCCTGGGCGGCTATACGGATGGGGAGAAAAATGCACTTTCCACCATGAAAATGCAGATGGAAGATTTTTATGCGGCAGAAAAGGATGCGGATATTCTCATTTACAATGGCACGATCGAGGGTGAACTGAAAACCGTCGATGAACTGATAAAGAAAAACAGTCTGTTTGCAGATTTTAAAGCGGTAAAAAACGGTCAGGTCTATACGACCGGCAGCAATTTCTATCAGCAGTCTACAGGAACCTGTGATTTTATCGAAGATTTGAACAAAATACTTACGGGTGATGCGGATACTTCCTACCGTTTCCTGAAAAAGATTGAATAGGTACAAATAATCATTAATAAAAGGAGTGCACCTATGGCACAAAAGAATCGTAAAACAAGATATATAATTGCATTTGCAGCAATGATCATGCTGCTTGTGGTGCTTTTTTGCTGGAATGTGGGGGCAGGAAGTGTGGAGATGTCGTTGACCGATTTTGTACATTTGATGCAAAAGCGGGATGCTGATGACACCTTGTATCAGATTGTATGGAAAATACGTCTTCCCCGCATCCTTGCGGCGATTCTTCTTGGCGGAGCGTTGTCCGTTTCCGGCTTTTTACTCCAGAGCTTTTTTCAGAATCCCATTGCGGGACCGTATGTGCTGGGAATTTCATCAGGGGCAAAGCTTGTTGTGGCGCTTGTCATGATTTTTTTGCTGGGACAAGGCATCAATATCAGTTCGTTTGGCATGGTGGCGTCGGCTTTTGTGGGATCGCTTCTTGCCATGAGTTTTGTACTTCTCATTTCGTTTCGCGTTTCGCGGATGTCTCTGCTTGTAGTGTGCGGTATCATGATCGGATACATTTGTTCCGCAATTACAGATTTTTGCGTGACGTTCGCGGATGACTCGAATATCGTGAATCTGCATAACTGGTCCATGGGAAGTTTCTCCGGTATGACATGGGACAATATCCGGATGATGGCAGTGCTTGTAGGAATCACGATTGTTATTACGTTTCTTCTTGCAAAGCCGATCGGTGCGTATCAGCTGGGAGAATCCTATGCGCGCAACATGGGAGTCAATGTCAAGGCACTTCGCGTTGCATTGATTCTGTTGTCCAGTTTATTGTCTGCCTGCGTCACGGCATTTGCCGGTCCGATTTCTTTTGTAGGAATCGCGGTTCCACATCTGGTTCGGATGGCAACGAAGACAGCCAAGCCGCTGATTCTGATTCCGGGCTGTTTTCTTGCCGGCGCAGTAATTACCCTGTTCTGTGACGGAATTGCAAGGACGGTGTTTGCACCGACGGAAATCAGTATCAGTTCTGTGACAGCAGTCTTTTTGGTACCGGTAGTTATCGTGGCGATGCTGCGGAAACAGAATCGATGATGAGGTGATCAGAGAATGGACGAAAACAGCAATTTCAGAAAAGAAAACGAGGGAGAACTTTCTGCCTTTTCGACGGAGCATCTTACGGTAGGATATGATAAAATGCCGTTGATCAAAGATGTGAATCTGCAGGTGCGGCCGGGCGAAATCCTTACGCTGATCGGACCGAATGGTTCCGGAAAATCCACTATTTTAAAAACAATTACGCGGCAGTTGAAGCAGATTGGTGGAACGGTATATCTGGGAAGAGAGACGATGCGTGGTATGGGGGACAATGAAGTTTCCCGGAGATTATCCATGGTCATGACGGAGCGCGTCCGAACGGAACTGATGAGCGGACGGGAAGTTGTAGCATCGGGGCGTTATCCATATACGGGGCGGTTGGGAATTTTGTCCCCGGAGGACTGGGAGAAAGTCGATGAGGCGATTGCACTGGTACATGCGAAAGAAGTGCAGGAGCAGGATTTCATGAAAATCAGTGATGGACAAAGGCAGCGTCTGATGCTTGCGCGCGCCATTGCGCAGGACACGAAGATTCTTGTGCTGGATGAGCCGACATCCTATCTGGATATGGGATTTAAGCTGGACATTCTGGCGAATATCCGTCTGCTTGCAAGAGAACGCAATCTTGCAATCGTCATGTCACTTCATGAACTTGACCTTGCGCAGAAGATATCCGATACGATTGCATGCGTAAAAGGGGATCGGATCGATCGCATCGGCACACCGGAAGAAATCTTTGCGGGAGACTATGTGCAGAAGCTATATGGCGTGGCAAAGGAAAATTTTGATCCGCTTACCGGACAGGTGTTTTTTCCGAAAAATGCACAGGCACCGAAAGTGTTTGTCATTGGTGGAGGCGGTGCGGGGATTCCGGTATATCATTGCCTGCAAAGACAGAATATTCCGTTTGCGGCAGGCATACTTCAGGAAAATGATGTGGAATTTGCAGCAGCAAAGGCGATGGCAGTACAACTTGTGTGGGAGAGAGCCTTTTACCCGATCGATGAAAAAAAGGTGCAGGAAGCAAAGAAAATCGTGGATTCATGTAGCAAATGTATCTGTGCAGTGGAACAGTTTGGTCCGTTAAATGAGGCAAACCGGCAACTGGCAGAGTATGCAAAAGGGCGGCATTTTTTATGAATTTGTCGAAAATGAGCGAAATCTAATGCAATTTTTTAAGTATTTAAGTACTTCTGACATTGAACTTGAAGGGAATTAATAGTATAATCTAGTACGATTGAGGAAATAAATGAAATAATTAATAATAAGGAGGAAACTATAATGGTTACCTGGAACAACTTAGATACTCTTGATTCTTTTGATAAGCTTTCAAAAGTAGAGCGTGTAAACCTTGCAGAGGTTATGTCCGGTGAGAACGGAGCAAACCGTGTAAAGAATTACAGCGTTCCGATGGCAGAGGGATTTACCTATAATTATGCCGCAAAAGCTGTAGATGACAATGTACTGGATGCTCTCGTAAAACTGGCAGAAGAAGCACAACTTGCAGAGAAATTTGAGGAACTTTACAATGGTGCAGTGATCAATACCGGTGAGAACCGTCTCGTTCTTCATCAGCTGACTCGTGGACAGTTAGGCAATGCAGTAGTTGCTGATGGCGTGGACAAGCGCAAGTTCTACGTTGAGCAGCAGCAGAGAATCGCTGATTTTGCAAACAAAGTACATGCAGGTGAGATCACAAACGCAGCAGGCGAGAAGTTCACAACAGTTGTTCAGATCGGTATCGGTGGTAGTGACCTTGGCCCTCGTGCTATGTATCTGGCACTTGAAAACTGGGCAAAGAAAAATAATACATTCAAGATGGAAGCAAAATTCATCAGCAACGTAGATCCTGATGACGCAGCAGCAGTATTGAACTCTGTTGATGTAGCACATTCTATCTTCGTACTTGTTTCCAAATCAGGTACAACACTTGAGACTTTAACAAATGAGTCATTCGTAAAAGACGCATTAAAGAAAGCAGGACTGGATGCATCTAAGCATATGATCGCTGTAACAAGTGAGACATCTCCTCTGGCAAAGAGTGATGATTATCTTGCAGCATTCTTCATGGATGATTACATCGGTGGCCGCTATTCTTCTACATCCGCAGTTGGTGGAGCAGTGCTTTCTCTGGCATTCGGACCGGACGTATTCGCACAGTTCTTAGAGGGTGCAGCAGCAGAAGATAAGCTTTCTGCAAATAAGGATGTCTTAAAGAACCCTGAAATGCTTGATGCATTGATCGGTGTATATGAGCGCAACGTATTGGGATACCCAAGTATAGCCGTTCTTCCATATTCACAGGCATTGAACCGTTTCCCTGCACACTTACAGCAGGTAGATATGGAGTCTAACGGTAAATCCGTTAACCGTTTTGGTGAGCCGGTAAATTATCCGACCGGACCAGTGATCTTTGGTGAGCCTGGAACAAACGGACAGCATTCCTTCTATCAGTTGCTTCATCAGGGAACAGATATCGTGCCTCTTCAGTTTGTTGGATTCAAGAACAGCCAGATCGGTACAGATGTTGTGATTCAGGACAGCACAAGCCAGCAGAAGCTCTGCGCAAACGTTGCAGCACAGATCGTTGCCTTTGCATGTGGTAAAGAAGATGAGAACCGTAACAAGAACTTCGAAGGTGGACGTCCATCCAGCATTATTATCGGAGACAGCGTAAATCCGAAGTCTCTGGGTGCATTACTTGCACACTTTGAGAACAAGATTATGTTCCAGGGATTCTTATGGAATGTAAACAGCTTCGATCAGGAAGGTGTTCAGCTTGGTAAAGTACTGGCAAAACGTGTACTTGCACATGAGACAGATGGTGCATTAAAAGAGTTCAGTGATTTATTGAACATCTAGTAAACGTTTATACATTAACCAGACCCGATAATAAATGAAATATATAATAACAAACCCGCATTTTCAGTCCGTCAGGATTGAGGATGCGGTTTTTTTGTGTGGAAATGGAATGTAAAAATATTGTGCAAATAGTAGAAATTTAAGGTCTGTGCAAATAGTAGAAATTTAAGGTCATAGTTGAAAATAATTGTAGAATTTGATATTATTAAAAAAACATGTTGTAATTAATAGATTAATTACAATAAAGAAATTATGGTGTGTTAAGGAACGGAAAGGAGAACAGACTATGAAAAAATATGTAGTGAAGATGGCAGCATTATTTATAACAACTTTTTTAACTTTTGCATCGCAAACAAATAATATTTGGGCAGGGGAAAGCTATAAAGTAAACAATACAGTAGAAAAAAATTATGAAGTTACATGTGAAAATGATGAAACCATAACGAAGTTGGATTTTAAAACTGAAAAGCAAATTTCAAACAATAAAATAAAGGACTATTTGACAGAAAAGGTCAAAACTCAAAATTCAGAAGTAACAGTGGATGAAGATAGTACCAGTAAAATATATTATGGAACAATGACGGGAAAATTATCGAAGACAAATGATTATTTAATGTATCCTGCAAAGTTGTCTGCGGGTGAATATCTTCAGGCAAAACTTATATTACCAACAGATTCACAAATTGATTATGATTTATTATTGTTTGACTCTTCGTTATCACTTATTAAATCAAGTGATTATGTGACTTGTACGACTAGTGAAATGCCAACTTTGGATGAATCAATTGGCTATATTGCAAATACAGATGAGACAGTATATGTTTGTGTATATTCTGTAGGTGGCGGTAGCAACACAGAATCTTATACGTTGGATTATACTATAACAACTAACTTTTCAGATCCTTCAGAACCAAATGAAAATGCAAAAGAAGCAATAGATTTATCAATGGATGAAATGGGGGCAAATGTTTCTGCAAAATTGAATTCTCCATTGGATAATGATTGGTATCGTTTCACCGTTAAGGATGGAGATTCATTTGATAAAGTAAGATTGAATATTTCATCAAGTTCAACTACAAATGGATGTAAATTTGAAATTTACAAAAATTTAGTATCAAATTATTATGCAATGTTAAGAATTGGATATGGAACAGGAGGAGAGGTTGCATTAGATGCTGGAACATATTATATTAGAGTTGTAAGTACTAATACAGTTGACAATTTTAACGCAGGAGATATACCTACTTATAAATTGTCCGTTTCTCAGACAACAAAGGTAGACAAGGTTACCATTACCAGTTATTCTGCATATCATGGAACTGAAAATGTAGATTATCCACAAGGAAAATTCTATAGGGTAGATCAAAGCCTTACAAATGTGGTAACAGTAAAGGGGAGGGCTTACTATACAGATGAAAATGGTAGAAGCCAACCTGCTGCCAATGCAACAATAATAGGCGAAGTTAAAGACCAACAATGGGAGAATCTAAATAGACCAGATATGTCTACCGTTACAAGTACTGCTATTACAGACAGTAATGGATATTATGAAATGACATTTTATTTGAAGACAGCAGTTGGAGGTTTGAGTCATTTTGTTACGGTTTCAACACATCATTATGATTTGATGAATGTAAATATTAAAGCAAGTTCAAACGATAAGGCTACTGCAAAGTCAAATTTTTATTATTTGAAGTATTGCGATTAATTTAAAGGGGGAAAATTTGCATGAATAACAAAATTAATATTACGACAAATTTTGTAAGTAGTAAATTTGTAGATAATCAGTCAATTTTTCATTGCGCAGATAAAACGAAGATGAAAATTTCTGGAATAGATAATCAGGAACAAAAGGATGCAAAGAGTGCGGATACAGTCTTAAATTTGTCAAAGGAAGGAAAATTGAAATATCAAAATCAGGAGAAAGTTGGTGTAAAAAAAAAGGCAGGAATAACAAGTGCGCGTGAGTTATATGAAAATATGTCAGATGAACTAGTAGACAGTTGGCGTGGATTTCGGGAAGGTGGAGTTATCAACTTTAATGAGATAATACGCTTGGACGAACCTGAAACATATGCGAAACTTCTAGAAGCAGATGCACGAGAAAATGGCGAAACAGAGTCTGAGGGATGGTCTGAAATATATAATGAATGGTATTTTAGACGGTGTTTCGATGAAGATGGCAATTGGAGAAATCCGGTAGCTGGACAATGTGCAGTATTGGATACTTTTGATCAGTTGTATTCGGATGAACAGCATGATACAAAGTTTAATTATTATAGTGAAGATGGTGTTAATAGCAAAACAAATATGTGGGAATTAAACTCTAAGTTTACTGTTCTATTACCGGTAGACATGTTAAATGATCTGGCAACGTTAGGAAATATTCAGGAAATGTCAGAAGAAAAGTATTCAGATATTCATAATAATGTAGAAAAAATAGATGAAGCAGTTAAAAAAATGAAAGAGGCGGAAAGGAACTATGAAGGAAATCTAGAGGAACTTCAGTTTGGTGTTAAATTGTGGAAGAATGGAGATGTAACTTATCATGCAAATTATAAAGGATGTAAGGAGGGAAAAAATGGGATTATAGCAAGTAGTGCTGAAGAGTTATTACAAAAGTTGATGTCTGAATAATGGGGTAAATTAATAGAAACTTCCCAACTGAAGAGTTATGGGAAGTTTCTTTATTATTAAAAAGTACATGTGGTTGAGCTACCGCTTAGCTAATAAAGGAAAATCAGATGCATAAGTTTTCAAAAATAGGAAAAATGGCATGCTTGTTTTACAAATTCAATTATGGTAAAGTGAAATTAATGTAGATAGCAATGCATATTACGATGCATTACATATTTCAAAGGAGCACAGGTGTTATGGGATTTTTGGATAAATTGGTAAAAAAGGGTGTAGACAGTCTTATCGAAAATGTCGCAAATACAGTGACCGATGCGGTGAATAATGCGATGGGAAGCACACATACAAACAATGGGACAGGCAATGTAAATCAGGGGACCTACAAAGAACCGGTACAGCGAAATGTCACAAGTGGAGAATATCGCGAGAAGCCGGTAGCACAAAAGATGACAAATGAAAAGCCGACGGAGAAGCCGTATGTTTCTCATCCATATGATGAAAAGCCACTCGATGAGAGAATTACCTATGTACTGCAGAACGATTATCCGCAGTATGAGATTGGGCAGAAGATAAGTGCCGGAGCATTTGGAGCACCAGAACAGGCCAGAGATTATGATTTCGTTTTATATGAGAATGGCCAGCCGAAGCTGACAATTATTATGCTGGACGATCGTAACCATTATAAACTTCGTGCAGTGAGACTGGCGCATGAAGCCAGTGAGCAGGCAGGTGTACCTTGTATGAATATTATGACATATCTTCCAAGTACAGTTGCATATATACAGCAGACCGTTGCAGAGAAACTGGCATAGGACGAACAGTTACAGAACATGGAAATTGTGAATAAGAGAAAGAAAAGCAACAATTGTTGCACCCGCTGATGGATGCAGCACATTCTTTTATAGCGTTTTGCGGGTAACCGGAATGTGTACCATCCTGTATGAATAAGCACGGCTTTATTCATTCAAAGTTTTTTCTTTTTCTTTATAAAAGGAGCATTTTGCTCCTTTTTTTAATCGAAATGTTCATAAGCAGGAGAGTATAACATGAATCCGATAATTGATTCGTTAAGAATAGAGGAACAATGGCAAAAGTTCCTGAATTATAAAATAGAGAAAAATCATATCTCCCAATATGAAATTGAGGAGATTCAGGCATATATCAAGGGAAAAAGATATCTGGAAATGTATGATCAGATCATGCAGGGGATTTTTCCAAAGGATGTGCCGGAAAAAAAGATCGTAAACAAAGACGGAACGACAAAGAAACGTATTGTATATTCTTTTGATCATGACAGCAGTATCACCCTGAAATTTATAGCTTATCAGTTGTATGCCGTGGATGACTATTTTGCGGATAATTGTTATGCATTTCGCAGAAAGCATGGTGTGGCGCAGGCAATCCGCCGCCTTTTGCAATTGCGTGTACAGGAGAAATATTGCCTGAAAGTGGACATTCACAATTATTTTAATTCCATCTGTCCCAAGCGGTTGTTAGAAAAACTTTCTTTTGTTCCGGATGAAAAACTGCGCGTGGTGTTTGCAAATATTTTGTTGAATGATCAGGTTATGTATAAGGGCGAGAAGATTACAGAAGCGCATGGAGCGATGGCGGGCATTTCGGTGGCACCTTTCTGGGCGAACGTGTATCTGACAGAAGTTGATCAGATGTTTGCAGAAAGGAAAGTGAATTATTTCCGGTATTCGGATGACATATTAATCCTTGCGGACAGTTACGAGGAATTGATGGATTTACAAAAAATACTGTATAAAAAACTGGAGGAGTTGGGATTAGAAATCAATCATGAGAAGGAAGCCGTCTATGCTCCGCATGAAAAATTGGAATTTTTGGGCTTTTCTTTTTCAGATGGCGTGGTGGATTTATCTACACATACTGTGGAAAAAGCGAAAGTCAGAATCCGCCGAAAGGCAAAGGCCTTAATGCGGTGGCAGAGAAAGAAAGGTTTGACAGCGGACAAAGCCGCAAAAGGATTCATCCGCTCAATGAACCACAAATTCTATGGAACAGGAGCGGATGATGAATTTACATGGAGTCGTTGGTTTTTTCCAAATATTACGACCGACCAGAGTCTGAAGGAAATTGATCATTATATGCAGCAGTACATTCGATATATTATAACCGGCCGGCACTACAAGGGAAATTACCGTATTTCCTATGAAACCCTCAAAGACTGGGGGTATTGCAGTATGGTCAATGCCTATTATAAAAAGGATATGTACTAATAGCGGGTATCTACATAGAATTCAGATCGTTTCAGTTCACGTTTGGTAATGACACGATTCCAGTGAACGGACGAATTGTAGTTTCCTTCCGCGACAGTAATCGCGTTGTCAGTTTTCTTTAGTACAATTACGGAATGATAATTTCCAATGCGTACATGATCTCCGACTTTAATTTTGTCAAAGTTCTTATGGGTCTTTATAGGTGCATATTTTCCGAAGACTTTGTCACTGAATTCTCCGACGAGAGCAACACAGCCATAACCATAAAGGTTTGCTGCTTCCCAGTAATAGCAGTTGTTTTCATTGGTCCAGGACATTCCTTCCGGATACTTGGATTTCAGGGAAAGAAGCTTTTTCTTTGCCTGTTTCTGGGAGATTTTCTTGCTGACAAAGACCTCACAGGAAAGACTGCCGTATAAATATTCACCAGTAACCGTAATGATTGCCTTGCCGGGTTTGACGGCAGTAATCTTACCATTTTTATCCACTGTGGCAACCGATTTTTTGGAACTTTTCCACGTTGTCTTGCCGATTGGAACGTTGCACTTGATCTTTTTGCTTTTCCCAGCTCGCAAAAATACACGGGATTCACTGAGAGATGCAAGAACAGTATCGTTATAACCAGAAGTCTCAGGAGCTGCATAGACAGTATGGATATTTGTAGTTGGGATGAGCATTGCCACAATCAAAAGGAAAGCGACAAGCTGCTTTGTCCGGAAAAACTTTTTCATAATAATATTTGTTGCCTTTCTGTAATAGTAAATTGCTACTTTTATCATAAAGTATAAGTGTTTGTCCGGCAATATTCAATGCAAATAATCTTCTTTTTTAAGAAAAAATTTCCTATAGATTGAGCTTAAAAAAGAGTCGGAAAAAGAGTATAATTGTCCAAAAAGAGTAACTATTCAGAACCTCGAATAGAGTTACCAAAACGAAAAGAAAATAATTATAAAAAAAAAGAATGGAGACGAAGAAATGTCAAAAAATTATATCGCAGAAGGCGCAGTCGTAAAAGGAACGGTACAGATGGGAGAAGACGTCAGCATCTGGTACAATGCCACCGTTCGCGGAGATTCCGCCGAAATTAAAATCGGGGACCGGACCAACGTACAGGATAATGCCGTCATACATGTAGATACACATTATCCGACAACCATCGGAAACGGAGTGACGATTGGGCATGGAGCCATCGTCCATGGATGTACCGTGGGCGACAATACTTTGATCGGAATGGGAGCCATTGTATTAAACGGAGCCAGCATTGGGGAGAACTGTATCATCGGCGCCGGGGCTCTCGTAACCCAAAATACAAATATTCCTGCCGGAAGCCTTGCTTTTGGCAATCCTGCCAAAGTCATCCGCTCACTCACGCGCGAAGAAATCGAAAGTAATCAGCAAAACGCCCGGCACTACATCGCCGCCGCCGAAACCCAGCTTAAATAAAACGCGAGCAAAGCGAGCGAACCTCTTTCATGAGGAATTGTGCGGTGAATTGTAGAACTATAAGGTGCCATACACAGGAAGCGGCGGTTTACTTCTTTGGAAGAAAAATTTTGCAACTGCTCCACCGTCCCTCTGACACTTCTATAGGTCTTCACCATTCCCCAAGTGCAATTCCAACCAAAAGATATAGGATTTTGGTTGTAGAAAGGAGGAGAATGATGTATAGTGAACGTAAATTACTCGACAGAATTGTCTGTAAATTATATGGAACTGAAGAAAGAAAAGCATCATAATGACGGTCTTTCATAACGAATAGTGGCGGCATTACCACGAGCGTTTTGATGGAAAAGGCTATCCGGACGGACTTGTAGGAGACGATGTTCCCATAAGGCAGGGGGTATAAATGGAAAAATATATGGTAGCACTGGATCAGGGTACAACCAGTTCACGGTGCATTGTTTTTGACAAAAATGGTAAAATTTGCAGTATGGCACAGAAGGAGCTTACACAGATATATCCACAACAGGGGTGGGTGGAACAGAATCCGATGGAAATATGGTCTACACAGTATTCTGTTATGGCGGAAGCTATTGCAACTCTGGGTATTACCGGAGAGCAGATTGCGGGGATTGGAATTACGAATCAACGAGAGACTACTATCGTATGGAATCGGCACACCGGGGAACCGGTTTACAATGCAATTGTCTGGCAGTGCCGGCGTACAGCGGAAATGATTGATCGTTTCAGGCAGGAGATGGACGTGGAAGCAGTACGGGAAAGAACCGGACTGATTGCAGATGCCTATTTCAGCGCCAGTAAAATAGCATGGATTCTGGAGCATGTAGAAGGGGCACGCGCAGCAGCAGAGGCAGGTGATCTGTTGTTTGGCACGGTAGACAGCTGGCTGATCTGGAATCTTACCGGGCACAAAGTACATGTGACGGATTATACGAATGCATCGAGGACGATGCTTTTTGATATTCACAAACTTTGTTGGGATAAAGAACTGTTGGACTGGTTTGAAATACCGGAAAGTATGTTTCCGAAGGTTATGCCGTCAAGTTGCGTTTATGGACACACTGCAGAGATGGTGTTGCCTGGTAATGTGCCGATTGCAGGGGCGGCAGGAGATCAGCAGGCTGCTTTGTTCGGACAATGTTGTTTTGAAGCAGGAGATGTAAAAAACACCTATGGAACCGGTTGCTTTTTATTGATGCATACGGGACAGAAGGCGATTGCCTCTGAGCATGGACTGCTCACAACCATCGCAGCCGGTACAGGAGAAAAACCGGAATATGCATTAGAGGGAAGTGTCTTTATTGCTGGCGCCTCTATTCAGTGGTTGCGGGATGAAATGCGGATGATTCATAATGCTGCAGAATCGCAGGAGTATGCGACGAGAGTGAAAGATACCAACGGTGTATACATTGTACCGGCTTTTACCGGGTTAGGAGCACCGTATTGGAACCCATATGCCCGCGGTACGGTTGTCGGATTGACCAGAGGATGTAAAAAAGAGCATTTTATCCGTGCAACGCTTGAATCGATTGCGTATCAGACACATGATGTTATTCAGGCGATGGAGGAGGATGCAAAGGTTCCGCTGAAAAGCCTGAAAGTTGACGGAGGAGCCAGTGCCAATGACTTTCTTATGCAGACACAGGCAGATTTCAATCAGACAACGGTCTATCGACCGAAGTGTATTGAAACGACAGCATTGGGAGCGGCATATCTGGCGGGACTTGCGGTAGGTATGTGGAAAGACAAAGACGAAATCCGGAAAAACTGGAGTCTTGGTCAGCGTTTTGATCCGGTCATGGAAGAAGACGTTCGTCAAAGGAAACTGTGCGGGTGGAAGAAAGCAATCCGCTGTGCGCAAATCTGGGCAGAAGATGAAGCGTAAAAACGAAATTATTTTGTACCGTGTATTTTATTTGTGATAGAGTAGATGTTATAAAAAATTGTCTCATTCGAAAAAGGATGGGACTTTTTTATGTATAGCAAATTTTTTGGAATTGTCTGTACAACAAAAGCAAGCGAGTTTGTAAAAATACATATACTAAAATTAACTAAAAGAAAGACTAAAATTAGCCTGCGAAATACATATATAAATAGTCGAAATGATGAGAAAAGAGTTGCAAACGAAAAAAAATATGACGAAAATGACATAAAAATATATAAAATAGTTAAAAAGTACTAAAAAATAGCTAAAATAAACTGAAAAAACAGGTTGAAATTTTGGCAATTTTAGTATACTGTATGAAGTAGGGAGAACGTAATTTTTAAGAGAAGGTATTTATGGGAGAAAACATTTTTAGTGGCAGAAAATGTTTTGTCTAATAAAAAAGTTGGAGGAGATAATTTATGCAAAAAACTACGAAAAGGGTTTTGGCGTTTATGTTGTCCCTGTTGATGGTAGTATCGATGGTTCTGCCAACCAATGTTACTGCTAAGACAGCAAAGAAGACCGCCAAGGCCAAGACAACAGCGACAGCGACAACTGCCGCAACGACCTTTCAGACAAAGATTGAGTTTGAGAAGGCCAACCGTTTTGAACAAAACGGAAGAAACCGTATTGACAAATCCTTATTTTCTGGATACTCAGGTGATGGGTATGTGTATCTGGAAGCGGGATGGGGTGAGGTAAATTTCACTGTGCCACAGGATGGAAATTACAAAATCACAATCGCAACCAATGCGGACAGCTACAAGGAGAACTGGTTATATCTGGATGACAATGGTGCCGGAACACTGAAGACTTCCGGAAACAAATGGCAGACAGATACACAGACGGTATATCTTACCAAGGGAACACACAAATTTGGTGTGTCTGCAAACTGGGGATATACAGCACTCGATTATGTGACTGTAGAGTCTGAGAACGCAATTGTTACAGATCCGGATACGGACAAGCCGGGAACAGGAGAGACAGAGAAACCTGGAACAGGCGAGACAGAGAAGCCGGATACCGGAGATTCTGACACGTATGCGAAGAAGATTGAGTTTGAGGATGCCAACCGTTTCGAATCAAACGGCTCAAACAAGATTGCGAATGATCAGTTCAGCGGATATTCAGGAAGCGGTTATTTATATCTTGTATCTGGATGGGGTGAAGTAAACTTTACCGTTCCGGCAGATGGTGAGTATAAGATTACAATTGCTTCAAATGCTGATAGTTACAAAGAGAACTGGCTGTATCTGGACAACGACGGAGCAGGCGCTCTTAAGACATCCGGAAACAAGTGGCAGGAAGATACATATACATTTAAACTTACCAAGGGAACTCATAAATTCGGAGTTTCTTCCAGCTGGGGATATACCGCACTGGATTATGTAAAAGTGGAAGCTGTTTCCAAGGGAACAGATAAACCGGGTACCGGAGATACAGATAAACCGGGAAGCGGTGATATTGATAAGCCTGGAACCGGCGATACCGACAAGCCGGGTAGCGGAGATACCAAGCCACAGGGCAAAGGTATGTATGTAAAGAATGGCAAGCTCTATGATGGAAACGGCAATGAGTTCCTCATGAGAGGTGTCAATGTTGCTCATGCATGGTACACAGGAAAGACAGAGACTTCCATCAATGCGATTGCATCTCTTGGAGCCAATGCAGTCCGTGTCGTACTTGCAGATGGTGCACAGTGGGATAAGACATCCTACGATGAAGTAAAGAACATTATTTCTCTGTGTGAGAGCAAGGGGCTTGTATGTATCGTTGAGGTACATGATCACACAGGAAAAAACAGTCCTTCCGAGATCGATACAGCAGTTAATTACTGGCTGGAGATGAAAGATTTACTTAACGCACACAAAGATTATGTTATTGTAAACATTGCAAATGAGTGGCTTGGCACATGGGGCAATGCTTCTACATGGACAAGTACATATCAGTCAGCAATCCGTCGCATGAGAAGCAACGGAATTGAGAATGTTATTATGGTCGATGCAGCCGGATACGGACAGGAGACATCCAGCTGTATCAACAACTGCCAGAGCGTAGCATCTGCAGATACAACCGGAAACACAATGTTCTCTCTTCATATGTATTCTGTTGCAGGAAAAGATGCTGACACCGTAAAGAGCAACATTGACGGCATGCTTTCCAAGGGCGTAGCATTCTGCATCGGCGAGTTTGGTGATTTCCAGAATGGTGGCGACGTAGACGAAGCAACTATCATGCAGTATTGTACACAGAAGAACGTTGGTTATGTAGCATGGTCATGGAAGGGCAACGGCGGAACAGACATTACATTGGATATGTCTTCCGACTGGGCAGGAACAAACCTTACTACATGGGGTAAATATGTATTCTGCGAGCCAAATTATGGTATCCAGGCAACATCTAAGATGGCATATACATTAAAGTCTTATGATGGAAAGAAAACAGAAGGTCCTGTAGAGCAGCCGGATAAGCCAGACAGCGGAAGCGGAGATATCACAACACCTGGTACCGATGAGCAGACAGACATCAAACCTGGACTGTTAGGATCTCTCGAAGACTGGTACATTTCCGGAGAAGGAGATGACAGCGTATCTACCATCACAACAATGGAAGCACTTGCCAATGGTGGTATCCGTGTGAATTTTGATCTGACAGAAGAGAAATATCCATACCTTTCAAACATGCCAGCCGGACTGGACTTAAGCAAGAATAAGACAATTGATGTCGTAGTTCGTAACAATAACCTTTATCCGTTACAGATTCAGCCAATCTTTAAAGTTGGAAGTATTTGGAAATGGACCGAGTATGACAAATATCAGGAAGTACCTGCACAGTCAACGGTAATGCTTTCCTTTGATCTGTCCAAGTGTCCGAATCTGGATCAGGTTATGGCAGTTATGTTCCGTGTACAGGGAGGTGGATCTTCTTTCGCAGGAAGTCTTGATTTCTTTGCTGTTACAACAGACTATAACTATAAAAAAGACCCTTATGCATCTGCAATTGCAGATCTGAATCGTCCAAAGACGGCCGCACAGTTCACTTGGAAATATGCAGAGACTTCATGGGAAGCAACAAAGAGTTATTCTTGCGACAAAGATGGTGTGATCACTGTTGATTTTGCAAATGTGACAACTGAGGATGCTGCTGGTCCACAGACGGAAACACGTCCTGGAACCGGCAAAGGAAGCGATTACAGCGCATATGGAAAAGTAGTCAGCACGATTACAAATAATTCCAATAAGGATATCCATATCACACTTGTTATGAAGACAACTGGTGACTGGATCTGGCAGGAGAATGCAGGAACAGTGAAGGGAAAAGGCGGCGAGCGTGTGATTGCTCCTGGCGAGACCGTGACAGTAACCTATTCTCTTACTGATGCAACATGGAAATCCAAAGCAAGCGGATGGAAATATTCCGGAAAACTTCAGGGTGTAGATGATGTGAGAGCACTCGCATTCAAGATTTACGCAAATGAAGGGGAGAAGGTAACAGGATCCGTAACAATTTCTGATTTTTCATTTGAATTTTAGTTTATAATGAAAAATAAGAGTCGCAAAGGCTGGAAATTACAACGAAATAAAAGGAAAATGAGCGAAACGGCGGTGTCTTTTGAGAAACCGCCGTTTTTCTGTTATCAAAGTGGAAAAAACGGCCGAAATATTATATAATATAGATAATTATATTCACAAGGTAGAAGTACAATGAATACAACAAAAAACTATCAACTTCGACAAGCGGCAGGCGAATATTGGTTAATTCGAATGGACCAGCAACGATTTGTCTATGAGAAGCCGATTATGTTGAATGAAGTGGGAGCCATGATCTGGAAGCAGCATATGCAGGGGCAGACAGAAAAAGGGATTGCGGCATTGTTGCAGCAGACATATGGAATTGATGACCAAGAGGCTTATCAGGATGTACAGCAATTTATCGCGCAGCTGAGGGAACAGGGGATTATATGAATATATTGCTTGTCGGTGGCAAAAGCCATTTCTTACAACTTTTAATTGAAAAATTAAATAAAGAAGGACATCGTATTTTTATTTTGACGGACGAACCGAAAAGTGGTCGTCCTACCCGCAAAGTTTTTGAGACCTATCATTTCTCGTATGAGGAGTCTTGTATCCGGGAAGTCGTAGAAAGCATTCAGCCGGATGAAACCATTTTCCTGGGAGCGTTTGATACGAATTACAAATGGGCGGAATTAAAAAGTCATGCCGGCGCATTTTCTGCCGGTCTGATGAACGTGCTTTCGGCTTTTGTCGGCTGCTCAAAGGGACGTTTTATTTATTTGTCATCGGAGGAAGTTTTTCAGCAGGAATTTGCTGATGCGATTTCGGAAGATGAGACACCGGCTGCCGTGACGGCAAAAGGACAGGCGCTGGCAGTGGGCGAGGGCATTTGCAAATATTATCGGGACATGGGCAAAGATGTTGTTACTCTGCGTCTGGATCATATGTATGGAATGCCGGAATCCGCACTGGAAGCAAAAAATATGATTGGTCGTATGTGTGTGGAAGCATTGGAAACAAGAGAGATTCTTGTTGGAAAAGGGCAGAGAGCCGCACTTTTGCATGAATCAGATGCGGTGGAGTTCATTTACCGCGTGGTGGCAGCGAAAGAACCAAAGTATGGCCTGTATCACATCTCTTCCGGAGAACCAATCAGTCAGCAGACGATGGCAGAGGCGTTGGTCAAAGGATTTGATGGTGAGATCGCAATCATGGAGAATCCGAAGGAACCGCGACGGGAGCCACTTTTGGCAAATACAAGATATGCTGAGGAATTTGGAATCCGTATTTTCCATACACCGGAAAAGGAGCTTCCGCCGATTGCAAAGCATATAAATCGTAATGCAACAGAATTTGCAAGAATCGAAGTAAGACCCAAGGGAATAATTGGAAAAATCCATAGATGGATCAAAGAGTTTTTGCCGGCGGTATTTCCGTTCCTTGAGAATATGGTTTGTTTCATTCCGTTTTTTATGCTGAATAATCGTGCAGTCGGAAGAGAGTATTTTCAGAATATCGATTTCTACCTGCTGTATGTATTATTGTTTGCAATCGTATACGGTCAGCAGCAGGCAACGTTTTCTTCACTTCTGGCAGTGGCCGGATATACCTTCCGCCAGATGTATCATCGAAGCGGATTTGATGTCATGCTTGATTACAATACCTACATATGGATTGCACAGCTTTTGATACTGGGACTGGCAGTCGGATACATGAGAGACCGGTTGCGGGTGCTGGAAGAAGAAGGCAAAAATGAAGTCAAATTCCTCTCCAAGCAGATTGATGATATTGCAGATATCAACGTCAGCAATGTGCGAATCAAAGAGATGTTATCGACGCAGATTGTTAACCAGAATGACAGTTTTGGTAAGCTGTATGAAGTTACTTCGAGTCTTGACAAGTATGAACCGGGCGAAGTCCTCTTCTATGCAGCAGAAGTATTGGCGCAGTTGATGGGAAGCAAAGATGTGGCGATTTATTCCGTTGCCAACCGCTCCTATGCCCGTCTGTTTTCTGCAACTTCGCAGAAAGCACGCAGCCTTGGAAACTCCATCAATTATGTGGAGATGGAGGAGATGTACGAGGAACTGCAGGAACACAAAGTATATATTAATAAAAACATGGATGAGCGTTATCCACTGATGGCGGATGCCATTTATTCTGAGGAAAATATGCAGCTGATCCTTATGGTCTGGGGTATTCCATGGGAGCGCATGACATTGGGACAGGCAAACATGCTTACCGTTATCGGTTATCTGATACAGAATGCGGTGCTTCGTGCAAACCGTTACATGTCTGCTCTGGAAGAACAGCGTTATATCGAGGGTACCAACATCCTTGGTCAGGAAGCATTCCGTTCTTTGGTCAAAGCCTATATGAATGCAAGAAACAAAGAATTGACAGAGTGTGCTTTGATTTTGATTGATACAGGAGAAGTGCCAAAGGAAGAGGCTGGACATACCTTGAGCAAGATGATTCGTCAAAGCGATTTTCTTGGAGAACTTGAGGATGGCAATCTCTATGCACTTCTTGCAAATACCAACGAGAAATCGGCAGACATGGTTGAGACCCGTTTCCAGGAGGCTGGATTCGAATGTTCCATACAGGAGGATGATGTGGTATGAGCATAAGCGAACAAGCTTTTATTGTAGTACTGATCCTCAATACTCTGGTCGCTGTGATCTATGGCATCTGGAACTTTATTCAATGCAGGATTCGGGAAAAAAGTGTCAAGGAATATATGATTCGTATGGTGATCATGTTGATGTGTCCGGTGGTCGGCCCGATGTTTTTTGCGGTGATAAAACTTATTGGAGTATTGTTTTTCCGACAGAATGTGGATTTGGCAGATGTCATCTTTTCAAAGGAACGTGTCACGACATATCTTCATGCGGATGAAGAGCAGGAAAGTAATGTTGTCCCTATTGAAGAGGCATTGGTTATATGCGATAAGGGAAATCTGCGAAATCTTATGATGAATGTGGTGCGGGGAGATGTAGAAGAATCTCTGGCATCCATTGCGTTGGCATTGAACAGCGATGATTCAGAGACTTCCCATTATGCAGCAACCGTTCTTCGTGATGTATTGAATGATTTCCGTGCCCACACACAGGAATTGTTTATTGCCATGAACCGGAATGAGAAAGATTCCTGTGAATATGCGTGTCTGTTGATTGAATATATGAATGGCGTCCTCAAACAGGAAGTTTTTCAGGAAGCAGAGCAGCGTTCCTTTGTGGATATGATGGAGAAAGCCTGTGATTATTTGTATGAGAGAGATTGGAGGAGACTCACCCCGCAGTATATTGGATGGCTTTGCAATCTGTTCTTGAAAATCCAATCTTATGATAAAATGAAATTGTGGAGTGACAGAGGCCGTGATATGTATCCGGATGAATTGATCATCTATGTATGTTATTTGAAATATTATTTTACGGTCGGAAAGAAAAAGCAGTTTTTTGAAGAATTAGACCGATTGAAACAATCGGATATAGTAATTGACAAAGAGACACTGGAACTGATTCGTACATTTAGTTAATTCTTTGTCGGAAAGGAGTGCTATGGTATCGCGCCGTAATTATCTTACCGTCGCCATTATGATGCTGATTCTGTTTTTTATGTTTCAGTTTACCGGTGTAATGAAAAATCAGTTAAATGAATACGGAGTAAACGAGTACGACCAGAGCACGTATACGCATTTGAACGCGGAAAATACATTTTCCGACACAGTTTCAGGAAGTAGTGCATCAGCGGATGTCTTTTATGTCGGTGCGGTTAGTGGAGATGTCGCAAAAGTAGTATCCTCCTGGTGTGAGTATTCAAAGAGAACACTGCAGACATACCAGACATTGTCTGCCTGTGAGACAGTCCCGGAAAATCAGTTGATCATTCTTGATGGACTTACAACAGTCAGAACAGATGCTGACATCCTCATTTTGCAGGAATGGATTGACAAAGGTGTCAATATTATTTTTGCCCGGATGCCGGATGTTTCTGTAATCCAAAAAAGTGCTCAATTAGAGCAGATGCTTGGAATCAACCGCATTGTGAGTACAAATGTCACCTTAAATGGTATGCATTTGTTTTCCGGATTCTTTCTTGGTGGAGAGCGGATTTATGAGGCGCAGAACAAGGAAGACGAAAAGAGGCAGGACTTAGATCATAACATTCCGTGGTATGTGACCGGAGCAGGAACGAAAACGTATCTGGTGGGTACGCTTACTGACGAAGTCTTTGATCAGACAGTGCCTCGAAGTTTGTTAGAAGAGTTTTCGAATATGGAGAAGACTTCTGTAAAAAATAATCTTTTGCCTGCTGTTATATGGCGGTATGGAACGACCAATTCCAAGGTGTTCTGTGTGAATGATGATTTCCTTACGGATGTGTCAGGCATTGGTATTTTGTCAGCAATGACAGCACAGATCAGCGATTATGAAATTTATCCTGTAGTCAATGCACAGAATCTGGTAGCGGCAGATATGCCTGCGTTCAGTTCGGAAAATGAAGAAAAAATGCAGGAACTGTATGCGCAGTCTGCATCAGCTGTATACCGTGAGATTATATGGCCGTCTCTTGTGGCACTGCAGGAGACAACAGGTGCAAAGCTTACCTGTATGGTTTCTCCACAGTTTACGTATGATGATGAGCAGGAGCCGGATGGCTCAGAAGTAGCATATTATTTGAAGCAGTTAAAAGAGCAGGATGGGGAACTGGGCTGGAGTGCTACGAACCGTTCGAATCTGTCTGTTTCAGAAAAACTTACGCTTGACAAACCATTCTGGAAAGACTATGGAGCTGATTATAAGATTACATCGGCCTACCTGAGGGATGGCAGCCAGAAAGCTGACGCAGTACAGGCCTTGAAAAATGAAGATGTCCGCACAGTTGTGGTGTCGGATGATGATAGTACGAGTCCGATTATTTCCTATGCGGGTGAAAATATTACGCAGCAGAAAGTTACGAGTGCAGGAATCACACATACATTTTCGGACGATTTGAAACTTCGAAGTATGGAGACTGCGATCGGTTATTCCAATATTACGTTGGACTTACTTTCGGTTACATATCCGGAGACAGAGCAGGATTCCTGGGAAAAAATGCTAAGAAAACTTTCTCCGAATCTGACAACGTTCTGGAAGCCTTTTGAGGCTTTTACACATACAACACTATCGGAAAGTGACCAGAGAATCCGCCGTTTTCTTGCAATTGATTACGAGCAGGAGCGCCAGAATGACAACATTACGGTTAAGGTGGACAACTTTGATCAGCAGGCATGGTTTGTACTGCGTTTGAATGGTGAGACTGTCAAATCGGTAAAAGGCGGGAAATCTACCAGAATCGAAGACGGTGCATATCTGATTTGTGCAGAAAAAGATACAATTACGATCAAAGTTGGCAGAAAGAGCGGTATGTATTACGGCAGCGGACAGAAAAGTGGTGAACAGGAATGAGAATTTGTATTGTGGCAGAAGGTTGTTATCCATATGTGGTTGGAGGTGTTTCCAGCTGGGTCAACAGTATGATAAAAACATTTCCGGATTATCAGTATACCGTTCTTTCCATCGTTGCGAACCGTTCTTTTCGTGGAAAGTTTGTGTATGATCTTCCGGAAAATATAGTGGAAATTCATGAATTATATTTGGAAGACTATGATTTCCGTGGAACCAAAAGCAACAAAATGCGCAAAATTAAAATGACAGATACCGAATTTGAGGCAATCAAAAGTCTGTTGATTAATCAGAAAGTGGATTGGGATACACTGTTCCGCTTTTTTGGCGAAAAAGATTTTTCGTTGAATGATCTGTTGATGGGACCTCAGTTTTTGCAGGCGGTAAAAGACTGTTACCGTATCCGTTATCCGGAAGTTATTTTTTCAGATTTCTTATGGACTATGCGTTCCATGTATCTGCCACTTTTTCTGGCGTTGAAAATGAAACTGCCGAAAGCGGATTTATATCACTGTGTCGCGACAGGATATGCCGGGGTGCTTGGAGCGATGGCAAAGCAGAGATATGGTTGTGGTCTGCTGATTTCGGAACATGGTATTTATACGAGGGAAAGAGAAGAGGAACTTATCCGTGCAAAATGGGTAGAGGGAATCTACAAAAATATATGGATTGAGCAGTTTCGAAAGATGTCTCAGCTGGCATACGATCGTGCCGACAAAGTGACAAGTTTATACGAACATGCCAGAGAATTGCAGATTGAACTGGGCTGTCCGGAGGAGAAAACGCAGGTGACACCAAACGGTGTAGATCCTTCCCGCTTTGAGAACCTTGTGGTACTCCCGGAAATGCAGGATGATAAAATACATATTGGAGCAATCCTTCGAGTGACACCAATCAAAGATGTAAAGACAATGATTCGTGCATTTGCCTATGCAAAGAAAAAAGTTCCGTCTCTCAAGCTTTGGATTATGGGGCCGACAGATGAGGATGAAGAGTATGCAAAGGAATGCTTTTCGATGGTGGATCTTATGGAAATTGATGACATCGTTTTTACCGGAAGAGTCAATGTGTCGGAATATATGGGCGGTTTGGATATGACGATACTGACAAGTATCAGTGAGGGACAGCCTCTGACCATTCTGGAAAGTTATGCAGCACATAAACCTGTAATCGCAACGGATGTGGGAAACTGCCGGGGACTCATATATGGGGAAGATGACGATTTTGGAGAAGCTGGTATTCTTACCCATATTATGAATGTAGAGGAAATCGCGGATGCAATGGTTCAGCTTGCAACGCATCCGAATCGAAGAAAGCGCATGGGAGAAAATGGATATAAACGTCTGATGCGCAAATATAAAGTAGTGGATATGCAAAAGACATATGAGCAGATTTACTGGTCATTTGAAGATATTGAGTGGTAAGGAGCGAAGAAAACGATGGCTGGAATAGGAGTCAGACTAAAAAGAATATATGAAAAACAGACTCTCGTGGCGCATCTGGTAGGATTTGCATACAGTATTATGGTTACCATTGCACCGATGCTGGTGGTCATCGGTACGGTGATGCTGATGAGCATTGTTCTGGGATATGACCAGGTGGGATATGCCAGAAGAGGGCTTTTTGCAGGAACAATACTGTATATTTTCATCTTTTCTCTTTTGACGGCAGCGCCTTTTAATGCGGTGTTGTCCCGTTATATGTCAGATGTGATTTATGAGGAAAAATATGAAAATATATTGCCATGTTATAATATTGGTATGCTGTTGAATCTGATTTTAAGCTGTGCGCTTGGCATTCCGTTTTGTATCTGGGAAAGAGTGGTAGGCGGTGTCAATCTGCTGTTCGTATTTACCGGATTTTGTGGATACATATCGCTTGTACTTGTATTTTATTCGATGCTTTATTTGTCAATTTGTAAAGATTATCAGAAGATTTCTTTTTTCTTTATAGACGGGATGATATTCGCATTTTTATTTTCGGTAATTTTGGTAAAACTTCTTCATAGAGAAGTGGTGTACAGTATGGTCCTTTCGCTGTCCTGCGGTTTTTTTGTAACAGCAGTATTAGAAGGTGCGACGATCAAAAGGTATTTCAAGAAGAACAGCAACCGATACAAAGAAGTTCTTGCGTATTTCAAAAAATACTGGCAGCTTGTGGCAATCAATTTCCTGTATACATTGGGATTATATATTCATAACTTTGTTTTCTGGAATACGGATATGAAAATGGTGGTAGCAAAGTCGTTTGTTTATGCACCATCGTATGACATGGCAACCTGTATTGCAATGTTTACCAATATTTCCGCTACGATCATTTTTATCTCCCGTGTGGAGATGCATTTTCATGAGAGGTATCGGGCATACTCGGAGGCAGTCATCGGTGGGCGTTGGGAAGATATCCGTAATGCAAAGGATCGCATGTTCCGGCAGATTTCGTCGGAACTGCTCAACCTGGTACGTATCCAGTTTATTATTTCGGTGGTGATCTACATTCTATGTGTGATTGTACTTCCACGGTTTGGCTTTGCCGGACTGGTTATGCAGATTTATCCGTGCGTTGCAGCAGGATATTTTATCCTTTTTCTGCTATATTCAGAAATTATTTTTCTGTACTATTTTAATGATATGGCAGGGGCAATGCTTTCTTCGCTGGTCTTTTGTGCTGTGGTCTTTGCGGGAAGCATTTTGTCGAGTCATTTATCAACAATTTGGTACGGACTGGGCGTTGTGCTTGGAAGCTTCGCTGGATTTACCGTAGCATATTTTCGTATTCGCTGGCTGGAGAGACATTTGGATGAGCATATTTTCTGTCGCGGAATTCTGTTCCCTGTGAAGAGAGGAAAGATGCCGGATTCCTGCGTATATAAACGTGATGATAAGAAAAAACGCAGACGAAAGGAGAAAACAAAATGATGACAATAATAAGAATTTTGATGGTTGGAACCGGAATTTTGTTTTTGGTTCTTGCATTCTGGGCATATACCAGACAGAAACTAAATGACAGTATGGCATTGATTTGGGCGTTTGTTTCCATTGCCCTGGTGATTACGGGAGCAGTACCTGCAGTGTCAAAACATTTGAACGAGAGCCTCTTGATCTTCATGTTTATTATTTGTCTGCTTTTATTGTTTTTGCTGTTTAAAGTAAGCAAGGCGGTGTCAGTGTTGAGTATGAAAAATCAGGAGCTGGCCATGCAGGTATCGCTTTTGAATCAGGAAAATGAAAGAATTTTACACAAGCTGGGGATTTTGACGGATGAGAAAAAAGATTCTGTTCGTGATTAACACACTGAGTCGGGCGGGGGCCGAAATGGCACTGCTGGAATTGTTACGAAAATTGGGTAAAGAAGATACTTACGAACTTTCACTGTTTGTTCTGATGGGGCAGGGAGAAATGATTGACCAGCTTCCGCCAGGAGTACATGTGGTGAATGAACGTTATATCAGAACCTCTGTATTAGAAGAGAATGGAAAAAAGCAGATGTATCGAACCATCCGTCATGCGGCAGCCGTGCATGGAAATGCGTTGCGGTTATCTGTATATATGATTCGTGCATTAGGTCATATGATCAAAACAAAACGGATACAGCCGGACAAACTCTTGTGGCGCATGATAGCGGATGGCGCAGAACGACAGAACGAAACCTATGATCTGGCAGTGGCATATCTCGAAGGCGGATCAGCTTACTATGTTGCAGATCATGTAAATGCAAAAAAGAAGGCGGCTTTTATACATATTGATTATACGCAGGCAGGATATACCAGACAGTTGGATCGTGATTGTTATACAAAATTTGATGCGGTATTTCCAATTGGAGAGAACGTCGAAAAGAAATTTCTTGAAGTATATCCGGAGTGCAAATCATATACTCATGTTTTCCATAATGTGATCAATCAGGATATGATTCGTCGAAAAGCGAAAAGTTATGGTGGTTTTTCCGATAATTATGATGGAATCCGGATTCTTACGGTAGGAAGGCTTACTCCACAGAAATCATATCCGACAGCGATTGCAACCATGGAAAAACTAAAAAAAGCAGGACTTAAAGCGAGATGGTATGTTTTAGGAGAAGGACCGGAGCAAAGCAATTTGGAAAAACAGATTGCAAAAGCGGGGCTTACCGAAGATTTTCTTCTCTTGGGAGCTGTGGATAATCCGTATCCGTATTTTGCGCAGACGGATTTGTATGTACATGCGACCATGTTTGAGGGCAAAAGCATTGCGATACAGGAAGCACAGACATTGGGATGTGCGATTGTGGCATCGGATAGCAACGAGGAACAGATTACAGATGGAGTGGATGGATTTGTCCGTCCATTGAAACCGGGTGCACTGGCAGAAGCTATCCGGCAGCTTGCGGAGCATCCTGATTTGCGGAATGCGTTCGGACAAGCAGCGATGCAGCGTACAGTGACTTACGAAGAGGATAAAAAGTTACTGGATAATTTATTAAGATGATAAATGAGGGACGGCTATGGATAAAAAAGGACATAAAGAATTACTGATTATTATGCCAGCCTACAACGAAGAAAAGAATATAGGAAAGGTACTCGAACAGCTGGAGCAGGCGGGAATCTGCAAATATGCAGATGTGCTGGTAATGAATGACGCTTCTTCTGACGCTACAAACTGGCTGGTAAAAGCACGGGGATATACGTTAGTAACCCATGTGTTTAATCTGGGGTATGGAAGTGCATTACAGTTAGGGTATAAATATGCAATCCGGCGCAAGTACCATTATGTCATTCAGATGGATGCAGATGGGCAGCATGATGTTTGCAATATTCCGGTGTTGTATAAAAAACTTAAGAAACAGGATGCAGATGGAAGATGTCCGGATATTGTGTTGGGGTCACGCTTTTTGAAAGAAAGTGAAGCTTATCCGACTTCTCATAAAAAGAAGATTGCTTATCGTCTGTTCCGGTGGATGATTCGTGTCATTACAGGAAAAAAGATTTCTGATCCAACTACGGGATTACAGGGACTGAATCGTAAGGCAGTGCTGTATTATTCCAAATACAAACATTTTGATGATAAGTATCCGGATGCAAATATGATTGTTCAGATGCTGCTTCTGGAATTTAAAATTGAGGAAGTACCGGCGGTTATGCATCCGCGTAACAATGGAGTCAGTATGCATCACGGATTGAAACCGATTATGTACATGTTTCGTATGGTGTTTTCTATTTTGGCGGTTACATTTCGTATAAAGGTTTTAAAAGTAGATGCGGGAGCAGGGATGCAGGATGTTTTTGAAAAAGAGTGAATATAAATACAAGTTGCGACCGGCTTTGAATCGGGAGAACACACAACTGCAGCCATACTACAGTCCGGGGCGTGGCTGGTATCATATATATACATTCTGTCCGGGAAAGAAAGATGTGGAACAGTTAAAATGGCTTCCGTTGGAAGAACAGGAATCACTCGTTTTGTTACGGTTGGACATCGGGCAGTTTCGGGAAAAAGAAATTGACAGGGATACATTGCTTTTTACCGAGATGATATTGAAACGGTTTCAGAATGCAAAAAAAGATATCATACTTCGTATTTGTTATGACACCAATGGAAATGGACTGGCTTCTGAGCCATCCACGCTGATGCGCGTGATGGAACATATGCAGCAGTTAGGACCGGTGGTTTCAACCTATGCAAAAAGCATTCTGGTATCGCAGGGAATCTTTATCGGAAGCTGGGGAGAGATGCACTCCTCGAAGTTCATGCATCCGAAACAGATTCAAAAACTTACAGAGACATGGTGGCAGGCAACAAGCGGGATGATCCGTATCGCGTTGCGCAAACCGGCGTTTACACGTATGATGTATGCACCGGAAGAAAAAACGGATGTCTATGGACTTTACAATGACGCAATGCTTGCGGATGATACCGACATGGGGACATTTGGAACTGCATCAAGAGAAGAAAGCGCATGGATGGATGCGTGGCGTATGGAGGACGAACTGCATTATATGCATAAGCAGATGACACAGGTACCATTAGGTGGAGAAGTTCTGTTTCCACAAGTGGAGGGAGATATTTCTTCGGAAGTGATATCTTATCTGAGAAAAATGCAGGTTTCTTATCTGAACAGTATTTATGATCCGCGATTTCTGGATATGTGGAAAGAAATTAAGGTGGAAGATGGAGAAAGCCTGTATGATTATGTGGGAAACCATCTGGGATATCGTCTGGAAGTAAAGCGGATGGCCTGGAAGAAAAAGCAGCTCATACTGGTTGTTGCCAACACCGGTTTTGCACCGCTGTATGACAGTTGCAAAGCAAGGATCATCGCAAAAGGCAGCGATGGCGATGTTGCATATATGGATCTTACAACGGGTTTTGGAAATATTCTGCCGGATGAACGGCGGGAGATTGTGATTGATTTTTCCTGTCTCGTAAAAGATGTGGCATATGAGCTGTATTTAGAGACCAGACGAAGAAAAGATAATGCAAAACTTTATTTTGTGGGGCAACAAAAAGACAGGGAGTTATATCTTGGCAGGCTGGATGCTGTATAAATGGAAGTTATAGAAAATGGAAAGACAGATGAAACAAAGTAATGAACCAATTGATTTTGTGATTGCATGGGTAGATGGCAACGATCAAAAGTGGAAAAGAGAAAAAGAATGGTATGCACGCAGAGATGAAAAACAGCTTCTATGCGATGACCGGGACGAACGATATCGTGACTGGGACAATTTGCAGTACTGGTTTCGCGGCGTAGAGAAGAATGCGCCATGGGTTCACAAAATTTATTTTGTGACCTGCGGACATTTGCCAAAGTGGCTGGATACGAGTAATCCGAAGCTTGTTATTGTCAATCACAATGCGTATATTCCCGAGCAGTATCTTCCGACTTTTAACTCGCATACCATCGAACTGAATTTTCATAGAATCCCGGGACTGTCTGAACATTTTGTGTATTTCAATGATGATATATTTTTGCTGAAGCAAGTGTTGCCGCAGGATTTCTTTGTAAATGGAAAGCCAAAAGATATGCTTGCACTACAGCCGGATGTGGCAAACACAGAAAATGATGTGATGCCATATATCTATCTGAATAATGCGATGATGCTTGCAAAGTATTTTCGTAAGAGAGAGAATATAAGGAAACAGCCGCTGAAATATTTTCATGTGGGATATCCGTTTCTGTATTTTTGTTATAATTTTCTGGAACTTGCATTTCCGTTGTTCACTGGATTTTATACCGTACACGGACCATCGCCGTTGTGCAAAAGCACCTACGAAACCATATGGGAGAAAGAACCGGAACTGTTGGACAGAACCTGCCAGCATAAATTCCGGAGCCGGGAGGATGTAAACCAGTACGTTCTGCGGGAATGGCAGAAGCTTACGGGTAATTTTGTTCCAAAAAATATCGGAAAGTATCTCAGATATTTCAATGTTGATAATCAGAATATTCGATTGACAAAATGTATACAAAAGAGGAAATGTAAAGCAGTATGCATCAATGACAGTAATCAAAAGATTGATTTTGACAGAGCCAGGGAGCAGTTGCAGAAGGCATTTGAGAACATATTCCCGGAAAAATCATCATTCGAAAAATAAAGGGATGGAAAGGAGTGTATCATCGTGGGGAAAAAAAGCAGAACAGAATATTCCGCAATAAATACTACGGTTGCACTTATTTCCAGAATCATTGCCATTCTCATGGGGTTTGTTACCCGCGTGGTATTCACGCATGTACTTAACGAAAACTATGTTGGAATTAATGGATTATTTACCGACATTTTAAATGTATTATCGCTAACGGAACTCGGAGTGGGAACGGCGATCACCTATGCATTGTATCTGCCGATAGCACAGAAAGACACAAAGAAGCAGCAACAGTTGATGCGGATGTATCAGAATTTTTATCGGGCAACTGCACTGTGTGTTACAGTAGTTGGACTTGCTTTGATCCCGTTTATGGATGTTCTGATGAAGAATCGTCCGGATGTGGATCATTTAATATTGATCTATCTGCTGTATCTTTCAAATTCAGTATTGTCTTATTTGTTAGTATATAAAAGAACGCTGATCGATGCGCATCAAATGAACTATATTGTATTGGTTTACCAGACAATTTTTTTGCTGATACAGGATGTGTGCCAGATCATTGTTCTTTTGGTTACCCGTAACTTCATACTCTTTTTAAGTATCTATATTATCTGCACAGTTTTATCGAATATTGCAATTTCATGGAAAGCGGATAAACTGTTCCCATATCTGAAGGAACCTTGCCATGAAAAAATGGGTAGGGAAGAAAAAAAGAGCATTTATCGCAATATCCGGGCAATGATGATGCACAAGATTGGCAATGTGATTGTGAACAACACAGACAATTTGTTGATATCTTCCTTTGTCGGAGTTGTCAGCGTGGGTATCTACTCGAATTATTATCTTGTCATAGGTTCTGTGCGGCAGGTGTTGGATCAGATTTTTCAGGGCATTACGGCAAGTGTTGGAAATCTGGGAGCAACGGAAGATTCGGATGCTATAAAGAATGTATTTGATATTGCATTTTTCATCGGGCAGTGGTTATATGGATTTGCAGCAATCTGTTTGTTTGAATTATTAAATCCATTTGTTGAGATTGCATTTGGAAAGAATTATTTGTTTACAAAAGAAATCGTTTTGATTCTTTGTATTAATTTCTTCATTAATGGAACCAGAAAGGCAGCATTGACCTTCCGGGATTCCATGGGATTATTCTGGTTCGATCGGTACAAAGCAATCGTGGAGGCCATTTTAAATCTAGTAATTTCTCTTGTGCTTGTATCGAGATTTGGCACATTTGGCGTTTTTGCAGGTACGTTTTTCAGCACGATGCTGACATCTGTCTGGGTGGAGCCGTATGTATTGTACCGACACCGGTTGAATCGCTCACCATACCATTTCTATCTGCAATATTTTATTTATACATTGGGGATTGGTGTTGCGTGGCTGATAACGGATGTTGTATGTGGCATGGTGCAGGGAAATGTAATTGTGCAGCTTGTCGTGCGGCTGGGAATATGTGTGGTTATTCCGAATGTATTGCTTTTGCTGTTTTATTTTCGTAAGCAGGAATTTCAAAAAGTAATTCGAATCGCAAAGAGAATCATAAAAAATAGGAGACCGGTTCATGGAACAACTGTTGAATAGCGAGGAAACAGAATTATGCAAAATACTATCCCTTGCATTGCATGGGAAAAAAAGCTTTGATTCCGACAGAAAAATTGACTGGAATGCATTGATGCAAGTGGCAGAAAAGCACAAAGTGCTGCCATTTTTATTTGATATTCTGGAGGAGGCAGATCTTCCACAGGCACAGCGGATGATTTTGGAACAAAAGGGGCAACAGACCGTACAGCAAAGTTACCGGTTACTGTTTCTGAGTAAATCCATTATCGAGGAACTGAAAGAACACGGGATTGATGCAATCCTTTTGAAAGGAAGCGGAGTGGCAGCTTTCTATCCGGTACCGGAATACCGGAAATCGGGTGATGTTGATATTCTTATGAAGAATAAGGAAGAAGCGGAGCGTGCATGTGAAATTCTTGAAAAGCATGGATTTCACAAAAAGGAACATCAGGCAGCCAATCATCATATTGCATGTACCGGTGATGACGGCATTGAAGTGGAACTCCACGTTACCTTGGCAGAAGCGTTTGACAGCGAGAAGATAAATGCTTATTTACAACAATGCCAGGCCTCTTTTTTTGAACATCGGAAATTGCAGGATGTCATGGGAGTTACATTTGAACTGGCAACAGATGCCTATCAGGCATTTTATTTACTGCTCCATATGTTACAGCATTTTTTGCGTGCCGGATTTGGATTAAAACTTTTATGCGACTGGGTAGTCTTCTGGGAAAAGCCAGTGTGCAAAGAGGAAAAAGATACCTTTATACAGCTTCTGGAAGGAAGTGGGCTGATTGGATTTGCTTCCATAATTACCGCTGTGTGTGTGAAATATTTACAACTCGACAGAAAAAAGGTAGCATTTCTTGTAGACAGGGAGTCTTTCGATAAAAAGACAGTGACTTCTTTTATGAAAGAAGTATTCGAAGCAGAAGAGTTTGGACATTCTGACACAGACCGTATGGTCGTGCTTCGTGGAACAAAACTGACAGATTATATAAGAGAGTTTCATCATCAGATGAAACTGACATATCCAAAGGCGAGCCGGTGTATTGTTTTGTATCCGGCGTTATGGGTTATGACATTATGTGGATTTTTATACCGGAATCGAAAAGTCCGGGGGACATCCAGTCGGGCGATTATGAAGAAAACGCATAAGCGCAGTAAATTCATGGAACAGATTCACCTGTTTCGATAATGTGCTGGGAGAGGTCCGGAATATTTCATAGTGAAGAAATCAAGGAAAGGAGGAAAACCAAATGAATACAGCATATTGGGCTGGAGAGTTTGTGAAAGTACTATTGGCATATGTTGCTTTGATGTATGCATGGCCATCGGTATTATTTCGCAAACATTTAAAAGGAAAAAGCCGTACATATCGATTCGCTTTTTGTTCTACGGTTTCCATTATGCTCATCAGCACTTGCGTATTGGGATTAGGTGTACTTCATATATTACATAAGTGGCTGGTTTGGTTTTTGTTTTACGGTAGTGTCTTAGCCTCCCTGTTATGGGGAAAGAAGTGGAGTGACACGGGACTTGTCCATCTGCATCAGTTATTAATTGGAACAAGGGGATGGAAATTATATGCTTTACGTGCAACGCAAAAAGCGGGGCATTGCATAAAGAAATTTTTTAAGCAGGCATCCAAAAAGCTGAAAGGACACAAAATAGAATATTTTGTACTTTTGTGTATTCTGGTATTTGGCATGATATATTTTTCATACGGTGCTTTTATGGATCATTCGTATGGATTTGGTGATATGTATACGCATCATGCATGGATATATGGTCTGATAGAAGGAAAAGCATTTTCCGCAGGAATCTATCCGGAGGCAATGCATTGTTTTATCTATGCAATGCATGTAGTGTTCGGTATCCGGGTATACAGTTGTCTGCTTTTTCTGGCGGGAATCCATATTGTTACGTTTTTACTGGCAATCTATTGTCTGTTCAAAGAGTTTATGAAGTCCCGTTATACAATTCTGTTGATTCTTGCTGCATTTCTGACACTTGATCTGGTGTGTGTTGATGAAGTGTTCAGTATGTCAAGACTACAGTGGACGTTACCACAGGAATTTGGTTTATATACACAGTTTTTGTGTGCATTATTTTTGATCCGATATCTGCGTGGGGAGCGTGAGCAGCGGAAAGGAAACGGAAAGAGCAAGTGGATTGTCTGGGATGGGGATCTGTTTTTGTTTATGATGGCATTGGCAACATCGTTTGCAATCCACTTTTATGTAACAATTATGGCATTTTTCCTGTGTGCGTCATTTGTTGTGTTCGGAATCCATCGATTATTTAAAAGGGGCAATTTACGTTCGCTGATTGCTGCGGCTGTCATTGGAGTTCTTATTCCAGCGGTGCCGATGGGAGTGGCTTTTGCTACGGGTACATCGTTTCAGGGATCGATTGGCTGGGCATTAAATGTCATAAGCGGTGAGGATACGAAAGAAGGAAGAGCCCAGCAGGCACAGGAACTGATCAATCAGGAAGAAGAAACCGAGCGAAGCAGTGAGATTTCAGATAATAGCGAATTAAATAATATACAATCCACACAAGTGCCATCGGAAATCAGTAACATGCAGCAGCCGGCTGTAGAACCTTCCATGATGCAGAAAGTGAAAGGATACGGGGAGAAAATCTGGGAAAAAATTGTTCACTATGCGCAGGAAACCTATACATATGGATATGCGACACTGTATGGAGAAGAACGTGCGGCATGGATCATTAAATTTACAGTATTGGCATTGATGTTTGGAGGAATCAGCTGGATTGTTACACTGATTGCATGCCGGAAGCTTCCGTTTGAAAGTTATTTTGGAATGATATTATCTTCAGTCGTATTTATGATTTTGTATGCAGCACCATTTCTGGGACTGCCGGAAATTATCGCGGGAGCAAGACTGTGTTCGACAGAACAGCTTTTGATCTTAGCAATGATGGCCATACCGGTGGACGCATTGATTTTCCTGATTGGACAGACGATATTGCGCATTACGCTGCCAATCTTAAGTTTGCTTTGTACAGCAGGAATTTATGTTGCGACCAATTATTTTGGAGTTTATCACGGATATTTGTATTATGAATTGACAAGGTACAATTCCGTAGTAGACGTTACCAATAATATAACAACAAATTTCCCGAACAACAGTTATACAATTATTTCTACAACCGATGAACTGCATCAGGTTGTAGAATATGGACGGCATGAAGAGATGTTGAATTTTCTGCGTAAATTAAACAGTGATGGTTATACACTGCCGACGCAGTATCTGTTCTTCTATGTGGAAAAGAAACCGATTCAGTATGCACAAAGTCATTTCTTCACCGGACCGGAATGGCTTGCTGCTGAAAAATACTCACAATACTATCAGGAGATTTATACAAGCGAAGGCGATAATATTAAAAAAGCAGGAATCTCCAAGACGCTGGCGAATTCTGCTATGCTTATTTTTTCGAAGGAATCACAGTCATATTCGGATTTGACGAGCAGATCGATTCTGGAGTCAAAAATGTATTACTGGTGCCGGAATTTTTCAGAAAGTTATCCAAATGATGTGAACGTATATTATGAAGATGATAACTTTATCTGTTATATGGTTCATCAAAATCCATATAGATTATATTTCTTAAGAAATGAGGGAGCATATGAAAACTAGATATAAGATATGTGGCTGCGTGATCGCATTAGTTTTGCTGATGACAGGAAGTGCCGGTGGATATTTTCACTTTCACTGGAATGTTTCTGCAACAGCAGAAACATTTACTGAGTCATCCATTGAATTGCAGAATCCCAACAGAGGTTTTTATTATATTTATGGATTTTGGATTAAGGACGAAAGTGTAGATTATACCACATTGGTAAAACAGAAATTTGCAAATGATACAGATACCACTTTGGCTCTGATCGAGATAAATTTGCAGGAATATCGAAATGGTAAAATTTCGGATGCGGGATTACAAAATATAAAGAAATTATTTGATGCTTTGCGACAGGAGAACAAGACCTATCTGGTGCGTTTCCTGTATGATTGGGATGGTAAAAATCAATTGTATGAGCCGGACAGCATTGATATTATCTTAAATCATATGAAACAGGTAAAATCCGTGTTGCGGGAAAATGCAGATATTATTTTTTCATTACAGGGATTGTTTGTCGGCAATTGGGGCGAAATGAATGGGACGAAGTATGTAGATCAGAAATCACTTCGGACACTTGCAAAACAATATCTGGATGTCAGCGACAAGACAACGTATCTTTCTGTGCGGATGCCTGCACAATGGCGGATAATTACGAAGACAGGAAGTGTGAAAAAACTGAAGAATAGTTCTTCCAAATATTATGGCAGGCTTGGTCTATTTAATGATGGAATGCTTGGAAATGAAGGTGATTATGGAACCTATGGATGCAAAAGTGCATCCGAAGCCGGAATATACAGTGCATGGCGCCGGAGAGATGAACTTCAATTCCAAAACACGCTGTGTAAAAATGTCCCAAACGGCGGCGAGGTCATTGTGGACAATGAATACAATGATTTCGACAACGCACTTACAGATTTAAAGACGATGCATGTGACTTATCTGAATCGGGATTATGATGCGAATGTATTGAACAAATGGGCAAATACGAAAGTGGCAACTGGAGACTGTTACGATGGTATGGATGGTCTGTCCTATATGGAACGCCATATGGGATATCGGCTGTTGATTAAAAAGGTGCAGATGAAACAGGATTTCTGGAAAGACACATTGCAGGTATCAGTTACCATGCAGAATGTGGGATTTGCACCAATCTATAAGCCGTGTGAAGCAAAGCTCACTTTTTATGGAGAAGATGGACAGAAATATGATGTGAAACTGAAGCAGACGCTGTCGAAACTGTCTGGTGGGAATGATGCGGAAAAGAAACAGACACTGACGGCAACCATTCCGTTGGACAAAATTGAAGGAGGCAGCAGTACGGCATATTTCTCTTTGACGGATTCGACATCCGGTTTGCCGATTTTGCTGGCAAATGAGCAGACTTATGAAGACAAAGGGTATGAAATCGGTCAGGTAGTTGTGGAAAAATAGAAGGATTTTCTTGAAGTATGTGTATATTTATGCTACTTTAAAAGATAGGAAAATAGTCCTATAAGTGGGTAAAATGTTTCGAGAGGGGGAATTATGAAGATGGAAACAAAAGAAACTTCGGAATTGACGCGGTCGAATCGCATGGCAATGTTGGCGCATATCAGTACAGTAGCGGTTATGGTGCTTTTTATGATATGGGAAATCGTAAGAGGACAACTGTCTCCAGTATATATGGCAATCGCTACGGTCATTGGTGTCATACCTTTGATCGGCGAGGTGATCTGTTGGAAAAGTAATACAGAGCATGCGATGATCAAACATCTGGTTTCTTATGGATTCGCATTGTTTTACACCATTTGTCTCTTCACATCACCAACGAACCTGATTTATGTATTTGTAATTCCGATGGTTTTTGTTGTTACTACTTACAGTGATATTCGTTATCTTCTTTTGATTAATATGGGCACCATATTGGAGAGCATTATTGTTGTTGTACTTGGTGCAACAAAAGGCGGTTTTGGTTATCATGGAATAGAAGCTGCAATTATACAGATTGTTGTTATGATCATGGTTTGCGCTAATTCTGTTTTTACATTAAAAGTGATTCGCGAGAATACACGACGGAGATTTACAGAAGTGGCACATGCAAAAGCACAGGCAGAAAATCTTTTGGAAAGCAATGTAGAACTTGGAAAACAGCTTTCAAGCAATATTGCAGATATCAATGTACGTTTTGAAAAACTGACGACAGCATCCCAGACAACGACAGAGGCTATGCAGGAAGTATCTGCAGGTGCGTCTGATACTGCAGAACATGTGCAGAACCAGTTGGAGCAGACACAGGCAATTCAGGATAAGGTGGATGAAGTTGCAGCAGCTGTGGAAGGAATCGGAAGCAGCATGGCTTTGACTTTGAAGGCTTTAGAGGAAGGCAAGCAGGATATTGAGCACCTTGCATCGGAAGTTGAAGTTTCCGTTGACAATGGAATTGCTGTTACTGAAAAACTGGAGAATCTGAATCAGTATATGGATGAGATGAATTCTATTGTGGAATTAATTGGTGGCATTACGAATCAGACCAGTCTTCTTGCACTGAATGCGAGTATTGAAGCTGCCCGTGCCGGAGAGGCAGGAAGAGGATTTTCCGTTGTTGCAACAGAAATTTCCGGTATGGCAACGAGAACCAAAGAAGCAACCGCACATATTACAGAACTGATCAGCAATGTGTCCAATGCAATCATGGAAGTGGTCGGCGTTGTTTCCAAGATGGTAGAAGGAATTAACGAAGAGAAGACCGGCACATCCAATGCGGAAGAAAGCTTTGAGAGCATTGCGGACAATACACGGGCAATTCAGGAAAATGCGGATGCACTTTCAAGAAGCATTTCCGAGTTGCAGAGTGCAAATAAGGAAATTATAGATTCCATTCAGACAATCTCAGCGATTTCCCAGCAGGTATCGGCGCACGCAGGCGAGACGATGCAGGCAGAGGAAGAAAATTCGAATGTAATGCAGGATGTAAGTGCGATTATGCAGAAGCTGGCAACTCTGGCTGCCCGTTCATAAAGAAAAGCAAACAAAAAAGAAAGGCGGATCCATCACATCGGATCGGCCTTTCTTTTTTTGCGCCCGCGCAGCTCCCGGAAGAACTGGGAAAGCATCTGTGAGCATTCTTCTTCACGAACTCCCTGGGTGATTTCCACCTGGTGATTAAACTGTTGCATTTGTAGAAGATTCAAAACGGAACCGGCACACCCTGCCTTTGCATTCATGGAACCGATCACCACCCGTTTCATGCGGGATTGTACGATTGCGCCGGCACACATCTGACACGGTTCTAGGGTGACATACATCGTGCAGTCTTCCAGTCGCCAGTCTCCGGTCTTTTTGCTGGCTTTGCGGATTGCAGAAAGCTCTGCGTGTGCCAGTGTGTTTTTGTCGATATTCCGCCGGTTATAACCTCTTGCAATGATTTTATTATTTTGTACGATCACACAACCAATCGGAACTTCATCGATGGTGTAGGCTTTGCGCGCCTGTGTGATTGCTGCTTTCATAAACTTTTCATCAACTGTCATGGACATTTTCCTCCAACATCAGTATGATAGTAGTATATCACGAGAAAAGAATCAAAGGAAGAAAGAATGTTATTTGAATATGAAACGCAACGACTTTTACTAAAGATCATCAAGCCGGAGTACGGCAGCAGTGTGTTGGATTTTTATCTTAGGGACAAAGCTTTGTTTGAACGCTATGAACCGGATCGTATGCCTGGATTTTATACAACAGATTATCAGAAAAAGGCTCTGTATATCGAGTTTAACAAAGCAATCGAGGGAACATTGTTCCGGTTTTATGTGTATGAGAAGACCAATCCGAACACCATTATCGGCACAATTTGTTTCTTTAATATCCTGCATGCGCCTTGTTACTGCTGCGAGGTTGGTTATAAGTTCTCCAGCCGGATACATCACCGCGGGTATGCAACCGAGGCATTAACAGTCTTAGCCAACACGGTATTTACGGAACTTAACATGCATCGTATTGCTGCCTACGTGGAACCTGGCAATGCGCCAAGCATTCACCTGTTGGAAAGAGTCGGCTTTGTCCGTGAGGGACTGTGCAGAGAGCATAGTTGCCAGCACGGCATATGGATCGACCATCTGCAATACAGTCTGCTCCCTTCTGATTTAAGGTGATAATTCACACATCCAATATCCGAATGTACCGGTGCGGTCACCGGAAGAACTGGTTTTGCAGCCGTTTTTTTCTGACGGCTCCGGTTCAAATTCGGAAAATCCAAAGATGAGCGCCATCATGCGTTCGGGCTGTTCATAAATGCCGGGGACACCGAGAAAAAGGCGCTTTTTATCCCCTGTTTCCACTGTCTTTAAAAGTAAATAATGATAGTTAAAAAAGCCATGTACCAGAAAACTGTTGTTGCAAAGATACCAGTTGGCGCGTGGAAGATTACGGATTCCGGTAATCTCAATCCGTTTTCTGGTGATGGTTTCCTCCGGAGCAGTCTCTTCTGATATTGTTTCTTTTGACATCGTATCTTCGGATGCAGATTCCTCCGGCACGCTTTTTTCCAGCATGGTTTTTTCTGACATGGTTTCCTCCGGCATAGTCTCTTTCTGCACAGAATCTTCCCGATGTAGATTTTCTGTGTCCGATGTTATATCCGGCGCGGGAACTTTGGTTTTGACCGCGGTGGTATGATTTGGCGGTGTATCGGGCAGAATTTCTACCGGGGAGGTATTTTCGATAGATCCCGGTGTAGGTACAGAGGAATTCCTTTGGACATCCGTAACCGGATTTGGTTGCGTGGGTGGGGTGGGAGTGTTTTCATCCGGCGTGGGTGGTGGCGTATTCTCCGATGCAACAGGCGTGTCAGGTTCGAGTTCATCCCACATTCGGAAATTCCCGTGCAGAACTTCTTCATCGGGCTCCGGCACAAGGCTGCTCACAAGTATTTGACCGGAATGGTAGCGTATGACGATCGCATCAATCTGGTTCGTGTGATAACCACTCGAACCGATATTTCCCTGCGGACACATCAGCTTTGCCTGACCGACACCCTGGGAAATGATCATCTCCGCAACGGGAATGCCGATCACTGGTGCGTTGGCAATCACAAAATAGATGGTGGCTTTCGCTTTGGAACAGTTCAGTCCCCGGATATGTAGATCCATGCGGCAACCGTCATTTCGTATATCTGTGCGGACAAAGCCGACATTTCTGCCACGGGCGCCCCCGTCGTATTCATAGATATAAGTAACAAAACGTTTCACTTTTGGTTGTCTCCAATTATTCTCATAATAGTTTATGAGAAAGATGAAAAAAATATTTAAAAAAGATTGACAAAAAGGAATCTTGCTGTTATATTAATACCAGTAACAGTTCTTATTATTGATTTGAAAGGAGACACATGATTAAGAAAAGTCGCCAACGAGAAGCAATCCTGCAGTGTCTGGTGAACCGGTATGATCATCCTACTGCGGAGACGGTTTATCTAAGCATTAAGGATGATTTCCCTAACATCAGTCTTGGAACTGTCTATCGGAATCTTTCTCTGTTATCTGATTTGGGAGAGATCCAAAAAATCACGGTAAATGAGGGCCCGGACAGGTTTGATGGAAATCCTGCTCCCCACTATCACTTCTCTTGCAGGGGTTGTGGTTGTGTAATGGATCTCGACTTACCGCAACAGGACAATTTAAACAAACTTGCAGCCGAGAAATTCCCGGGAATTATTGAAAAGCATACGGTTCAATTCTATGGGCTCTGTCCGGATTGCGCAAAGAAACAAACAAGTTAAACTACTAAATTATTTTTAAGGAGGACATTTAATATGACAAAGTGGGTATGTACAGTATGTGGTTACATTTATGAAGGAGAAGCAGCACCGGCAGAGTGTCCGGTATGCCATGTTGGCGCTGACAAGTTCAAGAAGGTAGAGGGAGATCTTACTCTCGCAGCGGAGCATGAGTTTGGCGTATACGCTTCAACTGTTAAGAATAATCCGGAGATCAGTGATGAAGATAAGAAGTTCATCTTCGATCAGCTGAAGGCAAACTTCGAGGGTGAGTGCTCAGAAGTTGGAATGTACCTTTGCATGGCACGTGTTGCTCATCGTGAGGGATATCCGGAGATCGGTCTCTATTGGGAGAAAGCAGCTTATGAAGAGGCTGAGCATGCAGCAAAATTTGCTGAGATGTTAGGTGAGGATCTTGAGCCAAACATGAAAGCTACAACAAAGGACAACCTTGCATGGAGAGTTGACTGTGAGTTTGGTGCTACAGCTGGAAAGGTTGATCTTGCAAAATGCGCTAAGAAGAATAACCTCGATGCAATCCATGATACCGTTCATGAGATGGCTAGAGACGAGGCAAGACATGGTAAAGCCCTTAAAGGTCTGTTAGACAGATACTTTGGCTAATTCAAATAGAATATAAGACAATGAAAGAGGAGCAGATACGATAATATCTGTTCCTCTTTTTATTCTTCAACAGAAGTATTTTATTCCATGCCGGTTGGAACTTCTGTTGTTTTTTCTTCTGTGGAAGAAACATCAGAAGATGCATTTCCGTCTGCTTTTTTCAAAATTTCAGCAGTATCTGTTTCCGAATCAAGGTGATTTTGCGGAACCCAGATACCATTTTCACCCCATGACTGAACCATTTCGATCATACGCTGTTCGCCGTCGGTAAGAAAAGTGATGCGGATGACGACACGGTTTTCTTCCTGTGTTGGCACGACATCCATACGGACTTTGGTTTCATCGTTTGGAATGTTCAGAAAATAGTGTGCAGCTTCAATGGCATCATACAGATTATATTCGTGTTCCGGATCATATCCATCGCTGCGGCCGGCATTCTGATTTGCTGCCTCGCCGAGACCATTTGCTGTGTAGTCCATAAGTGTATCATGGAAACCACCGAGGTATGCAATGTCAAATTCTTTGCCGGATGTGATGCTGTCATAAGTTTCTAATGTTTCGCCTGTTACCTGGAATTTTTTATTCTCCCATGCGTAGTGGATGGTTTCTTTCCACATCGTCACATGCGGGTCGGAAACTTCTGCATAATAAAGAATGTCAGCAGTCTGATTTTTGACATCTGTGGAATACAGCATGTAGGGTGGGAGGCTGGTATTATTGACAGCACCCGGCCAGGGGCTGGACCATCCAAAGGAATGAAAAGTTTTTCCATTCTGTTTGCCTGTCTGCAACAAGTTTTCATTTTCGAGAGTTTTCTGTGCATCTTTGGTTGCCATCTCAACAATTTTGTCACCGTCACGCTTGGCAAAGGCCTGTGCCCAATCAAGAATGCTTTGTTTTGTTTTTTCGTCAATTGCATTGTCTGTTACAGGAACTTCGGTGCTTTCCACTTCGGCGTTCTCAATTTGTGTGTTTGTAGTATCGCTGATGGAATCTTTTCCTTCCACCGTTTTTTGATTTGTCAGGAAGTTGGCAGCTACGATTACAATGACCGCAACAACAAAGACAGCTACCCATGTATGTGGTTTTTTAAAGTTTAGCATATGTTTCGTCCTCCTTTTTATATGTGGTTTATAATTATCAACCCAAGGTAAGTTTATAACAATAAACCGGGGATGTCAATATGCAAAAACAACATTTGAAAAATTTAACTATTTTGGATTGGTACAGCGACCTGTGTAATATAATCATTACTGTTTTTCCCCCGGCTAGGAGGTCCTTCCAGGTAGATGCAGCGATAATATCCTGTTGTTTCCACCTGGTTCTGCTGAACATATGCGCTTAAAGCAGCAATTGCAGTCCCGATTCCTTCGTATGGGCCTCGATAGTAGATACATAATGCCGGAGTGCTGGCAAATTCTTCCCGTTCAGCTCCGGAAAATTCGTCATTGACAGGAATACAGCACATGAGATCAAGACCCTTGTAGGTGTTATCCATTCGCATTGTAAACATGCGTGCAGTCATAGACATCATTCCTGTTCTTGCTGCTGAGATATAAGTATCGCGCAGTTTGTTTGCGGCATCTGCAGTATTTTCGCATTGATATCTGCGACAAAAACATATCTGTTGTGGAAGGCGAACCTGATGCACGGTCAGATCCCCCTGCTTTGCAGAGCGGATCTGAAGCATCTGGATATTACGGTCTAATGCGGCGCGTAGATTCATCAACCGCTCAAGATGATGATCCAGATTTTCGGTATCATAGTAATATTCTGCTATTTCCGTAAGTGATAGTCCGAGTGCCTGCAAGGATCGGATTGAACGGATCTGCGTCATATTGTCCGCTGTATAATATCGATAACCGCTTTGTTCGTCTTTGACGGCAGGCGTCAGCAATCCCATATTTTCATAGACCAGAAGCGTCTTTCTGGTTACACCGAGAATTTTTGTAATCTCACCCATTTTAAATAAATTATCATCGTATTTTTTCATGTCATTTTTCCCTGTATTGAACATCAGCCCATGCATAATTTGCTTTCAGCAAATGGGTTGACACTATCTTGAAGTGCAATTCTCTTGACTCGTCCCTTAAGGTACAACTTATAATTAGATTAACAAAATCTTGTAGATCTTACAAGATAAAATACAGAGGTATCATTATTTAACTTGAGAGGAGGTATATTATGAAAGTTACAAATCAAAGAAGATCAGATATGTGTAAAAGATCTGTCATATTCACGCTGATTATGGCAATGCTGATCACGTTGGTTCCAACGACAAACGTATCGGCGGCATCCGTAGCATACATGACAGAAGATCCGAATGCCGATCTCTATCCATTTCCGTTAGATATGAAATTTTTATCAAACTATCTGTACGGCAGTGAGGAAAACACAAAGGGTAAAGTGTATGCAACCTATGGTCGTAAGATTCCAAAGGAATGGGTACCCCGTGAGATGCCGAAGAGCCTTAAGAGCAGTTACTGGGGCAAGGCAGTTGTACACACGCAGGTGGCAAAAGCCTATTTCTATCCGGGTGAACCACCGATCAACTATCATAAAAAACGAATTGAAGAGCTGAGTCAGACGGCTTATTGCTATCTGGGAACCCATCCGGACGGTCAGGCAAATCTCGCTTTTTATTGTGCAGTAACAAGTGAATTCCAAGTTGTTGCATACGATGCCAACTGGGTCGCTATCTGGAGTCCGGGCGGAATCGATGTCGGGCAGGGACTTTCAAGCACCTGTGGCGGACTCGGAACAGAGCAGTACGGCAGTTGGAAACCGGGTGTGTATTTTATGCCACGGAAATACGTTTACATTACCGATGCGAGAAATCAGCAGTTAGATATACCAGAAATCACGGCATCCGGAACAGCGACATGTAATATTTATGTAAAGACTACTCCGGCGAGTGATAAATATGTGGCTGCCGGACTGATCGAATCAAATCAGCTGTTCCAGGTGACAAAGACGACACCGATCAACGGTCATTATCAGATTTATTATAAGCAGGGACTTTACTATGTCAACGCCAAATATGTCAATCTCAGGATGTCAAACGAAAACAAACCGGCGATGCAATATAACGCGGTTGTCAAAGGTGACAACCCTGTGAATATCACCTCAGAAGCGAATGCATCTTCATCTGTGGAGGGAATTGTGAAAAAGGATGCAAAGCTTCAGGTGGTCAAGAAAAATGCTGGCAATGGTTATTCACAGGTATGGTTTAATTCAAAGAAGTGTTATATCCCTGCGAAGAATCTGACCGGGTTTGATAATTACTGTACATTCGCAAAGGTTAAAAAACTGGGGAAAGCAAAAGGAACGCTTGTCCTCAATGCACCGTGGTCCGCAGTGGGCAACACAGCATATACAGCGGAGGGGCTGAAAATCCTGAAAAAGTACCATATGAATCCGTATAATTATAAAGCAATGAAGAAAATCAATGCGATCAATGGTTCTTATCACATGAGTGATGGTGACATCGCTACGGTGTATGGAATCAGTAAATATAGCTATTATTCTGAAGACTTCCCGGATTATAAGGAAAAGACGACGATATACAAAATACTGTATAATGGAAAAGTATGCTATGTCATGGATCTGGGACATGAAACAATTAACTATTACCCTGGCAACAAATATTCGAAAAAAGTCAAGGCGGAGACAAAACAGCTTTGGATCTATTGTAATAAGAACAGCGGGGGAGGATATGTGGAATCCTATAAGATAGACGGTTACTATTACTACTATAAACTGGATGACATCGCGTATCTGATGTCCAAAACAAATAAATCCTTTGATGTGAAATATGACAAAGCCAATGATGCAATTATCATTAACAGCATGACTCCGTATAAGGGGAAGAGCGCATCTTTGAAAAAGGGCAACGGCAAAAAACACAAAGTAACGGTTCCGACCACCAGCATTGTGTGGGATGGTGAAGTAGTCGGAATCCCTTGTTACAAGATTGACGGAAACTATTATGTGTCAGCAGCAGCTATTGCAGCATTGACAGACTCACGCTTTGAAGATACCCATTATGGATGGAGTATAGAAACGACCAGACCAAACAAAATAGATGCTTACGGCTAAAATAAATAAAAGAAGGGCTGTCGCATGAATTGAGTTCGTGCAACAGCCCTTTTTGTAGTAGAGTAGTTTGTTATATAAATTTGATTGAAATGGGTGAATCTGATATTATGAAATCTGATTCACAACCCAGATACCATCCTCGCCCCAAGGACGTATCATGGTAATATGGTGTGTTATATCATCTTCTGTGAAGTGAACCTTAAGTTCAACCTGGGTTTTGTCTGCAGTAATTTCAACTTTGCCATCATTTCGCAACAGATTCAGCAAATATTGGGCCGCTTCCATTGGATCTGTCAGATTGTATTCACCATCCGGACTCATTCCGTTTGCGGATATGGCATATTCATTCAGCGTTTCACCCAGCCCATTTGCCTGATAGTCTATTGGCGTGTTTTGGATTCCTTTCGGATAGGCGTTTTCGAATTCTGAGCCACTTGCAATAAAATTTAACATCTGTAGCTCTTCATGGGCAATCTCTATCTTGTCATCTTTTCTTGTGTACTGAAGCGTTTCTTTCCATACGGTCACATGTGGATCAGATACCTGTGCATAATACAGAATTGTGGCAGAGGTATCATCAGATTGGGTAATCTGGTACGCTGGCATCCCTGATTCTTCATCGAACCATGGCCAGGGGCTGGACCAGCCAAAATTACCGTTATCATCCAGAAGATTTTCCTCTTTCAATTCATTCTCTGCGTCATCCGTGGCCATGTCCTGGATTGTTCTGACATCTCGGGAGCAGAAAGCTTGTGCCCATTGATCTACTCTTGATAAAGGCGTCTCAACCGTAGAACTGTTGACAGAATCGATAGGCGCTTCTGTAGTCTCAACTGTCTGTTGTGGCATCTGACTATTTTCCGTATCAGATGCTGTTTCGGAAGAAATTTTATCTTTGCCATTCGTCAGGCAACTTACACAAACAACCACAAGCAGCACGATCACAAGGATTGCAACCCATGTATGTGGTTTTTTAAAATTCAACACATTTTTAATTCGTCTTCCGGCATCGCCCTCTCCGAAAGCAATCGGTGCGAACGAATATGGATGTCGCTCCATTGCAAATGATAGAAGAGAGTTGCTGTAGCCTTGTTTGATTTCATTACCAAATTGTTCGATCACAGCCTCATCGCAACTCATTTCCATGTCGCGCACCATATAGAAAAAGGCGCACCACACCAGCGGATTCCACCAGTACACAGCAAGGAGCAGGAAAGCAATCAATTTCCACAGCGGATCAAGGCGTCGTATATGACATTGCTCATGAGCCAGAATGTAAGCCTGTTCCTGCTTTGGCATTCGAAACGGAATATAGATCCGGGGCCGGATGAGACCCAGAACAAAAGGCGATGGAATCCGGTCGCATTCCCACACGGAGACAATGCCTTTTTTCTTGTGAGTGTCAGGTATAATATCATGGGCAATTACCGCTGTTCGCACTAGCAATCTGCATTTTACATAGGAATAGATACCATATGCCACGAAAAGTGCGACAACGATCAGCCATAGGAGACCAAGAATTCCAAGTACCATCTGTGATGTGGTAAGTGTATGTGTCATAGCACCAACAGTAGTATTCCTTGAAGCATGTGCCGTAGAAGTTCCGGTTGTGCCGATGGTATTTAACGCATCCGTTGCGCCTTGCAAATTTGTTTTGCGGCTGCCGGTAAGCATGGTTCCCATAGTGGATGAACGTTTGGCAAAGCCGCGAAACAGATTGAATACGCTTATATTTGTCGCAAACGGCAGATCAAAGATCATACGGATTCCGACGATTGACCAAAGAATATAAGAATATTTCTTTGGCATCTTGCGCAGCAACAGGCGAGCCAGAAGGACCGCGATGATTACCACGCTTACGGTCATATTTTTGTATAAAAAGGTAAGGAAAATTTGACTTAACTCGTTTAACATGACTTTTCCTTTCTGATGAATCATCGTTTCAATAGTTATGATTCTTTGTGTTCATCGATCATCTTCTTGAGCGTTTTTGCGTCCTCATTGGAAATTTTCTTTCCACCCAGAAATGCTGCAATGAAGCCTGGCAATGAACCATCAAATGTACGTTCCACAAAATACTGGGATTCGTCTGCCTGCACCTGTTCCTTCGGAATCAAGACCGAAACCGTTGCATCCTCATTGGCAATATATCCCTTTTCACACATTTTGCGAACGACAGTGTAGGTCGTGGATTTTTTCCAGCCGAGCTTTTCCTGGCATAACTTCACCAGCTCGCCGGAATTGATGGGAGCATTATCCCATACCACGCACATAAAACGATAATCACTGTCACACAATTTTGAGTAGTCCATGGTATACACCTCCTTTTCCTTTGGTTTATATATATCAACCTAATGTGAGGTTACAACAATAAACCGAGTGTGTCAATATGGAAAGGAAAATATTGTGGAAATAATAGAGCTATTAATAAGAAATGGATATATACAGAAATATAATTGTGAAATATCCAGTATTTAAAGAGTTTTTGGACATATAGAAAATTGTTTGGAACAAAAATCCAGATTATTTGGTAGAATTGGACTTTTTTAAGACGGAGTTACAAATATGTCCGTAAATATATAAAAGTGTGGATATTGATAAGCTGTTTTGATTGATATATCCAATTTTGAAATTTAAGCTGGACATAATAGTGATATTTTTCGCATAGGTCCAGTGGATGAACGAAATGACTACTAATCAGAGAATAAAAAACCGAGTATCCCGCTTCGAATAACACACAATAGACGTTACCTCTGCAGTTAACTCCCTCCAGGCACCCTTACGGCACATGAGAGCTTCCACTTAGGGCTGCTGTATTCCTACCCTGACCCGGTTCATGGATTCCCATTGCGTAAGACCCAGACGTCAACGCCACTTACAGAGGGCAGCTCCACCGCGGAGACCCTCTACGAGATATCACCCCAACTATAGCGGATTGTTGGTTCAAGGTACCGCTACCACCCCGGCTACTCGGAGATTTAAGTATAATGCATAAAAGCAGGGATTGTCAAGCAAAAAGGTGCTGTCGGAAAATGCGTCGAAAAATGCTGTCACGAAATAATTTAAAAAAATGCTAAAGTATCTTTGGAAGCGTCCGATAAATAATGTATAGAGATGCAGAAAAGTTGCATTTCAGAAGCTTATTTCAAGGAAGAAAGGAGATGCTGAGCATGCGTATAGATGCATATAACCAGGTAGCCCAGTTATACGGTATACAAAAGAACGTAAAGACACAGAAAACGCAGAACACAGCAGGCCCGAGAGATCAGGTTTCTATTTCACAGGCTGGTCGTGACTATCAGGTAGCAAAGAGTGCAGTATCAGAAGCTTCGGACATCAGGGAAGACAAAGTCGCACAGCTTAAATCAATGGTAGATGCGGGAACATATTCCGTAGAACCGGGTGATTTCGCCAGCAAATTACTGGAGAAATATAATAATAGTCTTATGTAGTAAGAGAGGTTATCAGAGTGGCTAGTTTAGTAGAAGAGCTTGTAAATATACTTGAGGCAGAACAGAAAGTTTATGAAAAACTGACTGGATATGAAGAGAAGAAGAAGGATGTACTGATTCGCGCGGATGTCCCTGCTCTTGAGGAGATTACAAACTTGGAACAGTTGGCAGGAGATGAACTGATTGCGTATAGCAATAAGCAGGTTCAGGCGCTGGCGGATATCGCTACAGTACTTGGAAAGACAGAAGAAAAGATGACAGTTACGAGACTCATCGGACTTTTGAATACCCAGCCGGAGATACAGAAGAAACTGACCATTGCAAGAGATAACCTGATTGAAACTGCAAATAAGATGCAGAGCCTGAATGAACAGAACATGGTTCTGATTCAACAGGCAATCGAGATAAACGAATTCGACCTGACCTTGTTCAAAAGCTTGCGGCAGGCCCCTGAGACCGCCAATTATGACAAGAGCGCTTATAATACAGGCTCCTTGTTAGGCGGAGGTGGCTTTGATGCTACAAGTTAAACAAAATGATATGTAGTTGGCAGCCTTTTTTAAAGATAAAAGGATGGCTGATATTCAATCAGGGAGGAACAAGAGATGGGAAATGGATTCGGCTCATTATATGTAGGAGCATCTGGACTCCAGAATGCACAGAATGCAATAAATACAACGGCAAACAACCTTGCGAACGTAGACACCAAAGGATATGTCCGTCAGCAGGTTCGATATGCCGATAAAAATTATACAATTCTTAAAGACAGCAGAGCCAATGTGAACATGCAGCAGTCAGGACTGGGTGTGTCAATTGGAGATGTTGTTCATGCAAGAGATATATTCTTAGACAAGACGTATCGGCAGGAAACCGGACGAATGTCTTTTTATTCTGCCCGTTATGAGACAGCCACTTATGTGGAAGATCTCATGCAGGAGCTGAATGGACAGCAGTTCAAACAGAGTGTCAGCGATTTGTGGCAGGCGTTTCAGGAAGTATCCACGAAACCAGCAGATTCTACGAACCAGAATCTGGTGCTGCAGAAAGCAGATCTTCTGGTGAGCCGTACGCAGAAATTATATTCGGATCTTCAGAATTATCAATCCAATATTAATAATCAAATTAAAGATGATGTAGACCGTGTCAATACAATTGGAAACCGGATTTACGAACTGAATTTACAGATTCAGAAGGTTGAGTCCGGTGGAACTGAGACTGCCATGACACTTCGTGATGAGCGTGACAATTTGCTGGATGAACTGGGAAATTATGGACGCATTGAAGTGACTGAGGATGCGACAGGGTTTGTGTATGTAGATATGGAAGGTGTCCGTTTTGTAGATGAAAATCGTTGCTATAATATGGGATTGAAAGCTGCAGATGGAACTGGCTTTTACACCCCATACTGGCCACAACAGTCGGATGTGGAAAAAGGGCAGTATGTGCCGGTGTTCCGTTTGAGTGGCGAAATCTCATCGGAGATGAATACCGATATTGGTTCTATCAAATCCAAACTTCTGGTGCGTGGTGATACTTACGGACGCAGAGAAGATATGGCATCGGAAGAATCGTATGGCAACATTGAAGGCTGCACACTTATGGAAGTAGAGGCAGAATTAGATGTGCTGTTCTCCAACATTGTTAGGTCAATGAACGATATCTACTGTCCGAACACAGAGACAACAAGCGCTTTTACTTCGAAAGATGGTGTGACTTATCCGGCAGGAACAAAAATCCTTGACGAAGAGAATTGTGCAAGAGGCGTGGACGGTGAGCTTCCGCCGAGAGAGCTTTTTACCCGTATCGGAATCGACCGTTATACAAAAGTGACCGGAACAGACGGCAAAACATATTATGTATATAACGAAGAAGATCCGGATGTTTCTTCTACCAGATATGCAATTGGTACAATTACTGTCAACAGTGATCTTAAGAGACAGATTACGTTGATGCCGGCTTACAAAAAGGACGGATCGGTAGATTATGAAATGGGGGCAAAGCTTGCAGCGGCATGGGAAGTCAAAGATATGAAGCTGAACCCATATGATCAGAAACCTTGTACATTTGAAGAATATTATGACAAGATGGTAGATCAGCTTGGAATCGAGGGCAATACTTACAAATCAGTAACAGAAACACTTTCCGGAGCAGTTTCTTCCGTTGACAGCAAGCGCCAGCAGGTTTCCGGTGTTTCTTCGGATGAAGAATTATCAAATATGATCAAGTTCCAGTCGGCGTATAATGCAGCAAGCCGTTTTATGAATGTTATTAGCGAAATGACAGAGACCATAGTTACGGGATTAAAGTAATTTGGCTGTTTTAGAATAACGAAAGGGATGGGAGGAATCGCATATGCCATCACAATTTTTCGGATTAAATATTGGAGCCAGCGCATTATCTGCATTTCAGGCTTCTGTAAATACAACCGTAAATAATATTTCCAATGTACAGACAAAGGGATATACAAGACAGACAACAACACTTGAGTCGAGTACACCAATCCGTGTGAATGCAAAATACGGAAGCGTCGGAACCGGTGTATCTGCTACCGCAATCACACAGGAGAGAAACCTCTATTATGATACGAAATACTGGCAGAACAGTTCAAGCAAAGGCTATTTTGAACAGAAAAAGTATTATCTGGAACAGGTAGAGACATTGTTGGAAGATGACGGAGTACAGGAAGGTTTTACCACCATTTTTGCAAAGATGTTCAATGGACTGGACACTTTAAAGACAAAAGGTGAGGAAGAAAGCGTCCGTAACCAGTTCATTCATCAGGCACAGAGCCTTTGCACGTACTTTAATTCATTGTCGAAAAGTCTGTCGCAGATGCAGGAAGACTGCAATGAAGAGATTAAGAGCAGTGTGAATACAATCAATGGAATTTCTCAGAAGATTGCAACACTTAATAAAGAAATCAATATGATCGAAGTCAGGGGTGGACATGCTAATGAACTCCGTGACCAGAGAGCAAATCTGGTAGATCAGCTTTCCGAGATGGTAAATACAGAGACACAGGAATATGAGGTACACAATTCCTATGGACAGGATCTTGGTGGTACCAATTATCGTGTCATTATCAATGGACAGGTGCTGGTCGATGGAAATGATTACCGTACACTGGATTGCAAGACACAGGATTACCTCAACAATCAATCCGATGCAGAAGGTATGTATGAGATTAGCTGGTCTGATAATGGAATGGATTTTGCGGCAACATCCGGTAGCGCAAGCGGAAGTCTTAAGGCGCTTTTTTCCGTGCGGGATGGTAATAATGCGGAGAGCATGACCGGTGTGGTACAAAGTGCAGACACGAAAAATATTACTATGAAGTGGCCGTCCGTTACGGATGTGAACAAATTGGCACTTCCGGAAAAAGGACTTATCACGATCAACAATAAAAAATACAAATATGACGGATGGGATGCCAAGGTGGGAGAAGATGGTATTACCAGCATTCAATTCCATCTGACACAGGATATTGATGCGGAAGAGGCCGGTGCACTTACAGATTCGCAGATGGTATGCGGCGATAATGTGGATGCGCTTGGTATTCCTTATTATCAGTCACAGATCAACGAGTTTGTTCGCAGCTTTGTACAGGCATTCAATGATATCGAAAAAACCGGTGTGGACTTGAAAAAGAATCCGATGGGGGCATTTTTCGTTGGAAAGACCGCAATGGGTACTTCTTTTGGCGGAGATGACTGGGATGCAAAAGTCGCAGCAGCCAAGAAGGAGAAGGAAAATGGCGGTACTTATGGGTTTACAATAAGTTCCAAAGAGGACAGCTATTACAATATTACTGCGGATAATGTGGCGGTAAATTCCAAATCCCTGCAGGATCCAAGCTATTTTTCAACAGCGACTGAGATGAATAATGGAGAGGCAAAGTACGATATCGCAGAGAAACTTTTGACATTGCAAAAAGATGTCAAGATGTTCCGTGGCGATTCTGCAGAGTCTTTTCTGGAAACACTTTTATCGGACATTACAGTTGATGTGGACAAGACAAATACTAACTATAAGAACTATTTCAATCTGCAGACTGCTGTGAATAATCAGCGTACATCGGTTTCCGGTGTGGACGAGGACGAGGAAGCATTGAACCTTATTAAATTCCAGAATGCATATAATCTGGCTTCCAAAGTGATTTCCGTTATGGCAGAAATGTATGATAAATTAATTAATGAAACTGGCGTATAACGTCATTTGTAAGGAGGAATTCCTATGCGTGTAACGAACAACATGATTACAGCCAACACCAAAACAAATATTAATGCCAATAAGGTGCTGGTGGACAAGTACAATACGCAGATGACAACACAAAAGAAAATCTCCCGTCCTTCGGAGGACCCGGTTGTTGCAATCCGTTCACTGCGTATGCAGACAACACTGAGTCATCTGACCCAGTATAAGGACAACAATATTGCCGATGCCAATGCATGGCTGGATGTGACAGAGACTGCATTGACCAATATGAAGAAGATTCTTACGGATATTCGTACCCAGTGCGTAAACGGTTCTACCGATACACTGACCGCAGATGACCGCCAGACAATTTTAAAACAGTTGCAGTCTATGAGTGAACAGGTATACAGTGAGGGAAATGCAGATTATGCGGGAAGAACCGTGTTTACCGGATATCGAACCTCTTCACAGCTGACATTCAAAAATGATGAGACAGACACAACATATTCCATTAAGCAGAACTTTACGTATGAAGATTTGCAGGAACATCGTTATTATTATGGAGAGACACAGGTGCCGTCCGATGCAAACACCGAGTGTACAACAGAGGTGGGAACCAATACTTACCAGCGGCTTCGCCTTGCGTATGATGATACCGAATCTTTGGATTCTTTCAGTTATACGGCGAAAGGACAGACGGTCAAGATGCAAGTAGTTGTATATGATACCGAAGATGACTGGTATCAGGCAACCGCTAACGGAACAGATGGAAAAACAGTGGGTGATAAGGACGTCATCTTTATTAAGAACACAGGAGAGTTTGTATTTGGAAAAGAGATTGCACATACGATTTCCAGAGATAAAGCGGAACTGAATGTTTCTTACACAAAGACCGGATTTGATGCCGGAGAGGCAAGACCGGAATATTATTACGATTGTACAATGAAGACACCGGATATGGATGAGGCTGTTGTGTACACAAAAGAAAATCAGCAGATTGACTTTACTATTTCCAGTGGAATTACTTTCCCGGCAAACACACAGGCCAGCGAAGTGTTTGATACGAGTATCGGCCGTGATGTTAATGAACTGATTGACATTGTTACCACGGCCATCAAAGCAAACGACAAAGTCAGCAAAATCAAGTCGATGATGACGCAGGAACAGTACGCTGACAAAGATAGTCAGGCGACTTTACAGGGATATCTGGATTCTGCACAGAAAGAGGCAGATTATGCTGACGACAACTTAAAGAAAACATACAAGCAGTATATTACAAACTTTGATAATTATCTGGATGATGTGAACAATGCCATTACCAACATCGGTAGTTTGCAGAACCGCCTGGATTTGGCAAAGACCCGTGTGGAGAATCAGCAGATGACGGTTGAACAGTTGAAGACGAACAATGATGACCGTGAGATTTCAGATGTTATCATCGATTATTATGCATCATACAATGCCTATACTTCAAGCCTTACCGCTGCAGCAAAGGTGGGTAAACAGACATTGCTTGATTATTTATAAAAGATAGTTGATACAATTGCGGAGCATTTGTAAAGGAGGAGAAGCCATGAAGGCAAATACAAGAATTTTTGGGGAAATTGAAATTGAAGATGAGAAAATCATCACACTGGAAAAAGGAATGATCGGATTTCCAAATCTGAATCGTTTTGCATTGATCTATGATGAAGAAAAAAAACAGAAGGACACATCCATTATGTGGCTGCAGTCCATGGATGATGCAGATATTGCATTCCCGGTTATGATCCCGAATGCAGTAAAAAAAGACTATGCACCGAATGTAAATGAAGAAATTGTAGCACCTCTTGGTAAATTGAATGAACAGAATACGTATATTCTTGTCACAGTTACCGTACCAAAAAATATTCGGGATTTCTCCGTGAATTTAAAGGCACCGATCGTCATCAATATGGACAACCACAAGGGCGTGCAGCTTATTGTGGAAGATGATTATCCGGTCAAATACAAAGTATACGATGTTCTGAAAGCAAAAAAAGAAAAGGCGGGTGAATAGATATGCTGGCATTAACCAGAAAAAAAGGAGAGGCCCTTGTTATTAACAACAATATCGAGATCACCGTGCTTGAGATTCGCGGCGATCAGGTGAAAATCGGTATTTCCGCACCAAAAGATGTGCCAGTATACCGCAAAGAAGTGTTTTTACAGATTCAGAAAGAAAATCAGGAAGCAATCAGTGTGGATGGATTGGACGCATTGAAAGATATCATTGGCTAAATTTATCGGAGGGTGTTAACTTTTGGGGAACATCCTCCGATATTTATATCGTAGGAAAAAGGTAACGGATTATTGTTATTGTAAAAGACACATTTAAGATGTGTTAAAAAAGTGAAATCCCATCAGAGGATGCGGACAGGAGGTAGTCATCATGGGAATTGAAGCAATCAAAGGCGCAGGTATGACATATCAAGGAAGTTCGTCAACTGCAGAAATGAAAGAAGAAAATATACCAAAGGTAGAAAAGGCAGAGAACCTGACTGTTTCGGAAACTTTGGCAAAAGATACCAGTGATCTGAACACAAAGCAGACTTCTGGAGAAGAAAATAATACGCAACAGCAGTCGCAGCAACAGAAAAATGCGCAGCTGAAGAAGGCGGTGGAAGACATTAACAAGAAAGCCGTCAACTCAGAAGCTATTTTTGGAATTCATGAGGCAACCAATCGTGTGACTATAAAAATTATAGATAAAGATACAAAGAAAGTAATCAAAGAACTGCCGCCAGAGAAAACACTGGATATGATTGCAAAAGTGTGGGAGCTGGCAGGTCTGATGGTTGATGAGAAGAGATAGAAGATAATACAGGAGGAAAAACCTTATGGCAATGAGAGTATCGGGTATTAATTCCGGTCTGGATACGGATTCCATCGTACAGGAATTGGTATCTGCATATAATACCAAAACAGAGAAGTATCAGAAAGAACAGACAAAACTTTCCTGGAAGCAGGAAATCTGGAAAGGACTGAATACAAAAGTATACAGCCTGTATAATAATGTCGGAAAATTACGTTTTTCGAGTGCGTACAGTACAAAAAAGACAACATCATCGGATACGACCAAGGCAACGGTATCGGCAAGCAGCAATGCGGTTAACGGAACACAGAAGCTGCATGTGCTGGCAACGGCGCAGTCCGGTTATCTTACCGGTGGTAAGCTTTCTTTACGTGAAGAAGTGACAGATACAGATGGAACAACAAAGTTACAGGATGTAAAAGGCACTGTGAAAGCCGAGACAAAGCTCAGTGAGATTGGATTTACAGGGGATGAGGCAAGCCTTAATATCAATACAACAGATGAAGAGGGAAATGCTGTCACCAAAACAGTCAGCCTGACAAAAGACAGTACGATCCAGGACGTAGTCAATGCATTGAAAGATAATGGATTGAATGCTAGTTTTGATGCCAACAATGGACGTATTTTTGTCAGCTCAAAGAATACCGGTAAAGCTGCAGATTTTTCTTTGTCATCTGCAACAACAAAGCTTGTGGAGAAAAAGGATGCGGACGGAAATGTTATAAAGGACAGCAATGGAAAACCAGAGATGGAATCGGTTGCATTGAGTGCCGAAGAACAGGCTGCTTCCAAAAAATTGATCGGACTGCTTGGCCTGGATACAGATTCTTCAAATACATATGGCAATAAGGCGGCAAAAATTGACGGGCGTGATGCTGTGATTGCTTTGAATGGTGTGAAATATACGAACACGACCAATGACTTTGCAATCAACGGATTGAATATTTCCGTCAATGGTGTGACGGATGACGTTGCAGATCCAGATAGTACTGATTTGTCAAACTTAAATGACAGCACCGCAATTAGCATCAATACCACAACGGACAGCCAGGGAATTTATGACACAGTCAAGAATTTCCTTACTGAATACAACAATATTATCAATGAGATCACAAAACTGTATAATGCAGATTCGGCAGGAAGCTATGAACCTTTGACTGACGATGAGAAGGACAAAATGTCTGATACCGAAATCGAAAAGTGGGAAACAAAGATCAAAGATTCCCTCCTTCGCAGGGACAGTTCCCTGAGTTCAGTTATGAATGCTATGATGACTTCTATGAGTCAGCCGATTGAAATCAATGGAAAGAGTTATTCTCTTTCCAGCTTTGGCATTCAGACACTGGGATTCTTGAATGCGGCAGAGAATGAGCAGAATGCATACCATATTGACGGTGATGAGGATGATGAGAATACTTCCGGAAATCAGGATAAGCTGATGGCGGCAATCACAAGTGATCCGGATACCGTCATTGAGTTCATGAAACAGTTGAGCACAAACCTTTATAAATCAATAGATGATCAGATGCAATCCAATGATCTGCGTTCTCGTTATAAGATTTATAACGACAAGGAGATGGATAAGCAGTATACAAATCTGACCAAAACAATCAAAGAGTGGGAGAGTAAAGTATCTGATAAAGAAGATTACTATTACAAACAGTTCTCAAACATGGAGACAGCACTTGCAAAATTGCAGAGTCAGACAAGCTCTATTTCATCTATGCTGGGAAGCTGATAATTACAATACAAATATAACGGGGAGGAGTAGCGATGGTTCAGAATCAGGCTTACGCTGCATACAACAATAGCAAAATTCTTACGGCTTCACCGGCAGAATTGACACTCATGCTCTATGACGGAGCAATTAAATTCGCCAACATTGCGATTATGGCAATTGAAAAGCATGACATTGAGAAAGCGCATAACAATATTGTAAAAACAGAACGCATTATTCTGGAGTTTCAGGCAACATTAGATGATAAATATCCGGTTGCAAAGGATTTCGATGCGGTATATACTTACCTTATTCAGCGTCTCCGTGAAGCAAATCTGAAAAAAGATCCGGAGATTCTTGAGGAAGTATTAAAACATTTACGCACAATGCGTGATACATGGAAAGAAGTTATGGCAAAAGCGTGACGGGAGGCCACATGGCAGAGACATATTTAGCAATCATGCTTCAGAGTTTGAAGAAAAAAGAAAAGGTCTTGGATGAGATCATTCGTCTGAACGATTTACAGAAAGATCAGCTTACCGATCAGACGCGTTCGGTTGATGAGTTCGACAAGACAGTGGAAGACAAAGCAGCCTGCATTCAGCAGTTGGAACAGTTGGATAGTGGATTTGAGAAGCTTTATGCAGAAGTTGCAGCAGAACTTGAAGCAGATAAAGAAAAATATGCGGATCTGATCCGTCAGCTGCAGGATCGTATTCGTATTGTCACTGACAAAAGTGTGATGATTCAGGCACAGGAAGCCCGTAACAAGGACTTTATGATGCAGAAATTTACAACAGTGAAGCAACAGGCGAAAGGTGTGCGTGCCAACAGCAAGGCAATCACGGGATATTATAAGACCATGAAACAGTCGATGTATGAAGATGTGCATATGCTCGACGGCAAAAGATAATAAAAACTGAAATAACAAAACTAAAAAAGCTACAGATTTCTTTCAAAGAGATCTGTAGCTTTTTACATGTATTCATCTAACATCATGCCGGAATAGATAGAACTGATATATGGTGTCGCAAAATTGTGTCCAGGGTTCTTGTATGCTACCACAATCTTGTTGACATAGTTCATCGGGTTGATAGCGACACTTTCTGCTTTCTGCCCAATAGAATCCCGGAATATGGAAAGCGTTTCAAATGTCTGCGGAGCGCGCTCTGGCGTCACGGCCTGCGTAAGAATATCTTTGTCAATATGAAGCGTTCCATCTTCTGAGGACATAAGCCCGATATATTGAAGAGATCCCTGCTGACTGCGGGAAACAGATACCATATCGTTGAACAGATGATTTCCGGCACTGACGTTGGAATCGGAAAGCGAATGCGCTGTGGAAAGGATGCTGTTGTATGCATCGACCAGCGTCTGAATATTATCTGCAATCGCATCAGTGTTTGGTTTAAAACCAATTGTCACAGGTTCGATGCTTGGTTTTTTTAATGTAAGTTCGAATGCATTATTAATAGAAAATGTATTCGAATAGGAAGAATGCTCCGCACCGTTTAAGGTGAAGCTACTGTTATGCGCCGGTTCCGTAATCTGATTGATGCCCAGAATGTCCATTGCTTCAATCGAGGCTGCACTTGCATTTGGCGCAATGGTAAAAAGCGAAGTCTCATTCTCACTAAGTCCTGTCTGTAAAGAGGTCAGAGCCAAAGCACTAGAACCATTGCCGTCACTTCTTAATTCAGCGGTAATGCCTAAATCGGAAGAATTGACAAGACCGGCCAGCTTAGTCAGAATGTCCCGATTGTTCTCTTCCAGGCTTACGTTATATTGAAATTCATACGAGCCGGAACCTGTATTCAGATCGAAAGAATAGGAACCGGTAGGCAGACTGTGGTATGTATCCTTGAGATAATTTCCGACATTCGTCTGCGGGGTGGCAAGTTCTTTGACAGAAATGGAAAAATTTTCTGCATTATTATTTTCACTTCCGTCACCTATATAAGTAACCCCGACTTCTGCATCATCTGAGGAGACAGCTACTTTTTTCTGAAAAGAATCCTCAAAAGCGCCATACCTGTCGGACAGGGATGCAACAACATTCTGAATCGACTTTGCACTTTCCTTGATGTCGATTGCATACCGTTTGGCGGCCTCCATATTCGGAATCTTGTACAGAGGAGAATCTTTATTTGATTTGACAATCTGATTATAAACTTTGCGCAGATCGCTTTTCTTGTGCGAATCATAACGCGACACTTTTTTCTGGGCGTACGTTGAAATATAGTAATCGTATGCGCTGTCGATACGTGCCATAAAAATCCCCTCCTTTCATCCGTGATTCTGCAAAAAACAGTGGGGATCGTAAAATCCATTTATACATATATATTATATCGCGCATTTTGGGGCTTTTCAACAGCTATATAAATAAGAAAATTTGATTTCCTATACAAAATATTGTAAAAATGACTTTTTTTCAAGAAAAGTAGTTGACGCATACTTGAAATCGTGCTATTCTATGAAAGCTTGGAAGTAGGTCTTTTTTTTATGCCTTTTTTTAGGCAAGACAACACAAAGAATAAAAACGGAGGTGGAAGTTGTGCGCACAAAGATTACATTAGCCTGCACAGAGTGTCAGCGTCGTAATTACAACATGACAAAGGACAAGAAGACTCATCCGGACAGAATGGAAACCAAAAAGTATTGTAGATTCTGCAAGACTCATACAATGCACAAGGAAACAAAGTAGTCTAGGATAGAGTAAAGGAGTTACGAAATGGGACAGACAGAAAACGTTGAAAAGGCTCCAAAGACAAACTGGTTCAAAGGAATCAAGGCAGAGTTCAGCAAGATTATCTGGCCTGAGCAGAAATCAGTTGTCAGACAGACTATTGCGGTAGTTGCTGTTTCTGTAGTTACCGGTCTTATTATTGCACTGCTGGATTGGGCAATTCAGCACGGTGTGAATTTCCTTGTTGGTTTAAATTTTTAACGGAGGCAAAGTGATTTATGGCAGAAGCGAACTGGTATGTAGTTCATACCTATTCAGGTTATGAGAACAAAGTCAAAGCGAATATTGACAAGACAATTGAGAACAGACATCTGGAGGACCAGATTCTTGAGGTTCGGGTTCCTCTCGAAGAAGTGACAGAGGTAAAGAACGGAGTAAAGAAACAGGTTTCAAAGAAAATGTTCCCTGGCTATGTGCTGATTCATATGATTATGAATGATGATACATGGTATGTTGTCCGCAATACCAGAGGCGTGACTGGCTTCGTTGGACCGGGAAGTAAACCGGTACCACTCACGGACGCCGAGATGAGACCGCTTGGAATTAAGGCAGAGAACGTTGTGGTTGATTTCGCAGAAGGCGATATGATCGTAGTCATCGGCGGTGTATGGAAAGATACCTGCGGTGTGATTACAGCAATGAACCATAACAAACAGACAGTCACTATCAATGTGGATCTGTTCGGTCGCGAGACACCGGTAGAAGTAAGTTTCGCAGATGTAAAGAAAATGAATTAAGGAGGCAATTCCAATGGCAAAGAAAGTTGAAGGATACATTAAATTGCAGATTCCTGCTGGAAAGGCTACACCAGCTCCTCCAGTTGGACCAGCTCTTGGACAGCACGGTGTTAACATCGTAGAGTTCACAAAGCAGTTTAATGCAAAGACAGCCGATCAGGGCGACTTAATCATCCCTGTAGTTATTACTGTATATGCAGACAGAAGTTTTAGTTTTGTAACTAAGACACCACCTGCTCCAGTATTAATCAAGAAAGCTTGCAACATCAAGTCTGGTTCTGGTGAACCAAACAAGACTAAGGTTGCCAAGATCACAAAGGCACAGCTTCAGGAAATCGCTGAGCTGAAGATGCCAGACTTAAACGCTGCTAACATTGAGTCTGCAATCAGCATGATCGCTGGTACAGCAAGATCAATGGGTGTTGAGGTTGTTGACTAAGCAGTGCACTGCGCAGCAGGATACTGCACCGTGCGCGCAAGGCACTAGCCTTTTTGAATGCGCACGTCCCGATGATGTAGAGAACATCAATAATATTTTGAAACTAGTGGGAGGGCATTTCCTACCCGATAAAAGAATGACCCATTTTCCTACGGAAAAGGGCTGGGTCGTAAGCAAAGTCGCAAAGACGACCCATTTTCCTACGGAAAAGGGCTGGATCATAAGCAATCAGTCAGCGGAGCTGACAGCTTATGATATTTACCACAAGGAGGTTTATATTTCATGAAAAGAGGAAAGAAATATCAGGACGCTGTAAAAGCATACGATAGAGCTGCTCAGTACGATGTTGCTGATGCAATTGATATCGTAAAGAAGAATGCTACAGCAAAATTTGATGAGACAATCGAACTTCATCTTAGAACAGGCTGTGATGGACGTCACGCAGAGCAGCAGATCCGTGGTGCGGTTGTATTACCACACGGAACTGGTAAGACTGTAAGAGTTTTAGTTTTCGCTAAGGGAACTAAAGTAGACGAGGCACAGGCAGCCGGAGCAGACTTCGTTGGAGGAGAGGAATTAATTCCTAAGATCCAGAACGAGGGATGGTTAGACTTCGATGTTGTAGTTGCTACACCAGACATGATGGGTGTTGTTGGTCGTTTAGGACGTGTCCTTGGACCGAAGGGCTTAATGCCAAACCCAAAAGCTGGTACAGTTACAATGGACGTTACAAAGGCAATCAACGACATCAAAGCTGGTAAGATTGAGTATCGTTTGGACAAGACAAATATTATCCACGTGCCAGTTGGAAAAGCATCCTTTACAAGTGAGCAGTTGAGCGACAACTTCCAGGCTCTTATGGGTGCAATCAACAAGGCTAAGCCGGCAAGTTTAAAGGGTCAGTACATTAAGAGTGCAACAATCACATCTACAATGGGACCTGGCGTAAAGCTTAACGTTGTTAAGATTGCTCAGTAAAATATAAAATCGCGTTTGCTCGTCAGTTTATACTGACGATGCGAAAAACGCATTGTTACATGACTTACACAAGCAAAAAAATTGCGGAAAGTCTTGACAACCGCAAAATATCATAATATAATAGCAAAGCATATTGCCGAAGACAGCAGGTTCCGCAAGGAGTAAACGAAGTGCCTGCCGAGGGAATTTTGATGAATAGATCGTCATTAAGATTATTACCCTCTGTCGTCTGGCAGAGGGATTTTTATTATACCTCACGCTATATGCAAGAATAAAATAAGGAGGTAAATGAATCGTGGCAAAGGTAGAATTAAAGCAGCCAATCGTTCAGGAGATTTCTGAAATGATCAACGGTGCACAGTCTGTTGTAGTCGTAGATTACCGTGGACTTACTGTTGCAGAAGATACACAGTTGCGTAAGCAGTTAAGAGAAGCTGGAGTATCTTACAAGGTATACAAGAACACATTAGTAAACCGTGCAGTAGAAGGCACAGAGTTTGAGAGCTTAAGAGATTCTCTTGAAGGACCAAACGCATTCGCTGTTTCAACAGAGGATGCTACAGCTCCAGCAAGAGTATTAGCTGAGTTCGCAAAGAAGGCTCCTAGCTTAGAGATTAAGGCCGGTGTTGTAGAAGGAACATTCTACGATGCTGAGGGAATGAAAGCAATCGCTAGCGTTCCTAGCAGAGAAGTTCTTCTTTCCAAGTTACTTGGAAGTATTCAGTCACCTATTACAAATCTTGCTCGCGTTCTTAATCAGATCGCAGAGAATGGTGGCGCAGCAGATGCAGCAGAAGCAGCACCAGCTGAGGAAGCAACTGCAGAAGCAGAGGCTTAATTATATAATATAAGAAATTATACTAACAAATTTTAAAAATGGAGGAAAATATAATGGCAAAGTTAACAACAGCAGAGTTTATCGATGCTATCAAAGAGTTAAGCGTATTAGAGTTAAATGACCTTGTAAAGGCATGTGAAGAAGAGTTCGGCGTATCTGCAGCAGCAGGCGTTGTAGTAGCAGCAGCAGGCGGAGACGCAGCAGCAGCTGAGGAGAAGACAGAGTTCGATATCGAGTTAACAGAAGTTGGACCAAACAAGGTTAAGGTTATCAAGGTTGTTCGTGAGTTAACAGGTCTTGGACTGAAGGAAGCTAAGGACGCAGTTGACGGAGCTCCTAAGGTAATCAAAGAGGCAGCTGACAAGGCTACAGCAGATGATGCTAAGGCTAAACTTGAGGCAGAAGGCGCTAAGGTTACATTAAAATAATACGGATTTGCATCGAGCGAAACCGTGTAATGGAAAGACCCGAGACAAACTCGTTTGTTGTCGGGTCTTTTTCTGTCAGACATATCAAAGAAGTATCAAAATACAAATCAGTAAAATTTCTCAAAATAGTTCTTGCATTTTCCTGACGTTTGTTGTATAGTATAGGTTGCATTATTATGGTGCACTAGGCATTTCCATGCTCTTTTTTAGGAAAATTCCTATGTGATGAAATTAGTTTATAAACTAGATGCAAATAAAAACGAGAGGTGAAACGTCAATGGAGAAAAACAGAATACGTCCAGTCAAGGCTGGAAAAGGCATGCGTATGAGTTACTCAAGACAAAAAGAGGTTTTGCAGATGCCAAACCTGATCGAAGTCCAGAAGGATTCCTATAAGTGGTTCCTGGATGAAGGTCTCAAAGAGGCTTTTGCAGATATCTCTCCGATCACAGATTACAGTGGTCACTTGAGTCTGGAGTTCGTAGATTTTACATTATGCGAAGATGATGTAAAATACACAATTCCAGAGTGTAAGGAAAGAGATGCAACATACGCTGCACCTTTGAAAGTCAAGGTTAGACTTCATAACAAAGAGACAGATGAGATTAATGAACATGAAATTTTCATGGGTGATCTGCCTCTTATGACAGAGACCGGTACATTTGTTATCAATGGAGCTGAGCGTGTAATCGTCAGCCAGTTGGTACGTTCCCCTGGTATCTATTATGGTATTGCTCACGATAAAGTGGGTAAGACTTTGTATTCCTGCACTGTTATTCCAAACCGTGGTGCATGGTTAGAGTATGAGACTGACTCCAATGACGTTTTCAGTGTTCGTGTAGATAGAACCCGTAAGGTGCCGATTACTGTATTACTTCGTGCACTTGGTGTAGGTACAAACCAGCAGATCATCGATATGTTCGGTGAGGAACCAAAGATTATGGCTTCCTTACAAAAGGACCCTGCAATTACTGAGCGTGAGCCACAGGGAAGTTTCGAAGCTGGTTTATTAGAGTTATATAAGAAAATCCGTCCGGGCGAGCCACTTTCCGTAGAGAGTGCAGAAAGCCTGATTACTGCAATGTTCTTTGACCCTAGAAGATATGATCTGGCTAAAGTTGGACGTTATAAGTTCAATAAGAAACTTGCGTTAAAGAATCGTATCAACGGACAGGTCCTTGCAGAAGATGTATTAGATCCGTCTACAGGTGAGGTTCTCGCAGAGGCAGGAACCACTGTAACAAGAGAACTTGCAGACCAGATTCAGAATGCTGCTGTTCCATTTGTATGGATTCAGACAGAAACTAGAAATACAAAAGTTCTTTCTTCTATGATGGTTGATATCAGAAGCTGGATTCCGGAAATTGAAGATCTGGAGAGTATTGGTATCCACGAGTTGGTTTACTATCCGGTACTTGCTCAGATTATGGAAGAGTATACAACTCTTGAGGACCGTATTGAGGCAATTAAGAGAGAAATCGCAGACTTGATTCCAAAGCATATTACAAAAGAGGATATCTTCGCATCCATCAACTACAATATGCATCTGGAGTGGGGTGTTGGTACAGATGATGACATCGACCACTTAGGAAACCGTCGTATTCGTGCGGTTGGTGAGCTGTTACAGAACCAGTACCGTATCGGACTTTCACGTTTGGAGCGTGTTGTTCGCGAGCGTATGACAACACAGGATTTGGAGGGTATTTCCCCACAGAGTCTTATTAATATCAAACCTGTTACAGCTGCAGTAAAAGAGTTCTTTGGATCTTCCCAGCTGTCACAGTTCATGGATCAGAACAACCCATTAGGTGAGCTGACACATAAGAGACGTTTATCTGCATTGGGACCTGGTGGTTTGTCAAGAGACCGTGCCGGATTCGAGGTACGAGATGTACATTACAGCCATTATGGACGTATGTGCCCGATTGAGACGCCTGAAGGACCAAACATTGGTCTGATCAACTCTCTTGCATGTTATGCAAGAATTAATGAGTATGGATTCATTGAGGCTCCATACCGCAAGATTGATAAATCTGACAAACAGAATCCACGTGTTACAGACGAAGTTGTTTATATGACTGCGGATGAAGAGGATAATTATCATGTAGCACAGGCAAACGAGAAGCTGGATGAAGATGGACATTTTGTTCGTAATTCTGTATCTGGTCGTTATAGAGAAGAGACGCAGGAATATGACAAGACAGCATTTGATTACATGGACGTATCACCTAAGATGGTGTTCTCTGTTGCTACTGCCCTGATTCCATTCCTGCAGAACGATGATGCAAACCGTGCGTTGATGGGATCAAACATGCAGCGTCAGGCAGTACCGCTTTTGACAACGGAGGCTCCTGTCGTAGGAACTGGTATGGAGACAAAGTCAGCTGTCGATTCTGGAGTTTGTGTTGTCGCAAAAGAAGCTGGTGTGGTTGAAAGCTCCGAGTCTAACCGAATTGTTGTTCGTGAGGAAGACGGAAACCGCAGAGAATATATTCTTACAAAATTCTCCCGAAGCAACCAGTCGAACTGCTATAACCAGAGACCAATCGTATTTAAGGGACAGAAGGTAGAAAAGGGCGAGGTAATCGCTGACGGACCTTCTACATCCAATGGTGAACTTGCTCTTGGAAAGAACCCGCTGATCGGATTCATGACTTGGGAAGGTTACAACTACGAGGATGCGGTTCTCTTAAGTGAGAGATTAGTAGAGTATGATGTTTATACATCTGTTCATATTGAAGAGTACGAAGTAGAGTCCCGTGATACAAAGCTCGGACCGGAAGAAATCACAAGAGATGTTCCGGGTGTCGGCGATGATGCACTGAAAGATCTTGATGAGCGTGGAATTATCCGTGTTGGTGCAGAGGTTCGTGCGGGAGACATTCTTGTTGGTAAAGTTACTCCGAAGGGAGAGACAGAACTGACAGCAGAAGAGAGACTTCTTCGTGCAATCTTCGGTGAGAAGGCCCGCGAAGTTCGTGATACTTCTCTTAAAGTTCCACACGGTGCATATGGTATTGTTGTGGATGCAAAAGTATTTACCAGAGAAGCTGGCGATGAGTTATCTCCGGGAGTTAACGAGTCTGTACGTATTTACATCGCACAGAAACGTAAGATTTCCGTTGGTGATAAGATGGCCGGTCGACATGGTAATAAGGGTGTCGTTTCCCGCGTTTTACCAGTAGAAGATATGCCATATCTTCCAAATGGACGTCCGCTTGATATCGTATTGAATCCACTTGGTGTACCTTCCCGAATGAATATCGGTCAGGTCCTTGAGATTCACCTTAGTCTTGCAGCGAAAGCGTTGGGATTTAATGTTGAGACACCAGTATTTGATGGCGCAAAGGAAATTGATATTCAGGATACACTGGAACTTGCAAACGATTATGTAAACATGCCATTTGATGCAGAAGAAGCTGCCGATGGAGAAGAGAATTTCTACGATAAGTATAAAGATACTCTTCGCGAGGATGTTATGACATATCTGTCTGACAACCGTGATCACAGAAGCGTTTGGAAGGGTGTTCCGATTGCACGTGATGGTAAAGTTCAGTTGCGTGATGGTAGAACAGGTGAGGATTTCGATGGAAGAGTTACCATCGGTCACATGCATTACCTGAAGCTGCATCACCTTGTTGATGATAAGATCCATGCACGTTCTACAGGTCCTTACTCCTTAGTAACTCAGCAGCCTCTCGGTGGTAAAGCACAGTTTGGTGGACAGCGTTTCGGAGAGATGGAGGTATGGGCACTCGAGGCATATGGTGCTGCATACACATTACAGGAGATCCTGACAGTTAAGTCTGATGATGTTGTTGGTCGTGTGAAGACATATGAGGCAATTATCAAGGGTGATAATATTCCTGAGCCGGGCGTGCCGGAATCCTTCAAGGTACTGTTGAAAGAGTTACAGTCTCTTGGACTGGATGTCAAAGTACTTGATGAGGATAGAAACGAAGTACAGCTGATCGAGACAAGCGAGTACGGTAATACAGATATCAATGCGATTATCGGAAACGATAAGTATGATGCATTTGAGGATAGTGAGTCATTTGAGAAACATGGTTTCACAAAGCAGGAGTTCAACGCAGAAAATGAAGAACTTGTAAATGTGGAGGAATCTGACGACGCAGACGAAGAGTTTGATGATGCGGAAGAATTTTTTGATGACGCAGATGCAGTTCTTGATGACGAAGAATAATTGGGAAGGAGTGTCATACAATGCCAGAAACAAATAAAGTGGAGACAAACCAGGCGATGCAGTTTGATGCAATCCAGATTGGATTAGCATCTCCTGAGAAGATTCGTGAGTGGTCTCATGGCGAGGTAAAAAAACCTGAGACAATTAACTACAGAACTTTAAAGCCTGAGAAAGACGGTTTGTTCTGTGAGAAGATTTTCGGACCGCAGAAAGATTGGGAATGTCACTGTGGTAAATATAAGAAAATCCGTTATAAAGGTGTTGTCTGCGATCGTTGTGGAGTTGAGATTACAAAGTCCAGCGTTCGTAGAGAACGTATGGGTCACATCGAGCTGGCAGCTCCTGTTTCCCATATCTGGTATTTCAAGGGTATCCCGTCACGTATGGGACTGATCCTTGATTTATCACCTCGTGTATTGGAGAGAGTTCTTTATTTTGCATCTTATATCGTATTAGATGCAGGAGACACGTCTCTTGCATACAAGCAGGTTTTATCTGAGGCAGAGTACCAGGATGCCAGAGAACAGTATGGTAGCGCATTCCGTGTAGGAATGGGTGCAGAAGCTATCAGAGAGTTACTTGCTGCAATCGATCTTGAGAAAGATTCTGCAGAACTCAAGGCAGAACTGGAAAATGCAACAGGCCAGAAACGTGCAAGAATTATTAAGAGACTTGAAGTGGTTGAAGCATTCCGCGAGTCTGGAAACAAGCCAGAATGGATGATCATGACAGTTATCCCGGTTATTCCACCAGATTTACGTCCAATGGTTCAGTTGGATGGTGGACGTTTTGCTACATCCGATCTGAATGATCTTTACAGACGTATTATCAACCGTAACAATCGTCTGCGAAGACTTCTTGATTTAGGAGCTCCTGATATTATCGTACGTAACGAGAAGCGTATGCTGCAGGAAGCTGTCGATGCTTTGATCGATAATGGTCGTCGTGGACGTCCGGTTACAGGACCAGGAAACAGAGCATTGAAATCTCTTTCTGATATGTTAAAGGGTAAAGGCGGACGTTTCCGTCAGAACCTGTTGGGAAAGCGAGTTGACTACTCAGGACGTTCTGTTATCTGTGTAGAACCAAAACTTAAAATTTATCAGTGTGGTCTTCCGAAAGAGATGGCAATCGAGCTGTTCAAGCCTTTTGTTATGAAAGAACTTGCCGCAAATGGAACTGCACACAATATCAAGAGTGCCAAGAAGATGGTTGAAAGACTTCAGCCGGAAGTTTGGGATGTATTGGAAGATGTAATTAAGGAACATCCGGTTATGCTGAACCGTGCCCCTACACTTCATAGATTAGGTATTCAGGCTTTCGAACCAATCCTTGTAGAAGGTAAAGCAATCAAGTTGCATCCGCTTGTATGTACCGCATTTAACGCCGATTTCGACGGAGACCAGATGGCTGTCCATCTTCCACTTTCCGTAGAAGCACAGGCAGAGTGTCGTTTCATGCTTTTGTCACCAAACAACCTGTTGAAACCATCCGACGGTGGTCCTGTAGCTGTTCCTTCGCAGGATATGGTACTTGGTGTATATTATCTGACTATGCACAAACTTGCAGACCATAAGGATGACAAGAATGTAAAGGCTGTTTCTGATAAGATTTACAATGATCTTGATGAGTTAAAGAAACTGACAACTCCGGATCAAACAACTGGAAAGAGTGAGTTGGGCTTATATGATATGATCTGGTTCGAAGATGTGACAGATAACAACCGTCGTGTGCTTTGTACACCAATGGATCTGTTTGGATATCATTTCGGAAGTATGAACCAGGCATTGCTTGCATACGAGAATGGAGAAATTTCTCTGCACCAGTCTATTTATGTATATCGTAAGGCTACTTTACAGGATGGAACAGAAGTTGCTGGATTTATTAGAACAACACTTGGTCTTCTGATCTTCAATGAGATTATTCCACAGGATCTTGGATTTGTTGATCGTAGCAATCCAGACAATGCATTGAAACTTGAAGTAGATTTCCGTGTAGGAAAGAAACAGATCAAGCAGATTCTTGAGAAAGTTATTAATATTCACGGAGCAACAAAGACAGCAGAAGTGTTGGATGATGTTAAGGCAATGGGTTATGGATATTCTACCCGTGCTGCTATGACAGTATCTATTTCTGATATGACCGTGCCACCTCAGAAACCACAGATGATCGAGGAAGCACAGAACACAGTAGACCGTATTACAAGACAGTATAAGCGTGGACTTATTACGGAAGAAGAGCGTTATAAAGAAGTTGTAGAGACATGGAAAGAAACGGATGATGAGCTGACAACAGCACTTCTGACAGGTCTTGACAAGTACAACAACATTTTCATGATGGCGGATTCCGGAGCCCGTGGTTCTGATAAACAGATCAAGCAGCTTGCCGGAATGCGAGGACTGATGGCTGATACAACCGGTAGAACCATCGAGTTGCCTATTAAGTCAAACTTCCGAGATGGTCTTGATGTATTGGAGTACTTCATGTCCGCGCATGGAGCTCGAAAAGGTATGTCCGATACAGCGCTTCGTACAGCCGATTCCGGATACCTGACAAGACGTCTTGTTGATGTATCACAGCATATGATCGTTCGTGAATCAGACTGCTGTGCAGGAACAAAACGTGAGATTCCAGGCATGGTTGTTAAGGCATTCATGGAAGGTAAGGAAGAAATCGAGAGTCTTGAGGAAAGAATTACCGGACGTGTTACCTGTGAAACTATTTATGATAAAGACGGAAATGTAATTGTAAAGGCTAACCATATGATTACTCCTAAACGTGCAGCAGCTGTTGTAAGTAAAGGTGTTGATGCAAATGGCAATCCAATCGAGAGTGTAAAGATCCGTACGATTTTAACATGTCGTTCCCATATGGGTGTTTGTGCAAAATGTTATGGCGCAAACATGGCAACTGGTCAGGCAGTACAGGTTGGTGAAGCAATCGGTATCATCGCTGCACAGTCCATCGGTGAGCCTGGTACACAGCTTACCATGAGAACATTCCATACCGGTGGTGTTGCTGGTAACGATATTACACAGGGTCTTCCTCGTGTCGAGGAAATTTTTGAGGCACGTAAGCCAAAGGGACTTGCAATTATTACCGAGTTCGGCGGCGTGGCCAACATTAAAGATACAAAGAAAAAACGTGAAGTTATCGTAACAAACCCAGAGACCGGTGAGACAAAGACTTACCTGATTCCGTACGGATCACGTATCAAGATTACAGATGGAGCAGTTCTTGAGGCCGGTGATGAGTTGACAGAAGGATCTGTAAACCCACATGATATCTTAAAAATCAAGGGTGTTCGAGCTGTTCAGGATTACATGCTTCGTGAAGTTCAGCGTGTATACCGTCTGCAGGGTGTAGAAATCAACGATAAGCATATCGAGGTTATTGTTCGCCAGATGTTACAGAAGATTCGCGTTGAGGAGAATGGAGATTCCGATCTCCTTCCAGGAAGCATGGTTGACTCTCTTGACTTCTTAGAGTTAAATGAAAAACTGGAAGAGGAAGGCAAGGAACAGGCAGTTGGATCTCAGGTATTACTGGGAATAACAAAAGCTTCACTTGCTACAAATTCATTCCTTTCTGCTGCGTCCTTCCAGGAAACAACAAAGGTTCTTACGGAAGCTGCAATCAAGGGCAAGATTGACCCATTGATTGGTATGAAAGAGAACGTAATTATCGGTAAACTGATTCCTGCCGGAACTGGTATGAAGAGATATCGTGACATCAAACTTGACAGTGATGTGAACGAAGATGAAGAGATGTCTTTCGATGATTTTGATGATTTCAATTTTGAACCGGATGCAGAGAATGCACAGGGAGAAGCAGTAGCAGAAGAGGCTGTTACAGAAGAAGTTGTTACAACATCCACAGAGGAATAAGAGATAAAGCAAAAAAGTCGCAATATGCGGCTTTTTTGTATTTTCTAAAATTATCTTGACAAGTTGCAAAGAAGTTTATATAATATTTTAGCGTGCATAAGATTGCACACTTTTAAATTAATTACAGGAGGTGAAAATAATGCCAACATTCAACCAGTTAGTAAGAAAAGGACGTCAGACTACTGTAAAGAAGTCTACAGCACCTG